>OBLU010004218.1_pt1 | contig 12962 bp, 19 predicted proteins | sample 1518681 | NCBI WGS metagenome assembly OBLU01 (sample SAMEA3539304, study PRJEB22396) | soil metagenome | biome: tundra; feature: field; material: soil | place: USA | collected 2010-05 | depth 0.15 m | reverse complement strand
AGAAGTTATTTGTCGACTACGCCGGGGACACCATTCCCATCTACCCTGGTGCGGGCGGCGACGCGACGACGGCGGAGATCTTCGTCGCGGTATTGGGAGCCAGCAACTACAGTTACTCCGAGGCGACTGGCACGCAGGGTTTGGCCGACTGGATCGGCGCCCACATGCGCACCTTCGAGTTTCTGGGGGGCGTGCCCGAGATCATCGTCCCCGACAATCTGAAGTCGGGCATCACCAAAGCTTGCCGCTACGAGCCGAGTGTCAATCGGACGTACGCGGAGATGGCCGCGCACTACGGTGTGGCGGTAATACCGGCACGGCGGGCGAAGCCGCGCGACAAAGCCAAGGTGGAAGCGGGTGTGCTGTTGGTCGAGCGCTGGATCCTGGCCGCCCTGCGAAAGAGAAGATTCTTCCATTTGGCCGAAGTCAACCAAGCCATTCAGGAACTACTGGTGCGGCTCAACGACCGGCCTTTCCGCAAACGCGAAGGGTCCCGCCGCAGCCTCTTCGAGTCACTCGACAAGCCGGCATTGCGCGCCTTGCCCGCCGCACGTTACGAGTATGGCGACTGGGAAACCCACCGCGTCAACATCGACTATCACGTGGAGTTCGACAACCACTGGTACAGCGTGCCCTATCAGCTCACACAACAGGAGGTGGAAGTGCGCGCCACCGCCGCGACGGTCGAGATCTTCCATCGCGGCCTACGCGTGGCCAGTCACGCGCGTAGCCATGTGCCCCACGTCGCCACCACGGTCAACGATCACCGGCCCAAGGCGCACCAGCGGCACCTGGAGTGGACGCCCTCCCGCCTGGTGGACTGGGCCAAGACCATCGGTCCGGCGACCGGCGAACTGTTTGATCGCATCATGGCCAGCAAGCCCCACCCGGAACAAGGCTATCGCTCCTGCCTCGGCATTCTGCGGCTTTCCAAGCAGTACACGAGCCAGCGAGTGGAGGCGGCTGCGCGCCGCGCCATCGCGCTAGGTGCTTGTTCTTACCACAGCATCAAATCGATTCTGCAGTGCCATCTGGACAGCCAGGCGATCGCGCCGGCGGCCGAGCCAAAGCCGCCGCTCAACCACCCCAACATTCGCGGCTCGGAATACTTCGACACCGGTGACGAGCCCACCGGTCAGGAAAAGTGAGGAACCAAATGTTGATACAACCTACCATTGAGAAACTGTACGCCATGCGGTTGCGTGGAATGGCCGAGGCCTTCCAACAGCAACAGGAAGACGCTAACATCCACAGTCTGAGTTTCGAGGAGAGACTCGGCTTACTCATCGACCGCCAGTGGAACTGGCGCCAGAACCGGGCGCTGGACCGGCGCTTGCGCAATGGGCGCTTGCAAGGCCCAGCTTGCATTGAGGACATTGACTACCGCGCACCGCGCGGGCTGGACCGCCAGATGGTGCGCTCTCTGACTGCCGAGTCGGCCTGGGTGCGGGAACACCAGCATCTGTTCCTGACCGGGCCGACGGGTGTGGGCAAGACTTGGTTGGCCCGGGCGTTTGCGCAGAAGGCTTGCCGTGACGGCTACACCGCGCTATTCCTCAAAGCCGCGGAACTGTTTCGCGAACTCACCATGGCACGCGCCGACGGCAGCCATGCCAAGCTGCTCGACCGGCTCAGCCGGCTCGATCTGTTGATCGTCGATGATTGGGCGATGGCTCCTCTGACCGAGGCAGAGCGCCGGGATTTTCTGGAGATCTGCGATGGGCGTTATCAGGTGCATTCCACCCTGCTGACCAGCCAACTGCCGGTCGCCTCCTGGCACCCTCAAATCGGCGATCCCACGGTCGCCGACAGCATCCTCGACAGGCTCGTGCACAATGCTCATCGCATTGAGCTGAAAGGCGAATCGATGCGCAAGAAACGGAATGGAAAGAACGGGGGAGAGAACTTATGAACGAGCGTTGCCCAGAAGGTTTCTGCGTGCTGGGCGGGGCCAGGGGGCTCAAACGCCGCCCCCTCGCCCCGCACCCCCTCCCCCGCTCAGTAGCTCAGCAACAAAAAGCTTGACGGATGCCGATCACTTCGGCATGATAAGAACAGCCCAGCGTCGCTTCGCTCCGACGGTGATCGGCATCACTCGGAATAGTGATCGCCATCAAATCGGAATGAGTGATCGGCATCGCCGGAATACGCACCATCTCGAAGAGAAATCTATCCTTGTCGTCATTCATGGCCCGTTGCAGGCCGTGAATAGCTCTCAACTGATACGGTCGCAAAAACCTCAGCTTGTTGGCCTGAATATAACCAGGGCGTTCGGCCTCGCTCTTCCAACCCACCTCGGTCGCGTAGCTGGGACGCTGCGTCAACACGATGTAATCCTCGCCGACCGCATCACTGACGAGGCGCTTGGGGTCGGGGACCATCTTCTGATAGCCCATCACCGAATCCGGCGTGGGGAATGAGGTGATGATGTAGGGATTGCCTCGGTCCAGATCCCAAAAATAATGCAAATTGCCGTTCGACAGGATCACGAACCGGCAATTCTGCGAACGCGAATATTTGCGAGCCTGCTCCTTGGCGACAAGCGGATTCTTATCCTCTGATTTGGCCTCAAGAACGATGAAGGGGAACCCTCTGGAATCGAGTAGCAGAAAATCGATAAAACCGTGCGCGGTTTTTTCGAAGTCATTGCCAAAGGCAGGTCTGTCGTCTTGATCTTGACGCTCGGTTCGAGCTGGATCTTGGCAGGGAGTTTGCCTTCTGGAAAAAATCTCCAGCCGGCGGCTTCGAGTAATTTGTTGATCTTTACACGGGCGGTAGCCTCTTTCATGTTCGTGCCGCCCTCGCCAGACGATAGCGGAAACAGAATATCGTTGGATTTTGCACTTCTTCCGTGTCCCTCTTCCGCTTCATCTGGCGTACTTTACAGTCTTGAACACTTTTGGCAACCACGGCGGCGAACCCACAAAATTGGCCGCCTGACAAACAACATCCGGCGCGATGGGTGTTGCCTGACCGGACCGGCCCGCCCGCGTGATGCTTTACCGCTCCCGCCCGGTGAGGCAATCTCAAGCTTAGCGCTCCCGGGCGGGTCGCGCCTGGTTCTATTCCTAAGTGGCGCCCTTCGGAGCAGCCGCTAGTTCCCTACTCGTGTAGTCCTTCCAAGGATTGTATGCTGGTCGGAACGCACTTTGTAGGCGGGTGTCTGCAACACACGCCCCTCAATCGTTGAGCATAGAACACTTCGCGACCATCGTTGCTTGTGCCTTCGGTAGTACAGCACGCGGCGCCGTAGCCACAGCATTTTCCCTCATTTTAAGCTGCGAACCGTGGACAGCGTTGTTCACCCTTATCGGAAGCTATTCTCCGGCAGCGGAAACCCTCTCCCGGTGCCCGCGCACTCGACGAGGGCTGAGATTTCATGAAAGCTGGAGAGGGGCAGAGGAAACGTAAAATGAGCGCTCAGCTCAGCAAAATCATAAGCGAAGTTACTTCGCCTGGATCTGCCCATAGCCATTTCAACTCCATTAGTTTGAACAACATCGCCCCAGCCCCCTGAAGGCGGATACTCGCTGGCACGATATCAGGAATGCTCAGCAGCGCGATCTTACCGCAATTCACAAGTCCTTGTCCGTAAAGATCATAGAGCTCGAAGAGAACAGGGACTCGCGCCTGGTGTGGCTCTATCGAGGTGGGGTCACCTTGGTAGTTGCGTTGACGCAGCGGCAAAGAACCTTGGGTTACCTCCATTAAGCCAGCAATAGATAACAAGCACAATTGGCGATATGAGAGCCGCTGGGCCGTGCGGACAAGCAGGTTTGCATGTGCCCTGTCGATCTGGGAGTTGAAAGCCAGATTCGCAATCAGATTGCCATAGAACCGGAGTTTGTTCTCTTCGTGTTCCAGGCAATGTCAGTAAATTGAGCCCAAAGCAGGAGCAGGCGATGCTGGCCCTGCTGACGAATCAGGGCGTAGACAATGCCGCACGCGCCGTTGGAATCGCGCCCAGGACGCTGTACAGATGGATGAACGAACCCCTGTTCGACAAGGCCTACCGGAAGGCGCGCCGGGCCGCGTTCGGGCAAGGCACCGCGCGGTTGCAGCAGGCGTCCGGCGCGGCGGTTTCCACCGTGCTGAAGATCATGGTGGACCAGAACGCGGCGGCTTCCACCAAGCTCCGGGCCGCCGAACTGGTGTTGACGCACGGCGCCAAGGCCATCGAGATCGAAGACGTTGAAGCTCGCGTGTCGGAGTTGGAGCGCGCCGCGGAAGAGGCGAAGCAGAAGCGGTGAGGTCAGCGACGATATGGGGCGATATCAGTCCGAAGGAAAGGACAGTGGCCAGCCACGCACGCCCTAAATGTAGACAAGCACGGGGGCTTCGAGCCAGGACGCGCTTCACCGGCATTCACCGGATCGCCGGCGGCTCGAAACAACGTGCGCCTGAAGTGCTGAACCGAGGTCGAAGTAGCGTATGTTCTTGATCGACGAACACGGAGAACGTCCGATTTGTAAGGCGTGCCACAAGCCTTTTGTCGCCACGCCCGAACAGATCCGGGCCTTTCGTCGGGAGCATCCGCGCATTTGCCATCGTCTGTCCGGCCTGCATCATCCGCGACTGCGGCAGACCGGAGACTCTCCGGCGAAGGGAGTCTGCCGTTGCCATCTAAAGTCTCTATAAAGAAACCCTGTCAGTATTTTGACAGGTCCTGTAAAACGGCTGACAGGCAAACTGCCACGTTTACGGGTTTCGGCAAGGCTCCAGCGGACGTGAACGCGATACCGTCGCGGCGTTTGTCCCCGATTGCCAAACTCGTGTTCTACGCTCTGGCGACCAAGGCTTGCGGGACGGACCGCACGATCTGGATGAGCGACGGCGCCATCGCCCGGCGATGCGGCGTCAGCCGGCCCTCGGTGATAGCTTGTATGCGCCAGTTATTGACGGAGGGATTGGTGGAGAAGGTTGGTCTACCGGTCAACCAGATTCAGGCGTATCGCATCTGCCACCCGTTGTTCGGAAAGGCAGCCGGCCATACGGTTGCCACCGACCCTTCGAGTAGTTCGAGTCCCGCAGCAATGGCCATGCGTTCTTGCGCGAGTTGCCACCGACCGTGCCGGCGCTTGACCCGCGCGGGAATCTGTCGTGGTTGCCAATCGGATTCCGACCTGGCGGCGAGAGTGAGGGAGATACGCAGCGAACTGGGGCCGGGCGCATCTCCGGAACAGATCGCGGAGCGAATGAAGCAAATCGCCGAAGATCGCGGTCGGCGCCGCCTAACCGCTCGCGTACGGCGCGTGATGGAGGCCGTAGCGTGAGGAGCGACTGAAATGCGTGTGCTGGAGAGACGGCTTCGCCGACTTGAAGAGGGATTGCTGCCTCCGCCGGAAACCGCAGAGTCACGCCGTCTTCACGAGATTGTTCTGGGCATCCGGCGGGCTCGCGCAGCGCGGCTTGGCCTACCGGAGCCGGAAGATGTTCCAGCACCCGCCTTTAGGCCCGGAATGTCCCTGGCCGAGATGATACTGGCCGCGCGCGAGCGCAGGACCCCAGCGGAGGCGGCTTTATTGGACAGAGACTGTTAGAGCGCGACCATGATCACCAAGAATCTCGCGCGGCGTTTGGAACGGCTGGAACACAGCCTGCTGCCGGTCCTCGAAGAGCCGCTCGTAATAAGAATCATATCCGTCTCTCCGGACGGCGAGCGGGTTGACAGCGGCATCGAGTTCAAAGTGCCCGCAGTTCCGAAGCCGTTCAAGAAAGGACGCTGGTGAGGGCCATCGCCAGGTCGTTGCTCAGGCTCCGGGAAAAACGAAATCGTAGCCGAATCGACGCCGGCTCGCGTCATAGAGAATGAGTCCGACGAGGAATTTTCAACTATGGGCGCTTTCATCCGTAGGCACAGATGGCTTTCGGCAAGCCTAATGCTCGTAGCCGGGTTAATCGGATGGTGGGTTAGCGGTGGGATTCGGGGCCAACTTGTTGCACATTTCGACGTGGCGCGAGGACACTACGAGATACTGAGCCTGGGCTTCCCCGCCCCTTGGCGTTCCGAATTCGCCCGCATCTTGCGGGAGCGGTATGGGATTGAGCAGCGGGTGGTTGCAGGCTGCATGGTGACTCCACCACTACTCGCTTATACCGAGGGGTACAACCGGGTCAGCATGACTGCGGCGAACCGCAAGTTTGGACGTGACGTTTTCAAAGAGAGCGCAGTTGATGCGATGTGGAGGATGCGACCGCTGATGAAGGGGCCCCGGTGAGGGCCATTGCCAGACGCCTGCGCCGGTGGAGGATCAGTTCGGGCCCACGGAGCGAAAGCCGCGGGACTATTCCCGCATCGTGCTCATCCGGCTGGACCGCATCCCAGGTTTAGAGGGCGCCACGTGCAGACGAACTTGGTGGCCGAACGGCACGGTGCACAAGAGCGTGGTGCTGGGCAAGAGCAGCGACGGCCACGAGCTGACAAAAGAGGAATTGGACCAGTGGGTGGCCAGCTTTCCCATCGAGGAGGAGAACGGCATAATCGCCTGACCAGGGCAGGTCTCTGCCGCGGCTGCAAAGCTGATTCCGACCTGCTCCGGCGCTTCGAGGACCAACTTGCCCGTGGGGCCATCCAAAAGGTGGGCTTCGATCCGGCGCGGCACTAGAGAATCTTGCGACTACGAGCCCGCAATAGCGAAGTACCCGTTCTCGGACTGCACGTGTACGCCTTTACGCGCCACGGCCACGCGTAACTTATGAAACTTACCGTCCCAACTATGGCCGGATGGTTCGAACTCCACGCTGTAATTTGTGCGCGCGTCGCTCTCGGCTTGCGCGATGGCCCGGCTTAAATCCACATTGGCGAAGGTGCGGCCGCCCGTAACGCCGGTCAAAATCTCGAGGCCGTCGCGCTCCAGTACGCCCCGCGCCAGGTTCATCCCGGGGTCTGCGCTGTACATGACGATTCCACTCTGCCGAAATCGCGTGCCGAGCTGCCGTAAGGTCGGGACACCGTCCCAGTATTCGTGGCCCACCTGGGGGATCGTACTGGGAATTCCATACGTCACCCACAACAGTTCTTTCGTGCCGGCGAGCGGCGCCATGCGGGCGCGCATTTCGTCCAGCGCTCGGCCGGTCGCATTGAAGCGCGCGGAGATGCCGACGGGGCTGTCGCGGCGCAAATCCTGCGGCCGTAGCTGCGAGGTTTTCTTCATCGCGTCGTCCAGCTCCGGCACGATGTTTTCCACCCAATTAGCGCCAGCCGCTTTTGCATCCGCCGCGCCTTCCGGACTGCCTAAGGGATGCACGGGATACAGGCTGCCGTCATCCACCAGCAGATACAAATACAAATTGCCCGCGGAAGGCAGATGCGCCAGCGACCGCTTCATCACCTCCCAGATTTCGCCGCGGGACGAGAAACTCGAATTCAGCAGATCGAAGAGGATGACCAGTGCGCTCGGGCCATCGGTTTGATTCAAGTGTACGGAAACGATCTTTTGCGGCGAGCCGTTGTCGTAGACTTTGAAATCGGAGGCGGTCAGGTCCGGGACGGGCTGACCGGCCGAATCGACGGCTACTGCGCGCAGGTCCACGTTGCGGGCTGGTGGTTGTGCCTGGAGCGCGAAAGCGGCGCCTAAGCACAGAACCGCCGGCCATCTGAAAGATGCCATGGGGACGAACCCTCCTGTTGAAGGTAGACGCCGCGTGGTTTGCCCGGTTACGTCAATGCCGGTGCAAATGCGGGTGCGGCTGCACCGAGCTTGCATCGTGCACATGCGCATGCGGGCGGATCAGTTTGGCGCGCTCCAGCAGCGCGGTGACGAACGCGGAGAGGAGGAGAACGGCATACGCTGGCGTTCGTCCTGCGGGTATCGAAGCCGGAGCCCATGCCGCTGCCGCTAGCCCCGGTGTTTACCCACTTCGAAGATCCCGAGTACAACCGGGGCCTGGTATCCATGACGGCGTACGCCGAGGGCGTCTGGGTGGATACCAAGCCTGCGACGCCCGTGCCGCATCGCATCCGGCTGGCGCTCGACCGGCGCGAGTACAACGCCGACAGCCGGTTCTTCGCCGTCTACGTGGATGAAGGCGCGGCGAAGCTGGCCGCGGCATCGCTGCAGGTGCAGGCGATTCGCGCCGACGGCGTACCGATTAATCTGGGGGCTCCCCTGAGCATGGCCGAATCGACGCTGCAGCTTCCGGCGGACCAGGTTTCGATTGCGGCGTTCTAATCAGCGAGCTAATCCGAACCTGCGACCGGTGTCAGGGGACATAGTTGCGTGTACGTTGTATCCCGACGACACTTCATTAGACGCAATTGTGGTAGTGGAAGTAACCGTCGTCGCCGATCCAGTCACTCCCACTCCGCAAGCAGCTTACGCGTTGCTGCGGAAAACGGGAACGGCAGTGGCATGCACCCGCTTCGCCTGGTCCCGATTGCGACCCGGATCGAACTGATCAATCCCGGCGATCTGCTCGGTGAGACGGTGCGGCGGCGGGCGGTGTTCGCCCGGACGGATACCGATCGCGCAACGCGCGACAGCCAGTACGCGGTCCAAAAGCTCTCGGCAACGGGCTCGACTCATACCATCGAGGATGATGCCTGGGAACCGCAACCTATCGCGAATTAACATCGAGACGCGACTACATGCTACATGCTGGCCGCTCTTTGGGGCATCGGAGCTGGCCGCCTTTGACCTCGCGCTTGCGCCAACACTTTCCAGTTGATCCCAGATGATCCCAGATGACCCAATTCGGGCAAAATCCGCAACAGCATCCGGCAACACGCACTTCGCGCAATATTGGTAATTTTTTTGGCGCCGAGATGGAACGGCACTTGAAAGCTGATCGCTTACCGCTGAACGCTCGCTTTTCGCGTTCTCTGAGCACCCCCATGGGGTGTCGGATTTTGTGGGCCATGGATGCGGCGCTCTCCGCGCGCCGCGCATCCCTACCCGCAAGCTAGCGGTCGCGGCGACCGACGACGGCCTGCTGGCGCCGGAACCGGCCGCCGGCATCGCGCGCGTGAAGAGCGGGAAATACATCGGCGTGCCCGCGAGTAACCGGCTGTCGCTGAAGCAAGCCCAAGCGCTCCTGAACGCGCTGGACATCACGACCACCAAGGGGCTGCGCGACCGCCATCATCGCCGTGCTCCTCGGCTGAGCCCTGCACCGCTGCGAGTTGGCGCGCCCACCGATGGGCGCTGTTCGGGCGGATTCACGCCGGGGGCGACGGGTCGCCGCACGGCACGCTAATACGCCGGAGCTGTCGGTGTAGTGACGGGACGCATAGCGCCTGCGATATCCGACCGTGTTTCTCGCGCGCCTTGCCGGTTCTCGGCGCGGCGGGGCGTGGCGGGGTACCGGTCGCCCGAGTGCGTCAAGTTCGGGCGAACCGCTTCGCTAGGGGTCTTGGGTACTGCTGACGCCAGCCTGCTCCCACCGTGATACGCGCCTGTTACAATCTATTGGACGATGGTGCCTGGTAGCAGCAGGCGAGCAGGAGGACATTCGCCCGTTCTTCGCCTAAACGGCAGACGAAGTAAAGGCCTCCCTTATTCCCATGTCCCCAAAAGTTCATTTTCTGGGACACGACTCTACTGAGGGGCACATTTTGGGTCAGGTCCTCCGCCGGTCCGCCAGCGGACGCCCCAAAGGCTGTTTTCCTCCTGCTCGCCTGCTGCATCCAGGAGGATGATGCTTGTTAGGCCTCTGCGGCCCGCGATGCCAGGCCGCCGCAGCGCTCGCCGGTTGTTTGCGACAGCGGCTCACCGGCTCCCGCCAGCGTGAAGTAAAAGGTTGCCCCCTGCGTCAGTTCGGAGAAGGACCACACGCGGCCGCCGTGGCGGTGAACGATACGTTTGACATTAGCTAACCCAACACCGGTCCCCTCATATTCCTCGGCTCGATGCAGCCGCTGGAAAACGCCAAATAGTTTATCCACGTAACGCATATCGAAACCGGCGCCGTTGTCCCGAACATAGTAGACTGTGGCATCCATGTCCCAAACATCAGGCGGCAGAGAGACGCGATTCTGGCGCTCGAGATCGCCTAAGCGAAGGGCTCCAACGTCGATGCTGGCGATCGCCCGTGAACGCGTGTACTTGATCGCGTTCGAAAGCAGATTGGCAAACACCTGCTTCAGCAGCAGCGAGTCCGCCTCGCACCCGGGAAGATCGTCGATTCTGATTTCGATGCGTCTGTCGCCGCGCTCGCCCCGCAAATCATCCCATACATGGCGGACGATCGCCGCCGGCACGACCCTCTGTTTACGAAGTGGCTGCCGGCCAAGCCGCGAGAATTCCAGCAGACCATCGATCAATTCTCGCATTTCTGCTGCGTTCTTACGGGTCACCTCTAGGAACCCCTGTGCTTCAGCCTGAAGATGGGGTGCGTATTCTTCCAGCAGGATTTTGGAAAAGCCGTCGATCGCACGAAGGGGCGCGCGAAGGTCGTGAGAGACGGAATACGCAAACGCTTCGAGTTCTTTATTCGCGGCTTCGAGCTCGGTGGTTCGCTCGCGCACGCGCTGCTCCAGCCCGGCGTTTAGCGTTCGGATTTCCTCCTGCGCCCTCTTGCGTTCGACGAGTTCCAGTTTTAATTGTTGATTTATTTGAGCCAACAACCTTGTCCGCTCCGCTACGGTGGCCTCCAATGTTTCGTTTTCGAACCGCTGTCGGGCCAACCGCTCCAGCATCTGTTGAGCAGCAGCATTCCGGCTGCGCACCACGATCATAGCCGCGTACGCAAGGAGTACGGCAAACGCCACCATAATCTCGAGACGCACTATTCGATAGAAGTCGGCGAGTGCTTCACTGCGGTCGATCTTGCAGACCACAACGCTGTCCATAGATGGGATCTTTTGCATCGCGGCCAGAACGCGAACGCCCTGAGAGTCCACGAACTGGCCGAAAACAGCACGGTCCTCGGCTGCTGAGGAAGCGGCCCGTACCAACGTATCAGACGGACTGTCGGATGCAGCGGAGCGGCGTGGCGACGTGTAGTGGCCCTCGCCGTTGTGTAGTCGCAACAGCACCGTATCGGCTGTACGCGCGCGAACGCTTCGGGATGTGAGCAGTGGGAGGAGCTCGCGCGAAAAAGGGTCCAGAATTGCTGCGATACCTATGGGAGTTTCCGGTGCCCTCTGCAGCCTACCGGTTGTGCTGTTCGCAAAAACCGGCGTCATGAAAATCAAAGTAAGCTCTTGTTCAGGGCCGTCGACTAAAGCAACCGAATAACGACGGGTTTGCGTCACCGATCCAAGAATTTCGTTGAATCTCGGGCTTCGGATTACCGTGCTCCACTTTCCTGGGTCCGTTGCCTGAACCACGACTCGCCCTTGGCTGTCGAGCAAATACAGCGCGGCATATTCGTATATCTTTCTGTATTCCTCGAACAGACCCAAAACTTGCTTCTGCGCGGTGACAGGCAGTCTGGACCGCATGATTCCGCCGGTCCCACCACGCAAGACTTCCCTGGTGGGAGCGAAGCCAGCGAGCACCTGCACATCATCCCGGCTCTGTTGAAGGGAGTTCCGCAAGGTCCACGTGCGATAGAGGACCGTAGCAGAGAGCTGAGATCGCCAGAGATTCAGAGATCCCTGGTAATCGTGCTGGATTAGGTAGGCCGTTAGTCCGCCAATCACCGCCAGCCCGAGGGTGAACGCGAAAACATGGGGATGCTGCATGCGAGTCACTCGTGCTGGCAAGGAACGCTTTTGCCCGTCACCAACTACGCGAGCTTTTCTCATTTCAGGACCTCCTCTGTACTTGCCTTCCTTGCTTGGGTCGTAGTTCCAAACTGAAACGCGCTGGCTCCCATAGCGGAACAGAGTCGCAGAGTGGAACCAGGCCCAGCGCATTGGTGTTCAGATCCGTGATCGCGAACGGCGACGCGGACGCTGCCAACCCTACCTCACTGGACCAGGTTGGCCAAAGCATAGAAGCTATTACCGCTTGCAGGGTTTCGAGTAACGGCCCGCGGGCATCAAACCAAGCCTGCAGGCTGCGCCTGGCGCGCCTCTGCTTTCGCACTGTATTCAAACTCGCGCACTTTGGTGTGAAGCGTGCAATTCGAGAGAGCAGGACTATGAAACGCTTACTCAGTTTGGCATTGACCGCTCTGTTATTGGCATCAGTGGCTGCCACCAATGTGCTGGCTAGACCTATTAAGATCCCACCGCCGCCTGTGCCCGACGGATTGAATCTGGACCTTTTGTGGACAGTGTGCATGGGTGTATGGTCGGCGCTGTAATTACAGGCAAACGCCAACTGACCACTGTCTTTCCCTTCCGGCAGGGAAATAGTACGGGTTGGATGCACGTTAGTGCGCGTCGATTTTAGTCCCTCGCCCAGCGTGAGGTAGAACGTGGCACCCTCACCCACCTTAGCCTTGGTGCAGATGCGTCCTCCGTTCCGGCGGACGATTCGCCAAAAATGGCCAAGGCCGACGATTCCCTCAGAATCGCGCCGCGGATGCAGAAGCGGTTCGGAATGCTCAGCGCCTGGATACACTACTCTCCTCCCGAAAAGTAGTGTGGGCATAGGCCTGCTAGTCTCAGGGAAATCAGATCGGGGCCACGGCCGCCGAGACGTTCAGAATGGCTACTGATGGCCATGGAGGAGCGCTGGTGGAGTCCTCGGCGCCCAGGTGATCGTCGGCATCCCGTAGCGTAAATCTTGCGGGCCTTGCGCGCTCCGGAGGCCAGCGGCGCACGACGCGCGTCGCGGCGCGACAAAATGCAACAAACCCGGCCTCCGCAAAGAAGCCATCTGCAACCGGTAACCACGACATCGTGAATCACCGAATCGCTGACGCGCCGATCCGGCGGTGAACCAGACGGTGTCCGCCTCCACTACCGCCCCGCGCACGATGAGCGGCTCGGCGCTGCTGCCGGGCCGCATCGCCTCCGGCGGCTGCTGGCGCGGCGATCCGGCGGTGCGGCGGGCGCCCGGCTGGCCACGGCGGCGGATCGTGGCAGGCCGCACACACGTTCGGAATGGCTGCTGATGGCCCTGGAAGAC
>OBLU010004217.1_pt1 | contig 12963 bp, 11 predicted proteins | sample 1518681 | NCBI WGS metagenome assembly OBLU01 (sample SAMEA3539304, study PRJEB22396) | soil metagenome | biome: tundra; feature: field; material: soil | place: USA | collected 2010-05 | depth 0.15 m | reverse complement strand
CGGAGTATGGAATTCCGACCTCGACGCGAACCGCAACAAAGCTCGCATCGAATTGATCCAGTTCCTGCTCAAGCAGGGCGCGCGGGCCCAGGCCGATTCCGAACTCATCGCCCTCGCCGCTGCCTTACCTGCCGATCCCGGCGCGCATCTTCAGGCCGCGCAACTTTTCGAGCAAGCCATAGATTATGCCGGAGCGTTGGCCCAGTACGAAGAAGTCCTCCATCTCGATCCCGGAAATGCCACTGCCCTGGCCGGAGCCGGAGAAACCGCTTATCGCTCCGGCAACTACAGCAGCGCTCAACATTACTTGCGCAGCGCTGTGAACACAAATTCCGCCGATGCTGAGTCCCGCCAGCTTCTTGCATTCACGGATTTAGTTCTCCGGACCAATCCCTTTCACAGTCACATTTCCGACGCCGAGCGCAACCGCCGCATTACTGCCGCCTTCACCCAGGCCGAAGATCGTCTTACCCATTGCGCCCAGCAGGCGGGCGTGGACCTCAAAGCTACTGACAACCCGCCAGCATCCCCGCTTATGGGACTCCAAGCTCGCTGGCTTCTCGCCAAACCAGATCTTGCTCGGCTTCGCTCTCCTGCAGAAACTGATCTTCCGGATGCGATCATGGACGTGGTCTTTCAAATCGAGCGCCAGACGGCCGCAACCTGTGGGCCACCGCAAGGCCTTGACCTCGCTCTTTTGCTGATCTCCCAAAAACGCGAGGCCGCCAGCCAATGAGCACCCCGGTTCCTCTGGTGGATCCCGCTGTACCTCCTGCGTCTACGCCTGTGGCGCGGGTCACGACTGCACGCCGCCTGTTTTCCACGCTCGAAGGCGTTTTTCACGAAGAAGTATTTTTCCTCATTCTCTCTGTCTTTATCGGAATCTTCTCCGGTCTCGCGGTCGTTTGCTTTCGACTCACGATTGACTGGATGCACCTCGCCCTGCTCGGTCCGCTCCCGCAAACCCATAGCTGGCGCCTGTTTGCGGTTCCCTCGCTGGCCGGCCTGGTGGTCGCCGCACTTGTAATGCGCGTTTTTCCCGGCATCCGCGGCAGCGGGGTGAATCAGACTAAATCCGCGCTCTACATCTTTAACGGTTTCATTCCGTTTCGCACTGCCGTGGGAAAATTCATCTGCGCCGGCATCGCGATCGGCTCCGGTCAATCGCTTGGTCCCGAAGATCCTTCTCTCCAAATCGGAGCCAGCATTGCCTCGGCTCTCGGACGCCAACTGGAAATCTCCCGTGAAAAACTCCGCCTGATGGCCCCGGTCGGCGCTGCCGCCGGCCTCGCGGCCGCTTTCAACGCCCCTATCTCTGCGGTCCTCTTCGTCATTGAAGAGGTCATCGGACGCTGGAGCGCCGGCATCCTCGGTTCCGTCGTGCTCTCCGCCGTCTCCAGTGTCGTGATCGTGCGTTCGTTCCTCGGCAGCGAACCGCTCTTCCGCATCCCCGTCACCACCTTCAAACGTCCTACGGAACTCATCGCGTATGCAGTGCTCGGCATTGTCGGCGGCTTGGCCTCGGTTGCATTCGCCAAATCAATCGGATACTTCCGTCCTCGCCTCAAAGCTTTGCCGCGCTGGACGCAATATTTTCAACCCGCCCTCGCCGGCCTGCTCGTCGGCTTCGTCGGCTACCTCGGTTTTCCTCAAGTCATGGGCGCCGGCTATGACTCCATGGACCAGGCCATGCATGGTCAGTATGCTTGGAAAGTTCTCGCGATTCTCGCCATCCTCAAGATCCTCGCCACCACCGTCTCGTTCGTCAGCGGCAGCCCGGGCGGAATGTTTGCCCCCACGCTTTTCATCGGAGCCATGCTCGGCGGCGCCGTCGGCGACATCGAGCAATATTTTTTCCCCCATCTGACCGGCTCGACCGGAACCTACGTCCTGGTCGGAATGGGCGTCCTCTTTGCCGGGTTTCTGCGTGTGCCCATGACCTCCGTCTTCATGGTTCTCGAAGTCAGCGGCAATTACGAGATCATCGTCCCCGTGATCGTCGCAAATACTTTTTCCTACGTCGTCTCCCGCAGCCTGCAAAGCATTCCCATCTTCGACTTGCTCACTCGCCAGGACGGACTCATCCTGCCCTCTCTGGAAGAAGAGCGCGAAGAAACCATTCTACGCGTAGAAGATGCCATGCTCCCTGTTCCTGCCGCCATTCTTAGCGCGCAGGATTATGTCGACGCCAACTTCCGCCGCGTTCAGGATTCGACTGAATCCACGTTTCTTGTACGTATGCACCCCAGTGGCTGGAACACCGTCACCCGTGACCAACTCCAGCGCCTTTTCCGCGAGGGCAAAGGTGAACTCACTTTGGTTTCAGTTCTCAATGCCCAGTCTCTGCCCAGCCTTTACCCGGATCTTCCCCTGGATTCCGCACTCCGCTATGTGAACGACTACCCGCTTATCCCGGTAGTGAATCGCGCCGACTCCCACCGTCTGGAGGGCATTGTCTCCCGCGAATCTGTATTCGAGAAATACGGCAGCCGGCGCGCGATCGAAGTTCCCAGCGAAACCTGACCCACTCCCCAATAAAAAAGCCCGCTCCTGGCGGAGCGGGCCTTGGGGGAAGCTACAGCACTACTTACCGAACAATGCTCTATCGACACCTACGCCAGTACACAAATCATAACCGGTGGTTGCGCTGTGCGTGCCGCAACTGCCGGAAGTGATATCCGTAAAGTCGGAAGTGTTGGTCCTATTGTTATAAATCTCGGTGTTCTCAGCATTGCTGCTGCTGTTGAAGGTCCCGGCATTGTTGATGATTCCAGCCAGTGACGGTGACGCCACGCTGGTGCCATACACTTGCAACCAGCCACCGTAGCAGTTCGAGTTGTAAACGGCCACCGGTGATCCGCCGCTGGAGTCGAACGAAAGATCAGGCGTGCCCCGGTGAGTGCCCACCACGCCGGAGACCCCGCTCTGAAACGACGGTCTGGACTCATACCTGCTTGTGCCGCCGCCGCCGTCGCTCCATGCAGTCTGGTTCGTGTAATTTCCGCCACTGCGGTTCACCTGCGTGCCTCCGGCCGAAACCACGTTCACCGAAGCGCTGGGATAGATGACCCCCGGAGAATCCCCAGACGAAGCAAAATACACGACGCCCGATTGCGTGAAGTAATGATCCGAACTAGTCTCGCTGCTGGTTTCACTACCCCCCCAACTCATCGACACTTCGCCCTTCCCACCATGGGCTGCGATGTATGAGTTGGCTGCCGTCACTGCCGTGTACAGCGCACTGTTCGTGGACGATGCCGCTTCCATCAGAATGATCTGCGCATTCGGCGCCATGGCATGCGCCCATTCGATGTCCAGCGATTCCTCTCCGTTCCATCCGTTACTGCATCCATTTGCGGGTTTACGCCCGGTGGCGTATTCCACCGCGAAGTTCGGAGCCGGTAGTCCGAATTCGCTGGAGAAGGTTGCCAGATCAGCCGCGGCGCTGGGATAGTCATACGCGTCCACGATCACGATAACGCCGCTGCCTCCCGTGGGAACCGAAGAACTGGTTGCGATCGGACAGCCGCTGAGCGGGGCGGGGACCACGTCATAGACGCAACCTAGTGAGGCCGGCGTTTCGCCTCCAGGATTGCCTACTGCTTTGATCACACCTTCCGGAGCGTAAATGATGTAGTTGGTGTGCATCCTCACGCCAACGTCCTCCGGTTTCTCGATGCTCGAATCCGGAACAATGCCGTTGCCTCGTCTGACTTGTGCTGAGACCAAGCTTGCGGCGGCAAGCATAGCGATACTCAAAACGATCCTCTTACGCATTTCATCCTCCTGGTATTTTTTCGTAACGAGTGACGCGAATAGCACCCAATCCTGAGCGACCGCACGCCGCGGATCACAGAGCCCCACGATTTTCACCGCAGCCTTGAACCGAAGTCAATTTGCAAATGTCCTTCTGACTTTTCTGTTCGGATTTCGTAAATTCCTTTTTACGCGACCAAAACAATCTTCAGACTGCCTCGTATGAAACAAAAAAAGACCCCGCCCTAAGGCGGGGTCCAGGGAAAACATCAGAGAAACGGAGAGCTGAACTATTTTCCTTTGTAGGTCACGACGCTGCCGATACCGGTGCAGATGTCCCATCCCACGGTGCACTTTGCGTTGCCCTTGGTGATGTCGCGGAACCACTGCTTGTACTCGGTCGCGTTGTGATACTCCTTGTACATTTTGGTGAGTTCGGCTTTGCTGGTACTGCTGAACCCAGCAGCCGCGTTGATGACGCCAGAAAGTGCCGGAGAGGAAACGCTGGTTCCGCCAACTTGGAACCATCCAAACCCGCCATCCGCGTCGTACATCGCAGGACCGCTGTTGGGGTCTGCATCGAAGGAAATGTCAGGCACGCCACGGTGGGTTCCCACTGCGGTAATGCCCTTTTGGTAGCTCGGGGTCTTTTCGTACACGCTCAGACCGCCGCCGCCGCCGCCGGTGGCATTGTCCCAATACTGTTCTCCAGTGAAGTTACCGCTGGTGCGCTCAAGCGTCGTGCCGCCGGCTGCGACTACGCTCGCAAAAACCGAAGGAACGCCGATGGAGAAAGCGGTGTCACCCGTTGAAGCGAAGTAGACGACCGTGGGTGTGGTGAAATAAGTGGCTTCATCTGTGAGTTCGGTGGAATACTCGCCACCGCTCCAGCTATTGGTGACTTCGCCGCCGCCGGCTGCTGCCACCAGGTTGCTCGCCACTGATTCTGCGAGATACAGATCAGCGAAGCTGTTGGAAGCGGCTTCCACCAGGATAATCTCAGCGTTCGGCGCCATGGCGTGCGCCATTTCGATATCCAGCGCCTCTTCCAAGGACCAGCCGCCAGCATTGTTAGCCGGCTTCTTGCCGGTGGCGTAAACCTGTGAGAAGTTTGCCGCCGGCAGTCCGAACTGGGCCGAGTACGTGGCCAAGTCGGTTGTTGCGTCCGGATTATCATAGGCATCGACGATGCCGATGGCTTTCGCGCCGCCCGTGGGAAGCGCGGTGGTGGTTGCAATCGGGCAACCCTTGACTACCGTCGTTAGGTGGTAGACGCAGGCCAGAGAAGCAGGCGTTTCCGCAGTGGCTGGAGGGCCGCTGGGCGAAATGTTGGGAATGTAGCGAATGTTAGTGTGGGCGCGCACCCCGATATCTGCCGGGCGCTCGATGCTCGAATCGGGAACGACCACGGTGTTTTGGTCCTGGGCGAAAGCGGTGCCGGCCATGCTGGCCGCCACCAAAAGCGCAGCTTGTAAGCTGAGCGAAGTGAATCGTTGCTTCATGTAGAAATCTCCTTGGAGTCTTGACATAACTACCAATAGCAGTTTGAGAAGCCACAGTTTGCGAAACCAACAGCTTGTTGAATTTCCAGTGTCGTGGAAGCAGGGGACAACAAGATTGCGATGATTCTCCTCACTTTCCCTATTCCTGTCAACTGTGAAAATTTCTTCATACTCCCAATGTCTTCGCCTGTCTCCCTTTCGGGGGAAGGCTTGAGAAGCCTGTTCCCCGGGGTTTTGCCATTTTGTAAAATCAATCCACCCAGAATGCCTAGCATGGAAAACACGCCCTACGCCACGCACCTCAGCGAACCTGAAGTTCGCCACCGTCTCCGGCCCGCCGACGTGATCGAGGCCCTCGAAAGCGCTTTCCGTGACCGCCTGCCCGCCGTCACCATTGCGCCCCGCCTGCACCTTCCGCTGGCCCACGGCGTCCTGCTGATCATGTCGTGCTACGATCCATCCCGCCCCGCTCTGGGAGTCAAATTCGCCACCGTGCACAGCCATCCGGCTCCGCTCCAGGATCGCGTCCACGCCACCTATCTTCTCCTCGACCCGGAAACCACCGAGCCGCGCCTTTCCATCGCTGCGAATTACCTGACAGCTCTGCGCACCGCCGCCACCTCCGCCCTGGCCACCAAATATCTTGCCCGCGAAAACGCCTCTACCCTGGGGGTTTTCGGCACTGGCGCCCTCGCCCGCACCCATCTCGCGGTCCTGCCGCTGGTCCGCCGCTTCCAGCGGATCCTGGTCTGCGGCAGGGAAGCGCAGCCCACCGCCGACTTCGCAACTAAGATGTCCGCCGAACTCGACCGTCCCATTCTTGCCGCTGATTCCCGCACTCTGGCCGCCGAGTCCGACGTTCTCTGTACCTGCACGACCAGCCCAACCCCGCTATTCGACGGCCGCGATCTCCGCCAAGGCACGCACCTCAACCTGGTCGGCGCATTTCAGCCCCAAACCCGTGAGGCGGATACTCTTACCATCCAGCGCGCCCGCGTCGTCGTCGATACATACTCCGCCGCCCGCGCCGAAGCCGGAGATCTTCTCATTCCCATCCAGGAAGGTGCCATCGCAACCGACCATATCGTTGCCGATCTCCACGAACTCGTTAGTGGTAAGAAAAAGGGAAGACTCAGCCCGGAAGACATCACGATTTTCAAGAGCGTCGGCTGCGCCCTCGAGGATTTGGTCACCGCTGAACTTTTGATTTCCCCACTCCTGCCATCCTGAGCGGCCGGTTCGCGAAGCGGAGCAGTTGCGGAGTCAAAAGCCTGCCCTGTTTTGCCGAAGCCCCGAGCGAAGCCGAGGGGGAAGCCGAAGAGGATCCCTGCGCGTTCAATGCCCATCCGTACGTTTGTACGCGGTGTACTTGATCACTTGCCGCAGGTGAAGTGGTCCATTGGGAAACCGAAGCGTGTCGTCCGACCGCGTGTATGCCGGAAACCAGTAGCGTCCATCCACTTGCTGGCGATACGTCACGAACATAGGTTGCAAGTGCGCCCGCTCATGCTTCTTCACCTGAACCTTCTCGGGACCGCTTTTGCCGCACACTTTCACGATTTGAAAGTCCTGCGCGTCCACCCAGATCCGTCCGTCAAAATATCGCTTGCCGGTTTCTTCCTTCTTCGCTTCCACGTTGAAAACGTAAGTGTCCAGGTCATCCACGTGCTGCTGTCCGGCATAAGTCAGGTTGTACTGCGGCAAATCCTCGCTCGCTAGCACGAGCGGCATGAATACGCGAATGTCTTCCATATCGTTCTGTTCGAGCTGAATTCCGCGTAACGAGGGCTGAGCCGCGAATGTCACCTCTTCGAGGCGCTTGCCCTTCGCGTCGTAGGAAACGGTCGTGACTTCGTGAAACTCTCCCGTCACGCTGGTGCCGGTGAGCGTCTGCATCAGCACATCCTGTTTGTAGGTGTAGTGCAGACGTGCTTCCTTCGCAACCGCTTCAGCCGCACCAAACTTCTTGATCACATCCGGCACGCTCAGGGTTTTCGGAGGAGAGAAATCCAGCAACCCGTTCCCATCTTCGCAATTGGTTTGTGCCTGCAAGCTGCCCGGCAATAACCAAACCAGCGTTAGCGGCAACGCCGCGAAAAAAGACATCCAGCCACGGCACCACATTGATTCCAAGCCCAAGCCTTCTGCTTTCATGCCCTCGTCACCTCCCGGCGCGGAAACAATACACCTGCAACGAAGGCCTTGCAAATCGAGCGCTACATACCCCTCAAGTTACTTTTCGCCGCTTTTCCACATTATGTGCAAACCGTTTCTCTCCCCCTGCCAGCAGGTCTTCTAACTTGAATACTCCCCGCTCGGGTTTGGTATGGAGATTGCCCTTACAACCCCCGAAAGCAGCGCGTTCCCCCCAGACTAGGACAATTATGAAGATCACGATTTTTGCTCTTTGCTTTCTCTGCGCCACCGCGGCCTTTGGACAAGTCGGCCAAACCGCTCTCAGCAACGTCCCAACACCAGTGGTGCTTCCTGACCATCCCCAGCATGCCTCCCAGCACGCCATGGGAGATCAAGCCAACCTGCTCGGAGAGTCGGCCTACAGCTATGCCCAGGGCGAGCAACCTCTCTGGGAGTTCGGTTCCGACAGCCGCTTCGAAGTCCCTCTCGGCGATATAGCTCGCGCTTATCGTAAGACCCATGTCCTCGACAAGAAAGCCGATAAGGTTTCGGAGAATTATTAAGGAATATTTCTAAGACGAAACTCTACTCGCCCGCGCCCATCATCAGGATGGGCGTGGTCGGCGCTGCCGACCCGGCTTCGTTTTCCACCGTAATCGCAAACGCTTTCGCCTCAGTTCCCGCCGGCAGGGGGGATTCACCACGCTCGCGCTCCCACGGGCATCGGGCTTGAACACTCCCGCGGGAATTGGATTCCCACTGGTTGGAATCAGCCACAGTTCATAAGCCTTCTGCCTACTGGCTCAATTTGATCGCCAACTGCCGCTCCGGCTGCGTCATCTGGCTCCAGAGTTTCTGCAGATCGTCCTGCAAACCCTGATTGTCAGGCTGCTTGTGCAGAGCGAGCGCGAACCAGCGATAGGCCGTCGGCAAATCGCGCGGCGTGCAGGTGCCGATCGAGTAAAGCGTTCCCAGCGCAATCATCGCCTTGGGATTGGATTGTTCCGCCGCCGGCTTCAGCAAATGCAATCCGTGATCGCAGTCCTGGGGCACGCCGCGGCCATAGATGTAGCGCTCCGCCTCTGCCGTGGGATCAACCGGTGTCACCGGAGTCGGCTTGCGCTCGCGGGTCTTCGCAGCGGAGGGCTTCGCCGCCGCCGCTGGAACATGCGATTCGGATTTCGCCGCCTCCGCCTCGGAGTTTTCTGCCGAGTTGGATTCTGTCGGCTTCTCCACAGAAGTATTTTCTTGCACCTTGCCTGGTGAGGCGTTCTCCGCAGGCGTGCTCTGCACAGGAGTGGCGCTCGTTGGAGTCGCCTGTTGCGCGCCGGTTTCCGTTCCACTCGACGCCGTACCGCTGGCCCCGGGCCCAGCGCCGCTGGCGGCTGCGTCCGGCGTAGCGGGACTTTGGCTCGCAGTGCTTTGGTCTGCCGGATTCGGGTTTGCTGGACTCGGGTTCGCAGGATTCGGCGCTGCAGCATCCGGAGTCGCGGCCGTGCCCGGCGCGCCTGCGGAATCCGAAGTGCCTTGCGAGGACTGCGCAGCTGGCGCCGGCTTCAGAAAGTTGAACCCTCCCTGCTTCCATCGCAAGTAGCCGAATCCCCCGATCAGAACCAGAGCGATTACAACCACGGCCAGCTTCCCCCAGCCCCGCTTCGGTTCTCCTTCATCTTCCAGCAGGTAATCCAGATGGCCCGAACCGTGCCTCTGCGTATCGTCTCCGCTCCGCCCATCTCCCGGCTTATCCAATCCGAGAAAGGATGGTCCGTTGATTACCGGACTACGGTTGATCCGCGGAGCAGCGGCCGGGGGAGTGACGACCGGCGCAGCAGAGATCGGCGGACTCAGCACGGGCTTGGGAATGACCGGCGGAGCAACCACGGGAACAGCTTCCCTGGCAGATGGCGCCAACAGACGAGCATCCTCGGAGGCACGCGTGCTTGCTGGCGCCGTGGGCTTATCCACACTCGGCACCACTGCCGCCGTCTTGGGGCCAGGAGCCTGCGCCTTCGCCACCAGAATCGCTCCGCACATCCCGCAGAAGCGGTTCCCCTCGGAATTCTCATTACCGCATCGTCCGCAGCGCACATACCCTCCCGAAACCCACTCTTTAGATTAACTCACACCCGCGTGTCTCGCGAGTACGATGCAGATGCCAGCCCCGCCGCCGTCCAGAATTGCTGAAGAAAGACGCAAACTGGCCACTGACAACTGGCAACCGGCAACTGCCTTTCGTGCTATGCTGCGCAAAACTCGACACCACTATCCTAGGACGCCCCGTGCTGATTGAACTGCGCTTGGAAAACTACGCGGTCATTGACAACGCAGCGGTGGAGTTTGCCTCCGGCCTCAACCTGCTCACCGGAGAAACGGGCGCTGGCAAATCCATTCTGATCGATGCCCTGGCGCTGCTGCTGGGCGATAAAGCGTCGAGTGAAATAATTCGCACTGGCGCCGAGCGCGCAGTGGTCTCGGCGGTATTTGAGTGCGCAGGCATTTCCGGGGAAGCCATAGAAGAGGTGCTCGAGCGCAACGGATTGGATGAATCGGAAGACGGCTCTCTGATTGTCCGCCGCGAGATTTCCGCTACCGGCAAGGGCCGCGTATTCGTCAACAATCAAGCCGCAACCGTCGCCGTACTGCGCCAGATGGCACCGCATCTCGCGATCATCCATGCCCAGAATGAATCCATCCTTTCCTTCGACGCTCCCGCGCGCCTCGCATTATTGGATGGATTTGCCGGCAGTGAGATGCAGCCCGTGGCCGCCGCATACGCCGCGTGGCACGAAATTCGCACGCGTATCGAAGAATTGGAGCAGGGTGAACAGGACCGCTTGCGGCTAGTCGATCTGTGGATGTTTCAGAAGCGCGAGATCGAAGAAGCAAAACTGCAAGCGGGCGAAGACGAGCGGCTGGAAACCGAAAAGCGTGTGCTCGCCAACGCGGAAAAAATCTACAACGCAGCCATGCAGGCCTTCGATCTCCTCTATGAGGGCGATGCTTCCACCGCCGCATCCTTGCGCTCCGCGCAAAAGCAAATTGCAGAGCTCGCCCGCTACGAACCCAAGTTTCAGGAGGCGCTCGACGCCCTCGAAACCGCGCGCATCAGCGTGGAAGACGTTGGCGCAACCGTGCGCGATTATGCCGGCGGAATCCACGCCTCGCCGGAACATCTGGCGGAAGTGGAAGACCGGCTGGCCTCGCTCGATCGCCTGAAACGCAAATATGGTCCGACACTTGATGAGGTAATCAGCTTCGGAGCCGGCGTCGCCCGCAAGCTTTCCGAGATCGAAAACAAAGATGAAATTCTGCGCGAACTGCACGCGGAACTGGCTAAGGCTGCCACTGAATATTTGCGGGCGGCGCGCGCTCTGTCAAAGAATCGCCAGGAAGCAGCCCGCAAACTGGAGAAGCTGGTCGAAGCCGAGATCAATGATCTGGCCATGAAGTCAGCCTTCCGCATCGCGATAACGACAGGCGAAGAAGAAGGGAACTGGTCGACGACCGGCATCGACCAGGTCGTCTACATGATCTCGACGAATCCAGGCGAACCCATGCGGCAGTTAGAGCATATCGCCTCCGGGGGCGAACTATCTCGCGTCATGCTCGCCCTGAAGGTCAGCGTCGAGGAAGGTGTGGCAAGTGTGGCGCGGGCGCCCTCGCCCGCGAAGGCTCGTACTACCCGAGCCACCGCCCAGCGCACCATGGTCTTCGACGAAATCGATGCCGGCATCGGAGGCCGCGCCGCCGAAGCCGTTGGCAAAAAGCTGAAGTCGCTGGCACGATCCAACCAGGTGCTGTGCGTCACTCACCTCCCGCAAATCGCCACCTTCGCCGACCATCATTACGTCATCGAGAAAAAAGAGCGCAGTGGCCGCACCCGGACCACCATCCGCCTCGTCTCCGGAGAAGAACGCACCGAAGAAGTCGCCCGCATGTTAAGCGGCGCCAAACTCACCGACACCTCCCGCAAACACGCCGAGCAAATGATCAAAGCGAACGGCTAGCGCTGCCGTCCTGACCCGCGTAGCGCCGGCGTCCCGCCGGCATTCCGCTCACTAAAAGAAGCCTTGACGGCATTCAATCTTATTAGCTAATATAGATTAGCTAACCTATGGAAACCATCACCATCCACAAAGCCAAAACCCAGCTTTCCCGCCTCATCGAAAAAGCCTGCCGGGGCGAGGAAATCGTCATCGCCCGCGGGAAACAGCCAGTGGTGCGGCTGGTTGCCATTGCCGACAAGCACGGAGACCGTAAGCCCGGCGCGTGGAAGGGAAAGATCAAGATCGGGCCTGAGTTTTTTGAGCCTCTGCCCCCGGAAGAACTGGAAGGCTGGGAGTAAGCACCCTTGCGCATCCTCCTTGACACCCATACTTTGCTTTGGTGGATGACAACTGATCCGCACCTCTCTAAATCTGCCCACGCCTTGATCAAGAACCGAGACAATACCTCACTTGTGAGCGCGGTTTCCGCCTGGGAGATCGCCACTAAGGTGCGCCTGGGAAGGTTACCGACAGCGGTGGACCTGATCCATAATTTTGTTGAGGACCTAACGCGGGAGCGCATAGACACTCTGCCCGTAACTGCGGAGCATGGTATTCGCGCAGGCCTGCTTCCCGGTCCACACCAAGACCCTTTCGATCGCATGCTGATCGCGCAGGCCTTGGCTGAGAATGTACCTATCGTGAGCAATGATAGCGCCTTGGACGGATACGGCGTGAACCGGCTCTGGTAAATTGAGCGCGACCCTCATCCAGTCGACCTCGAATTCTCCCCCTTCACTGCTAATCCCCGCCGTTTCTGCGCCTTACGTTGACCAGAAGGGTGCTTTCCAGTAACTTATCAGTATCCGCAGAATGGGGATCGTGTAGCCTGACCGTAACACCCCTCAGGCCCTTATTTTGCATCGCACACGGTACGGGGACGATCTCACGAGTGGGAGCTTAACGTTGCCAAACAGCCAGGGAAAGACTTTACTTTTATTAAAGCCGCGAGGCTTCTGCGCCGGCGTTGTACGCGCCATTGACGTAGTCCGCATCGCCCTCGAGGCCTTCGGCCCCCCAATTTACGTCCGCAAGGAAATCGTTCACAACAGCTTTGTCGTGGACGAACTGCGCGGCAAGGGCGCCATCTTCGTCGATAGCGAAGACGAAGTCCCCAACGGCGAGCGCGTGATCTACAGCGCCCACGGCGTTTCCCCCGAAGTCCGCGAACACAGCGCCCGCCGCGGCCTCCGCGTGATCGACGCCACCTGCCCCCTGGTCACCAAGGTCCACGTCGAAGCCGTCAAGTTTGCCAAGGAAGGCTATTCGCTTATCCTGATCGGCCACCACGACCACGATGAAGTTATCGGAACCCTGGGCGAGGCTCCGCTTGTCACGCAAGTAGTCGGCAATCCCGAGCAGGTAAAGTCGCTGTCCGTCCCCGATCCCAACCGCGTCGCCTATCTTACTCAGACCACGCTCAGCCTGGACGAAACCAAGGACATCATCGCCGCATTGAAGAAGAAGTTCCCCAACATCAAAGGCCCCGCCGCCCAGGATATTTGCTATGCCACGGAAAACCG
>OBLU010004216.1_pt1 | contig 12965 bp, 9 predicted proteins | sample 1518681 | NCBI WGS metagenome assembly OBLU01 (sample SAMEA3539304, study PRJEB22396) | soil metagenome | biome: tundra; feature: field; material: soil | place: USA | collected 2010-05 | depth 0.15 m | reverse complement strand
TTCCTTCACTTCGCACTGATCGTCGAAGCATTGAGGTTAGTGTGAACACGCCCTAATAGGATCCGTATAGATATAGGTCGTGGTTCCGTTCCCTGGATTTCCGGTTGTGCCATCCGTGGTTTGAGGCAAAGTGACGGTCCGAATCCGGTTCAGAGGGTCTGGAGAGCCGGATGTCGGGTCAGCATAGCCGTAATTGGTTGTATTCCCGTTCCAGTCCGTATGGGAGGCCATCGCGCCGATCGGCTGCCAATATGTATACGAGTCCGTGTTGCCGTCGGGGTGCTGCACCTTGGTCAAAAAGCCGTTGTTCTGTTCGCCCCAGGTGTAGATGGTCCGGGGGGGAAAGGATGCGTTCGCCCTTTCGACCTTCTGCGTAAGCTGCCCGGTCCCGTCATAAAAGTAAGCCGTATTCCAGGCGGAGCCGCAGGTGGCGGTAAAGCTGCCATTGGCAAAGCTGGCCGAGATGCCGGAGATGCACTTGCTCTGGGTGGTCAGATTTCCGCGGGGGCGCGATCCCGAGCCGAAGTTTGCGTAGTCGTAGTTGGAAAGGCCGGCCGGGGCGCTCGACAGATACCCGCTCTGGTCGTAGTTGTATGTGGTTAAGGATGCCGGAATCCCGTTGCCGTTGGTGACCAGCACCTGGTACGGCTTATTGACGATATGCGCCGTCACGAAAGCCGGGTTGCTGGTCGCGTAAGCGTAGCTGGTGAACGTCTTGCGCAGCCAGCCGCTTGGCGGCGCTGAATACACCGGAGGCGTGCACGGCGCCGTGCAAGCGTTGAAATCCGACTCGTCCTTCTCGGTGAGGTTGGCGTATGAATCGTAGGTATAATCCACCAATTGCTGCAGGTGCGTGGGGCCGTCGTAGAGCGTGGTTGCCACCTGCACCGGAAGCCCATTGGCGGCGGACTGGGGATTATTGCAGCAAATGTTGACATACGATGTGGCTACGGACTTCATGAGGGCGCCGCTGCTGCTGTATTCCAGGCGGCTCGCCTCCTTCCAGCTCGGCGCCGCGCCCATTGCATACTGTGGTACATCGGTGTACGTTAAAGCGGCGCCGGCATAGGCCGTGAAACTGCCATCGGGATTAGTAACGGTCGAAGTAAGGCCGGATGTGAACGAATAAGACGGGAAGTTGTAGCCCCAACAATTCTCGCTCCCGGAGCCGGTGGAGGTACAAACCTGCGTCACCGCAAGGGTCGAGAGTAGGGTGAATGGCCCGTGCCCTCCGCCGTCCCCGCGAATTCCCCAGACAAACCGCACGTATCCGCCGGTAGGAAACGTGATACTCGAGATGGTCCCGTAGGTTGGATCATATTGAAATGTGTACCCTGTCCCATCCGGCCGAGTGATCGAGGTCACCGCGGGCAGCGTTGCTCCCGCAGTGGGACCATAGACCGAAAAGCCACTCGGGCAAGTCCAAACGCCTATGCAATACCCGAACTGCTGGATCTCTCCGTTGAAAGGATTAGGGTGAGGCATGGTGAACGACCCGATCAATATGGGCGAAAACACCACGGAATACGATTCGCTGTTCCCCGATTCCCCTGTGGTGGTCACATTGTAGCTTCCCGCCGAAATCTGGCCGGACAGGCCAATCGGAATGGTGGTGGAGAATGCCGCGCGTCCCAGGCTGTCGGTCGCGGTGTATCCGCCGCCACTGGATCCAAGCGTTGCCTGATTGCCGTTGGAATCTTCGAGTATCCCAGAGCCCCAATAATACTGCGAGCCGTCCGGGTACAACACCACCGGCCCGGTCCCGTTGAGTGCTGTGTCACCTATCGGTATTCCCATACCCGCTGACGTGGTCTGAAGAGCAGAACCATCGCTCGTCTGCGAAATGCCGATAGCGGTATTGCCGGAAGGGCTGAGAGAGGTCGCTTCGGACCACGCGTTTATGCATGGCACGCTCATATTTCCGGTTACCCCGCTCGACTCCTCTAGATTCATGTCGTGCGCCGCGCCGTTCTCATCCCCATATATGTACGGACCGCTAATCGTGCAGCCCTCGCCTTCATTAAGGGTTACAGAAGAATCACCTGTCTGGACTGTAAAGACTTGGTTCGGAATGTTGCTTACGGTGGTATAGATGTATGGACCCGATGTCGTCCAAGGGCCTACTGGCCCCACCGGCAGCGTTGAACCAACCGGCACCGTAGCCCAGGTATATTGCTGTACCCAATTCGACGAGTTTGATACTACAACACCGGCGCCCACCATGTTTTCCAAAAGCATACTAAGACTGACACCAGAGACTCCGTTAGCTTGCAATGTTACCGTCGATGCGGAGTTGTAATGAAGCGTGAACGGAATCTTGGGGCCGCGCCCGCCCGCGGGCGTCGTCGTGAATGGAATCGTGATGCTGACCGATCCGGTCAGAGGATCGACTTGCCAGATGCTGTCGAGCTTTGTCGGGTCGGGTGGACCGGCGGGGTGAATGGCATCCGCATAGACGCCAGGGGCTGCCTGTGCACTGGCCTGATGAGAGCAGGCCGCGGTAAACATGACAACGCACATTGCTGTAAAGAGCGTCTTTCCCTTCATTGTCCACTCCACCGATCTGAGAAAATCTTCCAATTCTTCCGCGTGTTCAGCCGCCGAGTCTCAACCGCCAGATTGCCCGTGCCGCCCAGGTCGCTTTCCCTGGCAGCAACTCGGCTGCTGTAAGCACACCAGATGCACCTTTGCCGCGCACAATTCCGTTGATTGACTGCGGTGGCGTGTGATGCGAGTATGCGGCCCGCGCGCATTCACGGCGGCGGGCGTTTTGTGGCTCTTCTGGCGATTGAGCGGCAGTGCCGGGTCTGCAGTTATTGCCACAGCGGCACAAATTCATAACGGCACAGAACAGCGGTTTTCGTTGCTAAGAATGCTCTACGACTCCACCCGGCCCTGTCAAATAAATTTGCGCTGTAATTACACACGGTTGTCCAGGCGACCGGAAGGATTTACTATTTACATATTAATAATTACGCCAACATCTATGGGGTCAACGGGACCGCAACAATCCTTGGCTATCAGGCAGTGTTCATAATCCGAAAGGCGCAAATGGGCATTGCTATTGGCCATAAGGCGCGACGTTCGTTGGGTGCGATTTCCATCCTATGTATTTACTCATTTCTAAACAAAAATAAATTTTCCACAGTCGGCTATGGCAGGGCATACCAGGAACCGTTGCCGACACCGTGCCGGGCAATATGCCGCTTTTCCACAAGTCTTCGGAAGCGTTCTTTCAACGTGTTACGGCTGGTCCTGGTGATGCGGATCGCTTCGCTAATGCTCCCGCTGCTCGAAGACGCGCAAAAAGAATGCCAGACACGGGCCAGAACAGGCGCGGGTGGGTGCCTCATTCGAGCGGAACCGGTGGCAGCTCAGCCGCGTCATCATTACCGCCTGTTTGCCCTCCTTGATCCATTGCTCCGCGTTGCCGCGACGGGCATCGGTCAGGTTGTCGGAGATGAGCTGGCTCAGCCCGAGCCGTTCATCCAGCTCTCGAACCAGCAACAGGCCAGCATCGGCGGTGATTCGTGATCCTTGAAAATCAACCTTCTAGGGAGGAATTGAAGGAAAGCTGAAATGGCCGGTTTTGTATCTCACCCACTAGGTGCATGCCTCCAGAGTAGCGTTCTGGTCTTCAAAGTCGCATGAATACTGCTGATTCTCCCATCATAGGGGAAAATGGCTCGGCTTCAAAAGGGAAATCCGGGTTCAGATCGATGCGCGATCCTGTGGGACACCTCTGGCGCCGTCAACGCGCATGGATGTGCTTGAAGTCGTAGGAGACGCCGATGGTGAAACCCTGGGGATTGAGCGCATGATGATGAAAGAAGTCGTTCCAAAACTGGTATTCGTAGTCGCCGCGCACCCAGATGTTCCGGAAGGCCCGGTACTCCAGCCCTCCGCCCGGGGCATCGACGGTCCGGGTGTCATGCTTGTAATTCAGGTTGGCGGTAGTTTTGAAATCGGTGCTGCCGTATTCCAGCAGAAACTTGCCATAGGGATGGAAGTTGCGATAGTGGCGCCAGGTGTAGATCGCCCCGCCCCCGGCGGTGTCCTGACGCAGATTCGGCACATCACCGGTGCGGCCATAGTTGAGATCGCGGCCTTCCACTTCGATGCCGAACCCGTGCAGAAACGACGGGCCATGGTAGAAATTCCAGTCAGCCCACACCGTGGCACCTGCCAGGCGGCCATTCCAATCGGTGTAGAAATCAGAGAAACCGGCGCCGACAACCAGCGGCAAGCCACCCTCTGTTGCAGCCGGAGCGACTTGGGAGAAAGCGGGAATTGCTGCGGCCAGGAAGAGTGCCGCAAGAACGAGCTTCAAACGCATTTGAAATCTCCTTACAGAGGACAGACCCGCTCTGAAGCGAATCCCATGGCAAAAGTCTACACCGAAACAAAAGAACTGCAAGGTTGAAATGTTGCGGTCCCTTTGTGCCGCCGCATCACCCGCGCGCAAGGAGAACGCCATGATGCGCAACGAGTCGGCACAGCCTGCGTGTGCACACCCGCATCGCCCTTGTGTCGCTCGATGATGCGTGCGAAGGTTTTCCACGGCACAAAACCTCCATAATCTTCGCAAACAGCGTCTTGCCCACGTTCATGCGACCCTCCGGGCCGTTCAAATCCGAAAATATCGCAAATGGACACAACGCAATTCAAATTCTGGACACTCATGAATTGTCAGAAGCCATAGAGAATAAATGGTTTACGGACGGTAGGTATCAAATAAACCGGGCACTTGTGGAGTAAGACACGTTATGAAAAGAGTAAACATCGGCGCGTTCCTCACGCATTGTCTTGAAGTAACCACGCATTGGGTGACTAAAAGGTTTAACTGCCTTTCACAGAGCCGTGGTATGGTGTTTTCAGAGTCGGTCAGTGCATTCAGTGCGTTCAAAGGACGCACGTATGGCATGATGGCACTTGCTTTCATGCGACCCACGGAAATTGATTTGGGTAAGTTCACTTGGTCCCGGAACGAATGTATGGAAAAGCTCACCTAAGTGAGAGGGGCGAAGCCATATCTGAGATCGCACATGAAGCGATCCTTTTGCATGCGGATAGACCTGTACCGAATTGCCTGCCCGATATGATCTGCTTACTGAAGTGGTTCGCCGTCCATACATCTCCGCGCCATGAGAAGCGCGTGGAACGGCACTTGAGCCAGAGGGACGTTGAGCATTATCTGCCCCTCTACCGCTCGCTGCGCAAGTGGCGCAACGGCTTGAAGGTCACCCTGGATCTCCCGCTCTTTCCTGGCTACATATTTGTTCGCATTCAGCGGACAGACCGCGTGCGGGTACTGAAAGTGCCAGGCGTGCTGGCCATTGTGAGTGGCGCGGCAGGCGAAATGGCTCCGCTGCCAGAGGGTGAAGTCGAGGCACTGCGATCTGGCCTTCATTTGCGCCAGGCTGAACCCCACCCTCTTCTGACGGTAGGGCAGCGGGTTCGCATTCGATCGGGCGCCCTTGCCGGGATGGAGGGCGTTGTGGTGCGCAAGAAGAACAGCCTGCGCGTTGTCCTTACCATGGATCTCATTATGCAAAGCGTCGCCGTAGAAGTCGATGGAGAGGAACTGGAACCGTTGGATTCCGGAGTCCTCAACTGTTCCGTGGGCAGCAGGTCATAGCCCAGTGGCAGACGGGGGGAGAGAGATATGCCTGAAACTAAGGGGTTAGCCGGGCTTGGCGCAGGTGAGCGCATAATGCCTGAAACTACGGGGTTTGCCGGGCCTGGCGCAGGTGAGCGCATACTGGCTAGTGCGACGAGTCTTTTTGCCCTGCGTGGATACAATGGCGTCAGCACCCGGGAGATTGCTTCCGCCGCGCAAGTGAATGAAGTCACAATCTTTCGGCATTACCCGCGCAAGCACGACCTGTATTTGGCGGTGATGAAGTCGGGGCTGCGACAGTTGCATCTCCGCGGCGATTTGCTGGCCGGGATCGCAGAAGCCCGTGATGGGCAAACGGCTCTCGCGCTGACTTTTGACCTGATCACGAAGACCCTGATGGAGAAACCCGAGATCCTCCGGCTGTTGCAGTACAGCGCCCTTGAGCTGAGTGCGGATTTTGATCCACTCGTCCGCAGACACCTGAACGAGTTTGTCGAGGTGACTGCCCGCTATCTTGAGCCGTGGATCAAGAAAGGCGAACTGCGCTGCACAAACAGCAAGAATCTCATTTTCACCCTCATCGCAATTGTCACGAGCTACAGTTCGCTCCAGCGGGTATTCTCAGTCGAAGGGTTAGGCCCAGGCGGGATGTTCGAGGCTTGCGCGAACTTGTACAGTAATTGACTTGAGCGGCGCTATGAAATTCAACGCAAGCTGCGCCGTCGCAAGAGCCTCTCGATCCAAAGTATGGCTGCGGCAATTTCGTCACATCCTGATGCGCGATGGTGCAAGGACCATAAGCGGCATCGAATTCAGCGGAAAGGCTTCCTGCAAACACGGATCTACCCTCTGCTCGGCTACTACCCTGGAAATGCTTGCATTGCGAGACATTGCAAATGGAAAGGGTGCGCGGAGAACGGAGAAGGGCACACCGGGAATCAGAACCGTAGTGAAGTTCTGCTTCTCTTGTCGTGCGTCGAAACTGTTGGATTGATCGTGAAATCCGTCGGAGCAATTCCAGACGAGAGCCGCGGCAGTGACCTAGAATGCATCTCGCCGTGGATGAAACGGAACCAGCCGACGCAACATGGGACGAGAAGCTGATAGGCGCTGAGTGAGTCTCGCCCAGTTGCGCGGCACCCTCCGGAGCCGGGCGAGAGAGCACTTTGCCAGAGTCAAAACAGCGCACCCTTAACCATCGGGTCCAGACTGAGGAAAAGTATATGTCCCGTATATCACTTTCCGCGCGGCGGCTTAACGCGAAACTCATCCGGCACAGAATGATTGGATATCTTTTGGACGGGGCGGCATTTGCCCTTTCTGGAGTCCTCGCATTTGAGCTGCGGCTTGATTTCGCACTGCCTGCAAACTACCTCCATCCGATGGAGGTGGCTCTGTGCATTTGGGTCGTCGCAATGTCTGCCGCCTTCATCGCCTTCAAGTTGGACCGAGGGAATTGGCGGTATACATCCGCCTACGATGCCGTCCGGATTGTCTTAGCAAATTCAGCGGGATCAATACTGGGCGGATCGGTCATATTTCTTCTGCTCGGGCCATGGGGTATTCCGCGTTCTGTATATGTTCTCGACTGGATGCTTTCCTGCCTATTGACGTTGGGAGGCAGGCTGTTGGCCCGTGTGCTCGTCACCCATCGAATGTTGCAGCGGAAGACGGAAGGCGACCGGACGAGAGTTTTTATCTACGGCGTGGGCTCAGCGGGGTTGGCGCTCCTTTGGGAACTTCAACAAAACGAGTCTTTGATGTACGATGTCATAGGGCTGATCGATGACGATCCATCGAAGGCTCACTTGATATTGCAGGGAATACGTGTGTTGGGAACGGGAGAGGATCTCGCGGCATTAGCGCGGAAGTACGCCATTAAAAGAGTGCTCATTGCGATCCCATCTGCAACGGGGCAGCAAATGGTGCAGATTTTGAAGTTCGCCCTCGATGCCGGCGTGGAATACAAGATGGTGCCCGGTCTGGGAGACCTTGTTGTGGATGCCGGCTTGGGCAAGCAACTCAAGAATGTAGCGGTAGAAGATTTGTTGGGAAGAAAGCCAGTACACCTGGACCAGGACAGCATTCGAGAGCGCATTCAGGGAAAGGTCGTCATGGTGACCGGCGCCGCAGGCTCGATAGGGTCAGAGATCTGCCGGCAGATCGCTCGCTTCGATCCCCTTGCCCTGGTCGGCTTCGATGAGGCCGAAACGCCGCTGTTCCAAATTGACAGGGAATTGCGAAAGACCTTTCCCCATTTGCCCTTTCACGCGGAGATTGGTAGCATCACGCACCCTGACACTCTGAGGCGTGTAATGCAGCGCCATCAGCCGTCCATTCTCTATCACGCCGCCGCCTACAAACATGTTCCCATGATGGAAAGGCATGTCTTCGCAGCCGTCGAAAACAACATCTTCGGCACATGGCACGTCGCTCAAGCGGCGGTCAACCATGGCGTCGAGGATTTTGTCATGATTTCCACCGATAAAGCAGTTCGGCCGACCAGCATGATGGGCGCTACGAAGCGCGTGGCGGAGCTGCTGATTCGCGCACTTCAGAAGGAGAGCGGCACCAAGTTTGTTGCAGTGCGTTTTGGCAACGTGCTAGGGAGCAATGGAAGTGTCGTGCCGATTTTTAAGGAACAGATTGCCGCGGGCGGTCCCGTGACCGTTACCCACCCGGAAGTGTGCCGTTATTTTATGACCATTCCCGAGGCGGTGCAGCTTGTCTTGCAAGCTTTCTCCATCGGCAAGGGCGGAGAGGTTTTCGTCCTCGATATGGGTGAGCCTGTAAAAATCGTGGACTTGGCCAGAAATCTCATTCTACTCTCTGGACTCCAGCCCGACAGGGACATCAAGATTGACTTCACCGGTCTGCGGCCGGGTGAGAAGTTGTTCGAAGAATTGAATCTGCAGGATGAATATCTGGTCGCGACTTCGCACACTCAAATCCGAAGCTACGTCTGCTCATTCGACCTCAAGGCAAAACAAATGAGAGCATATCTGCACGACCTGCAGCAGATCAGCAATGAGCAAGATGTCGGCCGTCTTCTCCTGCTCCTCAAGGAACTGATTCCCGACTACAATCCCGGTTCTCAACTCCTGCGGGCCGCCTTGTCGGTTCAACCAAACCATGCGGAACCAGACACGATTCGAGTTCCTGCCATGCAGGCCAGAAGTTCAGTGGCAGCAGAGCCCGCGCCAGCAAAATGAATTGAGCTGATCCAGTTTTTCATTACGGCATGCTTCAAGACCTGTTTGAATTCTGATGACAAGTGTCGGAACGAGCTGCAATTCTATTCCAAATCGATTTCAATCCGAGGACATTTTCTATGTTGGCTTGGTCAGCCTCGTTTCTACGTTGGGCATCCCCGAAATCTTCGGGGAGTCCGCAAGGTGCATCATTGATGAAATGGTTTAGATATTGGATGTGCGTGCTGGCATTGTGCGCGATGGGGATTACTTCTCCTCTTCTTCGGGCGCAGGATGCAGCGAGCGGTTCCCAGTCTGCAGCAACGCCCGATCAGAGCGCAATCGCCATTGGGCCGGGCGACTTGCTCGATCTCTCGGTCTACCATGTTCCAGAATTGCTGTTGAAGGTTCGAGTCGATTCGAACGGCGTTGTCAGTCTCCCACTGATAGGAGACCTGAAGCTTGCGGGTATGACGGTTCGCGAGGCGCAACTATTGATAGCGCGTGAACTAGTTGAACGCAAGCTGGTGATCAAGCCGGAAGTTTCGATCTTCATCGAGGAGTTCGCAACTCAGGGCATCACTGTATACGGAGAGGTAAGTACGCCGGGGATCTACCCGCTGATGGGCCCCCACAGGCTCTACGACGCAATCTCCGCGGCGGGTGGTCTCACGCTCAAAGCTGGCCGCACAGTGACGATTCTGCATGCCGGGCGGCGTGACCGTGAGGAGGTGATCGACCTCTCGGGCGGGAGGACGCTCGATCAGGCGAATGTTGCGATATATCCGAGCGACACGATCATCGTCTCCAAGGCGGGTGTGGTCTACGTGCTAGGAGAGGTCAACAGACCAGGCGCATTTCTGATGGAGAACAATACCTCAATGTCGCTCATGAAGGCAATTGCGCTTGCTGGGAGCACAACGAAGGTTGCCTCGTTGAAGCATGCCATGATCCTCAGAAAGTCTTCTGAGGGAACGATGGAGATTGAGGTCTCGCTGGGGAAGATTTACGACGCCAAGGCCGCAGATTTTCCATTGCAACCGGAGGATATCGTCTTTGTGCCGCTGAGCAACCTGAAGAGCTACGGGGCCATGGGGATTCAGGCAGCTATTCAGGCCGCCGTCTACTCTATATACGCCGCCGAGCTACACAATTAGCAGTGATCCGTTACGTGGGAGAGGAAATTCAGTGAGTCGTTCAACTCAAGGTAGATCTGAGGGGCCCGGCCTGGGGAGTGTTCGTGAAACCGGGTGGGGAAGTGATCCCGGTAGTTCCGATGAGATCAGCCTCTCGCATCTGATTCGTGTATTCCGGCGCCGCAGACGGATTATCGTCGCTTCGGTCATCGTCGTCTTTCTCCTTGGCGCGCTGTATTGCATCCTGAAGACCCCCCGATACGAAGCTGTCGCCGATTTGGCTATCAACCCCGAAGGTTCCAATGCTCTGGACATGGGCGACATCACGGCGAGTCTCGGAGGCGGCGGTCTCGGTTTCGATGAAAAGCTCGAAACCCAAGTCCATATCCTGAAAAGCAAGAGCCTGGCATGGACTGTCATCAGTGAATTGCGGCTTGACAAGGAGCCCACATTTGCCAGCGGGCCTAAGTTTTTTTTCTTTGGGCCACTTGATTGCTCGGACCATCCCGATCAGATTGAGCGGATAAGTCCAGAGTGCCGGAACGCCATATTGAAGAAATTCAGTAAGTCGCTAACGGTGCTGACTATCCCGCGCACGCAGGCAGTGGAAATTACCTTTCGCAATGCGAATCCGACGCTTGCACGGGAAATCGTCAACCACATTGCATCTGCCTATACCCAACGCACCTTTATGACGCGGTACGAAGACACGATGAAGGCGTCGAACTGGTTATCAGGCCAGATGGATCAACTCAAGTCTAAGGTGGAAGAATCCCAGAACAAACTCTCCAAGTTCCAAAAACAGACAGGCATCTTCGGCACCGATGAGAACAACAACCTGGTGCTCTCCAAACTAGATGATCTCAGCAAGGAACTTACAGACGCTGAAGCCGACCGAATCTTGAAAGAGGCGCAGTATCGCGTCGCCCAGTCGGGCAACCCCGAGTTGATCGGCACAATCGTTCCCGACAGTGTTCTTCCTGTCCTGCGCGGACAGGAAGCCGATTTGAAAAGCCAACTCGCTCAGGCGACCTCAGAGTATGGCCCCCAATATCCGGCAGTGATTCAACTCGGGAATCAGTTGGCCCAGGTGGAAAAGTCCCTGCAAAAGGAGATCGCGGATATCCAAGAGCGCTTCCATACGGACTACCAGGTTTCCGCCGGCACTGAGAAGCAGATGCGGGCCGCCTTTGACCAACAAAAGCAGATGGCCTACGACATGAGCGAGGGACTCGACCAGTACGGCATCCTGAAGCGTGAAGTCGAATCCAACAATGATCTCTATGACGATTTGCAGAAGAAACTGAACGAGGCGGGAGTGCTTGCCAGCCTGAAGGCGGCCACCGTAGATGTCATCGACTTGGCGACTCTGCCCACGAAGCCGATTGAGCCTGATATCCCCCTTGTCCTGGTGCTCAGCATCATCTTTGGCTTGGGTGCCGGTATCGGCTTAGCTTTCGTTGCAGAAAACATGGATACCTCGATCCGGAGCTCGGAAGAGATCGAAGCTCTGACATCAATTCCCATCTTTGGAATAATCCCCCATATTAAACTCGGGCGTCCGAAGCCAAAGCCGCAGGCAGGAGAGACGAATGCGGAGGGTTCCGCAGATCCGGCACTCGTCACCTTGCAGCGGCCAAAATCGCAAGCTGCTGAGGCGTTCCGCGCGCTTCGCACCGCGATTCTCCTTGCCTCTGCCGGTACGCCACCGAAGACGATCCTGATTACGAGCGCCACGCCAGAGGAGGGAAAGACAGTCACTAGCATGAATATTTCGATTGTGCTCAACCAGGAGGGGCGCCGTGTACTGCTGGTCGACGCCGACCTCCGGCGCGGCACAATGGCAGTAAAATGGAATATCCCAAAAAACTTTGGGTTGAGTGGCGCCCTTACCGGAGCCGGTAACTGGCGCGATGTTGTCGTAGATTTGCCGGAGGTTCCCAATCTGTTTCTTCTCCAATCTGGATTACGTCCACCGAACTCCTCGGAACTGCTTGGATCCACCCAGATGCACCAACTTCTGGAAGAGTGGAAGGCGGAGTACGATCACGTCATCATCGATAGCGCTCCATCCCTGCTTGTTACGGATGCTGTGCTCATTGCACAGTGGGTAGACATGGTTCTGTTGGTGTCGAGGATTGGCCTTACGTCACGCATTGGTCTGCGACGGGCCTGTGAGTTGCTGCATACAGGCAATGCTAACATCTCGGGCATTGTAGCCAACGACACCGGTGCCGGCGATCATTATTATGGCTATGGCTATGGCTACGGGTCCAATAAGGGCTATTACTCGGAAGAGGAAGGCTAGGGGATTGCTGGAAACTTCATTGCAATAAGCAATTTGTCTTGCACGGGGATCGGCAGAGCAGGCTGAGCCTTTGCTCAGTGGTCAAGGACTTATGAACGTTATCCCGCAGATTTGTCGAGTAACCGCCTTCTGTTTAACAAGCGAAAACATACGATGGAGGCTCTTCTGTGTCCGATGAGGTTGTGGTCGTGGTTGGTTTGGGAGAAGTTGGCAGACCGCTGTTCAACATACTGAGCCGGTCGTATGAGTGTATTGGTGTTGATATCCAGCCGGTCGAGGTTACGAAACCGTGTTCCGTATTGCACATTTGTATCCCGTTTCAACTCGGGGATTTCGTCGGGACATCGTGTGAATACATTGCGAAGTACGAGCCCCGCCATGCCGTGGTGAACAGCACCGTAGCTCCCGGAACGACACGGGCAATCGCAGAGCGGAGCGGCGCGTCTGTCGCCTACAGCCCGGTCCGCGGCAAGCACGCAAAGATGGAAGCGGATATGTTGCGTTACCGGAAGTTCGTAGGCGCCGACGATCCGAAAGTGGCAGACGCTGTCATTCAGCACTACGCAGGGGCGGGATTCAAGACCGATCGCTTTCGTGGCTTGGAAGTGGGCGAGCTTTCCAAGCTCCTGGAAACAACGTGGCTTGGCGTGCTTGCAGGCTGGGCGCAAGAAGCGGAGCGGTTGGCTGAGATGTACGGGGCGACTTACGAT
>OBLU010004214.1_pt1 | contig 12968 bp, 13 predicted proteins | sample 1518681 | NCBI WGS metagenome assembly OBLU01 (sample SAMEA3539304, study PRJEB22396) | soil metagenome | biome: tundra; feature: field; material: soil | place: USA | collected 2010-05 | depth 0.15 m | reverse complement strand
GTTCAGACGTGTGCTCTTCCGATCTCCGAAGCCATCCCGGCCAATGCCCCTGGTTCTGCTCAGCCTTCAGCCCCAGTCTTGGAAGTGCGTTGCCCGATCGAGACAATGGGTGCCTCGCTGTCAATGCTCGGCGGGGTTGGCTCAAGAATCCCTGGAGGGCGACATGGACAGCACCACACTGCGCGAGGTGCAGGCTCCTTTGAAGCAGCGATACCGCGAAGAACCGGCAAGTGCGCTGACGCTGCTGAATGCCACGGGAGGGTTCGACGATCCCGGTATTACCTGCACGGTCGACACCTGGGCCGGTCCCGTCCGCGCAGGGCTGCATCCGGCAACCGGCGGCGACGGCAGCGACGCCTGTCCTGGCGACATGCTCCTGCAGGCCGTGCTGGCTTGCACTGGCGTCACCATGCGCAGCGTGGCGACCGCACTCGGCATCGATATCCGAAGCGCAAGGCTCCAGGCGACGGGTCATTTTGACGCCCGCGGCACCCTTGGGGTCTCCCGCGATACGACAGTCGGTGCGCGCGCCATCGAGCTGGTCGCCGAACTGGACACCGATGCCAACGACCAAGACCTCACTGCTCTGGCAGCCCTGACGGAGCGCTACTGCGTGGTCGCCCAGAGCCTGGCCGAGCCGCCGAACCTCAGGATCCAGCGCACCCTGGCGACGTCCTAGCCGCTCTGCCGCTCTCGGGGGGTCCCAGTCAGTCGGGTCGTGTTGGGTCGCGGTGACGTCGCTGTCGCTGCGAGGCTCTCAGCGCCGCACGCCGTCGCAGGTATCAAAGCCGATCCCGCTGCTGGCGCGCAGCAGGCTGCGTCGGCGGATGCTTTACCGCCGGGGCCGGGACGGGCACACTTGATGCCTCGGGTACGGCGGGTGGTGCCGACGGGCAGGCAGGTCGATTTCGATTTCGGTGGTAGCCCAGCGGCGCTCGCTGAGATGGCTTCGATATCGGGGGAGGTGGCGAAGTTGCGTGGATGTGCCGTGGTGCTGCGCGTTTCAGGTGCGGGCGTCCTAGCGCTCGCCGACTCGGTGAGCGATCACCACTGCCCAGCCGGGTGCCGCGCGCATCGCCGTTGCGGGTCGGATTTGTGTTGGCTGCCTGCCGGATTCAGGTGGGCTGTCCGCGTCAGAGCGGCACGACGATGACCGGACCCGCCTCGTCCACGCCCACGGCTCGGTCGAAGCTGAAGAGCTGGGCCGATCGCGGGTTGCTTCAGCTGGGGGCTACCGCGGCACACGCGGGTTGCTTCACCTGGTGGGCTACCGCGGCACACGCGGGTTGCTCTACGTTCCTCGGGGCACCGGCGATCGCCTGAGAGTCTTCGTCGTCAAATGGGTGCGGGGCAGCGTCGAGGACAAGGACGAGTTCGTCTTTGCGGCCCAAGACGAGCAGCCAGCAAGGGACGCGTACAAGGCAGCGGGTTGGGCCGTGCTTGCTACCCCTCGGGAAGGCAAGGGATTTGGGCTCTCCCGTCAGGAAGTCAGGCTCACAGAGGTCCCCGCCGTCGAAGCACCGCCGAGCCCGCATTCGCCGGCCCAGTCGGTGTTTCGCTACACGGCCACCCAAGAGCACGCAAGGCTTGTCAGTACACCACTGGACGGGGGGCAAACACCGGACGTGGAACACCTGATGAGCCTCGTGAGCGTGCACGCCAGCCAGTACGCCTCGTACACCTCACTGTTGTGGCAAGTCCCGGCGCTGGGTCTGACCGCCCAGTCGTTCCTGCTGACAATCGCCCTGACTTCGAGCTCCAGTGTGACCGCCCGGCTGATCGCATCCGTCTTGGGGATCGCGATCGCCGCAGCGTCCTGGCAGCTCATGCACGACCAGCGCGGACGCGCGATCAACCACGCGGCCCTGCTGCGCCGGTTGGTTGGCCCGCACGGCCTTGGCCTCGGACCGCTTCTCGGGCACCTCACGGAGCCCGACGGGACACCGCCGTGCACAGATGCGGTGGACATCTGGGAAGTCGATCACGTGATCTATGGCATGTGGAAAACCCTGATGAAGGTCCTTGCCGGCGCAGATGTTCTCATCTTCGTGCTGACCCTGGTCAGCCCTTCGTGGCTTATTGGCACGTAGACCTGAGGCAAATGGGCTGGGGGTCATGGACCTCGAGGCCCGGCTGCTGCACGACCTGCTTGGCAGCTTTTCCTCCTCGCACACCCAGACCGAGTACCTGCAAAGCCAAGGCCCCGCCCAGCAAGGCGCGACCGCGGTGGCGGCTCGCGCTCGCGGCTCATGTCACCACCGTCGCGAACGCGAAACCTTCCAGGCGCATCGATAAGGCACCGTCAGGAGGCTCGCCGCGATCGAACCGCCACAAGGAGGCAGAGCGCTAGGACACACCCAGAGGTACGGGCAAGGGTGGGCGCAGCCCAGGGCCTTGTCCACTCTCACGCATCCGCCGGGGGGTCGCCTGCGCCGGGCTCAGTGCGGCCGACCGGTCGGGAACCGTACCAGAGCAACTACTCTGGGAAGGCGTCGAGCATCCAAGCAAGCGTCCGGACATCAGGACGCCGGCTGGGCCCGAAGGAAGATGTCGAACTCGGAACATCATGCAGGGAACAGCCGGCGGGCCCAGCTCATCAGGGTGTCATGCGCATTGTCACACGGAACAGGACGAACATTGATACCTCTCACGACGGTCGGTCTTGCTCGCAACTATGAGGAAGCCGCGTCAGGCAGGAAGATCCACCTATCGCAGGGTCACTTCTCCGCTCGCTACAACGAAGAATCCAGTTGGGCGCTCGGCCCGTTCACCAGGGACGAGTCGCTCACCTTCACGACGAGCCTGCGATGGCTGGATCCAACACACGCCGGATGGACCTCTTCGGCAATCTTTAATCCGTCCCTGATAGTCCATGACGGTCACCTTGTGTTGTTCTACCGGGCATCACCGAGTATGGAGTCAACCGCGAGCCGGATCGGAATGGCGGTGCACGATCCAGGAACAGGCTGGACTGATAGTCCGGACAACCCAGTGATCTATCCGACCCAGGACAACGAGCTCTATGGCTGCGAAGATCCGAAGATCTATCGAAAGGACGGACGCTACTTCCTCTTCTACCACGGAGTCTTCCCGATCGACCCCAGCGACGCGAGTACGCATCCATCACCCGATTACCCGATCGAGAACGAAGGATGCGATATCAACCTGGCGATTTCTGACGATCTCCGGAGCTGGACAAAGCTCGGCCCGGTTGTTCCGCATCCGGTCTCGCGTCTGTGGTGTAAAGGCGCGGTCATCCCTCGGGATCCCGACGGGAACGCAGTTCGGATCGGTGGCGATTTTCTCATGTATCTATCCGAAGGATGTAACGGAACCTTACAGATTGGCCGATCTGACGACCTGGTCCACTGGACCTTCGAGGAGTGCGCATACCTGGACCTCAGTCCGCTGGGGGGCACGCTGCATGAGGTGGCATGCGCGACAACAGCCTTCGACGACCTGGGCCACATCGTCATCGATCTCTTCTACAGCGACCAGGCAGGAGGCTCCGCCGCAGCGCAGGCCTTGTATCACCGGGACGAGCCGTTCACCCAAATCGCGCTCAACAAGGGCGGTGCCCTCTCCTGGGGCGGGCTGCTCCAACACCAAGGAACGTGGCTCTTCGCTCAAGGATGGGACGCTGAAGAAGGCGCCCGGGAACTCTCCTTCTATCGTTCCCAGCCACTGAGCTGAAAGCGATCCGGCCGATCCTCTACTCACCCGAACGTGACACTGCTGCGGCGGGTTTCGGTCAGGGGCCAGACTCCACAGGAGCCGGTGGCAGGTTGGCCGGCGTCCAGGCCTGCGCTGACCGTGTGCAGGCGGGGCAACTGCTGCGCCGCGAGCTGATCGCGGCACGGGGCATCGGGACACGGTGGCTCATCTCGACCGACGTTCCGAATCAGCGGAACTGGGTGAGTCCGCAGTCCGCGCTGGGCTGTACCCTGACCCGGATCCAGGTTGAGTGGGCGCGCTACGCAGCGTGAAAGACTCGTGCGATGCCTGCAGACTCCTCGCCGCTTCCGCCGCGGCCACCATCGGATCCGGTTGAACTCATCCCTGTGGACCGTTCGCACCGCGCCGTGCTGGAGAACCTGGGTCACCTGTACCGGTACGACCTGTCTGAGGCCTATCGGCATCTTCCCCACCTCGACGGCACGTTCAACAACAGTCGCCTTGACCTCTTCCTGGCCGGGATCAACCCAGAGCACCGGGCATGGCTCATCACCGTCGCGGGTGCCCTCGGCGGGTTCGTCATGACAGCACCCACCGACACCGGCGGCACGTCGATCAGTGATTTCTTCATCGTCCGCGCCCTGCGCCGCAGCGGAGTCGGAACTCAGGCGGCGTCCCGAGTCATCGCCATGACCCCCGGGCGGTGGAGCATCGGGTTCCAGTCCTACAACCCAGGCGCGCAGCCCTTCTGGTCGCAGGTTGCCTCCGATGCTGTCGGGGACACGTGGACCACCCGCGACGACCCGCCGGTTGAGGGCCGGCCCCCTGACACCTGGATCACCTTTCAGACCTGAAGCACCACCGGTGGCCAGCCAGCCTTCCCGGTCGCTGCGCCCCAGACCATCGCGGTGACCGGTGATGTGGTCTCGTCGGCGCTCTTGGCGCTACCGGGCACCGCTGGCATTCGGGCACCCCGGTGAACCACCAAGAGTCGACTGGACAGGGTCGATGTGCCCAAACCGGGACGCCAACGGGCACCTGCCAGGACCAGTACAGTAACGAGCCGACTGGAAGGACCGTGATGGCGATCAAGGCCGTGGTGTTGGACGTCGGCAGCGTCCTGGAGCATCTGGAGGATGACCCTTGGCCGGAAATCTGGATTGGTCGACGGGAGCGCCGGCGGTACCTACCGGTTGGCCACGTCGTGGCCACCTTGGCCGAGCATGACCCCACCGGCGACATCGTGACCGGCAAGATATCCGAGGCACAAATGCGCGAGAGGTACGCGCGTGCACTGGGCCTGGACCATGAGCAGGCGCACCAGATGATGGCAGAGATGTGGGATGCCTACTGCGGCGAGCTTGACGGGCAGATGCGGGACTTCGCAGCCGGCTTACGGCCGGCGTACGCCACAGCAATCTTGAGCAACTCGGCCGATGGCGCGCGCCGTGAAGAGCAGGCTCGCTTTGGCTTCGAGGAGCTCGTAGACCTCATCGTCTACTCCCACGAGGTCGGCTTGGCCAAGCCCGACCCTGCGATCTTCAGCCTTACCGCGCAACGGCTAGGGGTTGAGCCGCATGAGATCGTCTTCCTCGACGACCACCTCGGGCATGTCCAGGCCGCTCAGGGATGTGGATGGCGCGCCGTGTGGCACCGTGACTCGTCGCGGTCGATTCAGGAGGTCAGCACGATCCTGGTCGTTGCCTAGGCGGAGCACATCTTGGCTGGCAACGCCCAAGGCCCCCAGCCGTCGCGCCGCCGGTCGCTGCAGACCGGACGTCTACGCTGCCACCATGGGAAAGGTCTTTGATGGCATCGACGAGGCATTGGCGTCTTGGATCGCTGCGCAGCCGATGTGGTTCGTGGCCACGGCGCCGCTGGCCGTCGATGGTCGGGTGAACGTCTCGCCGCGTGGGCACGACAGCTTCTCCATCCTGGGCGCACACCGAGTGGGCTGGGTCGACTACACCGGCAGTGGCGTGGAGACGATCGCCCACCTGCGGGAGAACGGCCGCATCTGCGTGATGTTCGCATCCTTCGATCGCCGGCCCCGCATCGTGCGCCTGCACGGCCGCGGCATGGTCGCACTTGCCGGTGAGGTGGCATATGAGCAAGTGGTGGCCCTTCACCCGGCCCACCCTGGCACCCGCGCGGTTGTGGTCGTGGACATCGAGCGGGTCAGCGACTCCTGCGGGTACGGGGTGCCAATGATGGACTTCGTGCAGGAGCGAGATTTGCTGCGGCTGAGCGCCCAGAAGAGGGGGCCCGCGGGCATGGACTCCTACCGAGCACAGAAGAACGCTGTGAGCATCGACGGTCTGGAAGGTCTTTGATCGAACCGATGCACGGAGCGCTCCTTCGACTCCTGGGCTATCTCGGTGAGCGGTCCCTGAGCCCGCTGATGCTGTGGCGCAAGGCGATCTCAAGCTTGACCCACACCACCGACCCATGACCTCAGCCTGCCCACGGCCACCGACCCACCCGCCAGACGCCGCCCGCATCGCGCGACTCACCCGCGAAGACGACGGCCATTCCTGCTGGCCCGCGGTCCAGGCTTGCTGGCCTCAAAGAGGTGACACAGTTCCTGGCGCGCAGCCTCGGGGCAGGTAGCTCACCTGCCTCGGGACAGATCCCGAGGCGCTGGGAACCAAGCGCAGGCACTGGTGCGCGAAGTCTGACGTGGGTGGAACATCCATGGGCAGCCGCCTTCGACCACCGCGATCCCTGGATTCGGCCGTACTCCGTGGCTGCCGGTGAAACGCTGCCGGCCCGACACCTCGGAGCATCCACACGCGATGGATCCCCAGCTCGACGCACTCCAGCATCGTTGCCTGCGCGGTCTGGGCAGTGGTAGTCGGGACCGCGCCGCCGGGTACCTCACCGGCAAACTGGGCGGCGAAGCAGGTGCAAACAGTCGCGTCCGTGGACCTCTGACGAAGGGACCCAACCTCGCCGCTGCGCCGGCACCGGGCTTGAGGTCTTCGATCATCGCCTGGAGACCTCGCCGAGCCACCGCGATCAGTCCTTGGGGCGATCGGCCACGTGCCGTCACGGATCTGGTCGAGAAGCTCGGATCGCTACTTCGGCGCGACGTCGAGGGCCGCGAGTCGTCCCGCCGCCGGCTCGCTGCGGTCATCGTTGGCCCGCCCGTCGGCCGAGCCTCCTCTTCGGTACCCGGTAGGGGTATCCAGCTGCCCGTGGACGAGACGGTCATCAGGGTTGGTTTCGAAGCTGCTGTGCCTACAGCAAACTCCCAGCAAATACCCAGATTTGTTTGACCTTCACACGATTAACTTGACCTCATCAACTACTTCGACCTCATCGACTCAAGGAGAGTCCCATGACTGAGCAGCTTCAGAACCCGTCAACCCAGCCACCCGAGGACGGGCCCCAGCACCACGAGCCGCTGGGGTATGAGCAGACGCGGATGCAGCCCCAGTACCCGGCATTCACCCCGGTGGTCCCCCAGGTTGCGGCCGGGCCAGGCCCGGTATCTTTCGCCCAGCCCGGTGTGACCCCGGTCCGGTCGGCCAAACCCCGCCGGATGGTCGAGCTGGGCGCCATCGCCGTGGTCACGGCGGTCCTGGCCAGCGCCGGCACGTATGCCGCCACCCGCGCCGATGGCGCGCCGGCTCCGGTCGCCCAGATCAGTGTCGGCACGAGCACCGCCCAGTCGCCGGTGGTCCAGGCCAACCCCTCGGCGCCCAACTGGTCGGCCACTGCTGCCGTGGTCTCGCCCAGCGTCGTGGCCATCACGGTGACCAGTGGTCAAAGTGGCGACCAGGGCTCGGGGGTCATCTTCGACACCCAGGGCCACATCCTGACCAACAACCACGTCGTGACCGGTGCCGGGGCAGGCTCCCAGCTCTCGGTGACCCTGGCCGACAAACGCACCTACGACGCGACCGTCGTGGGCACCGACCCGTCCACCGACCTGGCGGTCATCAAGCTGACCAACGGGCCCAGCGACCTCAAACCCATCGCCCTGGGCGACGCCAACACCATCAAGGTCGGCGACCAGGTCATGGCCGTCGGCAACCCGCTGGGCCTGGCCGGGACCGTGACCACCGGCATCGTCAGCGCACTGAACCGGCCCGTGACCACCACCGACCAGTCCACCGACCCCAACGCCCAGACGTCCGCCGACCCCGTGGTGACCAACGCGATCCAGACCAGCGCCGCGATCAACCCGGGCAACAGCGGCGGCGCCCTGGTCAACGCCAGCGGCCAGCTGATCGGGATCAACTCCGCCATCGCCTCGCTCGGGTCCTCGGACGGCTCGTCTACCCAGAGCGGGAACATCGGGATCGGCTTCGCGATCCCGGTCAACGAGGCACGGTCAATCGCTGAACAGCTCATCACCACAGGGGTGGCCACCCACCCCTACCTCGGAGTCGCCGCCAAGGACGGCGTGGTGGCCGACGGGTCGGCCAAGCGTGCCGCAGCCATCCTGACCAGCGTTGTCGCCGGGACCCCCGCTGCCACGGCAGGGCTGCAGGCCGGGGACGCCATCATCGCCGTGGACGGCAACTCGATCGACGGGTCCCTGTCGCTGGTGGCCCAGGTGCGCCAGCATGCTGTCGGCGACACGGTGACCTTCCAGGTGGTGCGTAGCGGTCAGGCCCAGGACATCAACGCCACCCTCATCGCCAAGCCGGCCACCACCCCGTAGCCACCCAGGCGCGCATCCGGGGCAACGCCGAACACCTGGCGCTGTGCCCCACCAGCTCCCAGCTCCCTCCAAGAAAGACTGGGCTACCACAGGGCTGGTCCGATCGGGAGTAGGACTGGCCGCCACATGGAAGGCTGACTTGCACTGGCAGGCGGACAGCTGAACACCCCCGCTCACGAGCCCAGTGGAGGACCAACCAGACAAGAGGAACGATGATGAGCGCTTTTAAGCTGGAGGCAGCAGCACCCAGCACCGTGGTCACAGCCGGCGAGGCGCAACCTGAGTTCTCTCAGGAGTACTCAAAGGGGGAACTTGAGGAAATGGGCTCACGTGAACTGCTTGACGGGTACGCCGAGTAGCTCCACTGAACACCGATCTACCACATCCCGATCTTCACCGCAGGTCCATGCTGCCGGCGCCGCCGCGCGGCGCCTGGCATCGAAACCCTTCCCGGACCGGACCAGCTTGAAGGACTCGCCCGCGGTGCCAGAGCGATACCCTCACGGCTCGGGCAGACCATCGCCGGCTGTCTGTGGTGCGGGATTCTCGGCCGATGGCGGCGCCAGGAGCACCGACGCCGAGACCCTCGCCATGGTCGAAGCGGTGCACCCTGCCCGGCAGAGGGAGCCGCTCGGGTACACGATGCAGGTTCGCCAGGCCGCTGCAGCCGTCAAAGACTTCAGGGCGAGCCTCGGACCAACTTGACCGCTTCCCGCTCATCGATCCAGCGGCGCATCAGCGGCACGCAGCGCAGGTCCTGTCCGGACCGGCTACGAGACGGCGCACAGCCACCACCACCTACAGCAGGCCATCCCAACTGTCACAAGCCGATGGCGCCACGGGAGACGAAGGTGCCCGTGTCCGGTTCTGCTGTCGGGAGGGTGGACGGTCGACAAAAGACGCTCAGACTTGTTGACAAGAGCGCTATCGCTCGGCAGAGCGCTCACAACGGTTCCGCTCGTACTCAGGTCGGTCGGTGCCGATTGCCGCCAGGCGTCGCGCCTGCGCTGCTGAGGGCAGGCAATCTCGGAGATAAGCCAGGCGTCTGTGGCGGCGGGGGTGCTGCACGGAGTCTGGGCGAGCATGGTGTTGGCGCGGTAGCAGGACAGACGAATCTGAACCGAGCTCAGCAGCGTGAGGCGGGTCAGGCTCAGACGTGAGCTGAGCGCCTGCGCTGCTGAGGGCAGGCAATCTAGGAGATAAGCCAGGCGTCTCACACAAATGGTGGAATCGTTGATACCTAATGCGCTTTTCGAGGGTCGGCGACGCAGAGCACCACCTAGAGCCAACCGTGAGATGTCGAGCCTTCGCGAACTCCCCTCAACGTTGAATGTTGGACCACGAAGAAGTTGATGGCATGAGCGGCGACACAGCAGCGGTGGCCCGACTGCTCGAGCGCGCCCAGTGCGGCGAGCATGCCGAGGTGCTGCGGATCGCCGAGGAGGCTCTCCGTGAGCCGACTGGTGACCTGGCCGGCGGTCCGGCAGGGATGCATTTCGTGCGATTCGTGGCACTGGTCGTCCAAGGACGCAGTGGCGAGGCGTTGGGCGCCATCGACCTCATGCTCAAGTCGGCCGAGCGCGAGGGCAACCACGGATGGCGGTCCTGCGCGCTGTCGGGGAGGGCCTACCAACGCCTCATGATCGGTGAGCAACTCGCCGAGCACGAGGTGCACGCCGCGCTGCAGGACCTGGTCGATGCCGAGATAGCACTGGCCCGTGGCGTCGAGGACAGCGTGACTGCCGAGAACGCCCACACCGGCGTCGCCCTGGGGTATCACCAGCTGAGGCTTTACGAACTCGCCCTGCCCCAGTACGAGGCCGCATACGCCGTCAGCCCACAGGACGGCCGACAGACCGGCAACCGGGCAATGTGGCAAAGCAACATCGCCACATTGCATCTGGAGTGGGCCCTTGAGCTGTACCGGGTGGGCCAGGTCGCAGAGGCCGAGCAGCACAGCCTTGCCGCTGGCGCGCACGCCGCGCTTGCGGTCGAGCAGGCGCGCGGACCCGATGCCGAAAGGTGGCGCCAAGACGGCCTCTTACTCGCTGGCTGCGCCGCCGCCGACGGCCCCGACCCGGCAGGAGCGGCGCTGTCTATCGCGCAATACGCCGCAGCGCTTGGGGAACGTGGCCAGCGAATTGAGGTCGCCTTCTGCTGGCCGTTCCTCGCTGTCGCGCTGAGCCGCTCGGGCCAGCACGAGCGAGCGCTGAAGGTGATCCAGCGCGCAGCCACTGACCTCCCACCGGACGCAGGGTGGCTGACCACAGCCGCGGTGAGCCACACCCTGGCCATCCTGCTGTCCAAGGAAGGGGGCCCCGCCGCCAAGGCGGCCCTGGCCTACGGCGACATCCTGGCCCGCGCCCTCTGGAGGCAGCGACAAGGCACGCTGGAAACGGCCACCACCATGAAGTCCTACGACCAGCTGCGTAGCGCGCACGAGCAGATGGCGCGGGCCGCCGAGACCGACGCAGTCACAGAGGTGGCTAACCGACGGGCCTTTGACCGCGTTGTTGAGTCGATGGGAGTTTCCGGCGACGACCACGGCGTGGCAGTGCTCCTTGTCGACGTGGACAATTTCAAGCTGGTCAACGACACCCGGGGCCACGCCGAAGGTGACACCGTGTTGCGGGCGGTTGCGGGAGTGCTCGCTGGAGAAGTCCGCGGCGGTGACCTTGTTGCCCGCCTCGGCGGTGACGAGTTCGGCGTGCTGTTGCCAGGGGCAGGCGCCAGCGCGGCCAACCTCGTGGCCCACCGAATGGTCGAGGTGATCGGCGCCCTCGACGACGGCGACGTCACCGTCAGCATCGGCGTGGCCAGCGGTGCCACCTCTGACGCCCTCGCCACGTGGCACGCGGCGGACTCAGCGATGTATTTCGCCAAACGCGCGGGCGGCAACCAGGCACATCTTCACGATCAGCGCTCGTTGCCACTGACGCTGTCGGCCCGTGACCGATCCGCGAGAGGTTGATCACCTCTGGCCTAGCCCGTTTCAGGGTGCTGTTAGCTTCCAGGCGATGTCGGCGACAGCAGCCGAAGGGACCCATCCATGGGCGTGGTCAAGTCAGTCTTTGTGGGCGGCTGCGGGCTCTTGCTGCTAACCGGCTGCTTTGGTGGCACGAAGGCGAGCACGGTGAGCACGTCGGCTCCCACCGTCACAGCCTCGCGCAGTCCCTGCCCAGCTATGACCAATAGTGGCTCGCCCGTGGTGTCAGTTGCGGCAATGAAGTCCTCCGTGCAGGCTGTGGCAAGCGGAGCCCCCGCTGAGCTGCGCGAACGGCTGGCGCTGACCGAGCCGAACTCGGGTGCCTATTTCTACCGCGACCTCATGGCCAATGTGGCCCAGGCCTCCCCCGATGCACGCCAGCCGGCCCAGAAGAAAAGCGATGTCACGCCCGTTGGCACCGACGCGTTCACGAAGTGCAGTGAATCGGCAAACCAAACGACCTGTGCGACCCTTGGCGACTTCATGGCCAACCAGGACGGCAAGCTGGTCGACCTGACTGTCCAAGGGCAGCCGGTGGGGGCGCGTCCCAGGGTGGGCGGCGGCCAGTCCGTCACGGCCGGGGGAGCGAGGCTGACCTAACTGACCGCTGACGCGTCGGTCATGTCCGACGTGCTGATCGTGACCGTGAAAGTTCAGGCAGGTGCCGAACCGATAACGATTAGTCCCTCGTCGTGGTCCTATCGCGGGCCCGACGGGCAGCCGGCAACCGTGATGGGCACCACCAGTGGGGTCACCCATGTCCTCGCCAAGTCCAGCCTCATCGTGGCCGTGAGCTTCCCCTCGGCAGCGGCCGGTGGAAAGCTCACTCTGGGGGGATGGCTTACCAAGCAGTGTCGTCGCGGTTCATTCTCAGTGGTCATGAACGTAAGCTGACATCGCAGGGAGCCGGCCACGTCGCCATGGTCAGGTCGATCTCAACGGGCATCCCCGCGACAAGGCGCTGACGGCTTCTGCTCAGAGCGATGAAACCGGCACCCCACACTTGAGCTGGGGGCTCAATGCCGCTGATCGGCCGCTCGAATCGTGTGTCAGGAGGATCGGATGCGTCTGTCTTGGGCAGATGCAGGAGTCGTACTGATCGTGATCGTCGGCGGTGTGCGCGATCCCCGTTTGCTCTGACGATCCTCTTCGGGCTCTGGACGGACCACACTATCTTCCCGCTCGCCTGGGTCTACGCAGCCTGGCGCGCCTAGGCGACGCCCCAGGGTCGACTTCGGCTCGGCTCGAGGTTTCGGGCCGTCACCGGCTGCCGCTGCCTGCGCTCTGGTACTTGGGCGCTTTGGTTACCTCGGCTACGGTCGCGGTCAAGATGCTCGCGGTGGGGCTCGGCGGAGCCGTCGTGGTGCACGCCAGCATGGCCGGCTCGTGCTCGCCGCAGCTTTCACGGTGATGGGCATCGGCAACGCGTGGCTTCCTGGATCGGCGGACCAGGTCTTGGCGCACGTTGATCCGCAGGGCGCCGACTGAGCCCCTGACCAGCTGCACCGCAGACTGACCTGTTCCCAGGCGGTCCGCCGCGCGAGTCACTGTCCGCGACGGCGAGCTGCACTCGGAGAGCAGAGCTCGCAAGACGACAGCTAGTGCCAAAGCCAGCCGATGGCGGCGTCTGCGACC
>OBLU010004212.1_pt1 | contig 12969 bp, 9 predicted proteins | sample 1518681 | NCBI WGS metagenome assembly OBLU01 (sample SAMEA3539304, study PRJEB22396) | soil metagenome | biome: tundra; feature: field; material: soil | place: USA | collected 2010-05 | depth 0.15 m | reverse complement strand
GAGCGTAGTGGGCTTCGTTGAAATCGTCTTTCTTGAAACCGATGGAGAAAGTCTTTACCGGGCCGGAACTGGCGCGCGCCATCAACGCGACGATGGTGGAGGAATCGGTGCCTCCGCTGAGAAAGGCGCCGAGAGGCACGTCGGAGATCAAGCGGATTTTGGTGGCTTCGAACAGACGCTGCTCTAACTCTTCCAGACACTCTTCTTCGTTCTTCGGCGCATGCGTGTTGTATTCGGGAAGGTCCCAGTACTGACGGATTCGGATCTTGCCGTCCTGAAACTCGAGCAGGTGTCCGGGAGGGAGCTTATGAATTCCGGTGAAGGCTGTGATGGGATCGGGGACGTATCCGTAATAAAGGTATTCGAGCAGGCCTTGCGAGTTGACCTCGGCTAGCTCGGGGACGACGGCCAGGATCGATTTGATTTCGGAGGCGAAATAGAGATTGCCCTGGTGGAGCGCATAATGAAGCGGCTTCTTGCCGAGGCGGTCGCGGGCTAGGGTCAATTTGCGTTTGGTCTTGTCGTAGATGGCGAGGGCGAACATGCCACGCAGTTTCTTGACGCAGTCGGCGCCCATTTCTTCGTAGAGATGAATAATGACTTCGGTGTCGGTGTTGGTGTAGAAGCGATGGCCGCGGCTTTCGAGCTCGGGGCGGAGTTCGGGGAAATTGTAAATCTCGCCGTTGAAAACGATCCATGCGCTGCGGTCTTCGTTGAAGACGGGCTGATGGCCTCCGGAGAGATCGATGATGCTGAGGCGGCGCATGCCGAGGCCAGCGCCGTCGGCGACGTAAAGTCCCTCATCGTCGGGGCCGCGGTACACGATCTGGTCGCACATGTGGTGCACGAGAGCTTCCGTGATGTTGCTCTCGCGAGTTGTGCTCACCACGCCAGCGATTCCACACATGGTTCTCTAACCTTTCAAGCCCTCAGGTGTGTGCGTGAGAACTGGGTCGTCCCTCCGGGACTTAGGTCATTCTTCCCACTTTTCCCAGCGCTGAAGCGCTGGGCTAAGTTAGTTCGCCCCTCCGGGGCTGCATTCTCGAGCTCTTCGTTCCACCGGATCGCCAAAACGTCAGTTCTCACGCACACACTCAGGGGCTAAAGCCCGCATTTTGGGCGGATCTTGGCGGCACGGCTGAACAGGTTGCGGAAAAAGTAATTCCTGATCGAGAGCCGTCCCCTCAGCGGCTAAAGCCGAATTCAAAACAAGGCGGTTACCGCAGCGGTAAACCGCTGCGCCACCCAAAAGCAAGGGCAGCGCCGGTTTTTTCCGCAAGCTGTGAAGCCGTGCCCTACCCAAAACCATTTATGAGATAGCCTCCTGGACAGAAATGGATTTCTCCGCCGATAGGGGCACGCTGGCGAGGCGTTTGAAACGATAATCGCGGTAGGCACCGGGATTGCCTTCGCGGCCGTCGCAGGCGGCGAGCAGGATGTTGGCCATCTCGCGCGCGGTGACGAAGTGCAGCGTTTCTTTCCTGCCGGCCGCGCCACCGACCAGTGCGGCAAGAAAGTTGCGGAAGCTGTCGCCGATAACGGCGTCTTTCTGGGTCGGGTTCATGCTGTGGCAAAACACTTTGATGAACAGCCAGTCGGGACGTCCGAGCACGCGGACTTGCGCTTGCTTCCAGAGGGACAGGCGATGCATGGTCGGGGGATTGGCTCCGGTGATGGCGCCGTTTTCTAGAACGGGCCGGGCAGAAGTTAAGGTGCGGCGGAGGTCGGCTAGGAGCGGACCTTGCACGATGAGCGGAAAAGTTTTGGGCGCGCGTCCTGCAACCAGATCGTGGCCCTGACGGTGCGGCGCTGTCTGATCGAGCGGCAGAGCGCATTCGTAAACGGAATTAGTTTTTGCGATCTGCGCCGGATGTCCGATGCCGCTGGGCATGGTGAAGTCGGCGTAGCAACCGGTCTCGGCTAGAATCTGCATTTCCGAATCGACGCCGCAGAAGCGTCCGGCGGCGGAGTTGGCGAGCGCGAAATTGCCGTGCACAAAAGCGTAGGCGGGACGAGTGGAACCTGCTTCGACCGCGAGGCAGCGATGGCGGAAGGCCAGCCGGTCGCGGTATTCCGTGAGCAGTTGGCGGGTGTTTTCGGCGGTGTCGGGATGGGGAATTCCGTGGTGCAGATGGACCTCAACTTCTCCCCAGCCGGCATGGCAGTGCTCGGCGAGAATGTCGAGCAAGCCCTCGTCGTACTGCTCGGCGGGATAGAAGTAGGTGTGGACGAGTGGGCGGCCATCGTGGTCTCGCCAGCCGTCGACTACTTTGGGATATTCTCGCGCCCACCATTCCAGGCGGCGCTCCTGCTCGGAACGAGGGACACGCTTCTGGCCGTCTTCGGGATCGATGGCCGGTTCGAAATGATCGGCCATGGCAAAGATCAGGTGCACGGGGCCGCGGACAGGCGAGTTCAGCGCGCGCCGGGTCGCGGAGGGCAGGACCTTTTTTGCATAGTCGAGTTGGTTTTCGAGACTCATGTTCTGGACTTCGCTTACCTCGATGAGCCGCCCCTAAAGGGGCGTCTGATTTCGAGGGACTTGCGGTATCGCTAAAGCGATACCCTGATACGAAGCTGGCATCGCTACTGCGATGCCCCGATACGAAACCAGCCGGCTAGTTTCCTCTTGCCGGTTTGCGGCCCCGGACGGCTATGGAGATCTCGCCCACGCGCATGTCTTCCATGCCCATCGCTGCATACCATTTGAACACCTGCTCGTAGGTGTGCTTGGACTGATACTTCGGAGAATACCAGTCGAAGGTGTCGAGCATGCGGGCTTCCGGATCTTTCTGGCGGTTCACCGGAAATACGTGATGAACGATGCCCGCGGCGGGACGGCCTACCAGGGGCACGCGCTTCAAGACCTGTTGCAAATTGTAGAAGAACGGGACCGCAACTTTCAGAACGCGGTGCAGGGTCTCGGGCTTCATCTTGTGAGTATAGCGGCGCCAGATATCGCTAAAGCGGTACCACTTGTTGTATCCGCTGTAGAGCCAGACGACGAGGAGGCCACCGGGCTTTAGAAATTTATCCAGGGCTTTGACGGCGGCTTCGCAATCGGGCGTGTGGTGGAGCACGCCGATGCTATAGATGACGTCGAAACTTTCGGGAGCAAAAGGCATGGCGAAGACATCGGCCTGAAAAGCGACAAAGTCGCGGCCGGCTAGATTCCTGGCGGCAACTTCAGCGGCGGCGCTGAGATCGATGCCGACCACGCGGGCTCCCCAGCGGGTAGCAACTTCGGCGAAGCGTCCCATGCCGCAACCGACGTCGAGGACGAGTTTGCCTTTGAGATCTTCGGGGCGGAGCGCGGTCTTCATCAGGAAGTTCCGCTCGGATTCACGAACCTCGTCTTTATCACTGTCGAGCTGCGTCTTCTGATAACGTTGCCACTGAAAACCGAAACTGGCGGCGTAGTGTTGGGCGTCAACAAAGCGCGCAATGCCGTGCGCGTTGGGATAGACGCGCTTGCAAGCGGAACAGAGGAAGCCCGCGGCCCGGTCGCTTTCAAGGTTTGAGCCGCAACTTGGGCAACGCAAAATTGCCTGCAAGTCAGCGGACAGGGGAGACTGCACCGGTGGTTCCGCGGTCGGCATAAACCTCCAGGAAGTGACGCGGCTTTTTCGGCGGCGGGGGCGCCGTGCCGGGTTCTTCTTCTTGCTCTTTGATGGTCCGCAACAACGTTGCCGTAAAGGCCACGGCAAAATAAGGGAAGAACTGGTAGGCTTCGGGCGCGAACAGCGCACCCACGACGAAGCCGACCAGCGAACTTTGCAATGCTCCGACGAACAAAACGATGTCGGGATCGAGATTCTTGGTTTGTCGCAGGACTTTCAGATTCTTAAAAGCGCGCCAGAAAAACATGAGGTAGATAATCAGCACGGCGATGCCGCCTTCGGCGGCGACCTGGAGGTAAGTCATGTGCACGTCGTGCCAGATGAGCGACCAGGTGGGGAAGTTGCGAACGCCAATGCCAAAGATGGGATAGGTTTCGATGGCCTCGACGGCGCGCACCATGAGGTACTTGCGATCCTGGTAGGAGCCGTAGGCGGATTCGTCGGTGGTGCTGTTGCCCGACAAGGCGGTAAAGCGATCGTAGAGTTTTCCGCCGAAGGCGCCCATCACCACGGCGCCGACGAGGAACGTGGCCACAATCAGGTAAGAGCGTTTTCCCTTGATGGCGAAGAAGTAGAGGGTGACACTGCCGGAGATGACGAGATCGATGAAACCGGCCCGGGATGCGGTCATAAAAATGGCGACCAACATCACCAGCATTCCGAAGAGCCAAGCCGCTTTGATGACGGCATTCCTGGCGGTGACCATGAAGGCCAGCGCAAGCGGCAGCGATAAGACGATGGCGAATGCGAGATCGTTCGGGTTCGAATAGATGCCACCCAACACACCATTAAGGCGGGGCACATCGTGGCCCTTGACGAGGGCGACGGCACAGGCGACGACCACCGAAAAGGCCTGGATAAAGATGATTCGCCGCAAGCGGTCGAAGGTGGTAATGAGCAGGAAAACCAGCACCCATGCGATGTAGATTTTGGAAAAATCCACGGTGCGAATCAAGGCGCCGCCCCGCCACACGGGAGACAGAAATGCTCCAAGGTAGAGAAGGCCGATCATGATCAGGAGGAGTTTCGCCTCCTTGGGCAAATCCTTCATGGTGCGTTTGGTTCTGCCCAGGGCGGTGAACAGACCCCACATGGCCAGGATGGCGGTGATCTTGGCGAGCGGGAAAAATTTGAGACCGGGAATCCAGTCTTCGGGGCGGGCGCAATAGACCACGAAGAAACCGCTGAGCCAGAAGAACGCGTTCTTGGTCGGGTCCGCGGCCCGGAAGGACGTGCGCCTTCCACGGACTTCCGCCGCTACTCTATTGTCGTTGCCGTTGCCGGTATCGCCGATGGCCACAAATTCCTCTGTTTCTTTTAAGCTTTCTTTTCCGCTAAGCGCGCCAGGATCGCGCGCGCCGCCGGAGATTTCTTTTCCGCTACCGACTGCAAGACTTCGCTGAAGCGCTCACCGACTGCCGGCCAGTCATAGCGGGCGGCGGTCTCGGCGGCGGCCTTTTCGTAACGGCGGCGCAGTTCGGGATCGCGCAAGAGCATGATCACTGCCTGGGCGAAGGAACGGGCATCGTCGGCCAGCATAATGTCGCGGCCGTGATGAACATCCAGTCCTTCGGCGCCGACGGTGGTGGAGACGACGGCTTTGGCGGTCGCCATGGCCTCGTAGATCTTCAGACGCGTTCCGCCGCCGATACGCAAGGGCACGATGATTACGGCGGACTGGCGCAGATGCTCGACGACCGAGGGCACACGGCCGGTAACTTCGATCGAGTCATCATTCGAATTCGAATTCGAATTCGAGGCCCACTTCTGAACGCGGCGGCCGGGATTGCGGCCAACGATGCGGAAACGTGCCTGCGGAACTTCGGCCTTGATCGCGGGCCAGATCTCGCTGCAAAAATATTCGACGGCGTCGACGTTCGGCTCCCAGTCCATGGCGCCGACGAAGGTGATGAGGGGGGCGGAGGCGGCGAGCGGATTCGGACCGGAATTCGCGGGATCGGAAGTCGCCGGAGCGGAAGTCGGATCCAACTTGGCGGGATCGGGGCGATACTGCGCGAGGTCGACTCCAGTGGGGACGACGGTAACGCGATCGGCATCCACCCACTGCATCATGATGGAGCGATCGTTGGCGGAGACGGCAATCACATGCTGGAACTTGCGGACTACGGCGCGTTCGTAGCGGAGCATCTTGCGGAATTCCATGCGGTAGATCATTTTTTTTGCCGGGTTGCCCGCAGTGGCGGCATGGCGGCGCCAGATTTCGCTTTCCACGTTGTGCTGGAAGAGCACGCTGGGGATGTTGAGGCGTCCGGGAAAGTTGACCGCAGCGTCCAGGAAGTCGCAGACGGCGACATCGAAGCGCTGCTCGCGGAACCAGTCCTGGAGCTGCTTCTGAACCTTAGTGTCAGCGAAGCGGCTGACCGCATACGGAGGCTGGGCGCCGAGATGAACCAGATAGTCGAGAGCGCGCGCGGCTCCCGCGAGTACGCGCTTGCCGGTGCAGACGGCCACCGCGCCGGGCAACTGGCGCTGCAACTCGCGCTCGTAGTCCGGGTCGGGCGTTCCTCCATAGTAGGAGTAAAACGTGAGCTCATGCCGCGCGGACAGATATCGCAAGACGTGGTACGTGCGGATATTGCCGCCGTTCTGCACGGGGAGGAGCTTATCGGCTTTGACCCAGAGTATTCTCATAAGAGATCAGCGGTCATTTGCCGGCGAGACGCCGGCGCTACACTCGATTCAGCGAACATTATTCAGCAAACATTATTCAGCGAACCCACACTGCCTTTCTGCCGGTGACAAAGTTGATGAAGGCGACCAGGGCGGCGGAATTGAGGACAACGAAAGTGCGGGCGGGATCGGCAATGCGCGAGAGCGGTCCGATCTTGACGCCCGCAAGCGCGGCCAGGCTGAGCGCGTAAAACGCCAGCTGCGCCCCGAGCGCCGCGCGATACAGCGGCTGGGGCAGGAACATGGATGCGATGAGAAGCGCCAGCAAGGCAAAGGGCACGGCCAAGCGCGAGAGCTTGTGGCTTACGAATTCAAAGCGAATCGCGTTTTCGGAACTCAACAGCCAGGGAGCAAGTTGAAGGAGCTGATAGTTGCCGCTCAGGGTGCGAACCTTGCGGGAGAATTCACGGCTTTCGCCTAGGTCGGGCGAGTCCCAGGCGCGGGCGCGGGCGTCAAAGACGACGCGAAATCCCTGGCGCACGATCTGCATGGGCAAGAGGACGTCGTCGAGGATGGTGCCCTGGGGCAATGGCGACGCGTCGAGCAAGCTGCGGCGGGCGCAGTAGATGGCGCCGGTGGCGCCGGCGACCGAACCGGAGGCGGACTCCAGTTCGCGAATTTTCTTTTCGATGCGCCAGTACAACCCCATTCCCTTTCCGGTCTCTCCGCTGGTGGGATCACCCAGCATCAGTTCGCCGCTAGCGGCGCCGACATCGAGGTCGGCGAAATTCTCGAGCAGCAAACGCAGGGCGCCGGATTCGATCTGCTGGCGCGCGTCGGTAAACAGCAGCACCTCTCCGCTCGCCAGTTTGATCGCATCGTTGAGGCCAGCGGCTTTGCCCTGGGATACCGCTTTCAGCAGAGTTCGAACTCTGGTTGGCGCGCCGGTTGGCAAAGCGGAATCGCGGGCATAATCGGCGAGGATGGCGGGCGTGCGATCGCTGGAACCGTCGGAGACGACGACGACATCGAGCTTCGCCTGGGGATAGTCGAGCGTCAACAAGTTTTCGAGCTTGCGAGCGATCACCGCTTCCTCATTGCGTACGACCATCACGGCGGAGACCGCGGGGGCAGCGGAGCTCTCGACAAAACCACGGCGTACCGGGCGCGGCGACCATCGGCTGCGCAGCCACAACCACGCCGGATAACCCAGGTAGGAATATCCGATGAGCGCGGCCGCGATCCAGAATATGTATTTCATCTTCATCATCATTATTGCGGCCATTATTGTGCACCCATTATTGTGCACCCCGGCCCAACAAAACGGTCTTGATGGTCTGGAACATGATCACCAGATCCAGACCAATGGAAACGTTCTTGATGTAGAACAGATCGTACTGAAGTTTTTCGCGCGACTCTTCGACCGAGCTGCCGTACTTGTACTTGACCTGCGCCCATCCGGTGAGGCCGGGCCGCACCATGTGGCGCACGCCGTAATAGGGGATCTCTTTGGAGAGCAGCTCGATGAATTCCGGGCGCTCGGGACGGGGGCCGACGAATGCCATATCGCCCTTGAGCACGCACCACAACTGGGGAATTTCATCGAGGCGGGAGGCGCGTAGAAACTTGCCGACGCGGGTAACGCGGGGATCGCGATCACCGGCCCACTGTGGACCGCTCAGGGCTTCGGCGTCCTGACGCATGGTGCGGAACTTCACGACCTTGAATAAGCGTCCGCCCTTGCCCACTCGCGTCTGGGTGTAGAAGATGGGCCCCGTAGAATCGAGGCGGATGGCCAGGATGATGAACGGAAGCAACGGCAGGGCGAAAACGAGACCGATCAGTGAAATGATGACGGAGATGGCGCGGCGAACCGCCCTGACGATGGAGTTGCGGCGAAAGCCTTCGCCAAACACTAGCCAACTGGGATACAGATTCTCGAGCTCGATTTTGCCGGAGATTTTTTCGAGCCAGGTGGTGGCTTCCTCGATTTTGATTCCCTGCATGCGGAGGTTGAGGAGTTCCCGCATGGGGATGGTACCGGCGCGGCGATCGGGCATGGCGACGATAACGTGATGGACTTTTTGTGTGTGGACAACTTCCATCAGGTGCGCGGCCACGGAGTCGCGGGTTACGGCGCCTTCCATTTTGCCCGTCCAACTGGCGATCTCGACGCCGATTTCAGGATTCTGGCGCAGGCCCAGCACCAGTCGCTGCGCGCGCTCGCCGGTGCCCAGAACGTAGACGCGCTCGACCAGAATGGGCAACTGGACGAGCCAGGCAAAACCGAGCCGCCATCCGAAAAGGGCGAAGGTCAGGATGAGCAGGCCTACCGCCGAAGAACCGCTGCGATAGGGAGTGTGTTCAGGATGGAGGGCCCCCAGAAGGAGGCTGGGACGGATGTAGCTCACGATGGCCAGACCAAAGGCCACCACCCCCGGTACCAGGAGCAAGCGGAAATAGAGCTCGCCCTTGGTGTTCAGACGAGCCGTGTCGTACAGGTCGAAGTAGTGCGAACAGAGCAATACCAGGGCGGTCAGTACGAGGATGTTGACAAAGCCGCCCTCGACGTACAACACCAGGTAACAATCCTCGCGAAGTATGATCCAGGCCCCCAGCAGGAAAGAGGTCCAGACAATCAGGGCCTCTCCGATGAGCAGGACCAGAGTTCGGATTGGGTAATAGACATTGAAGAGCCGGATCAACTTGGCCTCGGTTCATCTTCACTTGATATCAGGTTTGGCTGTTCACGGCCTCGCCATAGTAGTACCTCGAACGTGCATGCTCTGCGGATGGGGCTCCGTTAAGCACAACTCCGAGCAGCAGTTTGTCGGGGAATTCTTCGCGGGCACGGCGAGCCAAATCGGAAGGGGTAGCATTGGAGCGCACAACCATGAGGACGCCGTCGCAAGAACCGGCGACCAGCGTGGCATCCGAAACGGGGATGACGGGCGATGTGTCCATAATGATCCAGTCAAACAAGGGCTCAACGCGCTGCAGGAACAGCTTCAGACGGCCGTTGGCGAGCAGTTCAGGGGCGCTGGGAACGGTCCGGCCCGCAGGCAGGAAGAACAGGTTTTCCATGGGCCCGCGTTGCAGGGCGGCGAACTCATCGCATTCGCCCAACAGGTATTCGGCCAACCCGGGCGATTGGGCGGCTCCGAGGTGGCGGTGCATGCCGGGGTTGCGCAGATCGGCGTCGATGAGGAGGGCGCGACGCCCGTGCTGCCGCACCATGACTTGGGCGAGATTGGCAGCCACGAAAGACTTCCCTTCTTTGGGAAGCGCGCTGGTTACCAGCAAGCGTTTCAGGGGCATTTTCTCGCGGATCTGGTAGAGACGGTTGCGCAGGGTGCGGAACTCTTCCGCCCCGACCCGATTGTCGTCTCCGTGAAAGAAGAGCATGGTGCGCGAATCCGGGGTCCATTCGGTCTGGGGGCAGCGGGCGAGCAGCGATTCGTAATTCAAGGCGGAGGCCATGGTTGGCATGGCGAGGGCTCCCGATCGTTGCGGCAAAGGCGGCGAAGGTATTGTTTCGCGTTGCTCTTCGGGCTGCTGGAAGGCGGGGGGTTGCTGGAAGACGGGCTCGACGTACGTCCCCGTGGAAGTTGCTCTTTCCTGCTCGGCGCGTTTCAAAGCGTCATGGATGCGGCTCATAGTTTCCTTTCCTTGGGGAGATCTTGTTGTTCGGATTGGCGCAGCCGGTCGGCCAGTGTCGCCAAGGTGCGTAAGGCTTCGACCAGATCAAACTTTTCGGGTGACGGAGGAACCGGTGCAATCATGGCGCCGGCGGCGTTGCCATCGGCCAGATCGAAATCGCGGGCGACCGAATCGACGACTTCGACGGAGACCGTCTTTCTTTGATCGACGAATACGCTGACCAGGCAGTGCTCGCAGAGCAGGTTGATGATGCGTGGAATGCCCTGCGCGTAACGGAAAATGGCGACGGTGGCGTCGGAATCGAAGATGGGCACGCCGTTCGAGCCCGCGATGCGGAGGCGCTGGGCGATATAGGACTTGGTTTCCTCAAGATTGAAGGGATGAGTTTTGGCGCGCAGCGTCAAGCGCTGACGCAACTGGCGTAACTGGGGCTGCTTGAGGCGCTGTTCGAGTTCGGGCTGCCCGACCAGAACGATCTGCAGGAGCTTTTCGGTGAAGGTCTCGAGATTGGTGAGCATGCGGATCTCTTCGAGCACTTCGTCGGAGAGGCTTTGGGCCTCGTCGATGACGAGGACGGCAGTCTCCCCGGCGCGATAGCGATCGAGCAGCCAGTTGTAGAGGCGCTGCAGGAGTTGGCTCTTCGACTTGGTATCGCAAGGAATACCGAAATCGGCCATCATGAAATCGAGGAGCTGGGGCACGTCCATGCGCGAGTTGAAGATGAAGGCGGTAGCCACCTGCTGCAGGCGGAGCCATTCCATCAATTTATTGATCAGCGTGGTTTTGCCGGTGCCGACCTCGCCGGTCAGCAAGACGAAGCCTTTGCGGCTTTGAATGCCGTAGGTAAGGCAGGCCAGCGCCTCTTCGGTGTGCCGCGTGAGAAAGAGGTAACGCGGGTCCGGATTGACGTTGAACGGGTTGGCACGAAGTCCAAAAAACTCTTTGTACATAGTCTTGCGCTAGACCTCGACGTGTTCGTGATCTTTTGGCGGGGCGGGATCACCCCGGCCCCAGAAACGGCGGCGGGCGTTGCCGTTGGCGGCATCGTCCTCGTCATCACCGAGCCAGGGCACGGAAATCAGGAGGGGCAGATCCATGACGGCCGCAGCATCTTTTTCGGTGCGGATGGACTTGTCGCTAAACTCCAAAATGATGGCGATGAGGGCGCCGAGCGCCAGGCCGACACCCAGGCCGCCTGCGGCTAGAAGCGGGCGGTTGGGGAAACTGGGAGCGTCCGGCAGGACTGCCGCGGCCACAATGTGCATCTGCTCGCCCTGCTGATCGCTCTCCATCTTGCTGGCCAGCCCGGAGGAGCTTTTCTTGGCGAGCAGCTCTTTGTAGAAGGCCTGGGCGTTGTCGATGTCGCGGGTAAGCAGCTTGTATTGCTCCTCGATGCCCGGGCTCATGGCGGTGCGGCTCTGGTAGACGCCAATCGCGCTTTGCAGCCTCTTCTGGTCGAGCGTGGCCTGCTCGATCACGCCCTGGTACTGGTGAATCTGCAAACGGAGCTGGCGAATTTCAGGCGGTTCGGAGGCGCTGGCCTTATCGCTGCTGTCGGTGGCACTGACGTCCGCGGCCGCGGCGGCCTTGACCTCCTTCAGCTTCTTCTCGATCTCGGCGATGTCAGCCTTGGTTTTGATCACGTCGGGGTGGTCGTCGGTATAGCGCGCCTGCAGTTGCAGCAATTGCCCCTGCAGCTGGGTCAATCCTTGTTCCAGGGTCTGGGGATTGGTGCTGGACTGCGAAGTTTTCCAGGCGGCCGATTGCTGCGCCAGCATGCTTTCGGTGTAGGCCTTATCCTGTTGGGCGCGGCTCAGGGTCTGGGTGGAGGCGTCGAGTTGCGAGTTCAGCGACATGAGCATGCGCATGTTGTTGTCGACGTCAGTGGGCAACTGACCCATGTATTGCTTCTTGAAGGCGGCGAGTTTGGCATCCTGGTCGTCAACCGTGCGTTTGGCGTCTTCGAGTTGGCGGCCGAGAAAGTCGGTGGTGCTCTGGGCGATATCGCCGCGCTCTTTCAGGTTCTCGGTCAGGATCAGATCGGTTAAAGCATTGCAGATTTTTTGTGCGCGGACTGCGTTGCTGTCGGAGTAGTTGACGGTAAAGCCGGGCACCGGTTCGTCGGTGACCGAGGGCTTCTTTTTCTTGGCGCCAGCAATTCCCGCCCCAGCAGCAGCGGCGCTCATCGAGGTGATCACCGGGTCGACCTGCATATTGTTCCGGACGTCTTCAATGAGCTTGTCCTCGTCTTCAAGCTTGACCAACCCGAGGCTATGAAGCACGGGACGCAGGATGCTGGTACCCTTGACCTCCTGGCTGAGAGTCTGGACGCGCTGGGTGAAATCGGCGGTGATGACCGGCATGACATAGTTGTCGGGCACCTTTTGGCCTTCGACCAGCACCGTGGACTGGGAGGTATATTTTGGCGAGAAGGCATACGACACCATGAAGCCCGCGATCGGGGCAATCAGGGTCGGGATCAAAATGACCTTGAGGCGCCGCCGTAGCATCGCCAGATAATCGTCCATCGTCAGTTCGCGATTCTCACTCATAACTGTTCACCAATCCGGCCGCCGGAGACGGCCAAAAAATTATTCAATACGAATCGGCCTGGGGTGCCATTCCACCCCAACGGCGCCGACCTGCCGCTGAGAAATTCTGCCGGGAGGGCCAGGCACGCCAGCAAAGCTAACCTGATCATTGAAAGCCAGCTCTCCGAAGCGATAAGCGGCAAAAAAGTCGTAAGCACGTCCCAGGTGCTTGCGGAAAACGGCGCCGCCGGTACCTTCGTTGTAGCTGGTCGCACCGATAGCCCCAATCGGCGCTTCCGGCAACTGAAGTTCCGAGTTATGGGAGTAGGCCAGATCGCCATAGAACTCCCAAGTGCGTCCCAGTGGGCGTGTATATCCGAACCGCGCCGCCTGGGTGTCGGCGCCGAGGAAGAAGCCCGATCCTGCCGAAGTAAATTTTTCGTAGCTTGCGATCATCGACGAATGGCCCAACTTGTAGCGCAGCTGAACCCGCGCACTCACCGACCAATGGGTGTAGTTGCCACCTA
>OBLU010004211.1_pt1 | contig 12972 bp, 13 predicted proteins | sample 1518681 | NCBI WGS metagenome assembly OBLU01 (sample SAMEA3539304, study PRJEB22396) | soil metagenome | biome: tundra; feature: field; material: soil | place: USA | collected 2010-05 | depth 0.15 m | reverse complement strand
GGTGTGAAACCATCGCACTCCTCGGTCCACGAAAAGATCGTCCCAGTTTACGTCTCCAACCTTCATTTGACTGGCCGCGGAGTTGGCTCGATCCGAGCAGCCGACTGCAGCACGAGGTCCGAAACCGCGCTCGGTGAAGTTGAGCCCATTTCGAACGGACCGGCCGATCCCGTCATACGGCACCCACCGGAGCCATGTCAGATCAACGCCTCCCTGTCGCATTAGATCTTCGATGAGACGACCGATGGGATTGTCAGCGAGCGCCGTGACGACTGCGGCTCGCTGTGCGAAACAGTGACGCAACCCCCGCGCGACGTTGTACTCTCCGCCTCCCTCCCAAGCCCTGAACGATCGGGCCGAAGAGATCCGCTCCTCACCAGGGTCGAGTCGGAGCATGACCTCGCCAAGCGCCACAACGTCGAATTCACAATCGCGAGCCGAGCGCGCGACGAACGGAATATCGCCCACGTTGGTCGGTTCAGCGGTCACCGCGAACCTCCTTTACGATGTCGAGCGCTCTACGTGCGAGTTCGGCGATCTCGCCAAATTTGCCAGCCACCAGAAGTTCCGGGGCCACCATCCAACTCCCTCCGCAGGCCGCGACTTGAGGCAGACGCAAGTAAGTTTCCAAGTTGGCTTCACTAATCCCTCCCGTCGGCACGAAGTTGACGTCTCTGAATGGACCAGACAGAGCCTTCAGAAATCTGACACCGCCCGCTGCCTCGGCCGGAAAGAACTTGAGCAAGCGAGCGCCGACGCGAAGGGCTCGGAGCACCTCCGTTGGCGTGCAAACGCCAGGAAGCACGAGCACGTCGTGTTGAAGGCAGTAGTCGATCATCTCCTCATCGGTGCCGGGCGAGACGACAAATGACGCGCCAATACCGACCATTCGCCGTGCGTCATCGGGCGTGCGCACGGACCCTGCTCCGAGCAAGGCGTCCGGATGTCGCTCGATGAGTTTCTCGAGAGCGACGGCGGCGTCCGGTGACCGCAAAGTGATTTCCGCCGCTGCGATACCACCCGCACTAAGTGCCGCGAACAGGTCATCCGCTTGATTGAGGTCTTCGAGTTCGACGACGGGCAAGATGCCATATCGACGCAGCCGCTCCTCGACGAGTCCAGCGCGCGTCACCGCTGGCACCGCCTTCGACGAGAATGACATCGCGTCATCACGGTTCGAAGTGAGTGGCTCATTCATCTCGAGAGCCACCCACCGTCAACCGGCAAGATCACTCCGCACACGTAGTCCGACGCAGATGAAGCCAAGAAGAGGACCGCGCCCGCGATGTCGAGTGCCTCGCCCCACCTTCCGGCCGGAATGCGCTCAAGGATCGATCGACTGCGCTCAGGGTCGGCGCGCAACGCTTCGGTGTTATCCGTCGAAATGTAGCCGGGCGCGATTCCGTTCACGTTGACGCCCTTGGGAGCCCATTCATTAGCAAAGGCCTTGACAAGACCGGCGACACCGTGCTTGGACGCTGTATACGACGGCACGAGGATTCCACCCTGAAAGGAGAGGAGAGAACCAGTGAAGATTACCTTGCCCGCGCCGCGTTCGATCATCGTGTGCCCAATCTCGCGCGTGAGGATGAAGGGGGCGGTGAGATTGATTGCGATGGTCCGCGTCCACATCTCGTCGGTATGGTCCACCGCCGCAGCTCGCACGATCGATCCCGCGTTGTTCACAAGTATGTCAATTGGTCGCGTTCGCTGTGCCAGGCGCGACGCCAGCTCGTGCACCTGCTTCTCGTCGGCGAGATCGGCACGGATTGCCTCGAATGACCGACCCAGCGACTCGACGGACTGCTGTACCTCAGAGCCCGAATCTTCGAGCTGGGCACTTACTCCTACGATGTCCGCACCGGCCGCGGCGAGCAACTCGGATATCGCCCGACCGATGCCGCGACGCGCGCCAGTGACGACGGCGAGCTTTCCTGAGAGATCGAACAACCCCTCGACCCGAATTGAATTCTCGCTACTCGTCACATCGGTTCACCACAGTCGACGAGCACCTTCATCGCCTGGCCCGCTCGCAGTCGATCAAATGCAGTTGGAGCATCCGCGAGTGAGACGACGTCGGTAATCAACGCGTCAGTAGCGATGGCTCCGCCACCAAGTAACCGAAGCGCCTCTTCAAAATCACTTTGTTCGTAAACGCGCGCGCCGACGAGCGTCAACTCACGCCAGAAGAATTTGAAGAGATCCACCGGCGTCGGACGCGAATGGATCGCGACGAGGGCGAGACGACCCCGAGCGGCTAACGACGTGACGGCCGCTTCCACACCTCCCGCCGAACCGGAAACCTCGAAGCTGACGTCGACGCCGGCGCCCTGCGTCCAGTCGTCAACGACCTCGGCCAGCTCGTCAGCGGGGTCAACGGTGCGCAAGCCGATCCGGTCTATGAGCTGTCGACGTTGCGAATTGGGCTCGCTCACGAGTACATCACCACCCACCGAAGTGGCAACCGACGCGATAAGCAGGCCAATGGGACCTCCCCCAACGACCAGCGCCTTCTGCCCAGCCCGTAGTTCGGAGCGACGAACGTCGTGGACCGCTACCGCGGTGGGCTCGGCCAGCGCTGCCTCCTTCAGGCCGAGGTTGGCGGGAACTCGGGCAAGCGTGCGCTGTGGGACGTTCCAAGAACTCTGCAACGCACCCGGTGAATCGATCCCGATGAAATTCAGCCGATAGCAAATGTGGGAGAAGCCGCGTAGGCACGCGGGACAAGTTCCACACCACTCGAGCGGAACGACCACGACTTCGTCGCCCGGTGCCCAATCGGTGACGTCGTCACCCACCGCCGTAATCGTGCCGGACATCTCGTGCCCGAGAATCGCTGGGAGGGTCACCCTCGCGTCCATGTCGCCGTCGAGAATGTGCAAGTCCGTTCCACAGATACCCACGTAGGCGACCTTCAACTGGACTTCTCCAGATCCGGGTGGACGTCCTTCGACGTCGCGCACCGCAATTCGACCCTGACCTTCGTAGTATGCAGCAAGCATCCTTACCTCTTTCGTTGGTTCCGAAGCCTTGTCACTGACCCACGGTGACAATGGCTCACCGGTTCCAGTTCGATGCGATGGTGCATCATGGCCGGGCGCCGACTCTCGCACTGTCGGGAATTCTCGTTCCCAGAATGCCCCCGTCGACGACGAGATCAGCCCCGGTCGTCGAACCGGCGTCTGGCCCTGCCAGGTAACAAATTGCCGCGGCGACCTCCTCTGGCGTTACGAGTCGCCCATGTGGCTGGCGCGCCATAACCGCTGCGCGTTCGGCGAGCGGATCTCCGGTGGCGTCAATGAGTCGGTCGATCCAAGGGGTATCGACAGTACCGGGGCTAACTGAATTCACCCTTATCCCTTCGCGCAAGTGGTCGGCGGCGAGACCTTTGGTCAACGCGAAAACGGCGCCCTTCGAAGCTCCGTAAGCGGCGCGACGGCGTACTCCCGTTAAGGCGACGAATGAGGCGATATTCACGATGGAGGCATGCGAGGACCGACGTAGTGCGGGCAGAGCAGCGCGTGTCACTCGCATGACGCCCAGTACGTTCACTTCGAACAGTCGCCGCCATTCCGCTTCTGCCAATTCGGGACTTTCGTCGACCGAACCCTGCATGCCCACTCCCGCATTATTGATCAACACGTCGAGACCACCGAGGTCCTCGACAGCGGCCGCAACGGCATTGCGAACCGATGAATCGTTGGCTACATCACAGTATTGCCATGCGATTCCCTCGACGTCATAGATGCGTTTCAAGTCGAGCGAGACAACACTCGCACCTCGATCAAGGAATCGAAGGCCGGTCGCAAGTCCGATTCCTGAGCTGCCCCCGGTAATAGCGACGCGCCACCCAAGAAAATCGCCGGACCGCCCCGGCATCCTCGGCGGAATCACTTCTTCATTCATGTCAGCCTCAATCCGTAGCAGCGAATCGCTGTGTCTCCCCGCAACGCGGACAGCTCATCGTCAGACAGTTCTTGGGCGAGCTCGAGAAGCGCCCGCATTACGCGCTGGTAGCCCCCAGCCACCTCACAGATCGGCCAATCGCTGCCGAACATCAGACGATCGACGCCGAAAGTCTCGAGGGCAATGGCGAAGGCGGGGCGCAGGTCATCAACGGTCCAAGGGTGTCGGTCACCTTGCACGGGGTAGAGCCCCGATACTTTCGCGAAGACGTTGGGGCAGGCTGCCGCACGCGCCAATAGATCGGACCACGTTGTTAGGTCGTGCCCAATCGGTGGTTTGGCGAGGTGGTCGATTACCAGTCGCAAATTGGGATAACGCTCGGCGATCACTGGCACGTGCTCGAGATGGCGTGCCAGGACCGCCACCACGTCAAATGTGAGGCCTTGTTGTTCGAGCACCCCGAGGCCTTCTTGCACGTCTTGACGAACGAGCCAGTCGGGATCGGGTCGGTTATGGATCAGCACACGTACGCCTACAAACTTGCCGATTGTGCGTAGTCGAGCAATCGTCGCGTCGAGCGCCGACGGGTCATCCAAGGGCGCCCATGCGACGAAGCCAGCGATCTCGGCGTGGCGCGAAGCGATATCCACCGTCAGTTCGTTGTCAGCCTCGTCGTCTTCTGACTGCACGAGTACTGTGGCGTCGACGCCGCTCGCGTGCAGATGTGGCGCCAGGTCGTCGAAACCGAAGTGTCGATCCAGTTCGGGATAGGCGGACGCAAGCCACGGGTAGGACACGCGAGCGGGGTCCCAGAAATGCTGGTGCGCGTCGACGACGGTCACATCTACCCTCGACCCTGGGATACAACCGGGACAACAAAATCAGTTCTCTTGTACCCCCGTTCACATGAAGAGGGGTACGACGATTCGTTACGGTCGCGCGTCGACGGTCCTTTCGTCAATGACTTCCCGTTGGTGAATCTCTCTGGAGACGGTCGTCGGAGAACGACCGGATGTGGGCCCAATGTTTGAACTTGGCTCATTGTCCCGCGATCCGTACTCCCGACTCGGCGTCAAATAGCAACATGGAGTCATCCTTGACGCGCAGAGTGATTCGATCACCGCTCTTGACCACCACGGTCGGCGCGACCCGCACGACAATCTCAGGAGTAACGGTCGTCATCTCGCCCACTTGGTCGGCCATCTGTGCATAAATGTAAGCCTCGGATCCGAGTTCTTCCACGAGCTTCACAATGGCCGATATCCCGTTGCCGTCGCTCACGAGCTCCAATGCTTCCGGCCGAAGACCGACGGTCACCGGACCTCTCCCTACCATCTGATCGAACGACCGCGGAAGCGTGACTACGGTACGCCCGATCTGAACTCCGTTCTCGACAATCGTGGCGTCGAGCAGGTTCATTGCTGGTGATCCAATGAACCCCGCTACGAAGGAATTGACCGGTGCGTCGTAGAGCGCGCGGGGCACATCAACCTGCTGAAGCACACCGTCTTTAATTACGGCGACGCGGTCGCCCATCGTCATGGCCTCGACCTGATCATGGGTCACGTATAACGTGGTGACCCCGAGCCGACTCTGTAATTCGGCGATTTGGGTCCGAGTGGAGACGCGCAGCTTCGCGTCGAGGTTTGAAAGTGGCTCGTCCATCAAGAACACCTGCGGCTTACGAACGATTGCCCGCCCCATTGCGACGCGTTGACGTTGACCTCCCGACAATTGTCCTGGCTTGCGTTCCAGGTATTCCTCCAGATCGAGTATCTTGGCCGCCTCGCGGACGCGGGACACGATCTCTGACTTTTCCAACTTGGCCATCTTCAACGCGAAGCCCATGTTTTCCGCAACGTTCATATGCGGGTACAGGGCGTAATTCTGGAAGACCATAGCGATGTCCCTGCTGCGCGGCGGAAGACCCACGACATTCTGATCACCAATGAAGATTCCGCCTTCGTCAACCGGTTCAAGACCGGCGATCATCCGTAGGCTCGTCGTCTTCCCGCAACCAGAAGGGCCAACAAGCACGACGAACTCACCGTCTCCAATCTCCAGATTCAGCCGATCGACGGCCTTGCGCTCCGTCTTCGGATAAATCCGAGACGCCTCCTTGAACGTCACTGTGGCCATGAGTGTCCTTTCAATCTTATGAATGTGGGGGCCACATCGTGGCCGGCGCACGGCGCGATGGAATCCGAACTTCGCTCGACTGTGCTGTTCTGATGACAGGTTCGAAATATTGACTCAACCGAGTCAGTCGTCTCCCCATGCGAAAGTGAATGTCCTTCGAAGGTCGCGATCAACAAGGTGTCGCTCGAGTTCCGGGACTTTCCGAACAACTTGCGACGGTCGCCGTAGCCAATCTTGCCCGACGAATTTGGCGCGGAACGCTCTCTCTCAGTCATCATCTCAGACTCCTCGTAACTCGCCTTGACGCAGACATCCTGATGGCCATTCGCCTGATCCGATCCATTTCTCCGCTCTGAGGTTTCGTTATTCCTTCGTGGCACCGGCGAGCATTCCTTTCACAAGTGTGCGCTGCGCGAAAATGAACACAATCGCCACCGGCGCGATCGCGACGAGGATTGCCAATGCGAGCTCGGGTCGCTGGACTAATTGCGCTCCAGTCCCCGGGTTTCCTGGATTAAAGGCCTCGGTTGAGGAGATCAGATACTCAAGGCCGACCTGCACCGGCAATTTGCTATTGCTGGCAATCATTACGAATGGTAGGTAGTAGTTGTTCCAGTCCGCGACGAATGCGAAGAACGCCACGAGCGCAACGACCGGGCGAGCGAGAGGCAGCGCTACGTAGCGAAAGACTCCCCACTCATTGCAGCCGTCGACTCTGGCTGCTGACAGAAGATCCTTTGGAATCGTCGAGGAGAAGAAGATATAGCAAAGGTAGACGCCGAAAGGGAAGAACGAGAACGGAAGAATCACCGACCATGGAGTGTCGGTAAGGCTTACCGAATTCATTTCAAGGAACAGCGGTAACACGAGCGCGGTCGCGGGCATGATCATCGTAACCAATGTGATCGCCAGTAACGTTCGACGACCGATGAACTGGGTGAGCGCCAGTCCATAGCCGGCCGGGATCGCCGCGATGATTGCAATAGCCACTCCGCCAAACGAGTAAATCGCCGAGTTCTCCAACCAGCCCACCATGGCGTCACTTTGGAATCCGAATAATGCCTTCCAGGCGTGGACGAAGTGACCGAGGGTTCCGACGGAAAAGGGACCCCATGACGTGAGCTGGACGTCGGTCTTCGTCGTAGCGAGCAGCACCCAAATGACCGGTACGAAGAAGAAGGCTGTAAAGCCCAATAGCACAATCAGCCCAACGATTCGCCAAGTGAAGTGGGAGAGTTTCATTTCAGTTGATCTCAAATAACTTGGTGCGCCACACGAGCAACGTGGCACCGATCAGTCCCAGCACGAGGAGCGTGATCGAGATCGCTGCAGCCTCGTTGAAATTGTCATTGATGAAAGCGATGTAGTACGCGAGCTGGTTCGGTGACCAAGTATTACTGACCAGGCCGGCCGTTGCCTGACCGACGAGTTGCGGTTCTACAAACAACTGCGTTCCGCCAGCAAAGGACAGAATGAGCATGTAAACAACCCACTTCTTGATCAGCGGCAACTTGATTCTCACTGCGGATTGGAAGGCATTCGCTCCATCAAGTTTGGCCGCCTCGAGAAGTTCGTCCGGAATGTTGTTCAACGCGCCATACATCACGACGATCCATCCGCCGGCACCGGTCCAAAAAGCCATAATCGCGAAGATCAACGGTAAGTGTGATGGCTGGAGAACAAGGTCAATCTGCGTGTACCCAAGAACCGAGAGCAGAAAGTGCCACGGACTCAGCGTGGGATCCAACATGAAGAGCCACACGAGCACACTCGCGGCGCCGGCCAATGCTCCAGGCATATAGAACAGAAAGCGGAACGCAGCGCTGGTTCGCCGGGCCAGCGAATGAAGCATTAGCGCCAGCACCAGTATGAGCGTCGCTTCCGCTATCAACCAGATCGCGAGGTACTCAGCGACATGTTCAAAGGCCGGTAGGAAGCGGAAGTCTTCGTATGCGCGAGTGAAATTCGATCCCCACGCAAAACCGCCCCCCACCTTTGTTAATGACAAATAAATCGCGTACGCAGTTGGTGCGATGCCAAACAATGCAAGAAGCACCACGTACAAACTGACGAAGATGTAGCCAGTTGTCCGCGAACTGCCAATCGGTGCTGCGCCCTCGTTGCGACCACCCCGGCGAGCGCGCGAACGCTCGCCGGGGACAGTAGCAACCGGGGGAATTGTCATTTATGAATGAACTTGGAAGCCGTCAGAACGTGCGAGATTCGATGCGTCTGTTGCGAAGATTCCAAGACCAGCGGCCTGCGTACCTCCGGTGGCAAGCGTCGGTACGACATCCGACGCCCAAATCTGGTCGTTGGCGTACGGCACCGCCGACCAGCCGGACCAGATCTCGTTCGCCGCCTTGTTAAATGCTTGCGAGAGCGTCGGCTGACCTGTAAGCGGAGTCGCGTAACTTCCGGAAGCGTTCTGCGTGGCAACCCATGGCGCGTCATCGGGACCGTACGCCGGGAAACCCGGTGAGAGATTCTGGCTGGTGAGACTGGTGTCAAGCCAAACGACCGCTGACGCCGCGAGCTTCAGGTTCTTGCTGTGCGACGAAACGAACCAGAGACCGCCACCAATCGCGCCAGTTACAGCCGGACCGCTAGAACCAAACGTCAACGGATAGCCCGCCGCCATTTTGCAGTCAGGGTTCGATGACGTGCACGAGCCGAGGCCGGGGAAGACTCCCCCCATCCAAGAAGCACCTGGGTAGAACACGATTTTCCCACCGTACTGCTGGCCAAAAGTGGAACTGAACATGTAGGCCACAGGAAGCGCCGTACGCGAGACTCCATCGAGGAGCGACGCCATTTCCGTACAGTTCGTTGAGGCCGGGTTAATCAGTAACGTTCCCGGACTGGTCTCTTTGCTCAGGGGGCACTCATTTCCCCAGTAGTAGGTGTCCGCGTCCCACGAGTCGCCTTGGGTGCCGATGATGTCACCTTTAGCTGCCGCGAGAGCACCATCAGTCGCCCATTGCTGCCAGGTAGTCGGAACCGAGGTAATACCGTCTTGCGCCATGAGTGTCGGGTTGTACCACAGGACGTTCATAGCGAGGTCATTGCGCAGACAGTAAACCTTGCCGCCGATCGTGCACAAAGCTGCCGATCCGTGTGCGAACTTGGCCAAGGTACTCTTCGAAACGAGCCCCTTGTTCAACACGGCCGCATCGTTAAACGGCGCTTGAGCGAGCGATGCAGCGTCGTTGTTCTGTTCGCTGAAGTAGATGTCCGGCCATCCATGGCCAACTCGGTTGTCGAGAGCGAAGGCCGATTGATACGTACCATCTCCGTTGGAGTCACCGTCCTTCAACACCGCGACGACGTGGACCTTCGGGTGGGCCTTGATGTAGGCCTGCACCATCGGCTTACGCGCCGTGTCGTACCAGATAGTTAACGTTGGCTTCTTGGAGGCGCTGGCCCCAGTAGCACCGATGCCGGCGCTGACTATCGACAAACTGACCAGGCTGGCGCACGCTGCTACCGCCAGCGTTCGGCGATGCCAGCGTGCCCGTCGGTTGCTCCCGCCGGATGATCTATAAATATTCATTTCCTTCTCCCCCTGATTAAGGTATCTATTTTCGCTGTTTGCGATCTCATTGCAATTGACTCATAATGACGGTGATTTCCCATTCGTCGACCTCGGAGGCGCCACGGCTCCATCCGTCATGTCGAACACATAGGACACCAACTCATCCGGGTAATGCGGCCCGGGCTCCAGACCGACCCCCGGCCCTTTCGGCGCCGCGACCATTCCTGTAGCACTCACACCTACCTCACGCTTGACCGGATTCGATGTCACGAGAGATTCGTAATATGTGCAATTTGGAATCGCCATACAGAGATGCCGGGCGTACATCGTGGGACCGTGCGGCTCGGCGCGCAAGCGATACGCGTCGGCGAGGTGGGCAATGCGCATTGCGCCTGTGAAGCCACCGCGAAGTTCCGTGCTCGTTCGTACGTAACTGGCACAACCGCTCGCAATGAAGTCTGCAGTGTTCATATGAACGCCGTCTGACGTCTCGGCGATATTGAGCGGAACGCGGACCCTCTGGGCGAGCCATTTATAGGACGTAATGCTGAATTCACGAATCGGTTCTTCGTACCAGAGGTATCCGGCCGCAGCGAGAGCATCACCAACGTAGACGGCGTCAGGAAGATCGAATCCGGCCGACCCGTCATAAATAAGAGGGAAGTCATCCCCGACATGTTCGCGAACCGCGGTACACAACTCCGCGTCCCGTCGCGGATCTCCCCAGGCATGCAACTTGAGTGCCGGGTAGCCCAGTTCGATGCATTGCGTGGTCACGTCAAGGTACTCGGCGATGCTCGAGAACGTGGTTGTCGACGCGTACGCAGGAATCTCACGTCGAAAGCCTCCGATCACCTCCCACGTCGGTGCGCCGTAATAACGACCGGCGAGGTCCCACAAAGCCGTGTCGACGAGCCCAAAGAGCCAGAGGGGAAACTCCTCGGTTCGGTCGAGCTCCCACATACGGTGCCAGAGCCACTCCCGCTGGAGAGGGTCCGCGCCGATCAATTCGTTGCGCAGGACGTGATCGACGACGTCGGCGACGACCGGAGCGCTACCTCGACGAGGGGCTATGGCAACTCCGTCGACACCTTCATCGGTCCTCAAACGAATCACGCCGACCTCGCGATCGGGAGGGCTACCGCGCAGTCCGTCGCGCCAAATGAATGGAGGATTAGCGCCAGGCGCGAAGACGTTGAACGCTTCAACCTGCGTTATACGCACGTTTTTGCTCCTGCAAGAAACTCTCGAATAATCAAAACTGGCCTGACTTGCCAGTCACACATTCGAAGTATGAGTAATCGTCGACCGTGATTTTCGATCTTCGTTAACAAGTGGGATTGTGAATCCGGTGCAGAATCGCGCTGCCCATTTTCCGATTCAATCATCAAATTGCTTCCCCCTAAACATCAGATGACTGTCGTATGATAACATCATGATCACGGGGGCGCAAATGAGGGTCGCCTCATTTCAACGCTTAAGGAGGCCGCGATTGGTATGGCATCGATTCATTCTCCGATGCACCGTCAAGTTGAGCATTCAAGACGCCGTAAAACGATGGTCAGCCGTTGCCATTGATGACGATGATCAAATTGTTGACGATTCGAGTGTGACAAGCGAATTATGCTGAAATCCATTGATATACCGGATTCGGATGAAGGGCGTCACTTAGTGAGTACTTCGCTCTCCCTTCCGGAACGCCCAGCCCGCCTCAATGAAGTCGTCGTCTCATTATTGATCGACGAAGTGGTGTCTGGAAATCTCTCAGTAGGGTCCTCTCTGCCTCCAGAACAGGTCTTGTGTGAGGACTTAAAGGTCAGCCGATCGGTGGTCCGGGAATCGGTCAAGCTCCTTGAGGAGAAGGGTCTCGTCGTGGCTCGCCAAGGACAGGGAACAACGGTCCAACCAGTTGACAATTGGAATCTGCTCGACCCGCTTGTACTCGACGCCTATATCCGCAACGACCGGAGTCTTTCCATTTTCGACGATCTCATGGAGGTGCGTGCCGCTCTCGAAAGTCAAATTGCCCGTCGAGCGGCGACGAGATTGAGTGGGGATCAATTGGGTGAATTGCACGTCAGTTTATTGGAACTCGAATCGCTGCTAGAAGACCCGACGAGTTACGCCTCGGCTGACGTTGCCTACCACGATCTGATCGCTCGATTCTCTGGCCACTTGCTAGCTCGTTCGATATTGAGGACGGTGCAGCCTGTGGCTCTCGCGAACGCCTATTACGGTCGAACGCATCGATCGCGAGAGGACAATCTGCGCTCACATGACGGTCACGCCAAAATTTACGAAGCGTTGGTGAATCGTGACCCAGTCGGGGCCGCCAGTGCCGTAGAGGATCACATCCTTGGCTCGTGGGAGACCTACAAGAGGTCGCTTTATGAGTCAAAGTCGAGTACTGGTCAAAATGAGAGTTAGGAACTTAAATCGTTAGGAGACGAACATCTTTGCTCGAGGCTCTGTCTCCTCTCAGGCAGAGTTGGCGACCAACCAAGACCGCTTAAACGGGTAAGTGAGTTGGACAGTGGATCCCAACCCCGTTGTCCAACTCACGTATCGGTTTAAGCGGTCTTGGCGGCGATGTCACCATCGACCATCGACTCCCGAGCAAGTCCTGGTGACAGGACTATCTCTCTGACACTCGACTCAACGCCGACAAACATATGCTCCCGGAGGCAGTCGCGCCGAGTGATCAACTCGAATTCGCGGCCGCGGCATCGGTTTCGTGGAGCATGCGGAAAAGGTTGGATCAACAAGAAGAGGCGGACTTATGGGGAAATCTATCGCGTTGCGTACCTGGCTAAGACCAGGGATGGAGATGGCTTATGAGAGGGCCCACGCGGAGGTGTGGCCTGAACTCGCGGCCGTGCAACGTGACCTAGGCATAGAGCACCGGCTCATCTTTCGCCATGGTGTCGAGCTCTTCCACGTCGTCGAATGCGAAGACTTCGATCGAGCCGTCGCCGCCCTCACGGAGCACCCGATCGATCAACGATGGCAAGCCGAGATGGCGCGCGACGTCGTGGTGGCTGACGATGGCAAGGGCGCGGCGGTCGACCGCCTGCGTCTTGTCTACGGCCGATGAACCGTGACTCCGCGAGACCCTCACCAGTCTCCGCCGACAATATGAATACTCTCCCAACGCGGCCCCTCTTGAAGCGCCCCATCCGCCTGACCGAAATATCGCTGGGCTGCGCACAGCTCGGCAACCTCTATCGAGCTATCACAGATGATCAGGCGCGCGCCACAGTCGATGCCGCCTGGGAGCAGGGTGTGCGCTACTTCGACACCGCGCCCCATTACGGACTCGGGCTGTCCGAGCGTCGCCTTGGCGCTGCGCTTGCTGGCCCTCCTTCTCATTGCATGGGATGGCCCGGTCAGCG
>OBLU010004208.1_pt1 | contig 12979 bp, 10 predicted proteins | sample 1518681 | NCBI WGS metagenome assembly OBLU01 (sample SAMEA3539304, study PRJEB22396) | soil metagenome | biome: tundra; feature: field; material: soil | place: USA | collected 2010-05 | depth 0.15 m | reverse complement strand
GCGCACCCACACCTCGCCGACCCAGATCCATCTGATGGAAGCGGCCGTGGCGCAAAAGTCACTGCCCATACATTCGGTGATGCCCGGACGCTGTTATCGCCGTGACACGCCCGATTCCAGCCACCTGGCGACCTTCCACCAGATTGAAGGGCTGGTCGTCGATCGGGGTATTACCTTCGCCGACCTCGCGGGCGTCATCGAAACCTTCACCCGGGCCTACTTCGGTGCCGATATCGCGTCGCGCCTCCGTCCGGGCTTCTTCCCCTTCACCGAGCCGTCGGCCGAGTTCGAAATCACCTGCACCATCTGTCGCGGAGACGGGTGTCGGACCTGCTCGCAAACCGGCTGGCTGGAACTGGGGGGATCGGGCATGTTGGATCCCGCGGTACTAGAAGCCGTGGGAATCGACGGCGTCGAGTGGAGCGGCTTCGCGTTCGGGTTCGGCATCGATCGCTGTGCCCAAATGCGCCATCAGATTGGCGACATGCGCGCCCTTATCGAAAACGACGTCCGATTTCTGAGGCAGTTCACGTGAGGATCCCACTTTCGTGGTTGCGCGAATTCGTCGATCTGCCCGAGTCGGCTACCGAACTGCGACCCACGCTCGATGACCTCGGTCTGGTGGTGGAGGGAATCGAGCAGGTGGGCGAAGGTCTCGAGGACGTGGTGGTGGCGCGGATCGAGGAGATTCGAGTAATTGAAGGTGCCGACCGAGTGCGACTGGTGGTGGTGGACGCCGGTGATGGACCCCTGGAGATTGTCTGTGGAGCGACCAATTTCGCCGTCGGCAATCACGTGCCGCTCGCTCCCGTCGGCGCCACGCTTCCCGGCGGTTTCGAGATTGGACAGCGGACCATGCGCGGCGTGACGTCAAACGGCATGCTCTGTTCGGGTCGCGAATTAGGGCTTGGTGACGACCATCGGGGTCTCCTGGTCCTCGATGACCTCATTTCGCCCCGGATCGGAGCGGGCCTCTTGGAGGCGCTCAGTATTTCACCCGACGTCATCTTTGACATCTCGGTCGAAGGCAACCGTCCCGACGCCTGGTCCGTCGAAGGGGTAGCGCGCGACCTGGCCACGCGACTGGGCCGCAGCCTTCGCGCGCCGGCGCTCGCCACGCCCAACGGCCCCGCCGAGAGCGGGACCTACGCCCACGTCGGCATTGACGCTCCCGATCTCTGTGGACGACTAACCGTCTCGGTGTTGCGCCACGTGGTGGTGAGGCCGTCGCCCGCGTGGGTGGTCCAGCGCCTCGAGAGCGCGGGCATGCGCGCCATCTCTAACGTGGTCGACGCTTCTAATTTCGTCATGCTCGAACTCGGACAGCCGACCCATCCCTACGACGGCGCGTTCGTGGCCGGACAAACGATTCGCGCCCGGCGGGCCCGTCCCGGTGAGACCTTGCAAACCCTCGACGGGGTGACGAGAGAACTGGCCAAAGCCGGTCGGGGACTCGGAGACACGGGTGAAGACTGCGTTATCGTTGACGGTGACGACCAACTGCTGGGACTGGCCGGCATCATGGGCGGCGCCTCGAGCGAGATCAGCGACACCACCACCGACGTGCTACTCGAAGCGGCCTTTTTCGATCCCATGACGGTGGCCCGTTCGTCGAAACGTCACGGACTTAGAAGTGAAGCTTCCAATCGTTTTGAACGTGGCGTCGATCCCAATTTGGCCTTGCGCGCCGCCGCCCGCTTCGTCGCGCTACTAAAAGAGAGCAACCCCGAACTGGAGTGGCTCGCTGGGCCCCTCGACGTATGGGGCGACGTACCCACCCCGCCCACCATTGAGCTGCGCGCCGGCGACATCGAACGGGGCCTCGGCATTGAGATCTCGTTCGATGACTCGACGGCCATCCTTCGAGGGTTGGGATTCACCGTCGAGACCAAAGATCAGAGTCTCTTCGTGACCCCTCCTTCGTCACGCCTTGACGTTCGCGGTGGCGTCGCCGGTCGCGCCGACGTCATTGAAGAGATCGCGCGACTGTACAGTTACCTGCGACTACCGCGGCACACGCCTACCTGGCCCGAGCCGGGCGGCCTCAATGCCCGTCAACGACTGCGCCGTGTGGTCCAAGACGTGTCCGTTGACCTGGGAGCGTACTTAGCGTGGACGCCCACCTTGGGTAGCGACGACGATTTTGATTTGCTGAACGATGGCGACCCGCGAGTGCGCATCACCAACCCGCTGGCCGCGGACGAGTCGGTCATGCGCGCCAGCATGTTGGTCGGACTGGTCAGGGCCTGGGGCAAGAACGTGGGGCGGGGCACCGGCAACGTGTTGCTCGGTGAGATCGGCACCGTCTTTGCCCATCCCGACACGACCGACCGACCCCGTATGACCAGAGGGGGCGAGGGCGGAAAGGTGACGCTCGACCTGCCGCGGGAGAACGAACGGCTCACCATTGTCTTGGGACGCGGTGGCGATGACGCGACCACCGCGGTGGCGTGGTGGACCACCCTCGCAGAGCGACTGGGCCTCATTGACGTGGTCGTGCGAAGTGGCGCGGACGTGCCGTCGGGCTTTCATCCGACGCGCACGGCGGCTCTGGTGGACCGCGCAACGGGCGCCGTCCTCGGTTTCGTGGGCGAAGTGGATCCCCAGCTGGTGGCGAGCCTGGTTCCCTCGGTGGTCAATCGCCGCCTCGGCATGGTTGATGTTGATTTTGACGCGCTCGCGGACCCGTCGCGCGCGACGCGTCGCGGCGAGTTCGTCGTCATGCCGAGTCGCTATCCCAGCGCCGTGGTGGACCTGGCCCTGGTGACGCCGACCTCGCTGCACGCCCAAGACCTCGCCCACGCGCTTCGCGGTGCCTCCCCCTTGGTTGAAGAGGTCACACTTTTTGACGTCTACAACGGGCCCAACTTGGCCCCGGGTACTCGCAGTTTGGCCTACACCGTGCGATTCAGTTCGAACGAACGCACGTTGAGCGACGAAGAGGTAACTGGTGCTCGCGACGCGCTCATCCACCGTGCCCGAGGCCTCGGCGCCACCCTGCGCTAGCCAAGTCTCGTCAGCCGAAGGTGAAGTCGTAGGCCTCAAGACCTGGTGAGAACCGTAGGTTCAACAGGCCGTTGGCGTCGGACTTCTGTTGCAACATCGTGTAGAGGCGGGCGTAGCCCGACACCTTGACGGTTTTGACGTAGGCACCATTGAGCGACACTCGAATCGTGCCCTGGCCATCGAGCACGAGGTAGACATCGTTGGCCTCGAAGCTGAGGGTGAGCTGCGAATTTGCCTTGGCGATGATTCGTTGGCTCTCGGTGAGCCACTCTCCCGACAACGCGTAACTGGGCACGGGAATCGAAGCGGGGAAGTGGTACACGGCGTCTTCGTTGTCGACCGGCTCGGCGCCGTCAAGATACTGGGAGCGCTCGGCCCCGAGATAGGTTTCCGGACTGATGGCCGAGGTGGGCGTGAGGTCGGGCACGTTGGTGGGCGCCGGTAACGAGACGTCCGGATTGGCTTTGGTCAACAATTGGCGAATCAGGTCTTCGTCGGCCGTGTAATTGCCTTCGCCGTAGTCGACGTGGCGGATGACACCGTGGGCGTCGATCAGGTACTCACCGGGCCAGTAGTTGTTTCGGTAGGCCGTCCAGGTATCTAAGTTGTTGTCCACGGCCACGGGGTACTTGACGCCGAGGCTCTTGATCGCCGATTGAATGTTGCTCAGGACGTGCTCGAAGGCAAACTCGGGCGCCTGCACGCCAACGACCTCAAAGCCGCTGTTGCGATACCGCTTGTACCAGGCTTCGACGTGGGGGAGCGTGCGTTGACAGTTGATGCACGAATAGGTCCAGAAGTCGACGAGCACCACGTGGCCGCGAAGGGCCTTGAGCGTAAGCGGCTTGTCACCGGCGGTATTGAACCACTTGGTGATGCCCGTGAATTGCGCCGCCGCTCCGCACTTGGAGAGTCCTTGGGAGTAACCGGACGCGGCGTAACGCTCGCAGGTGCTGAGCGAACCGTCGTTAGTAGCGACGTGCTGGAGGCTGTTTAGTTCTCTGAAAGCGAACGCGTTTCCCTCCACGTGTTGCTGCAGCGTGTTGGTGTAACCCGGCAGTAAATTTTGGAATCCACCGGTCAGGTTGAAGGCGATGGCCAGGCCCATGGCAATGAGTAATGCGCCGCCGACGGGACGCAGTCGACGGGCCCGTTCAGTGAGGCGACGATTTCTTTCGATGAGACGATCGCCGGCCAAGGCAATGGCCAACAGCGGCACCGCGGCTCCGGCGGCGAAAAAGAAACTTAAAAGGACGCTGTAGAAACTGGCGTGGTGTCGCGCGCCCAGCACCGATATGGCAGCGAGCACCGGTCCGGCGCAGGGGACGAATACGGCGCCTAGTCCCAGGCCGAAGATGAAGGCCGATCCATTCACTCGAGTGCCGGACCTCGTGAGACGGGCGAAGGGCCGTTCCAACAGCGTTTCCAGGTTCGGAATTAAAAGTCCAACTCCAAAGAGCAGGAGTAGCGCAATGCCCAGGTCGCGCAGCAGATCCTGCGGTAGTCCTAGCGCGCTCAGGACCGCCGAGCCCGTCGCGGTGATGAGCGCGAAACTTACTACTAACCCGAACACCACCGTAACGGCACGACGACGTCGGGCCGCGAGCGGGCGAGTAGTACCGGTAACGGGATCGGCCCAGCCCACGAACACCACCGGCAAGATCGGCAAGATGCAGGGAGAGATTCCGGCGATGAGACCGGCGACAAAACCGATGAGCAGTAAGACAATCACGGGCGTGCTCCGGGTCGCATTGAGCCCACATTACGGGCGCGATTTGGCCCAGGTAGGCGCGCACGCCGTCGAACCACCATACATTTACGAGTAATTTATATAAGTGATTGAGTTCGTTCCCTTATCCGACGAGGGTCGTCACTTCCGTAAGCAACGTCCGGTTCGGCTCTCGGATTGCGGCCCCGATGGTTTTTTTCGCCTCGACGGCGTGGCCCGGTATCTCCAAGACATCGGCACCGATGATTGGGACGACGTGGGCTCCGGTTCGGCGCTGACGTGGGTGGTTCGTCGTACGGCGATCCGAACTGCCGAGGCCGGCCGGTGGCCGGCGCTGGGTGAACTGGTCACACTTATCACCTGGTGCGGCGGTACCGGAGCGGCGTGGGCCGAACGTCGCACCAATCTCTACGTCAACGATCAGCTACTTATCGAGACGGCTTCACTGTGGGTGCCGGTCAACGGTGCCGGTCAGCCCCAGAGGATCCCTCAGAGTTTCATTGATCTGTACGGCGGTGCGGCCCTAGGACGCAAGATTTCCGGACGGGTGACCCGCAGCTCGCCTCCGGACGGCGCCCGTGCGCGGCCGTGGCCGCTTCGTCGGGCCGACATCGACGTGGTGGATCACGTCAACAACGCGGCCATATGGCAGGCGGCCGCCGAAATTGTCGAAGGTCCGGTGCAAGAGGCGGTGTTTATCTTCCACGGACCCGTGCTGGTGAGCGATCTGGTCACCCTGGTGAGCGCGCCGGGCCAGTTGTGGTTGCTGGTTGAAGGGGACGTGCGAGTGTCGGGGGAAATCACACTGGCGCGATAACGGGCTGTTTGCTGCTGGTCGCCAGGATGCAGCCCAACAGCACCAGCGGGAACCCCATGATGATGCCGGCGGTGAGGGGTTCATTGAGAATGGCGATGCCCAAGACCACGGCAATCGCGGTATTGAAGTACGTAACGACCACGCTGCGGGTCGGTCCCACTTCCTTCACCAATTCAAAGAAGACGAGAATCGCTCCGGCCGTACAGACCACCGAGAGTACGGCGACGCAACTCCACGTTTCGCCCGAGATGTGATGGGGCCAGTGGGCAATGCTCCAGGGAACCCAACAGAGGGCCACGAACGAGGTGGCGCCAGCCGCCACCACCGGTCCCGGCACGTGGGTCAACTTGGTCGCCAGAATGATCGGACCAATCGTGTAACCGAGCCCCACGATCATCATGAGGCCGATCCACTTGATGGATCCCCCTTTAAGGTCGAGGCCCACCAGGAAGGCGACCCCGAGCGCCCCTATCGCCAGGCCGGTCAGGCGACGGGCGCTGATGTGATCCTCGGTCCGTCGAATTCGTTGCGCCACCACCGCGAAGAGGGGTACGGCGCAGATGAGCAGGCTGGTGAGCGAACTGGTGATGTGCTTTTCTGACGTCGACATCAAGAACCAGGGAATGCCGAATTCCACCACGCCGAAGGTGGCGATCCAAAAGAGGTTTTTCCGAAGAAGCGGCAGCTGACCGCGCGACGCAATGAGCGGCAGCAGCATGAGGGCCGCCGGCAGTGTTCGACCCAATACCAGTACCCCGGGGTTGAGATGACGCACCGCCACGCGGATCAAAAGGTAGGGTATTCCCCAAATGACGGCTACAGCCAGAAAAAGGAGCCATCCGCGCTTCGACATCGGCCTAGCCTAGCGGTCCCAAGATAATTTGCACTTTTATCACCTCGTGTGCATAAAATGTCATATGAGGATTGGCATTGCCGGAGCGACGGGTTACGCCGGATCGGAGCTGCTGCGTCTGAGTGCCGACCACCCCGACTTGGAGATCGTGGTTGCCACTGGTGAGTCCAACGCTGGCAAACGGGTGGCCGAGCACGTGCCGGCCCTGGCCGCACTTTTCCCGACCATGGTCTTTGTTTCAACATCAACGATTTTCGACGCTGAGTTGGACGTGGTGTTCCTCGCGTTGCCCCACGGACAAAGCCAGCACTGGGTGCCCGATCTGCTCGAGCGGGGAGTGCAGGTAGTCGACCTGGGAGCAGATTTTCGCCTGAGGCAGGTCGCGGACTACGTCACCTGGTACGGCCAGGAACACGTCGCGCCGGCTCTACTCGCCACCTCGGTCTACGGACTGGTTGAACGTCACCGCGCGGAACTTTCCGGGGCCACGTTGATCGCGGTGCCGGGTTGTTACCCCACGGCCAGTGCGCTGGCGCTGGGACCGTTCCTCGACCGCGGTCTCATGGAAAAGACCGGCGTAATCGTCAACGCGCTGAGCGGCGTGTCGGGTGCCGGTCGTACCGTCAGCGATCGTCTGCATTTCGGGCGTCTGGCCGCCAACGCGGAGGCCTACGGGCTGCTCACCCATCGTCACACGCCCGAGATCCAACAAGAGCTGAGCGCCGAACTGCTCCTTACTCCCCATCTCATCCCGGCCAGTCGCGGCATGCTGGTCACCGCCTACGGGCGCTCAGCGTCACACTCGTTCACCACCGACGGCGCCTTGGAGGTACTGCGAGCGACCTACGCGAACGACCCTTTCATGGTCGTCACCGAGGAGCCGCCCACGCTGAAGGACGCCGTGGGAAGCAACCTCTGCATGGTGAGCGCCCGCGTCGATCCGCGCACCGGCTGGATCGTGGTGATGAGCGCATTGGATAACTTGATCAAGGGCGCGGCCGGCCAAGCAATTCAGGCGTGGAACGTCTCGACTGGTCGCAGTGAAACTTTGGGACTGCCTCGGTCGGGGGTGACGCCGTGAACCGTCTGGTGGTCAAGCTGGGCGGTCACGCCTTGGACTCATTGAGTCCGCATTCGCCGCTGCTGGTGGACCTGGCCGAGGACATTGGCCAACTGCGTAACGCGGGTACCGACGTGGTGGTTATTCACGGTGGCGGTCCCCAGATTGCCGCGCTGCTCCAAGCAGTGGGAGTGGAGAGCCGCTTTGTTGAGGGCCTACGTGTCACTGACGCAGTTACGATTCCTTTCGTCGCCATGGCGCTCGGACAGGTCAACCTGGAGATTTCCGCCGCGCTCAATCAAGCCGGGCTGGTGTGCGTAGGCCTTTCCGGCGCCGACGCCACTCTTTTGTGCGCCTTATCGTTGGGTGAACCGTGGGGCCGCGTCGGCTCGGCTCCAAAAGTCCGCAGCGACATCGTGACGACCCTGTGGTCGGCCGGCGTCACTCCGGTGCTCAATTCGATCGGCGTTGACGAGTCGGGCGAGTTGCTCAACTGCAACGCCGATACGGCCGCCGGCGCGCTCGCCAGCGCGCTGGGCGCGGAGGTGCTGGTGCTGCTGAGCGACGTTGACCAGCTTCGTGCGTCCCACGACGACGAGACGTCGGCGTTGTCGTCGGTCACCGGAGCCCAGGCGCGCGAGCTCCTGGCCGCGGGCGGCGCCCGTGACGGCATGCGTCCTAAGTTGCTCGCGGCCCTGGACGCGTTGAGTGGCGGGGCCCAACGCATTCTTCTAGCCAATGGCACCCGTCCCCACGCCTTGCGCGACGCCCTGGGGGGACTCATACCCACCACGGAAGTAGTGCAATGACCCGACACTTCATCACGATTGAACACCAGAGCCACGACGATCTGGCCAGCATCTACGAACTGGCCCGCGCGCCCTTCGATGACGAGACGCTGAAAGGCCAGGGTGTAGCGCTGATCTTCGAGCGGCCCAGCCTGCGTACTCGGGCCTCGAGTTCTACGGCGGTGCACGAACTGGGTGGTTACGCCACCTTCTTCAGTGACGACGAGATTGGACTGGACACTCGCGAGAGCGCCGAAGACGTAGGCCGCACCCTGGCCGAGCTGTACGCCATCGCTGCGCTTCGGGTGCGCAACCACGGGGTCTTTGATCGCATGCGCGCAGCCACCCAGGAGCGTCTCTCGCTGATCAACCTGCTGAGCAATGAAGCCCATCCCACGCAGGCGGTCGCCGACGTGCTGACGCTGGGCGAGCACTTCGCGGGCGGCGACGTTAATCAATTGGCTGGCCTCGAGGTGGCCTACGTCGGTGACGCGACGAACGTGACCCGTTCACTGGCCGTAGCGCTGCTGCGTCTGGGCGTGAACGTCACCATCGGGGCGCCGGACGAGTATCAGTTAAAGCCCCGCGGCGTGGAAGACCCGGCCGCGGTAGTGGACGGGGGAGTGCTGCGGCTGACCGATTCGGCCCACGACGCGGTGAAGAACGTCGACGTGGTCTACACCGACGCCTGGGTCTCCATGGGCGCGGAAGGTGAAACGGCCCATCGTCGCGACGCGCTGGCGGCCTACCGGGTGGACGCGGCGCTGATGGGCAACGCCAAGAAGAGCGCGGTGTTATTGCACTGTCTTCCCGCGCACCGCGGCGACGAGATTACCGACGAAGTACTGGACGGCGAGAACTCCTTGGTGTGGCGACAAGTGTTTCATCGCCGATCGGCCATGATCGGTGTCCTTCGATGGATGAAAGAGGAGTACCAATGACCAAGACCCAGCGACAACATCGCATTGGTGAACTACTGGAACGAGAGGTAATCTCCACCGCCGCCCAGTTGGTTACGCGATTGCAGGCCGAAGACATTCTGGCCACCCAAGCCACGGTTACCCGCGACCTTCAAGAGCTCGGCACCATCAAGGTTCGTGACGAGCACGGTTCGCGCCGCATCGTCATCGCCATGGCCCCCAAGATGACGGCGGCGCCCCTCGACCACTTGCGACGCATGATGGGCGAGTGGGTGGTCTCGGTTGATTTCTCGGACAACCTGGTGGTGCTGCGCACGCCGCCGGGCTGCGCCCACGTGGTCGCCTCGGCCCTCGACCGCAGCGTGCTCGACGGGGTGCTCGGCAGCGTGGCCGGCGACGACACTGTTTTGGTGATCGCCAGCGAAGAGCGCGGCGGTGATTCCTTGGCGACGGAGTTTCGATTATTGGCCGGATTCACCGAGCCGCTGGTAACGCTAAAGAAGGAGAAGTAATCATGGTCAAGCGAGTAGTACTGGCCTATAGCGGCGGACTCGATACGTCGGTGGCCGTGCGCTGGATGATTGAAGAGTGGGGCGTCGAAGTGGTCTGCGTGTTGGTCAACGTGGGCCAAGACGCCGACAGCTCGGAGAGTTTCGACGACATCAAGGCTCGCGCCATGGCGGCCGGCGCCTTGGACTGCGTGATCGTCGACGCGCGCAACGAGATGGCCGACGAGTTCTGCGCTAAGGCCATTCTGGCCAACGCTCGTTACGAGGGCAAGTATCCCTTGGTCTCGGCCTTGTCGCGTCCCGTTATCGTGCGTCATTTGGTGGACCAGGCCCGCAAGTTCGAGGCCGAAGCCGTCGCGCACGGTTGCACCGGCAAGGGCAACGACCAGGTGCGCTTTGAAGTGGGGACCCACGCCCTCGCGCCGGACCTTGAAGTGCTGGCACCGGCCCGGAACTGGGGGATGAGCCGCGAGGCGTCAGTCGATTACGCGCTCAAGTGGGACGTGCCGGTCAAGGCCACCAAGGAGAAAATTTACTCCATCGACGAGAACCTCTGGGGCCGGGCCATTGAATGCGGCGCCATGGAGGACCCGTGGGCCACCCCGCCCGAAGAGCCGATGACGCTCACCCGCGTGCGTAATCACGAACCCGTCGAGCTGACGCTCTCGTTCAGCGTCGGTCTTCCGATAGCCGTGGACGGCGTGGCGATGTCGCTCGCCGACCTCATCAAGGTCGTCAACGATCGGGCCGGCGCGACCGGATTCGGGCGACTGGACATGATGGAAAACCGCCGAGTGGGCATTAAAAGCCGCGAGGTCTACGAGTGCCCGGCGGCGCTGGCCATCATTGCCGCGCACTCGGACCTCGAGGACCTGGTGCTCGAGCGCGACGTCCATCACGAGAAGGCCCGGCTCGAGATCCGCTGGGCCGAATTGGTGTACGACGGCATGTGGTTCTCGCCGCTCAAAGAGGCGCTGGACTCCTTCATGCAAGAGACCCAGCATCACCTCACCGGCGACGTCCGCATGCGATTTGAAGCGCCGGGATTCATGCGTATCGTGGGTCGGCGCAGCCCCCACGCGCTGTACGACTACGGACTGGCGACCTACGACGCCGGCGACAAGTTCCAGCACGCCGACTCCGAGGGCTTCGTGAAAATCTACGGGCTGGGCATCAAGACGTGGGCCGCTCGACAGGGCGCCAAGAACGCCACGCCGCCCCAGCCATGACGCTCTGGAGCGGGCGATTCTCGTCGCCCATGGCCGCGTCGCTCTGGGATCTTTCGCAGAGCTACTCCTACGATCAGATCCTTTACGCCCACGACATCGTGGGCTCCAAAGCCCACGTGCGCGGCCTGGAGGCGGCCGGTCTGGTGACCAGTGAGGAGTGTCAGCTGTTGCTGACGACCCTCGACGCCATCGCCCAGGAGTTCGAAGAGGGCACCTTCGTTCGTCACGAGGGTGACGAGGACATACATATGGCCATCGAGCGCCGCGCCACCGAGATGGCCGGCGACACCGGGGCCAAGCTGCACACCGCGCGAAGTCGCAACGACCAGGTGGCGACGACGTTGCGTCTTTTCACCCGCGACGCCGTCACCACGGTGGCGAAGGACCTTCTCGGACTAGTGAGCGCACTGGGTGAGCTGGGTGCAAAATATCCGACCACCTACCTACCGGGCTACACCCACTTACAACGCGCCCAGCCGGTGTTACTCACCCATCACTTGAGCGCGCACGCCTGGTCCTTACTGCGTGACGTGGACCGGTTGCTCGATGCGCGTGAGCGCATGAACGTCTCGCCCTTGGGTGCCGGTGCCCTGGCCGGCACGTCGCTGCCCATTGATCCGGCGCTCACCGCCGAGCTACTGGGCTTCCGCGAGCCCTTCGCCAACTCCATGGACGCCGTGAGTGACCGTGATTTCGTAGCCGAGACTCTGTTTGACGTGGCCATGGTGGGAATTCACCTGTCGCGCATGGGTGAAGAACTGGTGTTGTGGACGAGCAGTGAATTTGGTTTCGCCACCTTGGGTGACGAATTCACCACCGGATCGTCGATGCTGCCCCAAAAGAAGAACAGTGACGTCGCGGAGCTAGCTCGAGGAAAGAGTGGACGACTGGTAGGGAACTTGACTGGATTGCTCGTGACCCTCAAGGGACTACCGCTCTCGTACAATCGAGACCTGCAAGAGGACAAGGAACCACTCTTTGACTCGCTCGAGCAGGTCTTCTTGATGGTTCACGCGTTGCGTGGCGCCTACGAATCGATGACCTTCCACGTGGAAACGGCCCAGCGGGCCGCGGATGACCCGAACCTGGTGGCCATTGACATCACCGAGCGGCTAGTCGAAGGCGGCGTTCCCTTTCGTCAGGCTCACGAGCGGGTGGGGCGTTTAGTGGGTGAAGCCGTACGCCAAAACCTCACGCTCTTGCAGATGGTCCAACGGAGTGACGAGTTCTCGGCCTTCGCCGATCTCTTTGCTCCCGGTGCGTCGCTGCGCAGTCGCACGTCGCCCGGAGGAGCGGGAACGGCGACCCAGCAAGAACAGTCCGAGCGCCTGCAGCTCGCAGTGCAGCTGGCCCTCGACCGTCTCGCTTGACGTTACGCCGATGGTGCCAGCGGCAATGATCGCGACGGGTACATTGGACGATCATGCCCCCAATCCCTTCGCGACCGGATGGTGCAATGCCACCGAAACGGGTGGTGGTCGTGGGCGCCGGGATGGTGGGGCTGGCGACGGCCTGGTTCTTGCAAGAACGGGGGGTGGACGTCACGGTGGTCGATCGCACCGGCGTGGCGGCTGGCGCTTCCTGGGGTAACGCCGGTTGGCTTTCGCCGGGAATGGCGATTCCGCTGCCTGAACCGGGCGTGTTGCGTTACGCGCTGCGCGCGCTCTTCGATTCCAAGGCCGCGCTCTCGGTGCCGCCCGCGTGGGACCCGGCCCTTTGGCGGTTCCTCGGTCAATTTGCCAGGCGCTGCACCAACGCCCAGTGGCGCCGGGCGATGGAGGGCTACCTGGCGGTCAATCGAGAGTCACTGGACGTCTTCGACGAACTGAGCCGCGGCGGCGTCACTTCACCCACCACGGGCGCGCCGATCATGGCCTGCTTCGAAACGTCGGGCCAGGCGACCAACTTGCGCCATGAGCTCGGTCGCATCGAAGAGGTAGGTCAGCACCTTGACGTGACGGAATTAACTGGGGACGCCGCCCGCGAACTGGTTTCGCAAATTGGCGAACGGGTAGACCTGGTCGTGCAGATTAACGGCCAGCGCTACCTCGATCCCGGTGACTTCGTA
>OBLU010004203.1_pt1 | contig 12986 bp, 10 predicted proteins | sample 1518681 | NCBI WGS metagenome assembly OBLU01 (sample SAMEA3539304, study PRJEB22396) | soil metagenome | biome: tundra; feature: field; material: soil | place: USA | collected 2010-05 | depth 0.15 m | reverse complement strand
GAAGAGCCAATTGCGCTGCGCGCGCCAGACGCGCATTCTGGATATTCGAGCCCCAACCCAGAGGCTGGTCCGGAGACTGCGTTTGACTCGTTTGCGCCTGTTGGCCCTTTGAAGCGTCCGGCCCCACATTGTATGTCTGAGCATCGACGCCGCAGGCTGCTACGACGAATGCGAACATCAATGCAATCTTCCGGAATTCGAGCCCGGCAATCAAAGGAGCACCGGCGCGATGGAGCGATGGCTCATTTGATCCGGAAAGCGCATTCGATTTCGGCTGCAGGTGCACTCCTGACTCCTGGTGCATTCCCAGTAGATGCATGACGGCAGTAAACGTACGATGAACCATGCGCGATCACCATTGGCAATGAATAGATAGTCCAATTCGCGTTACTTGAGCAATCTCATTGTGAACATCTGTGCCAGGCTCAAAAACGCGCGTCCAGATACTACAACGGAGTCGATCCTCTTTGTTCTCTTTAGCACAACCTCGAATTGAAGCGCGCGAGAAGAGTGAGACACTTACTTGAACCAACCGTACACTTTCCGGTTTTCGAATCCTGAGCCATATTGACCACGAAATTGCCGTGGACCGGGTATGCGTTTTTTGGCGGTACAGATCGGTCCACCGGTCAGTGTTGTCAATCAAACAGTGCCCGCTTCGAACGACATTTTCGGATTCCGCGCGCGCCGCTCCTTGGCGTGCAACTGCTGAAACGCGCTCAATTAAGCGCTTTTGAAAGGGATGACGGAGGTCGCTTCTCCATGGGCACGTTTCCTACAGAACATGGAGTCGCGATTCAAGACACTCCGAATGGACCCCACGCCCTGACAAAGGCGCGAACGCAAATCTCGCAAAGCAGTACTAAAGTGCTAAATGTCTTGGTCCATGCCTGTCCCAAATTGACCAGACTTAGAACTCGATTAATAAGAAACTGATCCTAATGTGAGGCGTTAGAGCATGCTTGGGGGAGAGAACTGCACGCAAGGGCCTCACAGCATGGAAGATACCTTCGCGCAGAGTTTGTCGTCAGAATCCAACGATTTGTTCAAGAGGCAACTGTGCAGAGAGCTAATTCCATCGTTCCGTCGACACGGCCAATTCCTATAAGCTTTATCTTGATGGCGGTTGTCGTTGTTCACCTTCCGCTGCTTCTCATGAAGTTGCCTTTAAAGTCGTACGACACGAACTTCCATATCTTTTTTGCATCCCATTATGTTCAACACTGGTTCAATCCATGGAACGCGAAATGGTATGCGGGCTTTTCACAGACCACATATCCCCCTTTGCCACAGCAGTGGGTGGCGTTGGTGTCTCGGATACTTGGGTTGGACATGGCGTATATGGCTGTGCAGTTTGCAGCCATCATGCTTCTTGCTCTTGGCGTTTATCGATTTTCCCGGCTTTGGGTGAGCGCGCGCGCGGCATCATTCGCGGCCCTGGCGAGTGTGTTCCTCGGATCGGAAAGCTTCCTGGTCTATTCGGCGGGACAGTTGGGCACCACGTGTGCCGCTCCGATTTATCTGAATGCCCTTCCGTTTCTCTTCGAGTGGATCCGATATGGCAAGTGGCGATCGTTTCTCAAAGCGAGTGCGCTTTTCACGGCCGCAGCCGCCGCACACCACGCCACGTTACTTTTTGGCTCAATCTTTTTTGCCGTGCCCGTCCTGGCGCTGGTAATCCTTGACCGTCAAGATGACGAGCGGATTTCGATGGCTGCCTTTGCAAGCCGTACGATCGCTATTGCGGTAGTTGTAGGCGCCGCGATTGCAGTCGTGCTTCTGCCGTTTTGGATCGCATTGATTCATTATCCTGTCACGCAGGCTCCGATCCCACACCCGAGCCGCGCAAACTACATACTGAGTCTGAACTGGGGCCTCAACTACTTCATCGTTCCGTACGGAGCCCTGATTCTGGCCCTGCCGTTCATCTTCATCCGGGGTTCCATGGTCGTTCGGCTTCGTCCCTTGCTGCTTGGTTTCTGGGTGGCATTTCTAGTTGGACTCGGCGGAACAACTCCCGTCGGCCATCTTCTGCTGGGACGTGCGTTCGACGTGCTCACCATGGAGCGATTCAGCTATTGGGCAACTTTGCTCGCGCTGCCGTTTGTGGGACTCCTTGTCGCGGAACTTGTCGATCGATATCGGTCATTGGCGGTTGTCGGGCTGACGGCCGCGGCAGCTTTCACCTGTGCGCTCGCGGTGGGATGGGGAACCTATCGGCCAGCTGATGCTCAGGACTTCAAAGTGGATTCGGTGGCCGTGTGGCTCAACCGCGACGGTCATGACAAGTATCGTTACGTGACTCTTGGATTTGGCAATAAGATTGCACGGCTGGCGATGATGACGGATGCCAGCAGTGTGGACGGCGAATGGAATTCCGGTCGAACGCTGCCAGAACTAACTCGCTTTGGTGGAGGCGCGCTTACGAGTTCGAAATACTTCGGTGGGCCGGGGCTCGACGCTCTCCGCGCAATACTGATGCACGCAGATCATTACGGATTGAAATGGGTCTTAGTGCGGGACCACTATTATGATCCGCTCCTATCATTCGCAGGCTGGCGCCAGGTGGACAATCTGGAAGACAAGACCATCACCATATGGAGCAAAGACGGAGTTCCACCGGCTACCCAGGTGAACGCGCCACAAATGCCTCCACGCTGGCAAGGCCTCATGTGGGGCATTCTTCCGTTCGGCAGCAGCATCCTGGCGCTCCTGGTGGTTTTCATTCCGGAGGAGAGAAGGCGCAGTCGCCGAACAGAAGACGCCTTCGCCAACGAAGAGATCCTCATGCAGGGGAGGTTGGCATCGTGAACAAAGGACCTCTACTCGCTACGTTTCTCGCTGCATCGACCGTGGCGCTCATTTTGGTAGGAACGGTATGGCCCGTGCAATCGGCAGTCGCCTACGCCGGGGCCGGAAGCCTGTTGCGCTCATCCTCAACGCCAGAATCGGCAGCCACGAATCTGGCCGATGAAATCCGCATGCAAGCCTGGGACAAGGCATATGCCAGTCTCGCCAACAAGGCCCAGTTTACCGAGCCGGAGTTTGTGCATGACATTATCGGGTACGATTCGAGCCTGCGAACCTATGCGACTTTGGAGAGTTTTGAAATTGTTCCACTTCATGCGTCAGCCAATGATGCAGAAATTCGCATCAAGCTGCACTGGTCTACAGTGGTTGGCGCGTACGTGAGCGCGCGCGATTTGCACGTTGTGAAGAATGGCGACGGCTGGGAACCTGAGTGGCCGATTGTGAAAGAGCCCATAGTTCCACCGCAGGTCATTACGGTGAATTACCTGCGTTGGGATGTGATCTATCGCGGGTCCGGAGATGACTGGGGAGTTCAGGATGTGGAAGCGCCCCATGTTCGGATTGTGGACATGCACACAGTAGAGCGGGCCGAAGGAGTAGTGATTTTGGGTGAACTTCTAAACGAAGATGTCGTGCCTGCCTACGTTTCTGTCACGGCGACCCTACTGTCAAAGAGTCAATCGTCGATCGCGACAGAAGGCAGCTTTGACAAGATCTCCCACCTCCTGCTGCCGAAGCAGGTTACGCCGTTTCTCATCAATTTCCCCAACGTAGCATTGGCTGAGGTTGGTAGTGTCCGCATGGTTCCCTCATCAACCCTTGTCCCGGCCTCGGCAGACCCGGTCATCGAAATTGAAGATCAACAGTTGAATCCGGCGCCAGGAGCGTCGTTGACCGGACAGCTCAAGAACCAGAGCGGCCAGGTTGTGAATGTAGCGCATGTACTTGGAACTTTTTACGACAAGAATGGCCAGGTTGTATGGGTCGCAGATGAGTATATTGACCGGGCCCTCTTGCCACAGATCCCTGTGCCATTTGAAATTCATATTCCACAGGACCTTGCGAACAAAGTCAGCAGTCAGCGTACGGTTATTGCGACATACAGCTCCGGAGGTTCACAGTGAGATTGAGATGGGCGCTTCTGCTCAGCGGTTTGGCCACCGTGTCTTTGATGCACCTTGCCTTTGCAGAAGGCGGGAGCATGGGCTTGCCCAGATCCGTCGAAGCCGGGAATTCGTTTTCAATTCAGACCCCGGGAACCGGGAGTGCGACTTTGTACATTGTGGGCCCCGGGCAAGTACTCAAGCGTGATGTGCAGTTGGGGCAGACCACATTCTTTCCCGCTGGATCGCTATACAATGCTGGACGCTACCTGGTCGTCCTTGCAGGAGAATCGTCCACGGAGACCGACTCATTTGATGTTGTGCCTGCAAGTAAACCTGCAGTGCTGAGTTTTCTTGCGAAGCCTTCTCGCCTTCCTGTTGGCCTTCATGACGGCATCACTGGTGCGGTGTATGTCTTCGATGCCTATCACAACTTGATTGCCGTCCCAACGCCGGTATCGTTTGAACTGTCGAGCCCGTCTGGCAATGTGCAAAAGCGCATAGTAGACACAAAGGATGGGGCTGCCTGGATAGTAATGGACTCCACGGCCCAACAAGGCATTGATAGATTTGTGGCTAGAGTTGGAGAAATTTCCAGCATCCGCGTCGTAGGGCAGGTGCCAGGTGACCCATGCGGGTTGAAGATGAACGCTCAACAGTCGGGCCAGCAGGTGCAGCTGGCAACGGATCCGGTTCGCGACTGTAATGGCAACGCGGTACCAGACGGGACAATCATCACCTTTACGGCGACGTATAACGGCTCCCAGTCGACAATCGATCAACCTCTCAAGCACGGCATAGCGGAAGTGAAGATGTCCGCCCATAACGGAGCAAAGTTCTCCGTTGCAAGCGGAGTTGTCATGGGAAATCAGATCCGCTGGGAGAAATGACCATGTCAAAGTCTTCTCTTATTCTTTGCATGGCATTTATCGCTTCTGCGGCTTCCGCGGCCGCTCAAGCCACGGTTCGCGTGGAAACAGCAAATCTACAAGGCCCACGGCCCCTACAAGAGCAGACCGGGACAGCGGCGATTCGCGATTATCTGCAGTCCTGGCAAGTCTTTAGAGCCGCGCTGGAACAGAATCGGGCGGACCTCCTGGATCCCATCTTCGTCGGATCTGCCAAAGACGCGCTCACTGAGACAATCAAGCAGCAATCTGCCCTCGGAATCAGTACGCGGTATCAGGACCGTGCGCACGATCTTCAAATAGTCTTCTACTCGCCGGACGGAATGTCTATCGAATTGACAGACAAGGTAGATTACGACGTGCAAGTCCTCGATCACGAGAGGGTCAAAACGACACAGCACGTCAGTGCCAGATACGTCATAGTTCTAACACCAGCTGAAGTTCGCTGGAGAGTGAGGGTGTTTCAGGGTACGCCCAGATGATGCCAGGTGCCGATTTTGGGATGACATTATTTGCCGTTCCAGATAACGACGCAGAGAACAAGAAAGAGCTCCTAAATGAAGGCACAACCCAGAATTGTAGGAGTCGACCATGATATCTGTCGTCGTACCAATTTATAACGAAGAGGATCTAATCGTTCAGTTCCATGAGGCTGTAACAGCCTCTCTTGAAGGCACCCGCATACCTTGGGAAGTCGTATATGTGAACGACGGCTCCAAGGATTGCTCTCTGGATCTGCTCAAAGCGCTGCAGGCTGAGGATTCCCATGTAGTGGTCGTGGAACTTTCCCGCAACTGGGGTCACATGGGAGCTATTACGGCAGGTATTAAAACGGCGCGAGGCAGCGCGGTCATTCTAATGGACGGCGACTTCCAGGACCCGCCATCGGTTCTGCCTCAACTAATCGATGCCTGGCGCGCCGGTGCAGAAGTCGTGGTCGCGGTAAGAAAGAGTCGCCAGGAACGGCGCAAGATCCTGGCAAAGCTTTTCCCTCTCTTCTATCGTGTTTTAGGGGCTCTCTCCGACTATCCGATACCCTTGAATGCGGGTATTTTCAGTCTCATGGATCGAAAGGTCGTCGATTCGGTCAATGCCATGGAAGAGAAAAGCCGCTACTTACCTGGACTGCGGGCCTGGGTTGGCTACCGGAATACTGTGGTCTTCTACGACCGGCAAGATCGGGCGGCCGGAGAAGGCAAGCTCTCGTTCTTAAGCCGAATCAAGTACGCAATGGACGCTATTACAAGCTTCAGCTACAAACCTTTGCGACTTAGCTTCGCACTGTTCATCCTCTCAAGTAGCGTAGCTGTGCTTCTGGCGTTCCTTATGCTATTTACGAAGAGCTCAGTTGCTACCGCGGGGTTCGCCGTCGCGGCCTCTGTGTTTTTTGTTGGGGGTATGTTGCTTCTATGCCTTGGCGTGTTGGGAGAATATCTTGGCCGCGTGTATGACGAGGTACGTAGCCGGCCCCTTTCAATCATCAGCTCAGTCCACCGCGCTCCTGCCATGATCGCGCCACAATTCGGAATCGCCGCAGTGCAAGCCAGCGGCGATCAGGATCGTGAAGAAACCGATGCGGCATAGAGATGAACAGATCCTCCGGTGAATGCCGGAGGATTGCGATCCCTCCATTTCCAAAGAAAAACGCAAATTAGGTTCATTGTTCAAAGGTTTCGGATGAGCCCACAGATCAAGCAGCGAACCATGAGCTAGCTCTTGCAGGCGCCCTTTTCGGCTGGACGGGTTCCCCTTAACCCTTCATCCTCCATTGTTTTTACCTGTGCTCCGGAGATTTCTCCGCGGGGAAAGTAAGAGGGTGTTCCTGTGCTCCGGAACCGCAAGTGGGAATGCCATCCTCAACCGCTGTGCCCTCCTCGTGGTCGTTCCATGTTTCGATCATTACGAATGGTAGTGGGTCATCTGGCAGGAAATACTTGCGCCAAAGATTGGAGGTGTCAGTATAGGTCTGGCCGCAGCGCGCAGAAATGTGTCGATTAAGACCCCAGGAGGCTTTTCCATCATCGAAGCCGGCCCACGCGCCTCCCACGATAATCTTATCGGAATATTTTGTTTGCATCGTTTGATAGAACTCGTTCAAATATTGCTCTCCCCAGTTGCTGCCGTCGGCTGTCCATCCCTTCTCTCCGGGGCTGATCCACGCATAGAAGCCATCGAAAGCATCTGCATATTTGCTGGGGAGGTTCTCATCGATAAGCAAAGGTGGAGAGTCCCATTTGTTCACCCTGGCACGTACAAGGTCCCAGTCTGTGTACCGTCCCTTAGGAAAGATGAATATTACAGGCCGGCCTTCGTAGGTGAGATATGCCTGATGGCCGGGCGCCCTCGATGAAAGATAAGCCTCATGAAACATCGTCAAATCCGCGATCGCCTGGTCGGTTGCGCCCTCTTCCTCATCCGCTTCGTCGTACATCATCGCGACCTGGAACTTGTTATCAGAAGCTATCGTTTGCACCAGGGCATAGCTTCGATCGATGAAGGGCTCTCGGTCCCCGTACCAGTCCACAACAAACGCCGAAATTCCCATGGCCTTAGCCCGGACAATCTGACTCTTGATTACAGCAGGATCGTGTGATGAATATCCTACGGAGATATGCTTCGGATGTCCGAACCAGGCCTCATACAGGGCAACTATCTGCGGGGAGTTACCTGTGGCCCGATGCTTCAGTTGCAGTGCAGGGCTCGACCCTGGACGAAGGCATCCGTGGGGCAGCAGGAGAAGAAAGAGAATCGCGCTTCTTGTATTGATAAGCATCAGCTTATCCATTAGAAGCCGTGGGTTCCATCTCGGTTGCCGCTGACCCAGCTTAAAACCCCGTTAGTTAACCATTCTGAGCAGCCGAGCATTGAATGTTCGCATCATACAAACTATCGGTACAACTTGAGCCAAATATTATGATTGGCGCAAGTTACCCGCTTTCAAGGCTGGCCCGGAAATCAAGAATGCGGTGAATGGTTTGATGCATAAAGCTAAAACGCTGCAGGCGCGCATTCTCTCGGGAAGTGCGATATTGCTCTCCGGTTCGAGCCTGACGACCGCAATCAACCTCGCCTACAACATTGTAGTTGCGCGATTCCTCGGGCCGCGAGCCTTTGGGCACGCTACTGTTGTTTACACAATCCTCACCCTGATATCTGCGGTAACGCTCTCCTTTCAAATCATATCCACGAAGGTTGTGGCACGCCAGGATTCTCCAGAGGGAAAGGCCGCTGCTTATCGCGCCTTCCATCGAGCGGCATGGGGATGCGGACTCCTCGCCGCCCTGATACTGCTTCTGTTTCAGAGAACGATTGCGGATTATCTGAATCTTCCAGGTCCTGCCCTTGTCGCCCTTCTGGCTATCGGCGCAGCTTTCTATGTTCCACTGGGAAGCCGGCGTGGTTACATTCAGGGCACTTACAGATTTCGTCGTCTTGCCGCCAATCTCGTCGTGGAAGGAGTTGTACGGCTTGGTGGTTCCTTCCTGATGATCCTATTAGGCTTTGGCGTCGAGGGCGTCATCGCAGCCAATTCTGCAGCGGTCGCCGTAGCCTATCTTACAATCGCGCCAAAGCTGGCTACTCGGATTCCGAACCCCCTTCACTTTGTGTATGCTCTTCGCGAAATATCGCAGGCCATGGTATTTTTCTCCGGCCAGGTGCTAATCAACAATTGCGACATTGTGTTGGTGGAACACTTCTTCCCTGCGAAAGAGGCTGGTCTCTATGCGGCTGTGGCTATGGTTGGCAGGGTGATATTTGCCTTTTCCTCGGCGGTCGTTAATTCCATGTTTCCGCTTGTGGCTGGCACTCGCGATGAAGAGAGACGGGATATCAGGATCATCTCAACGGCGCTATTGCTGGTGTTAGGTACCGGTTCCGTCTTAGCCTTCGGTCTGGGTATTGCACCGTCCGGGATGTGGACAACGTTCTTCGGATCCGGATTCGAGATCGCAGGAAGGTACAACTTACCCTATTTACTGGCCTTGTACGCCATTACGACCATAATTTACTCCCTCAGCGTCGTCATTATCACTTTCGAGATGTCCTACAAGATTGCAAATACAAGTTGGGTGCAGTTGGCGTTTAGCGGTGCGGTCATCGCGGGTATATGCCTCTTCCATTCGTCTTTGCGCCAAGTGATCCTCGTTCAACTGGTCCTCATGATCGGTCTCCTCGCAGTTGTGGCTGTACCATTCCTCGTCGACTTACTCATTAGTCCAAGAGAACTGTCACACCCTCTGAGTGGCAGGCCAGCCAGATTGATTCGCCGCGTATCGGAAGATGAGGTGATTGCAGGATTCTTGAAGAGCGATTTTCACGCTCCTGCCTATCGCAAGTACCAGGAACGTTTGCGCGAGATTGTAAACAATCCCGACCTCAACAATGCTGGTGAGAATGCAGAACGGCGAGCTCTTCTATTTGTTCAGCACCTTTCCCTTTGGAGGCAAATTCCGGCCGGGACGGAGTGGTACGAAATGGAGATCCACGAAGTGAACCTTGGCCAGATAACAGCATTTCCGAGGGCCCAATGGCGAAGGCTCGCGCGCGGCAATGTCTCCATTACCGAAGTCGCCGAAGGATTGAGAACGCGTGAGCGCGTGGTTGATGAACCGTTCCTTTCAAAGATCGCATCGATTGGTGATCAGCTCCTACAGGACGAGCCCGGATTTAGCGCTGTGATCCTCATAGGTCTAAACGAATGCGAGCGGTTAACCGTTCTCGATGGGAATCACCGGCTGGTTGCAGCGATGCTCTCGTCGCCGAGCAGACTGAAAAAGCTCCGCTTTCTGTGTGGACTTTCGCCTCGTATGACCGAGTGCTGTTGGTACAACACGAACCTAGCAACTCTCCTCAGGTATGGGAGAAATAAATTGGCAGACGCGATGCGCAATCCTGAAGACGAACTCGTGCACCTGTTGCAAGACCCGGGATAGGTGAGATGCGCAGATTGTTGAGGTTGAAGATCACTAAGAGCTCTTTATCCGAAATGAACGATGCTCGCTCATGAGGATGGAACAACTCACGAACTTAAGGCGCGAGGTGAATGTGACACTCCGAATATTTGGACCGACGATAAGGAAGTTTCCAGAGATATTGAATCTAAAACAGGGACGATACTTTCTTAGTGACCTCCAGAGCCACATGAATATCGATCGTCCCTACATCGTGCTTGACTTCTCTAGCGTCAGCCGTATGGATAGGCCGGCCGTCAACGTGCTGCTATGTTGCCTTGAGGAAGCCCTGAAGCGTAATGGCGACATCAAGCTTGCTGCGGTTCCTGAGGAGGCGAGGTCGGTTCTAAGACTCACGGGAGCAGAACGTCTTTTTGAAATATTTGACACAATTGCTGAAGCGGCAAGCAGCTTTCGTCAACTTCCGCAGGGTGCGGCTACGCACGCAGATGAATCTGGCGGCACATGTCGGACTTCTGCACACGCAGCATAACTGCTTTGGGATGGTCATCGCAAAGCGCGAAGTATGACCGGATTGGAGGCAGGAATGAGAATCTCGGACTGTTGGTTAAGAAAACAGATTGCTTTCGGCCTTGCCGTGTTTCTGGCAATGCCTTTGGCAGAGGCGGTTGCAGCGCCGTCGCAACAGTCTCCCAGTGAAAAGCAGGCGCAAGGCGAGCCCGCTCTTCAGAGCCCATCCCAAGCCTCAGACAGTCGAGCGGTGAAGGCGAACCCAGATACAAGCCAGCCCGACGCAATTCAGGGTGGCCAGACCGCAACCTCGCAGCCAGCATCGGAACAGGAACAAAACAGTGCCCAAAAACCAGTTGGTTCCGCTGCCGCTCCATATGAAAAGACCACGGGCGTTGCAGCCTCCAGGCCAGCCGGAGCAGTGATTGCGCCCGCAAAACAGCGCCGAGCGCGGTCCTTCCTGATTAGAGTGAGTATCGTCGTCGGAGCCGCCGTCGCCATCGGAACTGTCGTGGCACTCTCCCATGGCAGCCCCAGCCGGCCGAACTAACCTAGAACACCAAGCATTCAAGGCAACGATGGAGCATTGTAATGTCCGCACTCCCAAGGGAAAGCAGAACGAACTTCGTAAGTTTCTCCGGCATTGATGGCTCCGGAAAGAGCACTCAGATCGATGCTCTTTGCGTGCAGTTCCAAACGAATGGTTTACGGGTTCGTGTAATCAGGTTCTGGGATGACATCGCTCGGTTAACCCGTCTCCGTGAGGCGACTGGGCACAGCATATTCAAAGGCGACAAGGGGATTGGAACTCCTTCCGCGCCAATCAACAGGCGAGACAAAAACGTCAGGTCACGATTCATGACCGGAACGCGATTGTTTCTTTACCTGATAGATGCTATCTCACTAAGAGTCGCAGTACGAAAAGCCTTGCGCTCTGAGGTAGATCTTGTAGTCTTTGACCGATATATCTATGACGAACTTGCGAATCTGACATTGGATAATCCAGTCATCCGAATGTATGTTCGGCTTATTGTGAAACTCGTTCCCAAGCCTGATATCAGCTACTTTCTGGATGCTGATCCGGCAAAGGCTCGCGCACGAAAGCCTGAATATCCTCTCGAGTTTCTCTATGTCAACCGTCAGACGTATCTGCATCTCAACAAAGTGATTGGCGCGATGACCGTGATAGCCCCTATGCCGATTCAGGATGTCGAGCGGGCTGTTCTCGGGCATGCGTTGGAAAAGCTATCATTCAGAGCCTTTGAACGCGAGGGCCATGGTGGCCTTATCCAGACACAGGACAGTAGTGCACCTGCGGAAATCGACGATTCGCAAGCCCGCCCAGCGGTTCCGTGATCATCCATTCGGCCACGACGCGGTAGGGCTCGTAAGGCCGATTGGAGTCCGTCGAGCGGTCAGCGCGCCCGTGCTCCTTACCAGTAGGTCAAACTGAAATTATCTAGATAGGTTTTATTTGCAGCCTGCACGGAATTGCCATCCATTTGGTAATTGACCGTTACTCCCCACCAGCTGACAGGGACCGTGAACGCGGGATTGGTCGCGTTCAAAGTGGCCGTGGAGCCATTCAGTGTGATCGACTGATATACAACCGAATTACCCGATCCCCGCTGCGCTTGAATTGTGAGGTGGTTCCAGCCGTTGTTTATGAGGGTACAGGCGACACCGGTGGAAATCCACTTTGCATTTGCGCTGTCCCATATATCCCACTCTTTCCCGCCCAGATTGTTGCACTGAGTTCCCCATAGCATTCCAACGCCATTCATATACATATTTATGTCGAATTCAAGAACCTGCGTAATCGAGGCATTGGTTACATAGAAGTAGGCATCGTAGGTGAAGTTGTGCAGAGAGGGAAGGAGAGTGTGGCCGGTGTCCGGAAGATTCTGCGTTGAGAATTGGCCAAGCACCGGAAGCGAGAACAACACATCGCCCCAGGGAGCATTGCCGCTTGAACCCCCAAGCATAAACGCTGTTGCATTTCCACTCAAGGAAGGCGAGGAAACATTCGTAGCGTGCGAGAACTGAATGCCACTGCACGGAGAGGGTGAGCAGTCGACATAATTCGGCGGCCCCTGTCCCCAGCTGTTCCATCCATTGCTGGTCTGGAGATTTGAGAGCTTCGTACCCGTTCCCTGAACTATAACGTTTACGGGAACGTAAGAAGCGCCGCCGCAGTAGTCCCACTCCTCCACAACTGTGTTCTGGGGACCGGCACCAAGGCTGACTTGAGCGTTCAGCTTCGCTCCATTCTGTACGGAAACCAGTTGGTTCTTTACGTAGACACCCATTGCTGCTACGCCTTTTGAACAACTGGTCGTGGTGGCTGTCGCCACGTAGTTCACTAGTGAACTAACGGTGCTGTTGTTCGCGGGCGAGGTCACGAAAATGCCGGGACTGCTAGTGACCGTGATCGGCACCTGCGTGAAGGTCGCGCCCCCGCAATAGTCCCATTCCTCGACAACAGTGTTGTATGCACCTGGAGAGAGCGAAACAGCAGCATTCAGGGTCGTTCCATTCTGGAGGGCAATAAGTTGATTGTTCACATAGACGCCCATGGAGGCTACGCCTTTCGAACATGTTGTAGTGATTGCGGTGGCGGCGTATTGCACAGGCGAGCCAACGGTGTCACCACTTGCTGGACTGCTGACAACAACATTTGCGAACACGGGCGCCGAGAATGCCGCAAGAATCAATATGGCGCTGATAAAAGTCTTCAAGAA
>OBLU010004201.1_pt1 | contig 12988 bp, 9 predicted proteins | sample 1518681 | NCBI WGS metagenome assembly OBLU01 (sample SAMEA3539304, study PRJEB22396) | soil metagenome | biome: tundra; feature: field; material: soil | place: USA | collected 2010-05 | depth 0.15 m | reverse complement strand
GAGGGCCGAGGCGGAAAAGCGGAGAGAGTGGGCGAGCGTGCTGCAGAAGGCCTAGAGCGATTCCAGAGTGGCTGTGGCACGGGTAGTGCGGGCCTTCAGGCCCGCGTTAGGAACGCCCGCGCAATTCTTGGCTGAAGCGATTTTTCGTCTCGCTCTTGGACGCAGGCCTGAAGGCCCGCACTACCCGGGCGAGCGGATACATCAATCCTGGAACCGCTCTAACCGCTTAACATCACCCCACGGAATCTGTTCTTCGCTTGTAGTAACCACTTCTGGCACAATTGGTGCTCATGCTCAAAGTGAAGAAGCTCTCGCCCCATGCCGTTCTACCGACCGTAGCCCACCCCGGAGAAGACATCGGCTACGATCTGTACTCGTCCGAAGATCTCACCATTGCAGCCTACGGCGCGGCAGGGGTGCATACCGGTATCGCCATCGAGTTTGTGCCGGCAGCGGGAGGAATTGTGAAGACCAGGTCCGGCCTCGCCAAAAAGCGGCTGCTATGCAATGCCGGAGTCATTGACGCCGGCTATCGCGGCGAGATTATCGTGCTCATGGAAAACCTGGGCGAGGGGCCGTATTCCATCCGCAAAGGCGACAAGATCGCACAGTTGCTTGAGCATCCGTTTCTCGCCCATGAGGTTGTGGAGGACGAATTGAGCGACGCAGCGCGCGGCGCGAAGGGATTCGGCTCGTCCGGTTCGTAAAGAACCAGCAACTGCGGCTTGACCTGTGCAGTTCACGAATGTACAAACCGCCAGCCACTGTCTCGCACCTGCGAAGAATTAACTCAAACCCATTTGGGATAGATAGGCAGTCATCGCGTTTCGTCCCGCATCGATCAGACGATTCATCCTGTCCTGGGACATGCGAAACTCAGTGGTGCCGTATCCCCCGACTGGCAAATGGCAAATAAGCTTGGGATACTTTCGCATTATCTCTGCATCGGAGGTTCCCGTCATAGTGTCGATCAGGCGGGTCACGCGGTCCGCAGTGCGTAACCTGGGGCGAGGCGTCTGCGAATTTTGAGCGCCCGGCACGGCGATGCTCTGGTCCAGCATCAGTCCCAAGGTTCCGGCGCCATTGGGATCGGTGTTGCCCATGATCTCGATGATCTCGGGATTGCTTTCCGCGACCAGTTCTAATGGAAAGTTCGATAAGACGCCACCGTCCACAAAGATGTGGTCCACTTTATTGCGGCCGCGGTAGGTGCCCCACGCCGTGTCCCAAATCATCTCTCGCCACACGAACGGAATACTCATCGACATTCGTACCGCAAGGGCAACCGGAACCTGTGGCGCAGTTCGCTCGTTCAATACCAGCATCTCCGGCTCCGTCACGTCGGAGGTGACCACGGAAACGTCTGACCCGGTCTTGGCTACAAACTGACTCCACGTAAGATCGGGATCAAGTCCCTTGGCTTGGAGCTTGCTTCGAAACCAGGCCAGGAAAGCGTCACCCGTGTAGAATCCGCCACACTCGTTAAACGAGAATAGTTCGCGAAAGAGATCGACTCGCAGCGCCAGATCGAGCATATCCCTGGCTGCAAATCCTGGTACATGGGCCTTTTCCATCAAATCCATGGTCTGGCTATTGGAGATCTGGGCCGCATCGAAGTCACCCAACTTGGGAGCATCCATGAAGGTGGTGAAGACTGGATTTGTGGTTCCCGGTAAAGTTTCGGCAGTGGCTTGCAATAGCTCCGCCGCGGAATAGCCAGCTCCGAGCAAAGTAGCGGTGATGGCGCCTGCGGAGGTCCCGATCAATCGCCTGTGCGTGTGTCCCGCTGCCCCAAGTACCTCCAGGGCCCCTGCGAAGGCGGCTCCCTTTGCGCCGCCGCCTTGAAACACCAGGTCAAAAAGTGCCATGATGATCTCCCTCTATTGCCCAAAAGTTATCTGCAATTCCGGATTAAGAGCTTCACTCAGATCTGACCGTCCGTTACTGCTGCCAACCACCACCCAGTGCCTGGTAAAGCTGCACGTAGTTCTGCAATTCCGTGTACCACGCCTGGGCCAGGCTCAGCGCCGAAAGAAAGTACTGCTGTTCGTAGTACTGCACTTCGAGAAAACTGGTGACGCCACCCTTGAAACGCACGGTGGCAAGGTCGGCCATTTGCTTGTACGTTTTCGTCTGCTCCTCAATCTTCATCCGGTACAGTCGAGACTGGTTGTAGCCCACGAGAGTATTGGAAACATCGCCGAACGCCTGCTGCACGGTTTGCTTGTAGGAGAGTTCCGCTTCGTCGCGCTGCGCCCACGCCAAACGGTACCCGCTCCTGATCCTGCCTCCCTGAAAGATCGGTTGGACTACCTGTCCACCCACGGACCAGAATGTCGCCGGTCCCTGCAGGAAGCTGGTTATGGCGGTGCTCTGCGCGCCAAATGCGCCGGTCAATGAGATCTGGGGAAAGAAGGCTGCCTTGGCCACACCCACGTTGGCATTGGCGGCGACCAGGTTTTCTTCGGCGCGACGCACATCCGGCCGGCGTTGCAGAAGCGCCGAAGGCAGTCCAGCCGGCACCTCTGGGAGGTGTGGCTGATCAACCAGATTGAGCCCGCGCGCAATCGGCCCTGGATTTCTGCCCAGCAAGATACTGATATTGTTTTCCGTTTGTTCGATCGCCTGCTGAAGACTGATGACTTCCGCTTCCGCCTGTTCCACCAGCGTCTGCGCCTGATACACATCCGTAATCGCGGATTCACCGCCCTTGAACTTTATAGTGTTGAGCTTCAGGATTTCGTGGTCGGCTGCGACCGTATCTCGCGAGTACACGAGCTGGCCGTCATATTGGCGCAGCAGAAAGTAATCGCTGGCCACGGAGGAAATCAGGGTGGTTTGAACTATGCTTTGCCCAAACTGTGTAGCCAAAAGAGTGGCACGCGCCGATTCCGTGGCCCGGCGGTATTGCCCCCAGAAATCGACGATATAGTTCAACTGCAGTCCCAGAGTGTCGAACGTGGGAGCCCCCGGGTAAATCGCGGAACGCTCGTTCGTGACTGCCGCCGAACCGTTCAAAGTCGGAAATTGATTGGCGCGTGTGATCCCCAGAGAAGCATTGGCCTGAAGGATACGCGTGGCGGCAATCCGCATGTCGTAGTTGTTGACGAGAGCTTCTTTGATGAGGCCCTGCAGCACCTCATCCTGGTACACGGCCGGCCATTTCATTTCGGCGAATTGTTCACCGGTTGGCTGTTGCGTGGAAGCATCCGGCGCAACCCCGCGATACTCGCCTGGGACCGTCAGCGGCGGACGCTTGTAGTTGGGGCCGACCTTACATCCGCACAGCGCGAGCAATAGCAAGACAGCAGTGGATATTCTCGCGCTAGTCATGTCCGGCTCCTTTCGACCCCGTATCCGGACCCTCTGGCCCCGGGGGCTTCGGTTTCTCGCCGCCACCTATCCATAGGCCAAACCGCTCCACGACATCGAAGCTGACGGGGATGAAGAAGATGGCAAGCAGCGAGGCGGCGATCATACCGCCTATCACGACGGTTCCCAGCACCTGCCTCGAGATGCCACCTGCCCCGGAAGCTACCCATAACGGAACGCAACCGAGAATAAAGGCGAATGCGGTCATCAGGATAGGGCGCAGCCTCAGCCTTGCACCGGCCAGAGAAGCGTCAATCAGTGACTTGCCGCCTTCGTACTCCGCTTTGGCGAATTCGACGATCAGAATAGCGTTCTTGGCGGACAAACCAATAAGCATTACCAGGCCAATTTGTGCGTAAACATCGTTGTCGAGCCGCCGGAAATAGAGTGCGACGAAAGCCCCGAAGACAGCGATGGGGACTCCGAGCAGCACGCTGAACGGAAGCGTCCAACTCTCGTACTGCGCGGCCATGATGAGGAAAACGATGAGGAATGACAAGCCAAAGATGGTAGAGGGGCTGACCCCTTGGGCAGCCTGCTGCTGCTGGTACGACATGCCACTGTAGTCGAAGCCCATCTGGGTCGGCATGGTCTGTTTGAAGACCTCCTCCAGCGCCGCCATGGATTGTCCGGAGCTGTAACCGGGCGCGGATGAGCCGTTAATCTGCACGCATTGGTACAGGTTGTATCTCATGACGAACTCAGATCCACTGCGCGCAGTAATGGCGGTCAACGTACTCAACGGAACCATCTGGCCTTCGATGCTCTTCACATAAAACTTGCCCAGGTTGTCGGCGTTGGTTCGGTAATCACCGTCAGCTTGCACGTAAACCTGCCACTGCAAGCCAAAACGATTGAAGTAGTTCACCAGCGATCCGCCCATGAAGGTCTGCAGTGTCTGGTACACATTGCTCAAGGGGACCTGCTGGGTCAGCACCTTCGCCTTGTCCACGGTCACACCTACCTGGGGAACTCCGAAGAGAGCCGTCGTCATGACACCGGCCAGTTCGGGGCGCTTCTGGGCCGCAGCCATGAAGATTTTCGTGTTCTTGGCCAGGAAGTCGGTACCGCTACCGGACCGGTCTTCGAGAATGAAGGTGAACCCGCCGGAGGTGCCCACGCCCGGAATTGCGGGTGGCGGGAACGAGAATGCAATACCCGACGTGACCTTGGAAAGGGCCATCTGAAGGTGAGCTTTAATGCCGTCATAGCTGTTTTCCGGGGTCTTGCGCTCACTCCAGGGCTTGAACGAGACGAAGAAAAACGCACTGTAAGTGGTATTGACGCCGCTCAGCATGCTGTACCCAATGACCGAGCTCACGTACTCCACGCCGGGCGTCTTGAGAATGATGTCCTCGACTTGCCGGCCGGCTTCGGAGGAACGTTGCAAAGATGACGCATCGGGCAGTTGCAGGCCGACGTAGACATATCCCTGGTCCTCATCGGGAAGAAAGCTGCTCGGTATTTTTGAGCCGAAGAAAGCCGCGCCCGCCGCTAGCAGGGCAAGCAGAATGAAAGCAAATCCCGCTTTGTGGATCAAATGCCTGCAGGCGCCTACGTAACCGTCGGTCGCCCTGCCAAATACCTTATTGAAACCTCGGAAGAATGCACCCAGCGGTCCTCGCGACTCTTTTTTCGGGCGAAGAAGCATCGCCGCCAAGGCAGGGCTGAGGGTCAGCGCATTGAAGGCCGAAAAGGCCACCGAGACTGCGATGGTTACTGCAAACTGCTGGTAAAGCTGGCCGGTGATGCCAGGGACGAACGCCGTGGGTATGAAGACGGCGGCCAGGATCAACGCGATGGCAACTACTGGACCGCCCACTTCCTCCATCGCTTTTACCGTCGCGTCGTGGGGTGTCATGCCCTGCTCAATATGGTGCTCCACAGCCTCCACCACGACGATGGCATCGTCCACCACCAAGCCGATCGCGAGCACCAGACCGAAGAGCGAGAGCGTGTTGATGGAAAACCCGAGCAATGGAAAGACGACAAAGGTCCCAACCAACGAAACCGGCACTGCCAGCAACGGGATGAGTGTGGCGCGCCAGCCCTGGAGAAAGAGGAAGACCACGATGATTACCAGCCCCAGCGCCTCGAACAGCGTCTTCTCAATCTCCTTGATACCTTCGGTGACGGCCAGCGTGGTATCGAGTGCGACGATGTAGTCCAGGTCTTGGGGAAATCGAGTCTTGGCTTCCTCCATTAACTTGCGAACAGCCTTGGCGGTTGCGACTGCGTTGGCGCCCGGGGCCTGATAGATCGCCACGAGGGCGGCCGGCTTGCCATTCAACCGGCCCTGCATGATGTAGTTCTGCGCACCCAGCTCGATACGCGCGACGTCCTTCAGGCGCAGAATCCCACCTTTGGGATCGGCCCGAACGATGATCTCCCCGAACTCCTCAGCCGAAGGAAGCCTTCCCGGAGCGCGCACGGTGTAGGTGAACTGCTGGCCCGGGGGCACCGGTTCGCCGCCGATCTGGCCGGCGGGGTTGACCGTGTTCTGGGCCTGGACGGCGTTGATAATTTCGGAAACCGTGATACCCAGATTCGCCAGCTTGTCAGGATTGACCCAGCACCGCATGGCGTACTGGCCAGCGCCGAAGACCGACACCGACGCCACGCCCGGCACGCGGGTTAACGCATAATTCAGGTTGATGACTGCATAGTTCGCCAGAAAAATGTTGTTGTAGGTGTCGTTGGGAGAGGACAGATCGATCAGCATCAACGGTGCTGCAGTGGACTTCTGCACCGTAATTCCGTTGTTGATTACTGCGCTGGGCAGTTGCGAGTTAGCTTGGGAGACGCGCATCTGCGACAAAATCTGGTCGGTGCTGGCAACCGTGCCAATCTTGAAGTCCACCGTCAGTGTCATCTGCCCGTTGCTGGAACTCAGCGAGTACATGTAGTTCATGTTGTCGACACCCGACATCTGCTGCTCGATGGGGGTGGCGACCGACTCGGCGACGGTTCCCGAGTCTGCACCGGTGTAATTCGCGATAACCTGGATCTGCGGGTCGGCGATGTTTGGAAATTGGGCTGTGGGCAGGCTGAGCATCGAGACGACGCCGGCGATGATCATCAGGATGGAGATGACGATGGCGACGATGGGCCGATTGATGAAGAACTTCGACATGGTCAGTTGCCCCCTGCCGAGGCGGCCACCACGTACGGTTTGGGACTGACCGGCGTGCCCTCGCGCACCTTCATGAATCCCTGGACGATGATCTTTTCACCAGGCTTCAGTCCTTCAGTGACGATCCAATCCGTACCCACCTTCTCGCCCACCTTGACCGGACGGAACATCGCTTTGTTATCGGGAGTAACCACAACCACCTGGTACATCGACTGGACTTCGATGACGGCTGCCTGCGGAACTAGCAACGCATTCTTATTGTCACCCGTCTCTATTCGCACCCGTCCGAAGCCACCGGGACGTAGAATGCCATCCTTGTTCTGGAACTCGGCAACAATCTGGACCGTGCCGGTCTGGGCAAAGACCTGGCGGTTGACGAGGGTGAGCCTGCCTTTCTCCGGGTAGGTTTGTCCATTGGCTTGGATGTATTCGACTGGCATGGTGGGACGCCGGCTGGCGTTTCCACGTGCAATCTGGGCAATCATCGCGGCGTTTGTCAGGTAGTCACTTTCACTGATATTGAAATACGCCCAGATCGGATTTACCTGGGAGACCGTCGTCATCTTGGTAGTCGTTCCCACCAAGTCGCCGATCTGAGAATTGGTGATACCGGCGATTCCATCGATCGGTGAATAGACCTTGGTCCAGCCAAGATTCAGCACCGCCTGCTGCTCATTTGCCTGGGCGGCCGCCACTTGCGCCTTCATCGCGGCTTGGGTCGAAATGTCGGTGTCGAGTTGCTTTTGCGGGACCGCGTTCTGTGCGGCAAGCGGGGTGTCTCGGGCAACGTTGTTGTCGGCCTCTGACAGGTTCGCCACGGCCACCGCTACCTGGGCTTTGGCCTGATCAAGCGCCGCCACGAAAGGCCTTGGGTCGATCTCATACAGAAGCTGGCCTTTTCTTACGAAGAGGCCGTCCGGATAATCCTGCTTCAGCAGGTAGCCCTGCACTTTAGGCGTGATGTCGGCATTGTTAGAGCCGTTGAGCTGTGCCACCCACTCCTCGAAAATGGGAATGTCCTTTTGAACGACGTCCGTGACCTCGACCTCGGGCGGGCCCGCCTGCGGACGCTCCTCCTTCTTTTCGCAGCCGGCGAACAGCAGGAGGGTTATCAGGCATACGCCTAGGGCGGTCGCGTTCTGCAGCCGGTGATGGCGCCGCAAACCCGTCGGATGCCATAACCCGGCACTGTTTGTAGGTGGTTCAGCGTGGTAAAGCTCAGGTCCGATTCGCATTAAGACACTCCTAGGCGTCATTAGTCAGAACTCGACTCTCTGCTAGAAAGGGTAGCTGTCTTTTTAGCCCAAAAACTCGCGGATTACCACTGGTAAATTTGCCGGTTTGCGAGTCGAAGTCTGGCCGGCTTCCCCTTATATGCGTTAATCATGCGGGGACACACGACGGCGTGAATGAAACCGCCGATTGGTCGCGATGCCAGACGGGCATTGGAAGACCGCGAGTGCAGACCGTTTTGCGCCGACTCAATTTGTGCGGCTCATCGTGGGTAGCGTTCCGGTCTCTCGCTGCAGTTACAATCGGACGGTGTCTGCTGGGACGTGAGACCCACAAGCCGGCCGCGAGCCGGTTCGACCTCAAGACCTAAAGACGGGAAATATCATGGACAATGCTGTCGGCCATCGGCTTACGCCATCTCCGGTTCGGTTCAGAGCGATGCGGGCCCTAGGACGCACAATCATGTGGCTCATTCTCGCGCTGCTTACTCTGTGGGCTGTGGCGGCTCTCTACGTTGATTTTCGGATTGCAGCCCTGCGCATTCCGGTGACCGTGATCTACGTCCTCGGAATTCTCGCGATCCTGCTGATGGTCAAACGACCGTGGGCTGCAGTGTTGTGTTTCGCAGGCTTCTGCATTGTGCTGGCGTGGTGGCTCAGCCTGAGGCCCTCGAATGAAGGGAACTGGCAACCCGACGCCGATCGAACCGCCTGGGCTGAGATTAGCGGAGACCGGGTCGTGATTCACAACCTGCGCAACTGCGACTACCGTACGAAGAAGGACTACACGAATTGCTGGAGTGATCGCACGGTGTACCTGTCGCAACTCCGTTACGCAGACCTTTTCTTCACCACTTGGGGACCGAAGTATATCGGCCACCCGATTGTCAGCTTCCAGTTCGGCGACCACGACCATATCGCCTTCTCGATCGAAGCGCGGTACAAAGTGGGCCAGGATTACTCGGCGATACTTGGATTTTTCCGGCAATACGAGTTGATCTTTATCACCGCCGATGAACGCGACGTCATTCGATTGCGCACCAACTACCGCAAAGATGAGGAAGTCTACCTGTACCGCACCACGGTACCACCGGGTCGAGCACGGGAAATATTCCTGGCGTATCTCGCTTACCTGAACCAGTTGAGAGATCATCCGGAGTGGTACAACGCCGTGACCAGGAACTGTACGACGACGATGGACCGGCAGATCGCTAAGGACGTGAGCCACCCGCAACCCTGGAATTACCAGCTCTTACTGAACGGCACCTTGGATGAATTGCTGTACGACAGAGGGCGCTTGGTGACGGGCGGCCTTCCATTCCCGGAGTTGAAGCAACGTGAGCACATCAATGCAGCGGCCAAGGCGGCGGGGCAGTCACCGGATTGGTCGGCGCTGATTCGTGTGGGGCGGGCGGGATTCTGAGGACGACCAGACGCTTGAACAACTCATGCCGGTCTGCGTGAGCAGCGCGCCACCGCAGCCTCCCCGCGGCAAGTCATGGTATTGAAAACGCGGCCCCACACCATGCGGAGCCGCGACAGAGGGCTGATCGGCGGTCAGGAACTTCTACTGTACCGCCTGCAACAGATTGAGAAGTCCAAAGCCAAATGTATTGTTCTGCAGTCCGGACGGTCCACCGCAGTTAGCAACACTTTGGACCACGAAATGCTGAGCTGCCCGCTCCATCGTCAACTGGGTTTGAGTGACATTCCCGACAAGGTTGGGCTTGACCTGCCACAACAGAGCAACACCGCCGGCGACGTGCGGGGCGGCCATGGACGTTCCCGACCAACCTGAAGCATATCCGTTCCCTGGTACCGCGCCCCGGATGTTAACCCCGGGTGCGGAGAGGTCAGGTTTGGTACGGTGACTGCCGTCCGCAATCACCGGACCGCGACTGCTGAAGCTGGCGATGTGGTCTGAGGAGTCGAGGGCGGCAACATCCACGGAACTGGCATAGATGGCAGGCGGTTCTTGAATCGTGGAGCAGCCTGGACCGTAATTACTAGCGGCCATTGCCGGGAAAATCCCAGCAGCGCGTACGGCGTCCACAATACTCTGGAGAGTATAGGTTGAGCAGCCTTCGCTGGGAGGACACGTCCAGGAATTGTTTATGGAGTCCGGTGCCTTGCTGGGATCGCCTTGGCTTGGATCGCCATTGACCGGATAAGGCGCAATCAGAAACTGGAAGCATTCGGTGTAGCGCGCGGGAGTGCCGTTGCCTCCGGCATCCATGTTGCGGCAGGCAATCCATTTCGCCCCTGGAGCGACTCCGACCTGGTTGCCTTGTCCATCATCGCCAACCATCTCACTGGCCGTAAACGTGCCATGACTATTGGGGTCGATGGGAACAGGTGAGTGATCGGGCGAGGCATCGTGCCAGTTGTAGTCGTGGTTCACTGTGTGGCCGTCCCAGCCGCGATAATGCGACTTGAGCGCAGGGTGGTCCCATTGCACACCGGTATCGGCTCCGGAGACTACTCGGCCTTCGCCGTGATAGCCCAAAGCCCAGACGTCGGGGGCCTTTACCCTCTGAATGTTCCACTCCACACCAAGGGTCTGAAAGGTTGAGTCAGATCCCTCGACCCCGGGCAACGCGTTATGTATCGTCGGGTTGGCATCGATTCGTGCCACGTCTTCGCGCGCCGCAAGTTCTTCCATCAGGTTGCGATCGCCGGTTACCTTAATCATGTTGACGATGTAGAAGGACTGGTAAGCGACCCCGCGCTGCTGCAGTAAGCTCAGGATCGGACCCTGGGTACGGGCAGCAACAGTTCGAAGCGTGTTAACCACGAAATTGCCTTTGTCCAACTTTGTGTTGAAGGTCGAAGCCGCACTAAGATCGGCCTGCTGAGTCAGTACAACCAGGGCCTCGGTTGAGCCGCCGTTTGCGGTCTCGGAAAGAACGCGGGACGCGATCTTTCCATTCATTTCGCCAGTCTGAATTGACCAGCCCAACGGAACTACTCCAGCTATAAGTGCCACCAGAATTGTCCCAAGCAGAAAGTTGCGTACGTTCATAGTTATTAGTCTCCAAAATGAATTTCGTTAGGCGCAAGGTGGATGGTGGGACGGCAGAACAGGGGTTGCGCAGAGCACACCGCTTGCATCAAAAATGTAGTCTGTAGCACACGTCCTGTCAACTTGAGTGGCAGTTCCATGGGGACGATCATGCCCCTCGATTTGTTAGACTTCCAGCACGCCGCTCACGGAAGGGGAGAACACGCTTGAACAAGCAATCGAGGGCCGCACCGGGGCCCTGAATAGGAGATGAGGGCACGGTGAACGCCGCCCTTGAGGCTGCGAATGCTCTTGCTCATCGCGGAAACACCTGCGGATGGGTCAGGCAAAGGTAAGGGACTAATGCGCACTGTTAAGAGCTTAAGGACTTATTTGAGTTTGTGTCTGGCAATCCTGTTGCCGTGCGGTTGGATTCCTGACAATGGCATCGGCCAAGCCGTGACTGACAACCATTCAGCCGGGCCATCGCAGGCGATTTCCATTGGAGGAGAGCCTGTGGTGGTGCTTCAACCGCCGAGTTCTGGCGATAAGAGCGAACCGCAGTTTCTGGAAGCCACAATACTGCCCGGGCGTGGCATGGCAGTGTTGCAGATCAAGGCTTACATACCGGGGAAGGGAGAGATCGACCTGCTGAACTCGCCCCCACAGCCTGAAGCGGGGCAGTTGCTCGACAAAGGCGATGACGAGTTTGGGAACCAGGTATTCAAGATGGGTGGGGCCATTCTTCTGCCGTTCGCGAATCGCATTCGTGGCAAGGCCTCGGCGGATGGCAAAACCATCATCGCTGATGTAGCCGGAAAAACAGTCACGCTGGCGGCGAATTGGAGCGGCAACAATCCGGGTGCGGAGAAGCACGCGATTCACGGGCTGATGCTGCGCTCGAAATTCGAAGATGTTACCCAGAAGAGCGGAGCCGGCGATTCAAGCGTTGCCGCCGTACTGCACGCGGGCAACTTCGATGGGCATTGGCCCTCTGACACGGAGGTCCGGGTCGAGACCACGCTGAAGAATAGCGCCTTCGAGATGACGGTGACCGCCAAGAACGTGGGCCATGAGCCGCTACCCATGGGGATTGGCTGGCATCCTTATTTCGTTCTCCCCAGCGGCCACCGTCAGCAGGTCAGGCTGCACCTGCCGAGCGACACTCGCGCCGTCATGAATAACTACGACGATTCGTTCACCACCGGCCAGCGGGTTCCGGTGAAAGGCACGCCGTATGACTTCAGCGCGCCCGGCGGCCGTCCACTCGGCACACAATACTTTGACGACAATTTCTCCGAGCTGAAGTATCGCCCCAACGGGAGCACAGTTTCGGAGATCATCGATCCTGAAGCCAAGTACGGTTTGCGGCTGATCACGCTTTCACCCCAGATCAAGTCAATCCAGGTGTATGCTCCACTGCAGAAAAATTTTGTTGCCTTGGAACCGCAGTTCAATCTACCCGATCCTTACAACAAGAATTGGGGGAGCGTCGACACCGGCATGGTGCTACTGCAGCCTGGGCAATCCGTGTCCTGGCGGGTGCGATTAGAATTGTTCACGCCGAGTCGGTAGGTGAGTCATGCATCGGCTTACGATCAAAACCCACAAGAAGCGCGAGATCGTGGATATCACCAAGCAGCTCGAATCTTTTCTGTGGAAGCAGTATGGAGACAAGACCGGGATATGCCAACTGAGTGTGCTTCACACGACGGCCGCGTTGACGACGGCCGATCTTGATCCCGGAACCGATCTCGACATGCTCGACGCCTTCGAGCACCTCATTCCCAAACTTCAGTATCGCCATCCTCACAACCCGGCGCACACGCCCGATCACATCCTGTCCACGCTGATCGGAACTTCGCTGGCACTGATGTTAGATCGCGGTTTGCTGTTGCTAGGAACCTGGCAGCGGGTCGTTCTGGTCGAGCTTGACGGGCCACGCGAGCGCGAACTGGTGCTGGCGTTCGTGGAAACAGCTTAGACAGCACTCAGCATTCAGCACTCAGCACTCAGCCAAACAAGGACATTCCGCGCTTATACATTTAGAGCGATTCCGGCGTAGCTGTAGCATCGGCAGAGTCGGCCCTCATTCAGACTGGCGTCCGGGCGGGAGGAACGCAGATCCCTCACTGAACCCCAGACGGGCTTCAGAAGACCTGCTTCCGCTTGCAAGGCTGAGTGCTGACGGCTTTTTCACAACATCTGCGTGCCCCACAGATCATGCAGGTGCAGCACACCCAGCAGGTG
>OBLU010004199.1_pt1 | contig 12991 bp, 13 predicted proteins | sample 1518681 | NCBI WGS metagenome assembly OBLU01 (sample SAMEA3539304, study PRJEB22396) | soil metagenome | biome: tundra; feature: field; material: soil | place: USA | collected 2010-05 | depth 0.15 m | reverse complement strand
GGCACTTCAAGGACCACTCCTTACCTAAGCCAAGAGGGGAGATCAGGACGCTTACCGTCGAGCCGGTCTTCGGACAGATCAAGGAGCGGCGAGGCTTCCGGCGCTTCAGCCTGCGCGGACTGGACAATGTTCGTCGCGAGTGGAAACTGGTGTGCCTGACCTCCAACCTGCTCAAGCTGTTCGGCTCCGGATGGACCACCCAGGCAGCCTGAATAGTGAGAGAGATGGCTTTTCGGCGCCTCGTGGCCTGCACAACCCAAAATCCCATCAAAGCCGGATCGACATCAATCGCCCATACCTTCCGGACTCATCCCCGTCCAATCCTAGGTAATACCAAAACCTGAAAGCAAAATCGCTATCCCCGACACACTCCTAGACGGCCACTCAATCGGGTAACTCTACTTTGATTCTGATGTAATGGTTACCTGGCTACAGCCTGATGCCGGTTCTACCACTTTCAGGGCAGAAACGCCAGACAAACCAAAATTAGCTGGGAATCGACCACTTTCCTGTTTATAATCGGGGTCCATGCGACCCCAAATCTCGGTGATCATCCCCGTATTCAACGACGGCGGCAATTTGAGTCTTTGCCTCGCCAGCTTGCGTGGTTCGCTGGAACCTCCGTTGGAATACATTGTTGTGGACGACGGATCAACAGACGGGTCTGGAGAGGTTGCGAGCAAGTGGGGCGCGAGGGTGTTACACACCGGTGGCCGCCTCGGACCGGCTTGCGCCCGCAACATAGGCGCCAGGGCTGCGATCGGCGATGTTTTGCTGTTTCTTGACGCGGATGTGTCTGTCAACTCCGACACGATCCGCAGAATCCGGGGCGAATTTGACAACGATCCCAACCTCGATGCACTGATGGGATCGTACGACAGTGCTCCAAAGGTTTCCACCTTCGTGTCGCAGTACCGCAACCTGTTGCACTGTTATGTGCACCAATCGTCACCGAGGAAAGCTGTCACATTCTGGTCAGGTTGTGGGGCAATCCGCAGATCCGTTTTTCTGGATTTCGGCGGGTTCAATGAGATGTATCAGGCGCCTGCGATCGAAGACATCGAATTGGGCTACCGGCTGGCTCAAGCCAAACGCAATCTGATTCTGTGCCCGGATATCCAGGTAAAGCACTTAAAGCGCTGGAGCCTTCAGAACATGCTCCGAACGGATTTCTTCTATCGGGCGCTTCCCTGGTCCCAGTTGTCTTTCAGTGCCGGCAGCATGCCAGACGCGTTGAGTCTACGGATCAGCCAGCGCATCAGTGTGGCCCTGGTGTTTATCGTGACGATGCTAGCCGCCTACCTCACGATACATTGGCATGTGTATTTCCTGGTGCCGTTTTTTGCCACGTTCTTCATTCTCCTTTCCGGGTATTGGATTGGGGGGTGGGCCCATCACTCGTTCCTGATTTCGTCGATCATGGGAGCGATGCTGGTTGTGATTGCAGGGCTCGCCTATGCGTTTAACATGAAGGCCATTATCCCGTTGGTCGCGATTGCGGCGCTAGGGCTGTTTGTCAGGCATCGCTACGCATACGCAGTGGAGGAGCGACGGAAGCGGACTGGAGGATGGATGGGCGGCTACAGTCTTGTTGCTGCCTTATTGGTCTGGATCTACTTCCCATGGAAGCCGATGGCATTGTTGCTTTTTCTTCTTCTCTTGGGACTTATTGTGGCGAACCAGCAGTTCTACCTTTTTCTGGCAACCGAACGCGGCAAGTTCTTTGCGCTGGCTGCGGTTCCTTTTCATGTGCTCTATTTCTTCTCCTGTGGTGTTGCTTTCCTGATCGAGTTGGTCCGATTCCAAGTTGGCAGGGTTTTCGGCTTCTCCCGCGGCCGGGCAGCAGGCTCGAAGAAAGAAGCCGAAGCCAAGGGAGCCTTGCGATGACGTTCGGGCAATCAGCCATACTTACCTACCACTCGCTGGACGACTCTGGTTCGGTTATCTCCGTGCCACCGGACCGGTTCCGCGGGCAGATGGAGTTCCTGGCCTCGTCGTCGGTTCCAGTGGTCCCTCTAGACGAGGCCCTGATTCGCCCCAACTGCGTTGCGATCACCTTCGACGACGGATTCCGCAATTTTCTGGATTACGCGGCCCCTGTCCTCGACCGTTTGCGGCTGCCCGCGACAGTTTTTGTAGTGAGCGGATACTGCGGCGCCACCAACAACTGGCCAAGCCAGCCAGCCGGGGTTCTTGACCTTCCCTTAATGGATTGGCGGGATCTGGCATCCCTACCTCCCCGGATTTCGATCGGAGCGCACACGGACACCCATCCCCACCTTACGGCGCTGACTGAGGCGGAATGTGAACGGGAACTTCGTGATTGCCAAAATCAAATTGAGCAGCATATGGGAAGGCGGATCCGCTGCCTGGCTTATCCTTATGGATCTCGCTCGGCGAGTGTGATGGCGGCGACTGGACGGTATTTCGATCTTGCGGTAGGCACGTCGCTCCGGTTTCTCTCGTCCCGATCTTGCGCATTGGACTTACCCCGAATCGACGCGTACTACCTGCGCGGCAGGTTTTCCCTGGAGCGACTGTTCCAACCTTTGGGTGCGCTGTACGTTGGCTTCCGGAGCCTGCTGCGCAACGCGCGGCGCGGCAACTCGACATGAGCTTCGCTGGCCGAGCACGGAGTCAATGGAGCTGCCGGGGATGTCCGCCACGAGATGGAGGACCTTTTGCCGGCCGATTCTACGGTCGGGAAGCGTATGGAATAATACGGCTTGCTGAACCAGGTGGGGGCAGTCTTTCCGATTGTTCCCAGTGGCTACATAGCAACTGCAGATTCGTGCAACAGAACACGAGGATTGAATGAACACTCTTGATCGTATTCGCCGTCACGCGCGCGTCACCTGGCAAAACCGCCAGGAGTTGCCGAGCCCGCCTTTTCTGATTCTGTTCATCAACTCGATTTGTAATCAGAAATGCGAGCACTGTTTCTATTGGCGTAATCTCAATCGGAAAGATGATCTCACCAAGGACGAGTTATTCGCGCTTTCCCGTTCGCTGGGCCGCATCGAGAATCTCAACCTCTCCGGCGGCGAGCCGTTCTTGCGCGAGGAATTCGCGGAGATTTGCCGTCAGTTCATCCAGCACAACAAAGTCCGGCAGATCTACGTTCCTACTAACGGCTCTTTCACCGAGAGGACTGTCAGGCAGATTACTGGGACGTTGCGAGAGAAAGACCTGGATCTATTTGTGGCGGAGCTCTCCCTGGACGGCATGAGCGAATTCCACAACAAGTTCCGGGGCTCGCCCGGAGCTTTTGAAAAATCCATGCAAACCTACGATGCGCTCGCCGAACTCCAGGCGAGGGATCCGCGTTTGCGGATACACGCCATCTCAACGGCAACCGACGTGAACATGGATGAGATTCAGCGGCTGACCGCATACCTGTATGAGCGCTGCCCAAAAATGGATCACCATAACCTCGCGATGATCCGCGGCGATCGAAAGAACCCTTCGTTGCAAGGCCCGGGACTGGAGCAGTACCAAAGGCTCTACCAATTCGTGAAACAAGTGTGGGCTCCGCGCGAGGAGGGCCGATACGGCTCCGTTGTTGAGCCAATGCTGCAATGGGCGAAGGTTCGGACCGCGGCGAAGCTGCAACAGGAGGTTCCGTGCCGGGCCGGAATCCTAAACGCCGTAGTGTATTCCAACGGCGATGTGAGCGTCTGCGAATCGCATCCTCCGCTTGGGAATCTACGTGACAGGAGCTTCTGGGAAATCTGGTCATCGCCCGAAGCACGCATGTTGAGAAAATCAATCGCGGACAGGCAATGTTCCTGCACCAACGAGGTCTTCCTGTGGCCCAGCATCGTTTACCAGCCGTATCAACTGATGAGAGGCCTCATCGGAGGCCGGGTCTGGAGGAAAACCAGACCACTGAATGCTGGCGCGCCGCAGTCAAGTTCTGCCACCCAATCGTCGTCGAAGGACTTCGACAAGCTCATCCAGATCCAGGCACGGACGGAAAAGGGCAAGTGAGGGACGGCTCCACGGCATCAGAAGGTCGCGTGGTTACGATAGGCACGGCAGCGGCCATCCGTCCAGTGGAACCGCGCCTTCTCGCCGTGAATTTCTTATTCCTTTCGGTAGGAGAATTTGGCGCTAAGCTGTTGACGTTTGCCAGCTTCACCTACCTGGCCCGGACGCTCGGCCCGGTGTCGTACGGCGCAATTGAATTCACCTTGGCGGTGATGGTTTTCTTCACGCTACCTACCGACCTGGGGCTTGGAATGTACGGTGCCCGGGAGATTGCGCGCAATCCGTCGGCCGCATCGCGATTGCTCCGTGAGATCACAGGACTGAGGCTATTCCTTTCGCTCTGTTCGATGCTTCTACTTGGAGTGTTCATACTCCTTGTTCATAAAAGCCCCGAACAGAAAGCTTTGCTTGGGTTATACGGCTTGAGCTTGCTGGGCACACCCTACATGTTGCAATGGTTCTTTCAGGCCCACGATCAGATGCATTGGGTGGGAGCCGCGTCGATTGTGCGCCAGGCAGGGCTTGCGATACTGGTATTCACTGTCTGCCGTGCAGGATCTCCATTGATCTATATCGGCCTGATCGAGTGCGCTTCCGTGCTCTCGACGGTGGCCTTTTGCATTTATGTGGTGACGAGCCAGATGCGGTACCTGTGGCCGGTTCCCAGACTCGGGATTGCCGGATTGTTGGGACACGTTCGAGATGCTTCGCCGATCGGATTGAGCGAACTGGCATGGGCGTTCATGTGGTACTTCTGCACGATCTTGCTTGGCTTCCTTTCGCCCGACCAATCGCTGGGCTGGTTTGGCGCGTCTCACCGCACCGTGATGGCCATGCATACGTTTGTCTGGCTCTATTTTTTCAACCTGCTGCCTTCGATCTCACGCTGCGCAGGACTTCCGCGAGCACACCTTTTGCAACTGATGGACCACTCTTTGCGGTTAATGGCCTGGGCGGGCCTGTTCGCCGCATCGCTCCTGACTCTGCTTGCTCCGCAAGTACTGACGCTGATCTTTGGACCATCCTTCCATGACGGCTGGCGGTCATTCGCGGTTTTGGTTTGGGTGCTGCCAGTGGCGATGCTGAGCGGTCATCATCGTTATACTCTGATCGCCTATAACCATCAGAAATGGCTCCTGGTATGCACCTCAATCGCAGCCACGGTTGCGGTTCTGCTGGCCTTTGCGCTTATCCCCTTGTACAAGGGTCTGGGCGCGGCATGGACACTGTTGATTGCCAACGTCGTCAATTTCATCTTCGTGTATTATGCGGTTCGAAAACTGGTGGTGGAAGTGCCTGTGCATCGCCAGCTTTTCGCGCCTCTTACGGCACTCCTTCTGGCAAGTCTGTGTTGGTTCGGGTTGGCGCCATCGAACCCCCGTGTGGCCGTGTTGGTGGCAGCCGCTGTTTACGTTGGCGTCTTCGTGAGATCCGACGGTGCCAGATTGATTCTGTTCCTGCGATCCGTTGTCCGTGAGAAAGCTGTTTCTGAAGCGCCAACAAGGGATTGATGCGGTGGCTCAGTTTACAGTGCTGTGTGTTATAGCTGACAAAGGCGTTTTGTCTGACCGCTTCCAGTGATACTCCAAGGTGCGCCTGCCTCGTTCAAGATCCTGGCGCTGTCCGGCGAGAAGGTTAAGGATCAAATATCAGGTGAAATGCGCTACAAAGTCGATCGGTAGCCACACGGCTTCTGGCGATGTACTGCAACAATACTTATTGCAATCGAGGTAGCTAGCAGCACACTTTTCGATATCGAGCGGGCAAAACGGAAATGCGGGACATGAGTAAGAGCAAGATCAATAACCTCCAATCCTTGCGAGCTCTGGCCGCAGATGTCGTGGTTTTTCGCCATATAGGCCAGCAACTTCACTTTCATGCAATCGGCACTTTTGGAGTGGATATTTTCTTCGTGCTCTCCGGTTTTGTAACGGCGCAGATTTGCCAGAGCGGCAGAACGGAATGGTTCTCGTTGCACCGTATGACGAGAATCGTTCCGCTCTACTATGGTGCAACCCTGTTCCTTTTTCTTGCAGCCATGATAGCGCCCGGACCTTTGATCGAAACCCGGCCTAACACCGCTTACCTGCTCTTATGTTTGCTGTTTAGTCCATTTCGCAAGGCAACCGGCCCGATTGCGCTACACTAATAATCTCGCTGGTACAAATCATAGGGCATAGCAAGATCAAGCCATTTCTTTTTCTGGGATGGACGCTTAACTTCGAGATGCATTTCTACAACTTGCTCACGGTAAGATTGCTGCTCTGGCCGCAAAGAGCCGTTTGATCCATCCATTCATCGAGATAGGATTGGAAAAGTTGTTCATATTGCTCATGCCAGCTTTGCACCAGCATTTGATTATCATGTCGTCGCTCCTTCTCATCAGTTTCGCGTTGGCATCGGTGGTGATTTATCGGACCGTTGACCTTCCGATTCAACGCCTACTAAGATTTGGCGGAAGGCCACGCCTTTCGAAGCGGGCCAGTAACCCGGCTCAATAACAGGCGGCAAGTGTGGAGACAGCACACTGCCCCAACGACATGTCGCCGCCTTGGGACTCCAATCCTGCCAGTAATTTGGTAGCCTCTCGCGCATTCGTCTCCTTTCATCTTCAATGCGGATGGCCCGCACAAATATGGATTGAACAAAGGAGATTTCAACCATTATGATTACAGTTGTTTGAAAGCTCTCTTAACCCATTTCGAGACCCAGCCACTCGCGTTGCATGAAATGCAGCGACGACCTGCGACACCCAGCTACCCCGTTCTCATCCGCAAGAGACTGCGCCGGCCGTTCCGTGCCTGTGCGCTCATGTCCTCACCGATCGGCCCAGGCCGAAGATTCGCGCATCGGACTTAGAAGGAAGGCACATGCTTGTACACACTCTCGCCTGCGAGCACCATCTCTGGTTTGCGGTACCCTGCCTGCGGTCCTTGCTCACGTTCAGTCAAGATCCAATAAGACTCGTGATACACGACGACGGCTCTCTGACGCAGGAGTCCGTCGAACTGCTGGCCACGGCCTTTCCCGATGCGATTCTCGTCCTGCGGCATTCAGCCGATGCCGAAATGGCCGATGCGCTGGCGCAGTTCCCCCACATGGCACAGGCCCGTTCACATCTTCCGCACGTAATCAAGTTGTGTGATGTCACACTGACTCACCCCGAGTCCATTGTCCAGTACGTCGATACGGATGTGCTGTTTCAAAGGCGCTTTCGAGGCATTTTCCCTGTGTCCAGTCAATCTGCTTCAGGCGCTTTCATGATGGACAGGAGCAATAGCTTTGGTGCTCATCCTGGGGATTTTTGGCCGCTCGGGCCCTTGCGGCTCGCGCGCCGTCTGAACTCCGGGCTGTTTTGGATTCGACGAGACCGAATTGACTATGAACGAATGGAATATCTGTTCAAGCGCTGGGGGCCAGGACGAATCAGGAAATATCATGGCTGGTTCGAGCAAACCGTCTGGGCAGACCAAGCCTGGCGGTCCCGTTGTTCGATGTTCGATCCGGCGCAACTGGGCACCGCAAGTCCCGTGGACAGTCTAAACAGCCAGCTAATTGGCCTTCACTTTGTCACGCCCATGAGAACCACGCTCAAGGTGGCGCTTGAATCCGCTTCAGCTGCTCCGTCCGCGGCGGTCAAGACTGGTCCCGGACAAATCGAAGATATTCGCCTATGCTCGTCTAAACCGTTTGGCCTGTTCGGTGCCGCATTCGTTGCGGCGCGGTCTCTAGTCTCGCGGCGTCCCGCGGGATGAACCGGCTGTGGTTCATTTTCCAACTATGAGATGATCTTCAAATGAATGGCAAGTTAATTAAAAAGATGCTTCGTCCGCTATGGAGAACATTGCCGGTATCGGTCCGAAGCCGCCTTCTCAGATTAAGCAGTCGCAAAAGGCCCCCGAGACAATCCGCCGGAACCGTTAGGACGGAGGCAGACAAATTCCGCGCCGGGCTGCCGACGTTGCCTGGATTGCTCGAAAACATCAGAGAAAACGGCTTTTCTCCCTTTGCCATCCTCGATATTGGCGCCAACGTGGGCGAGTGGAGTCGCACCGCTTCATCAGTCTTCGCCTCCTCACGAATTCTCATGTTCGATGGAGATCCAGACAACGAACCGGCGCTCCACAACACTGTGCTTGAAATCGGAAGTCGTTCGCAGTACTTTCTTGGTTTGCTCGGACCCGAGAAGAGGAGCTCGGTTACTTTTTACAGACTTAACGACGAAGGAACCACAGGCTCTTCAATTCTTCGCGAACTGACGTCGTTCGAGAAAGAAGGGATTACTCTATCGATGGACACCCTCGATAGCCTGACGGATGCCGCAGTCTTGCAGTCGCCGTTGCTGCTGAAACTCGATGTGCAGGGCTTCGAACTGGAAGTGCTCAAGGGCGGAATGCGGACCCTCAGGCTTTCGGAAGTAGTGATTATGGAAGCGTCCCTTCTACCCTATAACGATGGTGCTCCATTATTTGCCGAAGTTGTTGCCCTTATGAATCAAGAAGGTTTTGTTGCATTCGATTTCTGCGGTCAGCTTAGGAGGGAAAGCGATCACGCACTCTTCCAGACGGATATCGTATTTGTGCGGCTGAAGAGCAACTTGCGTGCGCCGCGGAGATTTTGGCTCAGAGAGCCATAGACCCGGAGATGCATGAAACCATCTATGGAGAATGGCAATACGGCGTATAAGACCTGGATGGGCTTCGCTTGCTGGCCTCACAACACGCCCGCGACGTCAGTCCTGAGGTACGGGGAGCAACCATCGCACCGCTTCGCCGTCACTCAGATGCCGCTTTTTCAACCTCTTCGCAGCGTGAAGACTGTGATCTCCGGCGGACAATTCAACCGGAACGGCATTCCCAAAGTGCCGATGCCGCGATTCACATAGAGCCGCAAGCCTCCAAGCCGAAACCATCCCTCGTCATACCTTTTGCCCCAACCGGGCAGATACAAAGCGCCCAGCACCGGCAGCCGGACCTGACCCCCATGTGTGTGGCCGCTCAGCATCAGGCCGACCGCTTTGCTTCCTACATCGTCGAGCACAACGTCGGCGTAGTCCGGGGCATGACACATCAGCACGATGGGTTCGTTCGGCACTTTGCGTATCGAACGGGGAATGGCCAACTCCAGGTCCGGATGGCCCATCACTGGATCATCGAGCCCTGCCAGCCAGATTCTGCCGCCTGCGCGTTCCATCGGCAGGCATGCGTTGCGGAGCACAGTAATCCCGTTGGCCGTGAGAGCCTCAGTCACCTCGTCTGCTCCCACTCCAATGTCATGGTTGCCGAGTATGGCGTACAGCTTCTTGCATCCAAGTTCGCTCAGAATGTTGGCACATTGCCACGCGGCTCCAACGGCGAAGGCCCTCGAACTGAGCCCAACGGTGACGTAATCGCCTGTCAGAAATACTGCATCGGGCCCGATCCGGTTAACCCTATCCACCATATGGCGAAGGAAGAATGGCTCCGTGAATTCATCCATGTGGATGTCGCTTACCTGTACGATGCGCATGCCGTCAAAGACTTGAGGCAGCCCAGCCAGGGAAACATTGTGCTCAGTGACCTCGATCCAGTGACGCGCAATCTCACTCGAATAAAGTGCCAGCCCAGCCGCTCCGCACAGGCTTGCGTTGAGAAAGCGCCGTCGGCTGATTGTCGGTTGTGAGACGGAATCAAAATGCGCCATGGTCAATCATACCGTTTCAATGAGTCGAAACCGGTTTCGCAGGCCTGCGGCACTTTCGATCCGGCTCTATGAGGAAACAGTGGGGAACTGGCCGGCAAGCCAAAGACTGGCACGACTCCAGCACGAATCGGTTTGACCCGCTGATCGAAACAAATGCATCCGCCAATCGCAACCTGCCTTCTTTCTCCAGCGATCCTCCTGGAAACAGCAGACCGGTTAACAACCTCCGCTGACAGTATCAAAGCAGATGCCGAATCTACCCGGCTACCACCTCTGTTCATGCGATTGCGCTGTGCTTACCGGCAGACCTATGTACGCAGCTACTGACATTAATTTAGCCTCCTGAAAATGGGCACACAGGTCAACCAGAGTAGGTTATCGGCCAGATATCGAAGGTCTTCGCGGCCTCGCGGTCGGGCTGGTAGTCGCATATCATGCGTCACCGAGGCGGTTTCACGGTGGCTTCATCGGCGTGGACGTGTTCTTCGTTATCTCGGGTTACCTGATCACAGGTCTTCTGCTGCGGGAGATCGAGGCGACTGGCCGGGTTTCGCTGGCAGGGTTCTACGCCCGAAGGGCCCGCCGGCTTTTACCTGCCTCTGCGCTAGTGTTTCTCTCGACCCTCTTGGCTTGCAGCCTCTTCCTTTCGCCCCTTCAGCAGTATCGTTTAGGGGACTCCGGCAACTACACGGCACTGTATATCAGCAATTTTTGGTTTCTCCATCAATCGACCGATTATTTTGCACCAGCGATCGCAAGCAATCCTTTTCCACATACGTGGTCGCTTTCCGTCGAGGAGCAGTTCTATCTGGTCTGGCCCGCGATTGTCCTGCTCGGAATGAGAGGCCTCCGCTCCCGCCGGAGCCTGCTTGCGATCATGATCCTGATCACTGCCGCGTCTCTGGCAGTGTCCGTGTGGTTCAGTGCAAGACTTGCGCCATTCGCGTTCTTTAGCCCCTTCGCGCGAGCCTGGGAGTTCGCGATCGGAGGTATCGCGCTCCTCCTGGCGCCATTGGAACTGGGGGTTTCCCCTGCTTTACGAGTGGTTGCAAGCTGGTTTGGTTTGGCAGCGATTCTCGCCGCAGGGGCGCTCCTCCAGGATCGGGTTGGCTGGAGGGGTTGGCACGCTCTGATTCCGGTCCTCGGAACCGCGGCCATTCTTGATTCCCATTTGCCACAAATCGGCGCGGCCAGGATACTAGAATTTCCATTTATGCAGAGGACCGGCCGGCTTTCCTACTCGTGGTACCTCTGGCACTGGCCCGTGCTCGCGGTAGTGGCAGCTATGAGTGAGGAGGCCACGTTTTCTCAACGCCTTCACGAAATCATTCTTTGCGTGGCAGGCTCGCTTGGCCTTGCGGCGGTCACCCACGCGTTGTTGGAGAATCCCATTCGCTTCAGCCGTTATCTGGCGCGGCGCCGAGTACTCTCTCTGCTGGGCGTGGGCCTGATTACGGTGGTGACCTCCGGAACCGCGCTCCTGTGACAACACTCCGCGATGCAGGCTGCTCATTCTCTGCAAGGAGGGAAGTTGATTGAGGCACACGGAGATCCCAACCGGTCGAGTAGCACATGCCCCAACGTCGGTTTTCTGGGAACCGACGTAGCGGAATGTGCCAGCGGGAATCCCGCGTCAAAGTTTACAGTAGTCCTGTTTGGCGACTCCCATGCGGGATAGTGGTTCCCGGCATTCAAAGAAATCGCCACTGATCGCGGATGGCGGGTTGTCTTGATTCGAAAACCAGCCTGCCCCACCGCTCAGCTGACGATTTTCAACATCACTCTCAACAGGCCATACACCGAGTGCGACCTGCGCGACGCTCTCGGCAGCACGCTCTATTCCGGTACCTCTGAGATTCAGCGCAATCTAATCGCCAGCAGTCTAGGTATCTAGAGCGGTTTCGATTCACATGTTGCCATCTGGAGATCGTGCGAGGTGGCATTTTCTTGAGGAAAATGCCACTTGGCATCGAGGTTTCTGTAAAGAGCAGAATCGAAACCGCTGTAGCTTGGCCAGCCTGAGTTGAGACAGAGCCGCCGGTCAGAAATCGCCATCATCCTGAGGGAACAATGTATCTTTGTTGCATGGCCAACCTTACACTCCTGAACGCCTGGATTCTTCAATCCGGAGGTTGGCCCGCCTGGCTCGGCGATGTGGGGTTTGGGCTGCTTGTGTTTCTGCCCGGCGCTTGGATTTCATTTGGGTTTCCGTTGAAGGGCATCGCGTTCTGGGCACGGTTGTGTCTCGCCGTAGTGCTGTCCCCGTCGATTGTGTGCGCCGAATTCTATGCGGTCCGGTTGATTGGAATCTCTTTCCCATCCACCGCGGTCCTGCTCGTTTTCCTGAATCTGCCGGCGGCTTATCTGGTCTGGAGGCGCCGCAGCCCCCTGGCAAACGTGCAGCGTGGCAATTGGCTGGTGGGAGCAATTGCGATTGTCGTCCCGATTGTCTGCCTTGGATCGGTGTTGGCCCACTGGGATGCGCGCATTTACTCCGGCCACAGCTGGCTCCACGCGGATGCTGTCAACATGTTTATCCGCGGAGACCTGGTCCCTGAAGATCCGACTCTCGCGGGCGTGCGGATGTCCTATCCGGTGTGGACGGGGCTGCCGTTCGAAGCAGTACACAGCTATTTGACGAGATCGCCGGCGCAATCCACTTACATCTGGAGCGATCTTTTTTTGCTGATTGCCGTTTGCGGTTTTGCGGCCGGGATTGCCAGGGAACTGGGAGGTGGAAGGGCGGCCCAGGCCAGCTCCGCGATACTGCTTCTGTTGGGGACAAATCCGGTGGGATATGTGCTCATGCAGCTTGTCCCGCTGCACAGCGGCCATCTATTGTGGGGCGACGAGCGCTACACGCCCTGGGTGAACAAGTTCATTTTATTCAGCCCAATGGCGTTGGGAATCGCCATCATCATGGCGATACTCTTTCTTCTGGTCCGGCCAGGACCGCTCAGCAGGGAGGTCTTCATCCTACTCGCCCTGCTTCTGTGTGGCGTAGGGCTCTTTTACCCGCTTCTTTTTCCTTCGGCGTGTGGAGTTTTGTGCGCGCGGGCGCTGGCTGATGTGACAGAAAGGCCAGGTTGGACCTGGAAGACGCATGGGGGCCAGATACTGGCCCTTGCAGGCCTGGTGGCGCTTGCAAGCCTGCTGACCTATGCCGAGGTCCGGTTCCTGACTGCGGACCGGCACGCTTCCACGGGAGCGGTAGTTCTTTCGAAATTGCCGAGCGCCATGAGAAAAGCGTTCGCAGCCCTAGTTTGTCGAGTAGGCCGGTGGAATTGCACCACCAGCCTCTCACAGCACCGTGCTTGAT
>OBLU010004197.1_pt1 | contig 12993 bp, 3 predicted proteins | sample 1518681 | NCBI WGS metagenome assembly OBLU01 (sample SAMEA3539304, study PRJEB22396) | soil metagenome | biome: tundra; feature: field; material: soil | place: USA | collected 2010-05 | depth 0.15 m | reverse complement strand
TCATCGAACCCGGCACCGGACAGGGTGGCGCGAAATTCATATCTCGACTGGGCACCATAGCCGATGGGGTTCCAGAGCTTAGGATGCTCAATCTCCAAGGGGATCTGAACGGTGTTTTCGCCGGCAGCAAGATGGATGGTCCTAGTCCCATGGGTCGCCGCGACTGCGGAGGAAGAGGACTGGCCAATCAGGTTGCCAGTCACGGACATCGTTGCTGTGGTCTCATGGTCGGCGAACACGTCCAGATTCGCTTTGATCGAGGCAAAGGCTGCATCCACATGGGGCTGAGCGATGTGCAGGCGGCCCAAGCGGACATTGTCCCAGGTGACCAGATGCACGTCCTTCCATATGCCTTCGTTGACGAAGCGGGGACCCCAGTCCCAGCCGAAGCTGTACGGCGCCTTGCGCACATACGGATCAGTCGGGATTCCTTCCTCCGCGACCGCCTGGACCTGCACCACGGTAGGCAACCTCACGTCCATCGCCTTCACCTTTGGCAGCAGGGATGTGATCGCCGAATGGAACACTACGCGAAGCTGGTTCGCTCCGGGGTGGAGCAGCGGTTTCGCATCTGCTCGCCACGCTCGGAACATGTTGTCGGCCTGGAGCAGCGGTTGATCGTTGACGTACACCTCACTGAAGGTGTCGAGGCCGTCAAACACCAGTTCCACATGACGATGTGCCAATTGGGCTGCGCTGACGTTGAGCGTATTGCGGTACTCCCAGTCCCTCAGCCCGATCCACTGCAGCTTCGCCTCATTGTCGCGAAAATACGGATCCGGGATGGCCTTGGCAGCAAGCAGGTCGGTCAACACCACCCCCGGCACAGTGGCCGGACGCCACATGGCGGCCTCCGGATGGTCTCGCGCATCCAGCGCGCGGAACTCCCAACCCGAATCGACAAGAACATCGTGGGCGGCGTAAACAGTAACGGTGGCCCGCGGAGTATGTGCGGACTCGGAACGGACAGCGCTGGCGCCCTGAAGCAGCAACAAAAGAGGAAAGTAGACCAGGCAACGTGTCATAGGCAAACTCGGTAGAGCGGGAACCAAGGGCTACAGATATTTTGCATGTGAACGATATCACGAGTGATCAAGATTTGCATCCGCAGAGTTTGCTCAGGAACACCTCGCGCGATGGCGGTGGGAAGCGCGTGGACTCGCTAGGGCAGAGGAGCCGGATCGCTGGAAAGCCCCAGAGCATCGATCACAGACTGATCGACGATGGTTTTGCCATCCTTCTTGGTCACCGCGCCGAAGTTGTCCTGGTAGTCCCACATCGCCCAGCCAAGGTGATGTTTCTCCATGGCTACGCGCATGTCCTTGAGCCAGCGTGCGCGAGCGGCGCTGTCCGCGTAGGGCCGGTGTACACCGAACTCGCCTACATACACAGGGGCGTGGTGCATTTGAGACCACCGCTCGGCAAAGGACAGCGAGTCGTCCACGCGCTGCGCGTCCCATCGGGCGAGGCCATACTGCTCCACGAACCACTGACCCGAGAGCGTGCTCTCCTGCTGCAAGTTCTTCGCGACGGTTTCCGGCGCGGAGGGATATGGAACATCTCGCAGCGGTTGCACGGCGGGATCCGTCCAGGTGGCGCCCTGATGGGTGAACGCAAACGGCTCGTAATCGTGGAAGGTGTAAATCACGTTCGGCACAGCCAGCGGCTCCATGAGCATCAGATCGTCCAATCCGGACCACTTCGCGCCTGCGGCAATGATGGTGTTGTTCGGGGCGACGTCGCGAATCTGCTCCGCGACAAACGTCTCAATCCCTTGCCACCGGTACGCATCCTGCTGTTCGGGCTCATTCATGATCTCGAAGAAGACAAGTTCTGGATCGAGCGGTGCAAAATGACCGGCGATCGACTGCCATAGCGTGGCAAAGCGTTGCACGGATTCTGTTCCTTGGAGCAATGTCTGCTTGTAGCGGCTCTCGGGGTGCAAGTCGATGATGACCGCGAGTTTCTGGTCCAGCGCAACCTTCACGATCGCATCCAATTCGCCCATGAACGCGAGGCCGTTCGGGCGATTCTGCTGCCAAGCAAGCAACGGTTCCGGGTCGACACTGAGCCGTATATGATCGAAGCCCAGCCGGCGAATGAGCAGGATGTCGTCGGCGGTGGTGAATGTTCGCAGCCGCTGGACGGAGTAGTCATTGGGCGACTGGGAGAACCAGTCACTGGTATTAATGCCGCGGCGCAGATGCTCCGCGCGCTGAAATGCAAGCGAGTCCGCTGATTGTGAGCGGGCGGAAAAGGTCGAAAGAATGGTGGCTGCCAGGGCGACGATAAGGCTTAAATTCCGCTTGCGCATGATGACTCTCACTTTCGGTGCAGAGATAAGATTCTTCGGCCGAGAGCCGCATGAAAGGGAGCAGGCGGTGCCAATTGGCGACAGGGCCACACTTGCGTCTCCAAGCGTTGGAATGCGATTAGATTCCAACTGAAGCGTTTCAATGCTTTGCCTGAGCCGGACCAGATGCGAAATGACCATCCGGTAAACATATACTATGCGACCCGAACTTTTTACTTGACGGGATTGTATTCGGAGAAGATACTTCTCTGGCAGTCAAGTGCCCACAGCAAAATGGATTTTGCGCAGATGAATCGCGTCAGACTTGTTATCGATATCAGGCGTGTTTCGCTGGATGTAAATGGATGGTAGCCAGGGGGTTGTTAGATGACGCTATTTGGTAGGATCAAGCCGGCGGCCGCATGGCTCGCTCTTCTTGTGACGGGGCTCCTGCTGCTGCAATCACCCGCTTTGGCGCAGGAGACCTCCGGAACCGTGTCCGGTGTGGTGCAAGACACGACGGGTGCGCTCATTCGGCAGGCGACGGTGGTGTTGACGGACTTGCAGAACAAGACTGAGCGCAAGACCGTCAGCAATAGCTCGGGAAACTTTACGATCGCCTCCGTTGCCTCCGGTCCCCAGTACCAGCTCACGGTTACGTCGCCTGGTTTCAAGAGTTGGCGGTCGCAGACGTTTGGGCTGCTGCCCGGCGATCGGCCGAACTTCACCGATATCAAATTGCAGGTTGGTGAGGTCTCTGCCCAAGTGACCGTGGAGGCGACGGCCAGCCAGGCCGTAAAGCCGCTCGATTCACCCGAGCGCAGCGATGTGATTACGACGAGGGACCTTGAGACTCTCGCCATCGTAGGCCGCGACGCGGCGGAACTGATCGAAACGCTGCCGGGCTTTGCGATGATCAGCCCGGGCGTAAATAACAAGTCCTCCGCCAACACCGCGGCTGTGGGGCTGAACAATGGCATCTCAGGCGGCTATTCCGCGAACGGCCTTGGCCCAACCGGTCTGGCCACGATAATGGACGGCGTTTCGCTGACCGACATCCAGACGAACTCGGGCACGGTGCAGACCGTGGACTCTGACATGGTCCAGGACATAAAGGTATCCACGTCGAACTTCAGTGCTGCCAGTGCAAAAGGCCCGGCGATATTCAATGCGACGACCAAAGCAGGATCGACGTCGTACCACGGCGAAGCGTACATGTACGCACGCGATACTGCCTTAAACGCAAATGATTGGTACAACAACTACCTGCAGCAAACCAGGCCGGATGGGCGCTATTTGTATCCCGGCGGGACCTTCGGCGGGCCTCTATGGATTCCGCATACACGCTTTGGGCGGAACAGCGATAAGCTCTTCTTCTTCGTTGGGTTCGAGGTACTAAACCAAAAGTATTCTCCCGAGACGCTTGGCTCCTGGGTTCCCACCCTGGCGGAGCGCAAGGGCGACTTCAGCGTGGCAAACCTCAACGCGCAGCTCTGCGGCGGCCGTCCGGATGGAAGGGCGAACCTGAACTCCACCCAGCCTATGTGCTACGCGGAGAATTACCTCTCGAACGGTACCGGCGTGACAGACGGAAACGTTACCAGCTATGCAAATGCCGGCGGCGTTGCCCTGGTGAACTGGCTTCCTCTGCCGAACGCAGACCCGTTCGTCAATATATCCGGCTATAACTACATTCAGCCGGTGGTCCAGACTCAGAACGGTAATATCTTCCACGCCCGCCTCGACTACTCAATCAATGACACTAACAAGCTCTACGCTTCCTATGGGCGGCAAACGCAGATCACGGATCAGCCGGTTAGCCTTGGCTACGTTCCGAACTACGCCTCGTTGTACCCGGGGGCGGTGACCACGGGCGACATCTCGAACATCCTCTCGGTCACGTATACGCGAGTGATCGGCACGTCCATCACCAACGAATTCAATGCTGCAGTTTCGCTGATCAGCGATCCGGGCAACATGGGAAATCCCGCAGCTGTTTCCCGGTTCTCGATGAATGCGTACAACTGCACAGATCCTAACCTAAGGGCCAATGGGGCATGCGGAAGCGCCGGCAACGGTAACTTCAACTACCTGGGCGAATACAAGAACGCCGGAGACTATTCAGTGCCGTCCCTCTCGGATGGCAGCGGAAACCTTGGCTATCCCAATGTGTCAATGCCGGGCGGCTTCTATAACAACCAGGTACATATGAAGAAGACCGTGCCCAATGTGCAGGACTCCGTCAGCTGGACGAAGGGTGCGCATTTCTTCCAATTTGGCGCCTACTACGAAAAGGGGATTCTTAACGGCATCGCGGATACCGGTGCCTATCCGCAAGGTCAGTATACGTTCAATCCCGGTAACGGCTTCTATCAATACAGCCAGAACGTAGGACAAGTTTCACAGTACACAAACTGTGAGAATCCTCAGTCGACTGGCTCGACCCGAAACTCTGGGGCAGCGTTTCTCGGCAATTGCATCAACCCGATTGCCATGATGTATATGGGAACTCCGGATAGCTTCAAGCAGACGAACTTCACTCCCATTGTGGATATGCAGTATCAGACGCTGGCCGGATACGTTAACGACGAGTGGAAGCTACCGGGATTCTGGAAGGTCGGAGGGCTTACGCTGGTGCTCGGAGCCCGCATCGAGCACCTCGGGCCGTGGACGGATCGTCACGGCAACGGACTCGCCACCTTTGATCCGGCTATCTATAACCAGCAATGCGCCAGGACTAACGAATCCACCATTGCCTGCGCTCAATCCACAGACTATCCGGGCATTACATGGCATGGCATCAATAACTCCATTGCCAACGCCGTCAACAATCCGCCAACCGTCTACTTCACGCCGCGTCTCGGACTGGCATGGGATATCTTCGGCCACGGCAACACGGTTCTCCGTGGAGGTTGGGGAGTCTATCGCCACGAAGAAGAGTTTGCTCCTTATGCCCAGGCGGCCGCTACCGCTCAGGGCTACAAAACGACCTACCTTCAACAGCAGTGGAACTTTGATGGCGTGGACGAACAATCGCCGATCAATCCGTCCGACTACAACGTCGATGTGCTTACCGCGAACGACACGGTCCGGCCAGTCTATTACACCTACAACGCAACAATCTCTCAACGCTTGAAATGGAACTCACTTCTTGAAGTGGCGTACGTGGGAAGCAACAGCCAAAATCTGAGCACTGCCAACGGCGGGGGTGGCTACAACGAGGCCTCGGATGCGAACCTCATTCCCGCGGGCTACTTCTTCCAGAACACTCCGGCATTCTGCCTTTGCTACCTACCGACCTCATTGAGCAATACTGGAGGCAGTATCTCCGGTCTGTCGACGGCTGCCCAGGACTATTACCGCCCCTTTCCGTTCTACCAACACATCTATGCTTTGAAGCATGATTTTTATTCGAACTACAACAGCCTCCAAGTAGCGTGGAATAAGTCGTCGGGCATGATCCAGTTCGGGGCTAACTACACATTCTCCAAGGACCTGGCCACGGCCGCTTCGTACAACAACCAGCTTGTGGATCCGGTAAATCTGCGCAATGACTATAATCCAGCGACGTTCGATCGCACGCACGTCATCAATGCTCACTACCTCATCGACCTCGGAAAACGCTACCGCGGAGGAAGTCACCTCCTGAGTGAAGCGGCAAACGGATGGCAAATATCCGGCATCTCGACTTTCACCAGTGGCATCAACCTCGCCTCCGGTGCAGGGGAGAACTTTGGCTTCGGCTATGGCACCCTGCAGGTCACCCAGGTCCCCCTTTTGCAGCAGATGCCGAGTGGCAATTCTGGGCCTTGCGTGCACACCTATAACGTTCCGAAGGATGCCAACGGAAATTCTTACTGTGTTACGAATTTGAACCCAGTCACGTGGCTCGGAACACCTGACTACCAGTTGATGCCGACGCTCTCTTGCAATCCGGCAAGCGGTCTGGGGCCGCATCAGTTTGTCAACCCCACCTGCTTTGGAGTTCCGTTGCCCGGGGGCACTTCGGCGAATCCGACCGGCCAGGGCGTCTACCGGCTGCCGTATATTCATGGGCCGGCGTATCAAAACCATAACTTGTCGGTCTATAAGAATTTCTCTACCGGCGAGAACAGGAACCTGCAGTTCCATGTCTCGGCTTTCAACTTCCTAAATCATCCGCTGGTCTCTTTCAACAACAACGACAACAGCAATCTGAACTTGGGCAACCTCAATTCCGCGGTAACGGGACAGGCCCTGACTGCGGGCGAGTTGAGAGTACCAAACTTTGGAACTACCTCGATCAAGTACGGATCACGACTGATGGAATTAGGGGCGAAGTTCACATTTTAGGAATGACTCCCTCCCTTGTCGCGTTGAGCGACAAGTAAAGGGAAATGAATTGGCGGCGAGGATCGTTTTCGCCGCTTGTCAAAAAGTCAAAGCCGCAGTTCCTTATGCGGTTCGACAGAGCGAGCAGGCTAAGGCTACTCGCAGGTTTGGATCAAGATTTCTGGAGGTGTCTTATGGCCATCGAGTTCGCTCCCTTCTGCAAGCTGGCGCGTACCGGGTTGTTCGGGTTGATCGGAATGTTGTCGCTATCCGGTATGGCAACGGCGCAGCAGGAGTTGGTCACAACCGGCTCGGTGATCCCGCTGCAGCACAGTACGCAATATTGCCAGATCTATCAGATCGTCAATGCGCCCAATGGGGACACGCTCTTCATGGACGTGTGCGGAGGCGGAGGCTACGGCGCGATCTACCAACTTAAGAAGGGCTCCACGACCTTCCAGACCATCACGTCCGCCGTAGACAGCGCGGGTACCTACTGGAATGAAGGCATGGCGATGGACGCCAAAGGCACCTTTTATGTTCCTGACCGGTACAGCGGCAGCCAACACCTGTACCGCGTTCCCTATAACCCGCTCGACGGGACCTGGGACTACTCAGCATCAGGCGATAGCTGGGAGGCGACGATCGATGGCGGATTCGAAAACAAAGGTACGCAGAATGTGGCTTTTCTGGACAGTGCTGCCAAAGATGGAAGTGGAATCCTGTTTGTCTCTGAGCAGAACGCAAACGCCATCCTCATGATCCCGGTAAGGGCCGACGGTACGGTGCCGCTCTTTCCCAGTGGTCCGGACGCAGGTCAGCCAGAGTTCCAATACCTTATCAAGGGACTGGCAGACAAGGTTATGCCGATGGCTCTTGACGTCAACGGCAACCTCTATTTCATCGAAAATCCCTACGATTCACCTGCATCCCGTGTTACTGGCGTTTTCTTCATTCCCGCCAGTGCTTATATAAGCTGCATGGCGGCGAGTGCGGCCGGCAGTTCCGACCCGACGGTGGCGTGTCTTTCGGGAACAGAAAGCTCACTGCAACGAATCGATGCGGGCAATACCGAGAAGTTCAATGGCCTCACGCTGGATGCCGCCGGGAATGTTTACGTGGGTGATGCCAGCGACGGGTACGGAGGCACGAGAAACGGTTTGCTGATGATTCCGAATCAGAGTGGAAGCCCCATCGGCGTAACTGCAAGCAGTTTCTTCTTTCAGAACGCCGAGTATCTCGCTCCTATGGGGGTCAATGCAAATCCCACAATCGATCCTCGAGGATTCATATGGTTGCCGACCGGCACCGCATCAAATTGGTCGCCAGGAGGATCGGGCGCCATTCAAGGAACCGGTAATTTCGTCCTTTGGCAGTTGGGCACCGCAAATCTGGGTGCATCGCTGGTTGGGACGCCGAGCACTACCGGAACCGTGTTTTTCACCTTCAGCGGCAGCGTAACCCCCACGAGCATCGCCTTTACCCAGCCTGGCAGCAATGCTGAATTCAGCGCGGTTGCCACCAATCCGGATCCCCCGGCCAGCGGCACGACGCCGGCAGTTCCTTGCACTGCGGGGATGAACTACATCGCGTATTCCTCCTGTCAGTATTGGGTGGCATTGACGCCCCAGGGGACGAGCTCCGTCGGGAATGTTTCCGGCCAATTATCAATGCTTGACTCCAGCAGCAAAGTCATCAAGGGTAGCACGGCCTACTTGAATGGCATCGGTGAAGGTCCTGCTGCCGAACTGCTGATTCCAGCTATGCAGACGCCGCTCGCCACTGGCCTGGTTTCGCCGCAGCAGGTATCTGGTGATTCTCTCGGCAACTCCTACGTTGCTGATTCGGGCCAGGGCAAGGTTCTGGAGTTCAAGGCAGGGGCAACTACAGCTTCGGCAGGAACCGCAATCGGGACTGGTCTTACTGCGCCGACAGGAGTTGCCGTTGATGGGTCAGGAGATGTCTATATTGCTGACTCCGGGAAGGTAATTGAAGTGCCTGCCGTGAACGGTACGCTGAACCCCGCGGGACAGACGGTGCTTCAGTCAGGGCTGGGGGCGAACCTGAACCTGGCTGTTGATGGGGCCGGCGATGTCTATGTTGCGGACCCGGCAAACGCGCGAGTGGTTAGGCTCTATAACCCTCAGATGTCAATGCTGATCCAGAACATCCATACCGTAGGTACTGGTTTCACAAAGCCTTCTGCCGTTGCGGTGGACGACGCCGGGAATGTGTTCGTTGCCGACGGGACGAACCTGATCGAAATCAATGCCTGGGGCGGGCAGTCCACCATAACCAGCGGGCTTACAGCTCCAGTTACTGGCCTTGCCGTCGATCCCTCCGGTTCGGTGGATGTAGCCCAGAGTGGTGGCATCATCCGTATCCCGATGGAGGCAGCTGGACTCAATTTTAACGACTCAGCAGCAATCGATAGTGGAGGGGTTACGGCGCCGACCGGCATTGGGCTGGATTCGCTGGGAACACTCTACGTAACTGCCGCGTCCTACTCGGTCACGAACTACACCGCAACCGCCGCGCCGACCACCACAACGGTGACTTCGCCCAATGTGCTGTCGCTGAACAATGCCTTCGTCAGCTTCGGCACAGTAAGCACGGCAACAACGAGTAATCCCGTCGATGTAAGTGTCTACAACATTGGCAACGAACCTCTCTCGCTGACCGGAAGCCCAACCTTCGGAGGGACGAACGCCAGCGATTACGCAATCGAGACGGATGGGCAGAACCCATGCGATACGACGGGTGCCACTCCTATTCCGAGTGCGACTGCATGCACGCTGGGCGTCGCTGTGACCGCAGCAAACACTAACCTCAGCCAGGGGACGATGGCCGTTCCTACCAACGCGGTAAACGCACCCTCCACGAGTGCCTCATTGTCCGCGTGGTCCCTAAACAATCTATGCCTCACCACTACAACGATCACGTTGACCCCGTCGACTGGGCTAGGGTATCCGGCAACCACAACGGTCGCGGCAACTGTTGCTCCGGCGAGTTCTACCTGCTCGTCAGGCAATGTTCCCACGGGTGGCAAAATTGTGTTAACCCTGGCGCCACAAGCGAAGGGGTCGTCGCAGAGCACGCAAACCCAGCAGCTCACAAACGAGAAGGCGAGCTTCAGTCTTACAGGCTTGAACGGCGGCACCTACATCATGTACGTCAGTTACAAGGGCGACCCGATTTTCGGTGGCAGCTCGAGTTCGAGGACCTTCTCCTTCGTCGTCGCGCAGGCGACTCCCACGGTCACGCTCAGTGAACCCACGGGTGTCACGCCTGTGAATGGCGCCTATTACGTGCTGCAGGGATCAACCACGGCACTTCAGGTGTCCGTCACGTCGAGTGTAGGACGTCCGACCGGCAGTGTTAAGTTCCTTAGTGGGACCACGGTCGCAGATCCCACGCAGAACCCCGTAACTCTGAGTGGAAGCGGAACGGCGACGCTCAATACCTCTAACCTTGCAGCCGGAACCTACAACCTCACCGCTGTTTACAGTGGTGATCTCAACTTCGCTACTGTTACGTCTTCTGCGAACACGATCATAGTGATCCCGCCCAGCGCGCTCATCACGGCGAACCCCACCTCCTTGACCGCCGCTGCCGGGACACCGGTGATGAGTACTCTGACGATCACGGCTTTAGAAGGATACTCTCCAAAACTAGGGGCTCAGCTCTACTGCGATAACACCACCCTGCCGCAGTATGCCGAGTGCACGTTCGATGTTCCCACCATCGACCTGTTCGATCACCCGGGCGTACCTCAGATCAGCCACGTCACTATCAGCAGCAACCTTCCCGTAAATGTGGGCGCGGTTCGACTGGGCACGTCTCCGGTAGTGTTTGCCAGTCTGTTTGGCCTTGGGCTTCTGGGTCTGCGGTTCCGCAGGAAGGCTAGAATCTACGGCTCGCTTCTCGGTATGGTGTGCCTAGCGCTAATGGCGGGAGCGCTAACCAGCTTTACGGGATGCACAAACTCGAGTTACACACAGACTCCGCCAGCCCCTCACGTCACCACGCCTTCAGGTTCTTACAACGTTCGGATCTACACGGTTGACCTTACATCAGGGAAGGTATCCTCGCTTCCGTTCACGCTGAGTTTGAAGATTCAATAAGCCGGTAAGTCGCCGGTAGGAACTGCTCCTGAAATGGCTCATTCCCTTTCAGGAACTGCAACAAAAGCATCAGTTAGGTACGAGTTTTCAGGGAGAATTGCCATGTTCACCAAGTCCGACACATCGCTGCGCCGGCTCTCCGCATATATGCTGACGCTGCTCCTCTTCTGCGCAACGTTCAGCAGGGGAGCACTAGCACAAACGCCGCTGGTTACCGGGAGTTTTGCTCCAAGTCTGGCAGCTCCCACCGGGCTGGGAACGGTCTATACGACGGCACTCGACAGTTATGGGGACCTGCTGGTTGTGGACTATGCGAAAGGTGCTCTCTACGAGTATCCGGTGAACGGCGGAGCTGTTATTACACTGCTGCCCGCCGGAAGCCTCGGCGGCTACGCGAACCCCGCCCTCGCCATCGGTGCGAGCAATGATCTTTATATTGGGGGTAACTACAACAATTGCCTGATCAGGCTTCCTTACGATATTCCAAAAGCGACTTGGGATGGGCTATCCACGATCAGTGCAGCGAATGGCAAGTCAGTAACTACTCTGTGCCCCAGCACGTCACCGGCTGTCCTTCCTCTGTATGACTTCGCGGAAGGTGATACGCCTAACCTGTCACCATATTACTTCCAGCCATGGGCGATCACCATAGATCCCAATAACAATGTGCTCATCGCTACGAATAATGGTGGCTTCTTAATCTTTACATTGCCGGTGAACGGTACCGGCGTCACGTCGACGCCGAGCAAAGTCAATAGCCTCATCCTCAACGCTATGACACAGCGCGCCCGGTCCATTGCGGAAGATAAGTACGGCAATATCTACTTCGTCGAGGAGACAGGCCAAAAGGTCGCTCCTCTCCCTGGCGTCCTCATGATCCCGGCAGGTTCGACCAGCGTGGCGTCGGATACGACGCTTGCTCGGGTCGATCCAAATCTGCCCACGGTTACGGGTGTGACGACAGACGCTTCTGGAAATCTCTACATTAGCGACTCCACCGACGGTGTCTTTTTCGTCCCGAACCCCTCTGGAACTCCAAACACCTCCGCTGCCGTGCTCTTGACTCCACTGCCTGCGGACGGTCAGGTTAGCGTCGATTCGACACGCGGCATTCTGTACGTTCCTACGAACCAGAGCGGCAGCCAGACGATAGCCGCAGTAAGGTTCAATGCGGCTGAATTCGGTTCTACTGCGGCAGGGGCTACGGCCGCGACCTCTCAGTCGGTGCTCTTCGGGTTCACTGGGAGCGCAACTCCCACCTCGTTCGCAATCGAGGAAGCTGGCGCCTCCACTCCAGATTTCACCCTCGCGACCGGTGGAACTTGTGCAGCTGGAACGGCGTACGCCGCGCAGAGTGGCTGCAGTCAGAATGTCACCCTAAGCCCACACGCGGCGGGCAGTGTGTCTGCCGAGTTGGTGGTGCTAGGCGCCTCCAACGCGATCCTTGGCTCCATTACGTTGCATGGGACGGGTACTGGTTCGGCGGCGCAGATCCTGCCCGGCGGGCAGACTGCAATTGGAGCCGGCCTTAAGAAGCCGAGCCAGATTGCCGTAGACGCCGCGGGCAACATGTATGTCGCGGATTCAGGATTAGGGGCAGTCGAGGTCTATCCGAAGGGATATGGTACCGTCGCCGCCACAACGACCGTCGGTAAGAGCCTGACCGCGCCCACCGGTGTCGCCGTCGACGGAGCTGGAGATGTCTTCATCGCCGACAGCGGCAACGCGATCGAGGTCCCCATCGGATCGAGCGGCCTAAATGCCGCTGGCCAAATCACACTCAAGACTGGCCTGGGCGCAAATCTCAAGCTGGCAGTCGATGGAATCGGCCATCTCTTCATCGCCGATCCGTCGAACGGACGTGTCGTGAAGCTTGGCAACCTCGGTAGAACTCTCGGTCTGTTGGGTCAAACTGAGACAGACCTCACAGGCTTCAACACGCCTTCGGCCATTGCGGTGGACGCCAGTGACGATCTGTTTGTCGTCGATGGATCCAATGTCATCGAGGTCACGCCATCCGGAACGAAGTCCACCTTCACCAACTTCGCCACTGGCGCGACCGGCATAGCAGTTGACCCGTCAGGAGCGGTTTACGTTGCGGTCCCAGGAGGGACGACCCGTATTCCATATGTGGGCGGAACTCTGACTGCGTCAGGCGAAACGGTCGTTGCCAGTAATGTCACCAATCCCACTTCCGTTGCGATCGATTCAGCGGAGAACGTGTACGTCACCGACGGAACCGCACAAAACGTGGAGCTTATCAGC
>OBLU010004196.1_pt1 | contig 12995 bp, 13 predicted proteins | sample 1518681 | NCBI WGS metagenome assembly OBLU01 (sample SAMEA3539304, study PRJEB22396) | soil metagenome | biome: tundra; feature: field; material: soil | place: USA | collected 2010-05 | depth 0.15 m | reverse complement strand
ATATGGTTCCTGCTGGAAAAACGGCTGCGGCGGAGACAAGAGCGGTGGTGGGTACGGTGCTGCGGGCGTCGCCCCCCATGCTTGCTGCGTAACGGCTGGCGGCTCCGCTGTCCGGGGCACCCAGGCGTTTTCGCGATAGACCGTCCATTGGCCGCTGTCCGGGTCGATCTGCCAGAAAGAGCCGCCGGGATCTGTCGCCACGAGCTGAGCCACGGTTTGGCGGAACTGCCAGTCGGTCAACAGGCCCGCGTCGCGCTGCTGGCTTAGCACTGTGTAGCGTTGCGCAACCTCTTCGAAGGTCATGGCATGTCCGTCCACATCATAGGAAAGAAAACAGCCCGTAAAGAATCGGGCCGAGGACCATCCCGGCAGCCACAGTGATGACCGCGCCCACGATCATGAATATCGCCACCTTCTGCGTTTCGGCGGCGGTGAGTTCGCGAACTGCAACAACTGTCGCCGGGATGGACCACAAGCGTACGAGTTGGCCAAGTCCGGGCAGGAAGCCGAGCATGTTGGCCCCGGTGGCATAAGCCATTGCGCGAAGGAGCACGCCCGGGTCGAGCTTCACGCCAACCATGCTGGCAGAGAGTGCGCTCAAGATATACACGGTGGCAGCCGTGCTCACCACGGTGAGCGCAACGGTCACGATCAGTACCTTGATGAGGCCCGATCCCAACGACATCGTGCTGAGGCCGCTAAAGAGGATCGCCGGCACGGCGGTGAGGGCGATGGCGGCGACCGCGTTCCAGTTCCCTTTCGAGTCGAGCGCCGCTTGGCGGGCAATCCTGGGGTCGAGGAACGTGGCCCGGATCATCCAGGCCAGAATCTGCATGATACCTGTGGGTTTGTCCCCGAGCGAGGCGGCAATGGACTCGCCCGTCGGAATGAGTTTCTTCTGGAAATCCCACAACGGCGGTGAAGGTGGCAGGGACGAAGCAAAGCTTGGTCCACCGCCCGGAGGAGGAGGCGGCAGCGGACGATAGCTCGCCCCAGACGATGGCGGTGGAGCACCATAACCGGGAGCAGGTGGTGGCGGAGCGGGCCTCAGGGAGGGCGGCGGTGGCGGGGAACTATAGCCCTGTTGGAGCGGCGGTGGCGGTGGCGGGGCGCCATAACCCGGCCGGAATGGCGGTGGTGGAGGACCATAACCTGGAGCAGGTGGTGGTGGAGCGGGCCTCAGGGAAGGCGGCGGTGGCGGTGGCGGGGCGCCATAACCCGGCCGGGATGGCGGTGGTGGAGGACCATAACCTGGGGCAGGTGGCGGCGGAGCGGGCCTCAGAGAAGGCGGCGGTGGCGGGGAACTATGACCCGGCCCGACCTGCAGTGGCGGAGCGACATAGCCGGGGGCAGGTGGTGGCGGAGATGTGGGAACCGAAGCCGCGGCAACCGGCGGATCGACTAGAGTCTGGTTTCCACACTCACCGCAAAACAGTGCGCCCTCCACGAGAGGTGTTCCGCAATGCCCGCAGAACTGTGCCACAGATTCTCCTTCGATTTGTCCGCTCGCGGCGCCGAAACCGCGAGGCTCAGTCACCCAAAGGCAGTACAATAGTTTAAAGCCTTGCAGCTCGAAAGGCAATAGGAGCTGAATATCTGCTGAATATCTTTAGGCTTGGTCTATTCAGTGCGTTCATCCTCGTCTTGTTGGGGACATTTTCGGGCTGCCGGCAGAGAAACCCCCGCCCCGAAGTAGTCGTCTACACCTCGGTTGACCAGGTAAACGCGGAGCCGGTGCTGAAGGAATTTGCGCGCCGGAGCGGCATTCTGGTGCGCCCGGTCTTCGACGTGGAAGCCTCCAAGACGACCGGCTTGGCGAACCGCATTGCGGCGGAGAAGGCCCGCCCGCAGGCGGACGTTTTCTGGAACAACGAGTTCGTCCAGACTTTGCGTCTGAAGTCGGAGCGCCTGCTGGCGCCGTCGCAGCCGCGGGGACGCGAGCCCCTGCCCGCGCACCTGCGAGACCCCGACGGATACTGGTACGCCAGCGGGGCGCGCTTCCGGGTGATTCTGGCCAACACCAAGCGGCTCAAACCGGGCGAGCGCCCCCAGAAACTGGAGGACTTCGCCACGGACAAAGTGCCCGCCAAAGATCTCGCCATTGCCATGCCGCTTTTCGGAACCTCGGCGGCCCAGGCGGCGGCGCTCTACGCCACCTTGGGAGAAGAGAAGGCGCGAGGGCTTTATACCAGACTCCGCGACCGCGGCGTGAGGGTGGTGGACGGCAATGCCGTGGTACGCGACTTGGTTTCTCAAGGTAGCGTGGCGGCGGGATGGACGGATTCCGACGATGCCTGTGGAGCCATCGAACGGGGAGCCGACGTCGAGATAATCCTGCCGGACCAGGATGCGGGAGGCACACTGATGATCCCGGCGACCGTCGCCGAGGTGGCTGGCGCGCCGCATCCCAAGGAGGCCTTGGCGCTGATGGAGTTTCTCCTGGAGCCTGCCACCGAGAAGATGCTCATCGATAGCGGCTTCTTCCAGATGTCCGTGCGCGAGGGCGGCCCGACCCAGGCGTGTCTTGGGGGGCGGCCGGTTCGCACGATGCACATCTCGCTGCCGGAAATCGGCGCGCGTCTGGAGACCAGCCGCCGGGACATGAGCGCGTTGTTCAACCGGTGATTCCACCGTGGAACGCTTTGAGCGAAGTGCCACGACCGCAGGATGGGCGCTGTTCGCTCTGTGGGTTTGGGCGCCCCTGGCGGGGTGGTTCGCCGCCCCGTTCACGGTGCCGGCGCACGAAGTAATGGGGCTGATCTTACCCGGTGCGCGCCGCGCCGGCCTGCTCGCCGAAACGCTGGCCTATGCCGCCGGAGTGGCGGCTCTCGCCACGGTGGTGGGTGTCGCGGCAGCGCTGTATTGCTGGCGGCGGGACGAGTCCCTCGCGTGGCTCGCGGAACGCACGGCGCTGCTGGCGGCGCCAATCCCTCCATACCTGCACGCGCTGGCCTGGTTGCCCCTGTTCGCTGCCCTCCCGGCGCACGGCGCGGGCGGTATCGTCGGCTGGATCACGGCCGGGTGGGTCCAGACCCTCGCTCTGCTGCCGTTCTGCTTCGGACTGGCCAGGCTGGCGCTCGAAGACCTCGACCCGCGTTGGATTGAGGCCGGACGAGTGTTCGGCCCCGACCGGCGCCTACTGGTGCGCGTGGTACTCCCGGCCCTGCGCCCCGCGGCGTTTGCGGCGCTGGCTTTGGCGTTTCTCCTGACGCTCGCGGATCCCTCCGTGCCTTCTCTGTTTTCCAAAAGCACCTATTCGATGGAGGTTTTCTCGGAATTCAGCGCCACGCACGACGCGGCGCGGTCCATGCTGCTGGCGACACCGCTGGCATTGGCTGGCCTGCTGGCACTCGTTCCCGTGGGCCGCTACTGGCGGGCAGTGGCACAACGCCCGGCCATGGCCGGCGCGCGCCCGGCGCCGTTTGCCGTCGCAGGTGTGGACCTCTTCCTTCTGCGCTCGGGCGCGGCGCTGACAGTCTTGCCAGCGCTCGCTCTGATGGCCGCATTGCTCAAGCAGGCATGGCCGATTTCTGACTGGGGCGCTTCTCTGTCCGACGGACTCGGCAGCGCCAGCCTCAGCGCGGCCGCGGCCCTGATCGCGGCCGCGGCGGCCTGTCTACCGGCGCTGGCTGTTTCGAAGGTTGTGGCTGCGTGGCCCAAAACAACCTGGTGGCTGGTAAGCGCGCCCCTGGCCGCGCCTGCAGGGCTGGCCGGTGCCGGACTGATCTGGCTTTGGAACCGCAACCTGCCAGTGACGCCCTACGGCACATTCTGGATGCTGGTACTGGCCGCGCTGGCGCGGTTCACGCCGCTGGCCGTGCTGGCCGTCGCAGCTTGGCGGGGACGCCTCGACCCGCTCCTAGTGGATGCTGCGGAAGTGTTCGCCGCTCCCCGACGCGCGTTCTTGCGCGTGGTGCTCCCGCAACTGGCGCCCGGTCTGGCGGCGGGTGCGGCTGTGGTCTTTGCGCTGTCCCTGGGCGAACTGGGCGCCAGTCTCCTGGTGGCGCCGCCGGGAGCCAGCACATTGGCGTTGAGAATTTACAATTACCTGCACTACGGAGCATCGGGATCGGTGGCTGCTCTGGCGTTGTGCCTAATGGGTGCGACAGCCGTGGCAGTTCTGGCCGCCACCTGGCTGTGGAGGACATGGCGTGATTGAACTGCGGAATGTGCGCAAAGTGTTGGGCCGCCGCCGGGTGCTGGACGGGCTGAGCCTTTTGGTGAGTCCCGGGGAATGTGTGGCGATTACCGGGGTCTCCGGAGCGGGCAAGACGACCCTGCTGCGGTTGGTGGCTGGCTTCGAGACTCCCGATGAAGGTGCTGTCCTGCTGCGCGGGGTGGAAGTGAGCCGGCCCGGTTGGGCACTGGCCCCCCACGCGCGCGCCCTCGGTTTTCAATTTCAGGAATCGGCCCTGTGGCCGCATATGAATCTCCGGGCAAACGTGGCCTTCGGTCTCCATACCGACGGCACTCGCGCCGACGATTGCCTGGCGCGCGCGGGATTGAGCGAGATGGCCGACCGCTATCCCGGTGAAGTGTCCGGCGGCGAGGCCCGCCGTGCTGCCCTGGCGCGCGCCCTGGCTCCTGGCCGGAACATACTTCTTCTTGATGAGCCGCTGGCCAATCTTCAACCCGAATTGTGCGCCGGGATGGCGCGCTGGATCGCCGCGGAACTGCGCGCCGCATCTGCGGCGTGTCTCTGGGTGGCGCACCACCCGGAAGAGTCGGCCGGAGTTGCCACCCGCGTCCTGGTTCTCTCCAATGGCCGATTCGGATGAAGATGCGAACAAGATCTGATAGTCTGTAAAGCAAGGGGCGAGATATGGCTGCGTGCGTGAATTGTGGCAGGGAGAATCCGCCGGGCTTGAAGTTCTGCACGTTTTGTGGCAAGCCGTTCCTTTCTCAACCGCCCATGCCGCCCGCAGCGGTCGCGGGGCGGACCTGCCCGGCGTGTGGCGCCTCGATTCCAGAAGCCGTGAAGTTCTGCGTCAAGTGCGGTAAACCGTTGGGGGCGGCTGCGCAGCCGCCGGTCACAGCCTCGCCACCCGTACCCCCACCGCTCTTCTCGCCCTCGCCCCTTCCGCCACCCCCTCTCCAGCCTCCGGTTCTTCCGGCGGTGGGGCCTGCGGTGCCCCTGGGCACCCCCCTTCCGCCTCCGTTGATGATGCCCCCAGGACCGCCTTCCCAGTTGTGGAAATCGCCAGTGGGGATGATCGTGGCAGCGATTGCCGTAGTGGCGGCGCTTAGCTATTACGGATACAGGAAGTGGCATGCAACCAACGCTGCGCCGGCAGCCGTCGTGCAGGTTCCGGCGCGAACGGGCCAATCTGCAGCGGGTACAACCGGGAGCCAGCCGAATCTGCCACCTCCGGCGGAACCCTTTCGCTCGAAACAGGCGCCAGGCAGAACGGAGACTGCCAAGGCGCCGGTGATCACTCCTCTCCCAACTAAACGTCCCCAGTCATCGCCACCGACTCCTATTCCATCGCCGGCTCCTGTTTCCGCGCCCTCAACTGCGACAGTTGTGGGTACGCCGGTGATAACCAAGATCGTCTCTCCCCAGGCTGCAGGATCTTGCCCGGCCACACCTCCTCCGGCGACGACTACTTTCTTGTCCAGTGACCAGGCCAGAATTGATCTGTGGATTTCCCTTACGGGGCTCTCGAATGGAGACAAGATCTCGTTCGCCTTAACCGATCCTACCGGCAAGGTGAACCACGCTTACGACAAGTCCGTGGACGTGGTCTTTGAGGGAGGTTACCTTGGCATCAACGAACGGGACATAACCAGCGACCGCGCCAAAGAGCTGAATCTGCCCGAGAAGGCGGGCGAAGAATTGACCCGCATTTACAAGGACACCGCAGCCGAGAAAGCGGGTCTCAAGGTCGGAGACGTAGTTTTGTATTACAACGGCCAGCGGCTGGAGGGAAAAAACCAGTTGGCGGACCTGATTCGCAGCACGCCGCCCGGCCACGAGGCGAGGCTCAGGATATGGCGCGGCGGGTCGGTTCTTCCGGTGACTGTGGACATCGGGCAGAGGACGAGGGGCGGCATGGTCTTCTGTCATCACCTTCTGAACCCCGCCGCTGCGATGCCGGGCAATTGGTCCGTGGGCGTGTATTGGAACAATCACCTAACGCCCGTGTTCCCACCCCTGGCGTTCACGGTAGTCCGGGTCCGGCCGTAGTCCCAACGACCGCCCGCGGATGATGTATCCCCACTTTGGGCAAGCACCGCAGAGTCGGATCAAAGTGTCTGATCATCTGAAGCCGCGCCCCCTACCGCGAGTCTGTCCGGATCGCGGCAGTGCGAGCCTGCAGGTCCAGCCCAAGGGACGTGCCACTGGGGCACGCCAGATGCTGCCGTCGACTGCGACTACGAACCACCCAGGTTGAACGTGATGGCCACCTCCGTGACCACTTCCGTCGGCTCGCCATTCAGTAGAGTGGGCCTGTAAAGCCACTGCCGCACCGCGTCTATGGCGGCTTGTCTTAGGAACGGATGCCCAGAGATAGCAGTCGCTTCCTTGACCGCACCGTCCTTTCCGACAATGACTCTAAGCCGCACCACGCCGCTGATCCGAGCCTGCTTTGCCAGCGTCGGATATACCGGTGGAATCTGTCGGATGAGCACGGGTCCCTGGACGTTGTCTCCCGCACGGATTCCCCGATCCTGGGGCGCGCTTGTTCCCGAAGGAACCGCCGGCACCACGGCAGGAGGTGCGTGACGGACGGGAGCTGGCCCACTCCCGGACGACGGTGCCGGTCTTGGCGGGACTCGCTCCTCGGAGACACTGCCGGCAGAAGTCTGGCCCGACTTCCCGGACTGTTGAGCCGGGTTTGCGGCCGCGGCCGCAGATTTGTGTGCGGGTTGAGATTTGACAGACGGAGGTAACGCTGCCTGCCCGCCACCCTGCGGGACTCGCTCCGTTGGCAATGGCTGCGGTAGAAGGGCGGCTGCCGGTGTCGGCGCAGCCTTGTTTGCGAACCACTTCGTGTATCCGTAATAGCCGACCCCGCCAAGAACCACCAGCACAACGATTACGGCGACGATCATGCCCACCGCCGAGTTATGCGGTCCGGGTGGGGGGCTTGGAGGAGGCATGAATGCGGGCGGATTCGGCGCGTCCGGCATTTCGTCGAGGCGGCCGGACGGGACTAATGGAGTCCTCCAAGGTGGCGGCGGGAGAGCGGCTGCGATAGGCGGCGGAGGTCCAAGTGGCGGTGGGGCTGCCACGGGCGGATGCGCGGCTTCCCGTAAGGGCTTTCCGCATTTGATGCAAAACTTCACAGCCTCCGGGACCGAAGCGCCGCACGCGGGACAGGTTCGCCCGACAACCGCTGCTGGCGGCAGGGGTGCTGGCGCCATGAGAGGCTTGCCGCAAGACGTGCAGAAACTCAGCCCCACCGGGTTCTGGTTGCCGCAATTTATGCAAGCTGCCATAATCACTTCCTTTGTCTCAGATTATAGAGCCGTTTTCTCTGGTGCTGTGAAATATTGAAATAATGCCCAGCTTTGGCCCGATCCAGCGCGGCGATTTGACTGGCTCGTATAATTTATAACCCAAACAGGGAAGCGTCTCTCAGTCCGCGTACAAACCTCCCATGGTGCAGTTTGGGCAAGTCACTGTTTTCTCCTGTATCCCGAGCTGACGCTGCCCGCAGCCCTTCCGCCACGTACTTAACCGCCAGGCCGTCCCGCGCCGGGTGGACCGCTCCAAGGTCCTTCACGCTGCGAGCCTCAGGACCCGGACCTCTGCCGCGAAGCGCCGAGAAGAAGCCGCCGCACAGACTGGCTGGAGTCCATGACGAGCGCCGCCTGCGCCACGCCTTCGGCTTCCGGCGCGCTCCAACGCGAGATGGCCCGCTTGAGTTCGGGGATCAAGGGCGCGCTGACGCTGAATTCTTCCAGGCCCAGGCCAAGCAGAAGCGGCGCCGCCAGAGGATCGGCAGCCAGTTCGCCACAGAGGGCCACGCCGATTCCTCCGCCGCGGCCAGCCTCGATAGTCTGCCGGATCATTCGCAATACGGCGGGCTGAAAGGGATCTGCGATCGGCGCCACGCGGGAGTTTGTCCGCTCGGCAGCCATGACGTACTGGATCAGATCGTTACTGCCGATGCTGAAAAAGCTCGCTTCGCGCGCCAACTGATCGGCGATGGCAACTGCCGCGGGCACTTCGATCATGACGCCGATCCGGATGTTTTTCTGGAAAGGTAACCCTTCCCGTTCCAGTTCAGCCTCCGCTTCGCCAACTAGGGCTTTCGTCTCGCGCAACTCGTCCACCGAACTGACCATCGGCAACAGCAACTCGACTGCCTGTGTCGCGCCCGCGCGGAGGATGGCACGGAGTTGCGTTCGGAAGAGGTCGCGCCGGCTCAACATCACGCGGATGCCCCGCCAGCCGAGGAAAGGGTTGGCTTCCTCGCCGATCTCCACGTAGGGCAGACTCTTGTCGCCGCCGATGTCAAGCGCGCGGACGGTCAGTTGACGCCCCCCTAGCGACTCGGCGATCGCCCGATAGGCGGCCACCTGCTCCTCTTCGCCGGGTGCGGCCGTGCGGCCCAGGAACAGAAACTCCGTGCGCAGTACACCCACACCCTCGGCGCCACAGGCCAAGGCTTCCGCTGCTTCGGCAACGCCGCTGATATTGGCGAACACTCGAATCCGGCGCCCGTCCCGGGTCGCAGCAGGTCTCGACCGCTCCAATTCCGCCGCGCGGCGAGCGGTCAGCCAGTCCTGGCGGCGGGCTTCCAGTGCCTGCGCCTGATCTGCATCCGGTGAAATCCAAACGGTCCCCTGCTCTCCGTCCACGGCAACAATCGTTCCATCGGCCAGGACGGAGATCCCCGGCCCTAATCCAGCTACCACCGGAATGCCCATGGCCCGCGCCAGGATTATGCTGTGTGCGCTGGCGCTGCCCGTCTCCAGGCACAACCCCAGCGCCATCGCGGGATCGAGGTCCTTGACCTCGGAAGGGGTCAGATCGTGCGCCGTGAGGATCGCCGGCTCACGCAGAACCCTCACGCCGCTCGTTTGACCGGTGAGCCTTCGCAACACCCGTGCCGCAACATCCGTCACGTCAGCCGCCCGGGCTCGAAGATAGGGGTCCTCAAGGGCGGCAAGACGGTTTGTGAGCCTGGTCGTTTCGGCCTGCCATGCGGACTCCGCGCCGGCCCCCAGCATGCGCGAGGCTCCCCCGAGCAGTTCCGGGTCTTCGAGGAAGAGCGACTGCGCATCGAAGATGCCAGCCTCATCCGCTCCGATGTGAGCCTTGGACCATTCGTATAGCGCCCTGGTCTCCTCTTGCGCACCGCGCACGGCGGACATCAGGCGTTGCCGCTCAGCCGCAGGACTCCCGATAGCCCGAGGCGTGAGTTCGATGGCGGCGGGACGGAGCTTGACTAGCGGGCCGATGGCGATGCCCGCGGACGCCGGGATGCCGCTCAGTTGGTGTTGAGACGGTTGGGGGAGCCGGTTGGGAATTCGCTCGACGAGTTCCTCTTTATCGCCACAGCCGGATTCGATGAAATTCCCGAGCGCGGCGAGCGCATCGTGCGCTTCGGGTCCTTGTGCGCAGATCCGCAACTGATGGCCTTGTCGCGCCCCGAGGCTCAGGACACCGTTGATGCTGTCGCCTGCGGCCGGACCGGTCCGCTGGGTCAGGTTTTGCAGCATCACCCGCGCTCGATAACGCCGCGTCAGGCGAACGAGCTGCGCCGCCGGTCGTGCGTGCAGTCCGAGACGGTTGGGAAGCTTGACCAGCGCCTCCTCGCAAGGACCGGTGTCGTCGGGAGGCTGCGGTTGCTGGTCATCTGTGCCCAACTGCGCGGCTTTGCCGGCCAGTGCGTTCCGCGCTTCGAGAGCGATTTCCCCGAGGCTTGCGCCTGCCGCGGCCAGGCTGGCTGCCGCCACGGCTCCTTCCACCAGCGGAGCGGCGCACAATTGCACGCGCGATTGTCTCGCCTCGCCCAGAAGCTCGATCGCTGTCCCCGCGCTCAGCACGGCGCTCCCGAGGTCCATGAGAACCAGCACTCCGTCCTCGCTGTAGACCGACTCAATCGCCTGGAGCACCCGGAACGCGTCGGTGCCGATCGGGTTCTCTGGGTCGGCCGAGCCCCCGGCAGCCGCGATCCGAACCCTTCCCTGCGCCACCTGCTGCGCCAAATCACACACGCCCTCAGCCAGCTTGGCGCTATGGGAGACAATCACCAGGCCGATCATGAGCGCCATGTGTCCGCGGCCGCTTTGAGCAGCAGGTAGGAAGAGGTCGCTCCCGGATCCTGGTGGCCGATGCTGCGCGCGCCCAGATAGCTGGCCCGGCCCTTGCGTGCCTGCATGGGAATTGTCCCCAGCATTCCCGCGTGGGCCGCCGCCGCGCCCGCGTCGAGTATTGCCGCCAGGCTGCCTCCGTCTTCGATGGCCTTGCGCTTCGCGTCCAAAGCCGGGAGCAGGGCGTCCATCATGGTCTTGTCGCCTGCGACCGCTTTGCCGCGCTGCCCGACACCCTCGATGCCCGCCTGAAACAGTGCCAGCACATCGGCCGCCTCAAGCTCGGCTTTCCCGGCGCAGGCCGCCGCGGCCCGAAGAAAAAAAGTGCCATACAGCGGCCCGGCGGCGCCGCCTACACGGCGGATGAGGGTGGTGGCCACATCCTGGAGGACAGATCCGATATCGGGCGGAACATGAGACGCCAGCACCGCCTTCACCGCAGTGAAGCCGCGGTCCATGTTGATTCCGTGGTCGGCATCGCCGATAGCCGAGTCCAATTCCGTGAGCCATTGCCGGTTCTCGGAGAAGACGTGTTGCAGGAGTTCCAGCCAGTTGAGAACTTCTTGCTTGCCCACGGCCATGCGCTCAGATCCCCCATCGCAGCCCCGGAGTGAGCACGGGATCGTCCCATAGCGACAGCAACTCGTCATCGGCTTTGAGCAGCGTGATCGAGCAGCCTGCCATTTCGAGGCTGGTGATGTAATTACCCACCAGCCGGCGCGCGACGCGGATGCGCAGCCCTCGCAGGATCTGCTCCAACTCCCCGTAGACGAGATAGAGTTCCATCAAAGGGGTGCCGCCCATGCCGTTGACCATGGCGATGACTTCGTCGCCGCTGCGGAACGGCAGGTCCGCCAACACCGTCCCCACCATGCGCGCGGTCAGTTCCCTGGCCGGTACCGAGGGCATGCGCTCGCGCCCCGGTTCACCATGGATGCCAATACCCATCTCCATCTCGTCTTCGCCCAACTCGAAAGTGGGTTTGCCGGCCGCGGGTACAGTGCAGGGAGTCAGGGCCATCCCCATGGAACGTCCGTTCTGATTGACCTTGCGGCAGAGAGCTTCCACGCGCGCCAGATCGTAGCCGCGTTGGGCCGCGGCTCCACAGAGCTTTTCCGCCAGGACGGTTGTCCCGACTCCACGGCGGCCCGCCGTGTAAAGGCTGTCCTCTACGGCAACGTCGTCGTTGATGACCACCGCCCGCACTTCTATGCCCTCAGCCTGGCAGAGTTCAGCGGCCATTTCGAAGTTCATGATGTCGCCCGTGTAGTTCTTGACGATATGCAGAACACCCGCTCCACCGTTGACGGCGCGGGTGGCGGCTTCGATTTGATCCGGAGTCGGAGAAGTGAACACCTGGCCGGGACAAGCGACGTCCAGCATGCCTTTGCCCACGAATCCCACATGCAGAGGTTCGTGACCGCTGCCTCCGCCCGACATGATACCGGTCTTGCCTGGTACCGGCGCGTCGGCCCGGACCACGTAAACCGGCTCCAGGCAAACTCTCAGAATATCCGCATGCGCCAGGGCCAGCCCAGCCAGGAACTCCCGCGGCACATTCTGCGGATCGTTGATCAGTTTCTTCATGGGTCCTCCTCGGATAGCCAGGGTCTCAGAACCTCTCCCAGTGCAGCACCTCGAAAAGCGGCCGCTTGTCCTTCTGGGGTTCCTCGGCCGGATGCCCGATCGAGAGCAGGCTGATCAATTTATAAGCCTCCGGCACGCCAACCATCCTCCGGACCTTCTCTGCGTAAGGCTTCTTGTCCCCGGCCACCCAGCAGGCGCCCAGGCCATGTGCCCGCGCGGCCACGAGTATATTCTGGCTCGCATTACAGCCGTCCTCCAGGTAGTACTTCGTGTCCTTGCACAGGACCACCACGCAAGCCGCGGCCTCCGCAATGAAACCCCCGTAGTCCGTGGCGGCGGCGAGCGAGCGGAGCATTTCCCTCTCTGTGACCGCCACAAATTCCCACGGTTGGATGTTGATCGCGGTGGCGGCCAGGCGGCCGCAGTCGATGATGTCCTCGATCACCTCTCGTGACACAGGTTCGCCCGTGTAGGCGCGAATCGATCGCCGCGTCTTCAAAGCCTCGATGCAGTCCATTTCGGTAGACCAGCCTAGCACACAGCCCTCTCACGCTCGCGGACTCTCTCAAAGTTGGATCATCACCGGCGGCGTTCGGGCTGCTTCACGGGATAATGGTCCCGTGTTGCTCCCCCGGACTCCCGGCACCTACACCCTCGTGCTCGCGTCGGCCGTCACCGCCCGCATCCGCGTGGGGCGACTCGGGGTCCTTCAACTCCGGCCAGGGCACTACGTATACGTTGGTTCGGGCAGAGCATCCCCACTGGCACATCGACTACTTGCGGAAATATGCCCGATTGGTCTCGGTCTGGTACCGCAGCGGAGCCCGCTGCGAACACTCCTGGGCGGCACAACTGAGGGCCATCCCCGGCAAGACCGTCCCGATGGCCGGCTTCGGAAGTTCGGATTGCCGGTGCGCGGCGCACCTGTTCGGGTTGGTGAACGGCGCCCGCGAGATTCTTGGTCAACTGTCCGCTTATCCTGAAATCATGGCGAGCTTTCCACCAACCACACGAACGCAAGTAAAGCGCCTGCCACAGCGGGCTCTCTACAGTCAGGATGAGATCTACACCATCCTCGACGAGGGCTTCCTTTGCCATATCGGCTTCGTCGTTGACGGCCAGCCATATGTCATCCCCAC
>OBLU010004194.1_pt1 | contig 12997 bp, 11 predicted proteins | sample 1518681 | NCBI WGS metagenome assembly OBLU01 (sample SAMEA3539304, study PRJEB22396) | soil metagenome | biome: tundra; feature: field; material: soil | place: USA | collected 2010-05 | depth 0.15 m | reverse complement strand
GCGAGTTGGCGAACAAGGCGATTGAGGAATACCGCGCCGCCATTGATGCGGACCCCACGTCGGCTTACCTGACTTCGGGCCTGGCTGAGCTCTATGCCAAGACCGGACGCATTCGCGACGCCGTGGTCGAGGCGCAGGACATCATCAAGCGCAATCCCAATAATCTGGAAGCCCGACGCCTGCTGGGAAGAATCTACCTGCGCTCGCTTGGCGACATGCAGGCGGGCAGCGGCTCGGAAAGCGTGCTGAAACTGGCGATCGAGCAGTATGAACAGATCGTCCGCCTGCAGCCCGACAGCATGGACGACCACCTGCTTCTCGGGCGTTTGTATCGCTTGAACAACGATCTGCAAAAGGCGGAGAGCGAATTCAAGATGGCTGTGAAGCTGCAGCCGGATTCCGAAGAGGCCGTCACCACCCTGGCCTATCTGTATAACGAACTGGGCGACACAGCGCGCGCCGCCCAGGTACTCAGTTCGGTCCCCAACCCGGGGCGCTCAGCCAAGCTCTACTCGGCGCTGGGATACACCTACGAGCAGCAAAAACAATATAAGGGAGCCATCGAAGCCTACCGGCACGCGATTGAAATGGACCGCGACAATCTGGACGCGATTCGCGGACTGGCCCAGAACCTGCTGAACGATGGCCAAGCCGATGCCGCGCTCGAACAATATAAAGTGATCGCGGATGCGAATCCGGAAGATGCCCAAACCTACGTGCGCATCGCGGAAATTTACCGCAAGCAGGGCAAGTACGATCTCGCGCTTGAGCATCTGAAAAAGGCCGAATCGATGGTGCAGGATTCGGTCGAAGTTCCCTACAACATCGCGGCCATCTACCAGGCGCAGGGACGGTACGACGAAGCCGTTCCGATCATGCGCGACCTGCTGAAGAAATCCGAGAAGGCTGAGGGCAAGTACTCGACCGGCGAGAGAAGCAATCGCGCGGTTTTTCTGGAACGGCTGGGTGCGATCTACCGCGACCAGGGAAACATCAAGGCCGCCAACGAGACGTTCCGGGAGATCATCGCGCTGGGTGGCGATGAGAACATCGAGCGCGGTTATCAGGAGATCATCGATACCTGGCGCGAGGCCAAGGACTGGCAGAAGGCCTACGACGTTGCCCGGGAAGCGGTCCAGAAGCTGCCCAGTCCGCAACTGAAGATGGTGCTGGCGACGCAGCAGGCGGATGTCGGCGACGCTGACAAGGCCCTCAAAGACGTGCATGGGATGTTGAAGGGGGATGCCAACTCCAACTCCGAAGACCGCGAGGTTTATGTCACCCTGGCACAGATGAACACGAGACTGCGCCGTTTCAACGATGCCGAGCAGGCGCTCGACAAAGCGGAGCAGCTATCGAAGAAGCAGGAAGACAAGGAGTACGTCTGGTTCCTCCGCGGCGCGAATTTTGAGCGTGCCAAACGCTATGCCGAAGCGGAAGAGCAGTTCAAGAAGGTGCTGGCGAGCAATCCGGAGCATGCTTCAGCGCTGAATTATCTGGGCTACATGCTGGCCGACCAGAACATGAAGCTCGAGGAAGCATTCGGATACATCAAGCGTGCGGTCGATCTCGATCCCACCAACGGCGCCTATCTCGATTCGCTCGGCTGGGCGTACTTCCGGCTGGGCAAGTATGAACTGGCCGAAGACAACCTGCTGAAGGCTTCGCAGAAGATCAATACCGATCCTACGGTGCATGACCACCTTGGCGATCTGTACCAGAAGACCGGGCGATTGAAGATGGCGGCGACAAACTGGGAGCGCGCACTGACCGAGTGGAGCCGGGCGATTGCTGCCGATGTCGATCCGGGTGACCAGGCCCGGGTACAGAAGAAGCTCGACTCGGCCAAAATGAAACTGGCCAAGGAAGAGGGCACGAAGCAGTAGCGAGCTAGCGCGCCGGCAGACGGCTCTTTTCCGGCCAGTACAATTCCGTTTTCGATCCGCCTTTTCCTATGTCACGACTTCGTGCGATCTTACTCGGCGTTCTTGTTCTCTTTCTGCTGGCCGTGGGTTTTGTGGCCTGGAAGAGTATCCTGCCGAAGCCGCAGTCGTCATTCACCAGCCTGCAACCCGCGCCGGACTTCACCTTGAACGATCAGGATGGCAAGCCTTTGACCCTTTCGAGTCTGCGCGGAACGCGGGTCGTGCTGCTGTTCTATCGCGGCTACTGGTGAGCGATCTGCATGCGCCAACTGCGCGAGTTCGCGCAGCATGCTGGTGAGTTCGAGCAAGCCAAGGCACGCCTCGTAGCGATCAGCGTGGATGACCAGGAGCACGCGCATCTGGTTTGGGACAAGAAGGCCGACCACCAGTTCGTCATCCTCAGCGATCCGGAGGCGCGGGTGATTCGTCAATACGGACTGCTCCACGCACAGGGCCACGCTCATGCGGACATCGCCATCCGCACAACCTTTCTGATCGATGAAAACGGGCGCGAGCGCTGGCGCAAGGTTTCTGGCACCGCGTTCGAGGTCCCCAGGGCCGCGGAAGTGCTGCAACAGTTGCACGAGATGCGGTAGGTTGAACTTGGGCTCGCGGGTGCGGGTTGCAAGTCCGCATTCAAAACTCAAAAATTCAGCGGTGCTAAACTCTTTGCATGCTGGCCGACTATGCGGTCCGCGTGGAAGCATCCCGCGGACGGCGCCATCCCGAGCCGCCGCATTCCTACCGCAACGCCTTTCAACGTGACCGCGACCGCGTTGTCCATTCGCGCGCCTTTCGCCGCCTGGAGGCGAAGACGCAGGTCTTCACCCGCCGTTATTCTGACCACTTCCGCAACCGGTTGACGCACACCATTGAGGTCGCGCAGATCTCGCGCACCATAGCCGCGCAATTGGGACTGAACCCCGACCTGGTGGAGGCGCTCGCCCTGGTGCATGACCTGGGCCACCCTCCTTTCGGGCACTCCGGAGAAAAGGCGCTCGACGCGGCCATGCGCCAGCACGGACTGTCGTTCGATCACAACCTGCACGCGCTGCGCATTGTCGAAGACTTCGAACTGCGCTACGCGGCATTTCGCGGGCTGAATCTGACGTTTGAAGTCCGCGAGGGGATTATCAAGCACTCACACGATTACGCAGCCAAAGACCATCCTGAACTCGCGGAGTATCTGCTGGATGAGCGGCCGCCGCTGGAGGCGCAGCTCATCGACCTGACGGACGAGATTGCCTACAACACGGCTGATCTGGACGATGGCTATGAAGCCCGACTGCTGACGGTGGAGCAGATTGCGGAGAACGTGGAGCTATTCAAACGCCATTACAGCGAGGCAATGAAGAGTTACCCTAATGCTCCCGAGAAGCTGGTCTTCAATGAAGCACTGAAAGGCATTTTTGACGCGTTCGTCGGAGACCTGATTACGAACACGGGGCAACGTGTGCGAGCGGCAGGCGTGCACTCTCTGGAAGATGTCCGCCGCCATCGCGAGAGACTGGCCGCCTTTAGCCCGCCGGTCGAAGAGGAGCGCCGCCGTCTGAAAGACTTTCTCTACGAGAATCTTTACTACAGCCCAGCGCTGGCCGGGGAGAAAGAAGATGCCGAGCGCATCACTGGAGAGCTGTTTGTCCACTGGATGGAAGAGCCCGACGACCTGCCGCGCAACTACCGCGAGAAAGCGTCCCAGGAGCCCCTGCCGCGTGTCATCTGCGACTACATCGCGGGGATGACCGATCCGTTTATTTATCAGCAGTACGAGAAGTATTGCGGGGCGTAGGGACAGCCGCCCTCGGCTGTCCATGACGAGCACAGCTTGTCTTCGGTTTTGTTTGGGCACCCCGGCAGCGTAGCGGGGCTTCGCCCCGCCGGACAGCCGACGGCGGCTGTCCCTACGTGATGTTGCTAATCACTTCGCGTAGGTGATCCGGTAGATCACGCCTACAGAATCGTCGCTCAAGTACATTGCCCCGTCGCCGTCGAATGCGATCCCCACCGGACGCCCCATCCAGCGGCCTTTTTTCGTTTCGTCCGGCGCCAGCCATCCGGTGATGAAATCTTCGGCGGCGCCCTGGGGCTGGCCTTTGTCGTCGAGTTTCACGCGCACAACTTTGTAGCCGGTCGGAACGCTGCGATTCCACGATCCATGAAATGCGACGAAGATGTTGTTGCGATACTCGGCGGGGAATTGCGAGCCTTCATAAAACGCGAGGCCAAGCGGTGCGGAGTGCGCTTGCATCTGCACTTTCGGCGCGATCACATTCTGGCAGCGATTGTCCCTGGGCTTGGTGAAGTTTGGATCGGGCACACGGTCGCCATAGCAATACGGCCAGCCCGCGTCGCCGCCATCTTTCCCGAGATCGTAAATTGTTTCCGGCGGCAGATCGTCGCCCAGCCAATCACGCCCGTTCACTGTGGCCCACACTGTGTCGGTCTTCGGATTCACCGCCAGTCCGACGGCATTGCGCAAGCCTTTCGCGAAGATCTTCTGGCCGCTGCCATCGGGATTGAATTCCATCACGGCGGCGCGGCGTGGATCTTTTTCTAGGCAGACGTTGCAGCTTGATCCGGCCGAGATGTACATCTTGCCGCCGTGAAACACGAGGGTGCGGGTCGAGTGCCCTCCACCATCGGGCAAATCGGCTAGCTGCTTTGGATTCGACACCCGCAGATGCGCTTCGTCCCAATCGTAGCGGCGAACCTTGTCGTTCTCGGCGACGTACAACTTGCCTTCGTAGAATGCGAGCCCGTGCGGCTCGCTCAGCCCGTCGAGGACGGTTACCGTCCGCTCGGCCTTGCCTGTATGTTTGGGATCGGGAAGCGCGACCACCTTGCCCTCACCCGATTCGCTGACCAGCAGCACGCCGCCAGGGCTGAAGACCAGCATGCGCGCGCCGTCGATGTTGTCGGCGAAAACCGCGATGTGAAATCCGGGAGGCGCTTTCAGTTGCGCGAGATCGAAGCGGGTTTTTGCGGCGTGCGCAAGATTGGTGTGAACCAGTTGTGCCAACAAGAAAGGAAACAGCAGAAACGAGAATCGTGGGATATTGAATCGTCGCATACTCTACTGGGATGAAACCTGGGCCGGCTTCGTTCATGTTTTTTGAACGGTCTTTAATTTGAGATTTAAAAATTTAAACGGTCCTTAATTTAAACGGTCCGTAAACGGGTTACAAAAGACGCGACGCACGCAGTTTTTATATCGGTTCCTGCCAAAATTACCGCCGCTGCGCAGCCAGATGCCGGAGGCGGTGGGATACAATATGTATGAAAATAAAGCACTTGTAATTCAGGTTGGATCCTTGGGCCATTTGGCACCCAAACTGTACTTAGAAAGACAGGTCCGTGACAGGACCAGGCTTTCCGAAGCCAATTTTTGAGGCAACCGTTGCGTGAGTTCTGGCCTCCGAAGTTGTGCGAAACGTTCGGCATCTGTGGTTGACGCAATCGAAATCGCGCCGGAAGGCGACGGAGTGAGACCCACTCCCTTAATTGGAGGAATTAAAAATGAAGAACCGCACCATCTTCGCCCTCATGCTGGCCGTGATACTGGCTGTACCGGCTTTCGCGCAGGATAATTCTGCCCCCCAGACTGCGCCGGCGACGGCTCAGGCTGACATGTCGCAGTCCTCGACCTCAAATCGGTCTGCTACGCAGAACTCTACGACGACCGATACCGCCACCGGCAAAGAACGCCTGCAACCGGAGGCACGCGAAGGCTTCTGGGGTCGCGTGAACCCCTTCGCGCGCAAGAAGTATGTGGCGCGCCAAACGCAGCCGATCCGCGACCGCATCAACGAACTCGATGAACTGACGGCCGCTAACAGCAGGACGATCAAGGACACAGATGCTCGGGCGCAGCAGGGAATTCAGCTTGCTTCAGCCAAGGCCAACGAAGCCGATCAGCATGCCATCGATGCAGGCAACAAAGCGCAGGCCGCGCAGCAGACTGCGCAACAGGCTAATACCCGCTTGACCACGGTTGAGCAGGTGGTCACCAATATCGATCAGTATCAGGCTGCAACCCAGACGGAAATCCGCTTCAAGGCGGGACAGACGGTGCTGAGCCAGAACGCCAAGAACGCCCTCGACGAAATGGCGGTCCCGCTGAAGAATCAGCGCGGCTACGTGGTCGAAGTGCAGGGTTTTGCCTCCGGTCGTGGACAGGTAGCGATCTCGAACTCACAGAAGATGGCCGAGTCGGTGGTTCGCTATCTGGTACTGAACCACGATATCCCCGTATACCGGATCTATCTCGTCGGTATGGGTAATGCACCGGTTCCATCATCCGTCGCAGAGGGCGAAGCGAAGCCCAAGCGCATCACGGGTGGACGCGTTGAAATCAGCCTGCTGAAAAACAATCTGGAACAGCTGGCGTCGACGAGCACGCCGATGCCTCAGGATCAGCAGCAGCAGAAGTAGTAAGTAGTTGGATCCTCCCCTGGAAAGCCTCCTGCGAAAGCGGGAGGCTTTTTTTGCCTTGCGCGGTGACGGGGCTTTGCACCGTCCATGGGGGGCGGAGCCCCGCTTCCACACATTCAATCATCCGTCGTATCGTGATATCCTCCCACCCGTCATGGAAACTCTGTTGTATGTGCACACGGCTTCGCCCGTCGGGCCACTCTTCCTGGCGGCTTCCACCAAGGGTCTGGTTCGACTCGAATTCGAAGGCCGCGTCCAAAAATTAAATCCTGCGATTTTATTGCAGGAGTCCGAGCCAGCGCTTGCGCCTTATCTTGGCGAACTCAACGAATATTTCTTGGGTAAGCGGCGGGAATTCTCAATGCCGCTTGATCTTCGTGGGACGGCGTTCCAACTCGCGTGCTGGCGTGCTCTGCTCGAAATTCCCTACGGCGAGACGCGCAGTTACCGCGATATCGCGGAAGCGATTGGCCACCCGCATGCGTACCGCGCGGTCGGGATGTCGAACAATCGAAACCCAGTCGCTATCGTCGTTCCCTGCCACCGGGTGATCGCATCGAGCGGGTCACTGTGTGGGTACGGCGGCGGTCTCGATCTTAAGCGAAGGTTGCTCGACCTGGAGCATGCCAGCCTGCAATCGGCCGGTCGCGATTCGACCCCTCGTGATTCTTGTCTTCCGCTCGGAATCGGAGGATAATCGCCGGAATTGTGGGGGTGGTCTCATGCTGCCGCGCATTGAGTACTCCGTTACGGTGCCGGTTTCTGTGGACGCAGCGTTTCAAGCCTTTCTAGATCTCGAACGGCTGCTCTATCGCGGAATTTACGACGCTGCTGCGTGGGTCGAAGGGCCACCCTGGCAGGTGGGCAGCCGCCTGCGGTATGTGGTCGTTCAGCCCGGGTCCGCCACCATTTCGGCCGTGGTGAGTTCCATCAGTCCTCCGCGCGCGATCAGCCTGCTGAACCATGGTATGGGGGTTACGGCCGAACAGAACGTCTCCTTTGGTCCCGATCTAAAGGGCGGAACGCGCGTTCACATGATGGTGGATCTTATCGGGACTTCATCCGAGTTGTCGGAAACCGCGTTGCGGGAAGCAGTGTACTTTCTCGTTAAGGACGCGCTGGATACCATGGCCGCCCTCTGCCAGCGACGCGCGTCGTCTGCCACCGGATAGAGAGCGTCCAACCTTTACTGGTCTGCTCGTCCTCGTCTGCTCGTCCTCGTCGTTCGTCCTTCGTACGATCTCCCGTAGAGACGCGGCTTACCGCGTCTTCCGCCGCGTGTTTTTCGTTGTGTCCAAAGAGACGGGGCAAGCCCCGTCTCTACGGGGACAGCACTAACCGGACGATTGCAGCGACGTTCGACGTGATTCCTGTACACTTGCCGCCATCGTGAACGCGCTTAGCTCATCCACGACTGCCGGCGTCCGCAAGGCCAGCCTTTTCTACTTCGTCTTCGTGATGTTCTCTTACACCACCGGCGGCCCGTTTGGACTGGAGGCGATGATCACAACCAGCGGTCCAGGCATGAGCCTGATCTATCTTCTGGTTCTCCCGCTATTCTTGAGCGTCCCGGTGTCGCTGGTTACCGCCGAACTCACCACCGCCATGCCGGTCGAAGGCGGCTTCTATCGTTGGAGCCGCGCCGCCTTTGGAGATTTCTGGGGATTTCTGGCCGGCTGGTGGAATTGGTCCGCCTCATTTCTTCTTGGCGGATCCTATGCCGTGCTCTTTACCGACTACCTGGCTTATTACGTTCCCGGCATCGCCGGTTGGAAGCACTGGCTGGTTTCTTTCGCTCTGATCGCCTTCGTTACCTGGGTCAACATTCTTGGTATTCAGACAGTCGGCAAAGCGGCTACGGTTTTCGAATTGTTTATGTTTATTCCTGTGATCGCCATGGTAGGAATTGGCCTCGCTCATTGGCATCACAATCCGTTTGTGCCCCTGGTCCCGCCGAATCAGCCTTTTTCCAAAGTATTCGGAGTTGGACTAGCCCTGGGTATCTGGCTCTACTCCGGATACGAGCAAGTCTCCAGCGTGGCCGGGGATGTCGAGAACCCACAGCGCAGCTATCCGAGAGCCCTCGCGGTGGTCATTCCACTTTCCATCGCTACTTATTTTCTGCCCCCGTTTGCCGGGTTGGCCGCGCTGGGAAACTGGCAACAATGGACCGACGGATATTTCTCTACCGCCGCGTTGCTTATTGGCGGCGCATGGCTCGGCCATCTGATGACAGTCGCCGCCATGGTCGGCAATGTCGCGTTGCTCAACAGCACCATGCTCACCGCTACGCCCATGCCCTTCACGCTTGCCGAAGATGGATATCTGCCGCCTTTCCTGACGCGCCGGCATGCACGCTACGGCACGCCCTGGATTGCGATCCTGATCTCCGCCGTCATCTACGCCTCGCTGGCGCTGCACTCGCTGGGAGAATTGATCAGCATCTATGTGTGGCTGCGCGCCGCAACCACAGTGCTGACCGTGCTCTCCGCCTGGGGACTGCGCCGCAAACGCCCCGATTTACCGCGCGCCTTCCGCATCCCCGGGGGCAACCTCGGACTGATTTACGTGATCGCCATGCCGCTTGCCATGACCTATGTGGTCCTGCGTTACAGTGATCCGGTGGCCTTGCGATGGGGCCCCTGGGCGCTCGCCGCCGGCCCGGTGGTTTATTTTGTGGTGAAATGGTTTGCAAGGCGCGCCGCGCAGAAGGCGCGTTAGCTTCGAGCGAGAATCATGCTGCCCTTTACCATCCGCGAACTGAGTCAAAAGCTTTTCGACCGCTCCATCTCTCCCGTCGAACTCACCCATGATTGTCTGGATCGTATCGACAAGCTCAATCCAGCGCTCAATGCCTTCATCACGGTCACCGCTGAATCCGCGCTCGAGCGCGCCCGTCTCGCGGAGCGGGAAATCTTTCGCGGGCACTATCTCGGCCCCCTGCACGGCATCCCCATCGGGCTCAAAGACATTATCGATGTGGCTGGAGTCCGCACCACAGCGGCCAGCGCGCAGCTGAGCACTCCGTCCAATGATCGCGTTCCCACCGAAGACGCTCAAGTCGTGCGCCGCCTGCGCTGCGGTGGCGCGATCATTTTAGGCAAACAGAACCTCCACGAATTCGCCTACGGCGGCAGTTCGATGATCAGTAGCTTCGGCGAGGTCCACAACCCATGGGACGTGGCACGTGTCGCGGGAGGATCTTCGGGAGGCTCGGCCGCCAGCGTCGCGGTGGGTCTGGGATTCGCGGCTGTCGGGACCGATACGGCAGGTTCCATCCGCCTGCCCGCTGCCTACTGCGGTATTGTCGGACTCAAGCCGACATACGGTCGCGTCAGCACCCGCGGAGTCGTACCGTTGTCGTCGTCCTACGATCACGTCGGCTCGCTCACGACCTGCGTCTACGACGCTGCCTTGATGCTGCAAGTGCTGTCCGACTATGACTCCCCGAATCCCTGCGCTAGCAAACCGGTACCCAGTCTGGTCTCTGCGTTCGACGCGCTTCCAACCAATCTGCGGATCGGTGTGCTCAGGTCATTCTTCTTCGACGATCTTCATCCCGAGATTGCCGATGCAATCGAAAAAGCTATTCAGGTATTGGCCGGACTCCAAGCGGAGATTCGCGACATCAAGCTCGAGGTCTCCACCGATCGCACGCTGGCGAGCGCCGAGGCCTATGCCTATCACAAGGCATTCGTGGAGCGCTCACCGGAGCTTTACCAGCCCGCTACGCTGGCGCGCATCCAGTCGGGAGCCAACATCTCCGCACACGATGCTCTGCGTGCCAGCCGCGAGCTCCAGGCGAGCCGTCACGACATCCAGGAAATATTTGATGAAGTAGACGTGCTGCTCACGCCGACGGTTCCGATTCCGCCGCCGCTGATTGCCGATTTGCGTGAGCATCCCGACCAACTGCGTGCGCAAGAGCTGATCATGCTGCGCAACACGCGGCCGTTCAATGTTTGGGGAATCCCGACGATTTCGGTGCCCTGCGGATTCACCAAAGACGGGCTGCCGATCGGGCTGCAACTGGCGGGCGCTCCCTGGCGGGGAATCGTTTTGCTGCAGGCCGCACATGCCTATGAACAAGAGACAGGGTGGCACAAGAGGAGGCCGGAGCTAGCGCGGAACACGTAGGGACAGCCGCCCTCGGCTGTCTAGCCGAGCAGAGTTCGGCAAGGGTCTCTTGCCTGTTGATGGGCACCGCTCAGGCACGGCAAACCAACCAATTACGGTGTGAGCAACGTTACTGTATTCAAGCCCCATACCCTGTCACCCTGAGCGGAGGTGGCCATTCACGAAGTGAATGACCACCGGAGTCGAAGGGCCCCTACTCCTTCTCATGCCTGGCGAACGAAAAACGTACTGCATGTACATCATGGGAAGCCTCTCTGGAACTCTGTACATCGGCATGACAGGCAACCTGCAGAAACGTGTCTTCGAGCACAGATTCCACCGCATCGAAGGATTCACGGACAAATATCAGGTCGAGCGACTTTTGTACCGTGAGTCATTCGATGAGGTTCAGAAGGCAATCAATCGCGAAAAGCAGCTCAAGGGCTGGAGGCGATCAAAGAAAATTGCGCTGATCGAATCGGTGAATCCGCATTGGCTGGATTTGGCGCGGGAGTGGTTCCCCTGGATGAGGGATTCTGGAGTAAAAGGGCACGCGCTGCTGAAACTCCCAGCACAATGTCATCCTGAGCGCAGCAATTCCGTTCGCGGAGCGAACGAAATTGCGGAGTCGAAGGACCCCTACAGTGGAAACGCCGCCGGGGTTCTCGCGAGAAACGCGGGTGCGACGCAACGCGATCACGTGAGAGCGGATGAGGACAGGCACGGAACGGCCGCAGCGGAGTAGCTGCGACTCCCTAGCGCCGTCTGACAGTCGAGAGGGGGTAGGGGTCCTTCGACTCCGCAGAACGATCGCTTCGCGAATCGTCCTACTGCGCTCAGGATGACACGGGATTTTCAAGCTACGGGAGGGTGAGACTTGCTAGCTTGATTCCACGACCTACGCGCACAGTTAAGGCGCCATTAGGGGAAACCACGATCACGTAGTTTTGTATTATTTGACCATTGATGCTAACGGCTTTTTCTCTGATCTTTCTGCCGGCCTCCGCGACAGAAATTGCAAGGCCAGCCTCTTTGACCAATTTATCCGCACGGATAAACAGCCTGATCGGGTCGGATGGATCGGAGTTAATGTTCTGAGATGCCCCACCCTGCCCAGAGTCCGGCATGACATCGGCAGCTCTCACCTTAGACACTTCTACGGCAACCCGCTGCGAGTCTTCCGGCACCTGATCTTTCTGAAACTGCCGCGCCCAATCCTCATCGGCTTTCGCCGCTGCCTCTGCCGAGTGAAAATCGGCCACGATCGACCTCGCCAACTCTTTCTTCAGCGCCATGGGATGCGCTTTCCCGCTTGCTACATCCGCTTTCATCGCTGCGATCTGGTCCACGCGCACATCGGTCAGCAACTCGTAATAGCGCCACATCATCTCGTCAGAAATCGACATCACCTTGCCATACATCTCCAGCGGAGGCTCGTGGATTCCGATGGCGTTTCCTAGCGACTTCGACATTTTGTTCACGCCGTCCAGGCCTTCGAGGATCGGCGTGGTCAGCACTACCTGCGACTCCTGGCCGTAGGCTCGCTGCAACTCGCGTCCCACCAGAAGATTGAATTTCTGGTCCGTGCCGCCGAGTTCGACGTCGGCGTCGAGCGCCACCGAGTCGTATCCCTGGGCCAGCGGATAGAGCAGTTCATGCATGGCAATCGGCTTCTCGTCGTGGAAACGCTTGTGGAAGTCCTCGCGCTCGAGCATCTGCGAGACGGTGTACTTTGCGGTCAGGCGTATGAAGTCTTCAGCCGAAAATTTTGAGAACCAGCGACTGTTGAAGTCGACCACCGTTTTTTCCGGGCTGAGGATTCTGAAAACCTGCGCTTTGTAGGTCTCGGCGTTCTCCGCAATCTGCTCCCTGGTCAATGGAGGCCGCGTGGCTGAGCGCCCAGTGGGATCGCCGATCATTCCGGTGAAATCTCCGATCAGGAAGATGACCGTGTGTCCGAGGTCCTGAAAATGTTTTAGCTTGCGGAGCAGGACGGTATGCCCCAGGTGCAGATCGGGCGCGGTCGGATCGAAGCCCGCCTTCACTCGCAGCGGCTTGCCCGAGGCTAATGAGCGTTCGAGCTTCGAGCGCAGTTCGGATTCCTTCACGATCTCCGCCGCGCCCTTTTTGATGTAGGCCAGTTGTTCGTCAACCGGTGGAAAGTTAGGCATACGCTTCGATTATAGCGACCCGCTGTGTTTGTGAAGGCCAGTGCGTGAGAGTTCGGTCTGGCGCGGTGACGGGCGCCACCTTTCGTGAATTGTCATCCCGAGCAAAGCGAGGGACCCGCAGTTCGCCGCAAAATGCAGATCCCTCACTTCGTTCGGGATGACAAGATTCTAGGAAGCGGAGAATACCTTAGGCATCCGCCGATAAAAGCTCAGCGCCGCGTCTCCCTGCGCCAGTTTGCGGTAGCGCCGCAACTCCCCAAACACCTCTCCTGGATCAAATCTCTTCTCGTGCTCCGCGATTACCAGGCTCTGCTCGCGCAGCAATTTCGATTCGGCCAGGGCAGTCAATGTCTT
>OBLU010004193.1_pt1 | contig 12998 bp, 6 predicted proteins | sample 1518681 | NCBI WGS metagenome assembly OBLU01 (sample SAMEA3539304, study PRJEB22396) | soil metagenome | biome: tundra; feature: field; material: soil | place: USA | collected 2010-05 | depth 0.15 m | reverse complement strand
TGAAGTGTCGAAACCTATTAGATGATGTCAAAACCGCGGCGTGATTACTACTGCGGGACAAGCTCCGACGCAACCTGTTTACGGGCGGAGCGGCATCCGGCATGAGAGGTGGCCTGAGCTTGCCAAGGAGGCGGTTAGGCGGAACATGGGAAGTCTTCAAGTGATGCTAAGAGAAAACCTATAAGTGCGACCCACGAAAGGGAAATATCGATGCACTTGAAGATGGCGGATCATCCTGCAGTAGCGTTGAAGCGTCTGTAATGGACGGAGAGCGAAGAGGATGACATAGCTCGAAGGAGGGTTCGGCCAACTGGATGTTCAGGATGAGCCCTTTCCTCCCGAGAAGGTTTGCTCTCGAATGAGAGCAGGCTACAGCTATGAAGAGCCGTGTGAATCGAGAGGTTCACGCATGGATCTGTGAGGGCCTCGGGGTGAAATTCCCCGGGGCTACTCGACCGACAACAACTGGGCATGTGCCTGCACCTCGTTCGTTAACTCCGATGGGGTTTTGGGCGTCAAACCCGGAGAATCTGCTTCGCGATTCGTTGGAACGATGGCATTCGCAGATCAAGATCAGACTCGTCGAACGGCCCGAACTGTACTGACCAAACCTGACGCTCGATGGAGGCAACTCGAACCTCGGTGAGTTCCTCCTGGCTGATGCGTGCAAAGATTCGTGGATAGCGACTTTCCATCGCCGACCGCTTATGCCCATCGGCAGGGCGGCCTTCCATCGCCAATGGTTCCACATTCAGATAGGGTGCCCGAGCAAAAAGGACCGCCGTCAGAAAGTTAACTTGCCGCCCAGTTCGAGCACACGCGGATCGAATGTGCCAGTGACCTGGCCGAAGGTGTTGCCCTGGTTGAGGGTCGTGCTGAAGGGGCCGTTTTGAGGCGCATAGCTGGTGTTGAGACCGTTGGGCTCGGGGTGGTTGAAGGTGTTGAAGGATTCGAAGCGCAATTCAAAATGAGCACGCTCGGTGATCGCGAATGATTTGTAGAGCGATGTGGTGAAGTTCACGCGCGCCGGCGCAACGACCGCATCCTTGCCCGCAGTGCCGAAGCCCATGTTGGGTCCACCTTGCCACACGGGGACGACGTTGGAGAACTTGGAAGTGTCAAACGACTGCCCCAATTTCTTCGGATAGCTCGTTCTCCCGCTGAGGTTCGGACGGACTGTGTATCCGCCGCCGAGGCCGACGGGGTCGTAGGTGTTGCCGCTGCCGGTGATGCCACCGGCGCCGGTGACGGTCTGGACCAGGCCTGTTTCAGCGATGGCGGTTCCGGCGATCACCCATCCGCCGGCGAGAGAGTGAAGCAGTCCGGTGCTTTTGGCGAAGAACGGTAGCCTATAGACGTAGTCGATGCTGAGTATGTGACGCCGGTCAAGCGCGCCGGAGCCCTTGTCGTACTTCAGGTTCCAGGGATTGCTGACGCAGCAGCTGTTGTCATCGGATTGAATGTCGATTTCGTGCGACCAAGTGTAATCGACTTCGCCGCTCAGCCCCCACCGGTTCTGTATGCGCACGCCGGTCTGCAGTCCGTTGTAGGTTGCGTTGGTGGCCATCTCCTGTTGTTGGATCAGGCCATAGCCCTGGTACTGGGCAAACTGGTTCATTCCGCCGGGAAAGGACTGGAAGCCGGGCTGGCATAACCTGTCGTCGCCGAAAGGGGAGTGATCGCCGGGGTCGCCTGCGAGGCAGGTGACCGGGACGGAGGCAGTAGTTCCGTCGGGTTCCGGAATGGTTACGCTACCGATGGTATTGGGGATGTTGTTAATCTGGCGATCGTCCCATTGATGCCACGCTGCGGTGCCCACGTACTGCAACACCCAGATGACGGAAGACGCAAGCTCGTGCTGCAGGCCGAGGCTGTACATGGCCACTGCAGGCGGAGCGTAGTTCTGAGGCGCCATGGTTATGAGGCTCGTGGCGAAAATGGGGAGGCCCTGAGAAGTTGCGCTCTGCCCGGTTTGCCAGTTGGTTCCCGGAGAGCTGAAGTAGGTAGTGCCGATGCTGAGGTTGTAAGCAAAGGGCGAGTTAGTGGCCGCGTTGTAAATGTCGTTGCCCTGGGTGCGCTCGTAGAAGGTGCCAAAGCCACCGCGAATCACAGTCCTGCCGTCGCCGTGGATGTCGTCAGAGAATCCGACCCGCGGCTGAAACGTGTTGTAGTTGCTGTGCACGAGGCCGCGTGGAACGCCTTTCACTCCGGCGAGGTCCATTCCGTTGAGGTAGTACGGGACAGCGTCAACAATGGAGATGCTCGGGCTCGCGGGATCAATGGTGCCGGCCGGCGTCCAGATCGGAATTGCCGACGAATTGTAGGCCGCGGGGTTGAAGTTTGCGATGCTGTTGCTCCGCTCCCATGCGTGCGGCAGTGCATCATAGCGCAGGCCGAGCTGCAAGCTGAGTCGCGGCGTGACGTGCCAGTTGTCCATGACATAGAGCGATGGCGTCTGGTTGACATAGTGGCGAATGGGAGTGGACTGGAACTGCGAGTAGCTGGCCGTGAGCCCGAGCAGGATGTCCATGAGGCTGTCGTTGGTTGCGCTGCTCGGGGTGAACAAGCCTTGTTCGTCGCCGAAGATCTGCTGATTTTTGGTGTAGCGGTTGTAGCTGAAGCCGAACTTCATGGCGTGTCTGGAACGGGTCCATGAGACATCGACTTTGGGCTCGTAGTCTTGGGCAGCGTTGTGCCATGGAGCGGAGCCGAGTTGTTCGGCCACGCCATACGGGCTCATGGCGTTCATACTGGGGAGCGAGTTGCGTGTGATGTTGAATGCCGGAGAGACGGGAGTGAGGCTCCAGCCTGCGGGGAGTTGGCCGTTGCGGCTATTGGCGATGTCGACAATGTTGCCGTCGTAGTTGATGCTGGCTTCGACAAGCAGGTTCGGATCGATGATGCCGCTTAGCTTGAGGGCGGCCGAGTTGGACGGGTTGGCGAGTACGCTGGAGATGGTGTTGTAGCTTGCCCACACAAAACCAAAGAACGGTTCGGCGGAATTCTGCGTGACAGAGTCGTGGATGTAGTGGCCGAGGATTGTCCACTTGTCGCTGAATTTGTGATCGATGCGTACGACGTCGTCACGGACGTCAATGGGAGTCGAAGCGCTGGTGATGTTCTTGTCCTGGCCGGGAACATTAGGCTTTGGGAAGACAGGCGAATTCAGGTAGAGAACGCCATTGTTGTCAAAGAGCGATGCAGGAATCACCTGCGGTTGCTGGCATCCGCTGACGTTGCCTTTGGAGTCGAAGAGTGCGGGTCCGTTCCAGCAGAGGCCGGGAGTCAGACCCAGAGGTTGCAGTTTCGTCTTGTAATAGGACGTCGAGGTGGAGATGTTCGGGACTACGTTGAAGGCGCCCGCGTCGAATCCGGGAGGCACATAGGTGAGATTCTGGCCGGCTTTGGGAATATCGGCTGGATCGATGGTGTTTTGCGTGTTGGTTCCGGCGCTGTTGAGGATCTTGCGCCACTCTTCGTTCCAGAAGAAGAACGTCTTCTGTTTGCCGGTGTTGTCGTGGCGCGGGATAAAGAGCGGCCCGCCGAGATTACCGCCGAAGATGTTGTAGTTGATGACAGAGCGAAGAGTGATCGGGCTAGACAACTTGTTGAAGTAGCTGTTCGCGTCGTAAGCGGTGTTGCGATTGAACTCGAACAGCTCCCCGTGGAACTCCTTTGTGCCGCTCTTGAGCGAAAGACTCATGGTGGCACCGGAGGAGATGCCGTAATCGGGTGGATAGTTGGCGCTCATCACGGTGAACTCGGCGATAGCGTCCTGCGAAGGCATGACGTCCATGCCGCCGCCGCTGCCACGGTCATCGGCTTCGCCGCCATCGATGATCCAGATGTTGTGGCTCGGGCGCAGCCCGTTCATGCTGAGGTTGAAGTTGGCGGAGACCGATGTGGGTGTGTTGTTGTCGGGAAGAGCCGAGCTGACGCCGAGACCGAGCGCGGCGAGTGCCGCGAAGTTGCGGTTTTCCGTGGCGATTTCGTTGATCTGGTCGGAGTTGATCACAGTGCTGATCACGTTGGAGTCGGCCTGGACGGTGAGGGCACTGGCCTCTACGGTGATTGTCTGCGACTCGGCGCCGACAGTAAGCTTGACGTCGACTCTGGCGGTTGAGGAAACGTTGATGGAGATGCCGTTCTGAACGAACGACGCAAAGCCATTCGCAGTGACTTTGAGGTCGTAGTTTGCGGGGTTCAGGCCACTGAAGTCGTAGAGGCCAGTCGAGCCGCTTTTTGTTGTCTTTGAGATTCCGGTTGCAGGATCAGTGAGGATGATCTTTGCTCCCGCGACAACAGCTCCGGTTTGATCTGTCACGATGCCGGAGAGCTCAGAGTTGGCCTGCGCGAGTGCTCCCACACGCGCCAAGACAAGGATTGAGGTTAGGAGGAATGGCCAATGTCTTATTGGACCCGGATGGATCATCGGACGTTCCCCGTAGCCTACGAAGCATATTAGCGCCGATTGGGATCTTTCGTTAGCGTTTTCTGCGCGCTACCGACAGGGAAAACAACGGCTTTGACGGCTAGAATCCTTTGACCAACGTGCAAACTACCTGCTTCGCGCAGCAGTGAGGGGTCGGAAGCCGACCGCGGACGATCACTTGACCTCAAGGGTCAGGGCATAGATTTCCTGGACGCTGCGATCTCGCATCAGGAGGATTTTGCCGTCCTTGGTCAGTCCGTACCAAGCGGCGAAAGGATCAACCAGCGAGGGAAAGTCCTTCAGGCTCAGCACGTCCTCCTGAACCCGGTCCGTTGGGAACATCACTCTCCCTTTCTCGTCATAAATGACGACTGAGTTCATCGACTCAGTTCTGGCTGTTGCCAGATTCTTCGCCTCATTCAAATCCGCTGTGACCTGCACGTGGTCTCCCACAAGGACGGACGGTTGGCAATTGACGTGTACCCCAAATACGTCCAGTAGCATTTGCTAGCAGCTAGGAAAGAGATGACCACAGGATTAGCGGATTAGCTGTGGTCGTTTCCTTTTAGTCCTAGTAAGCACACTCGAGATGTTTCCGTTCGCAACATCGAGCCGAAAAACTTTGCGTTCTTCATCATCCAGGAACAGGGCTGCGCATTGCCTCAAAAGGATCCGTCTCGGATTACTCATCGTAATATCCGTGTTCGTGCGCAGAGAAGCACCTGGCCTCGTGATTTCCACCTTCAGTTCGTGGAAGTCATCAATTTGCTCTAAGCGCGTCGGGTGAAACGACAGGGGGAGGGGCCGGCAGCCTCGTCTGCCGACCCTCCTTTCCACCGGGATTTCGGGTTCCACAGCCTTTTGCCCTGCATGCTAACAGACAACATCAAGGATGGGTTTGCAGCACCGGCGGGCATGATGTCTGGCTGCCGGCGGTTGTCGAGTCGCTGGAAAGCGCCGCGGCCACAACGACCACGTGACGATTGACGGGGAGGGTAAGACTCTCGACAGTCTTGTCGGGGTTCAAAGGAAATGTATATTCGTACAGATTCAGGGGCCCGTTTCCCTTTGTGCCGTCGTATATGTCGCGGTAGGCCATCTGCACCGCTTTGGATTCGCGGGGGAATCCCTGCGGGCCAAACCAGTCGCTGAAGCTCTGCGTGAATTGGCTTGTTGAGCCGTCCGTGTACATTACGGTCACAGTTTGCGACGTCTGGCTCCCGTAGACGCCGGTGCCGAGGATACGCAACGTATTGAAGTGGCCTTCGGGGAGTGGAATCGCAGCTCCGGCGCCATAGAGGGCGTTGTTGCCGTCTGGAGCGGCGAGGTTGAAGTTGATGCCGCCGACTACCACATTCGATGGTCCGGAAACATCGCCAAGGAGATTCGCCGAGTAAGCCGTTCCGCCGCCGTCTATGCCGCCATCGGCTGCGAACGTCGAACCATCGGTGTATATGCCGATCGCGTCGAATGCAGAGGCGAGATTCACCTGAGTGCCCAGGAACTGGTTGGTGAGGGTTGCAGCGAGAATGACGACGTTGCGGTTGTCAGGCAGGGTAATGCTCTTCACCGTTTTATTTCGTGAGAGGACGAAGGTGTAATCGTACAGATTGAACTGGGCGTCCTGCTGCGTGCCGTTGGATTGATTGCGATACGCCATGGCGTCGGCTTCGGATTCATTGGCGTTGAGGGAAGGAGAAAACCAGTCGCTGAAGCTCTGTGTGAACTGCGACGTGGTGCCGTCGGTATACGTGACGATCACGTTCTGCGCCTGCTGTTGGCCGGCGACTCCGGTGGCCAGCAATTGCAGCGTCGTGAACTGGCCATGGTGCAATGGGATGGTCTGGCCTGCGCCGTAAATGGCATCGGGCTTGCCCGCAGGCCCGAATTGAAATCCAATGCCGCTGAGAACGCGCGCGTTTCCAAGGAGGTTCGATGAGAAGGAAGACCCTTGACCATCGAGCCCGCCCGAACTGGAATAAGTCGCACCGTCGGGATAGATCCCGGTTTCGTTATAGGCGGCGGACAGATTCACAGGCACGCCGCCACCGCAGTCTCCGGTGGCTGCGCTGACGGCGAGCGTAGCCTGGACAGACTGCGTGTAGTTGCTGGAGACGCCGACAATGGACAGCGGGGCGCCGGCAGTGGTGATCGCCCGGTTGCCCGCCGCGAGCGTGAGGATGCTGGTTGTGCTTGCGTCGTCAGGGTTAAACCAGGCGACGATTCCAGGCGGCAGCCCGGACACGGGGGCGAGTTTCACTTTTCCACTGAAGCCGTTTTGGGGAGTAATCGTGACCGCGGCGCTCGCAGTTGCGCTTTGATTGAGAAATATGCTCGCGGGCGCTACCGACATGGAGAAGAACGGCAGGCCGATGACCACATAGGCGGTGTGCGAGATATTTCCGCTGGTTCCAGTCACCGCGACAAGATAGTTTCCCCCCTGCGTCGCGGAAGTGGTGGTTATGTTCAACGATACTTGGCCCGCGCCCGAAATGGAGTTCTGGCTGAGAGTGGCGGTGATCCCCGAGGATAAACCCAGAATGCCAACCGTGAGATTGACGGTGCCATTGAATGCATTGGACGGCGTGACAGCGATTGTGCTAGAGCGGGCGCTGCCCGCGGTCAAGTCGATGGTGGATGGAGAAGCCGCCAGGCTGAAGTTGGCGCCGCTCGAAGCGGTGGGTATATCCAGCATGCCGACGACGGTGTTGCTGCAATCCCAACTGAAAAGGCCAGCAACAGGGGTGAATGATTGCCAATTGTTCCAGGAGAGGCCCGCGGTGTTGCGCGTGGCCCAGGCGAGGCCGACGTTGGTTTGCGCCCAGTAAAGAATGGCGCTGTTGCTGAGGGCGCCGTTGACCCATGCGAAGCCGATCCAGCGCAGCGTGATGCCGTTGAAGCCTCCGCCGTCGGTGCCGCCCTGGCCGTAGTTGGGAAGGATGTTGTAGCCACCTACTTTTCCGCTGGATAGATTGTTCATCAGGTAGGTTGCAACATTATTGGCGTCGGCCCTGTGGTTCTCAAAATAATCCGCACCTACCGCGACTCCATAGTTGTAGGAGTACTGGCCGGCTTGAATGCCGCTGCCGTTGATACCATCGTAGATTTCGCCGGTGGACGCGTTGTAAAGCGTGCTGAACGCCCAGTTGAATATCGTCGCTGCCTCGCTTTGATAGGTGGAGTCGCCGGTGGCCTGGTAGAGAAGATTGCCGGCGATCACGAAGGTCCAGTTAGCTGCGGAATTCTTGTAGCCTGAGGATGTATTCTCGAACGCGGAATTCCACCAGATGCCGCCACCGAATGTCGTATCGTATCCGCGGCTCCACACGGTGGCGAAGTTGGTTTCGGCATCGGCCAGCCAGGCCGAGTTGCCGGTGGCTTTCGAGGCGCGCGTAAAGGCGATGGTCGCCCACATGAGGTCGTCGTCATAGCTATCGGAGGACCAGTCGCTCGTGTACCTGGCAACAAAGCCGTTGCAAAGCTGGTTGATTACGGTCTGGTTGGTCGTGGTGGAGTCCTGATTATAAGCGTCGATCGCCATCTCGATTTGTTCGGCGGAAATCCAGAAGGCAGTGGGCGAAGTGGAACCCTGGCTTAAGCGGTAGTCGTAGTTATTTCCGCCGGGATTGAAGTAGAAGGCATTGTTGTAGTCGCTGAATGCGCCTTGGGCATCGGCAGCGGTCCACTGGGCCGCGGTTGGTCGGGCAGTGGCAAGCACGCAAAGAATTGCGATGAAAATCCAACTTACGCCGCGCACGCGGCAGGACGGGACACGGAGGCCAGCCTGCATGTAGATTCTCCTGCGAGGGGAACAACAAACGTCCCGGATGGATTTCCCGGCGATAGAATCGTTACCGTCGAGCGGAAATCCATCATGATGGCAGGCGGATATAGTCGTCAAGCAGGGGGGAAGCCGGGATGGACGGGCTCATTCCGGTTGGCCGGTAACCATCCGAGATACCCCTTTATGCCTCATCAACAAAGAAGATCCTCGGGAAATGAATCAATATACGGTTCACGCACGGTTCTGTGAGGGCCTCGGGGTGAAACTCCCCGGGGCTACTCGACCGCGAGGAAGAATTGCAGGGCAACTCGCCCAAGCGGGCCTGCGCGGCTCTAAGGAGATCCCGCACTGCACCAGACGCATAGCGTCAATATTGCACCCGCGAAATAAGCAGGCCAGCTTGCACTGGCCTGCTCACCGAATTCTCAAGCTTAGCGCGGGTCTAATCTTCGCGCTGAGCTGAGGGCACGCGTGTCCAAACACGGGTGAGGAAGATACCGCCGGAGACAATGGTGGACGGGGTACGCTGGGCATCGGCTATGGAGGTCGCGATCAACTGTCCGTCCCTCATGATGGCACCGGTGATGACGAAGTCATCGAATGCCTGAGTCGAGGTGGTGCCAACGGTGAGAATGCGGGTGATCACTCCGGTGCCGTCGCAATTGACGGTGTAGGTCCCGGCTTGCGTTCCGGACACGATGGCGCGGTCGCCGGTAAGCGATCCGGGGACGGGCTTGTTCACAATAAACGTTCCCGTGAGCGTTCCCTTCCCGTCCACGAAGCGTTTGCCAAACGCGATGGCCACGTTGGCGCCATAGGTGCCAATCACGGCATAGTTTCCCTGGATGCTGGCGAGGTCATAGCAGGGTTTCGTGTCCTGGGCGACGGCGGCGGCCGTCGAGAACAATAACGCGGGGGCGAATGCTACTGCCGCAAACCACATCTTCAACTTGAGCATCGTTCGTTTCTCCTTGGGTTAGGTTCTTTTGGCCTTTGGTTCCTGCGTGTCGATCCACGTCCGGGCTCCCAGGTGAGCGAGCGCCGGTTTACGAGTGTTGCGGATCCTGCATGACTGCGATCCGTGAGCGGGATTATTCATCGAGGTTTTTGGGCCGGCGTATGAAGCCGTGGGCTACGTAGTTGGCGTCGTGCCATTCTCCAGCGACGACTCCCGCATCATTGATGGCCTCGCCAGCCGAACCCAGGCCCGAGCCGGGAACCGAGAGCTGGCCGGGAAGGTCAAACACCGTGATTTTGCCGTTGGCATCTCGCACAAAAGAGTGATGCTCCACATTCGCGTCACTGATGTATCCCGTCGTGGTCCCCTCCAGGTTCAAGGAGAGCACCCAGGTGCCTTCAGAGTTATTGAAACCACCGTCGCCCGCGCCCGGTACCGCATAAACGGTCATCTTGCCGTCGGGCGAGCGCTGGAAGCCGATCGCCACAATGGTGGTCGAGGCGTAACTGCCTGCAATCACCCCGCGGTCGTTAATATAGGCGCTGTTCGATGTAGTGCTGGCTTCACCGGGAAACTCAAAGTGGGCGAAGCTTCCGTTCAGGTAGCGGATCGATCCGTGGCTCCCGTTGCTGGAGTCGGTTACCGCGCCGGTGATCACCCCGAAGTCGTTGATGCCGTAAGGCCATGTTCCCTGGTAGACGCCAGTGCCCGCCTCCGGATCCTCGAACGTGGTGATTTTTCCGTCGGGGGCGCGTACATAACCGTGACTCGTATAGTTCACATCAAAGAAGCCTCCAGCGACCACTCCGAAGTTGTTGATGACCGCGGACCAGGTACCCTGGTAAGAGCCCGGGACTGCGCCCGCGCCCGGAGCGTCGAACGTCGCGAACTTGCCGTCGGGAAAGCGCACAAAGCCATGCTGGATGGTGTTCGAGTCAATGTACTCTCCCGCAATCACTCCGAAATCGTTGATGGACAAAGGACAGGTGCACCCTACGATGGGGTCCGCGCCGGGAACGTCAAAGTCGGTGAACTTGCCATCGGGGGTGCGCACGAAGCCGTGCGTCCCATAGCTGCTGTCCGTGACGTTTCCCGTGATAGTGCCTGACAGATTGATGCCCGTGGGAGCAGTACCCTGGTATGCGCCCGTGCCTGAATTTGGCGCGTCGAAGCTGATGAGTCGTTGTGCGGAAGCCTGAACCGTGATAGCCAACGCGGCGAAGACGGTCAGGACGGAACAGAGAGGCAGGCTGGCGAATTTGTGGCATGTTCCTGATAGAGCGCGCATAGTATTCTCATTTCCTCCTGAAATGTTGGTTTTTCGGTAGGGAAAAGGGGTCTGGGGATTCGACTGCTTAGATACTGGGGCAGGAGATCGATTCTTGTCTTGACGGTTTCCTGACCATTCACTGAGCGCGGATGACGGTTTTATGACGGCGAGCAAGTCCTGTGTTTTTAGATTCGAAGATGTGGAGGTGCGGGAGCGCGAGTTCTGCCTGCTCAAGGCAGGCAAGGAGTTGGCGGTCGAGCCCAAGGCGTTTCGCGTACTGCTTTTCCTGCTTCACAACCCGCGGAAGGTGGTGACAAAGGAAGAGCTGCTGAACGCGGTATGGAGCGATGCGGCGGTGACCGAGAACTCCCTGACGCGAAGCATCCTGAAGCTGCGGCGGGTACTGCAAGACGATGCTCACGAACCGCGTTACATCGAGACTGTGGCCACGGTCGGGTACCGCTTCGTGTGCAAGGTCGACGTCTATGAAGACATCACCGCAAGCCCCGAACCCTACCCGCTTCGAAGCACCAAGTTCCCCGGCAAAGGCAGCGGAGCTACGGCAAGTCTGTTTGTTCTCCAGGGAGCTTATGCTCCGGCGCTGGCCAGCGCCGTACCCCAGCCCGTGCCCATTGCGGCGGCCGCAGCTGTCCCCGCCCCCAGCGCCTTCCGCTGGCCATGGCTCCTCACCGGCGCCCTTCTCGCCGCGGTCCTTGCCTCTTTGGTCTGGTACCTACGCCGCCCGCTCCCGCCCCTTCGCATCTCCCAGTACACCCAGATCACCCATGACGGCCAGCGGAAAGCCCTGATTGGAACCGACGGCGCGAGGCTCATCTTCAATACCTATGCCGCCGGCTTCTGGGCGCAATCCCCCGCGGAGGTATCGATTGCCGGAGGGGATATCGTGCCCGTTCCCGTGGCATTGCCGGAGCCCTGGGCATACGATGTTTCTCCGGACGGGACCGCCCTGCTCGCTACTTCGTTCGATAAGGGCCGAGGGAGCCTGTGGAGCGCCGGCATCGTGGGTAACTCGCTCCGCCACCTGGCTGACGGAGAAGTCAGCGGTGGAGGTTGGTCTCCAGACGGAGGATCCGTCGCCTATTCCACATCGAATGGGGACCTCCATGTTATGCGGGGTGATGGAACCGGGGACCGGGTGCTGGGCACTGTGCCGAAGCGTACCGAGAGCGTGGTCTTTGAACGGATCAGCTGGTCGCCCGGCGGCAGAACCATCCGGTTCGACAGAAACAACAGAATCTACGAAATTTCGCTGGACGGATCGGGACCTCATCCATTCCTGCCGGGCTGGCGTCCCACGTCCTGGCAATGTTGCGGCCGGTGGACTACCGACGGAGGTTTCTACTTATTCCTTGTTTGGGACAATCCGCAGAATGCCTATCCCTTGATCCCGATGTTCCAGATTTGGGCTCTCGATGAGCGCCGCCGGCTCCTCCGGCGAGCGCCCGCCGAGCCGTTTCAACTCACGGCAGGCCCCATGCGCTGGGGCCGGCCCGTTCCCGCCAAGGACGGGAAGAGGATCTTTGCCCGCGGCGTCAATCTGAATGGCGAACTGGATCGCCTTGATAAGCAGTCGCATCAGCTTCAGCCCTACCTCGGCGGCATTTCAGCCGAAGGCGTCACTTTTTCCCCGGACGGAAAGTTCGTGGCCTATGTCACTTACCCTGAAGGCATTCTTTGGAAGGCCAACCGGGATGGAAGCAACCGCACCCAACTGACCGACCCTCCTTTGTATCCGATGTTGCTCCGCTGGTCGCCCGATGGAACCCAGATCCTGTTCTGCGCCGCGGACGCTGCGGGAGTCAATCGCAGTTATGTCCTTTCTTCCCAGGGGAGCACACCCCAACCGATTCTCTCCGGCTACAAGGACGAGCAGAGCGATCCGAACTGGTCTCCCGACGGGCGCAGGATCGTATTCTCTTCCTTGGAGGGAGAAGGGGAAACTGCAAAACCGGTAACACGTATTCTCGACCTTGCCAGCCGCCAGGTCACCACACTCCCCGGAGACAAGCGGTCTCCGCGCTGGTCTCCGACGGGGCGCTTCCTCGCCGGGACCTCGCAGGACACATCCGAGCTAGCCGTTTTCGATTTCGAGACGAAGCGGTGGTCGGTTTTGCAGAAGGGGCGAGCCGATTATCCCACCTGGTCGCACGATGGCCAGTTCATCTACTTTCTCCGCTTGTCCGGAGATTCCGGCGTGTATCGAATCCGCCCAGCGGGCGGCCAGGCGGAGCGCATTGTCGATCTGAACGGATTCCACCACACAGGGGTGCTTACCTTTTGGATGGGCCTCGATCCGGACGACCACCCCTTGCTGCTTCGGGACCTGGGAGGCGACGACATCTACGCACTTACTCTGGAAGAAAAATAGGTGCGTCGCCAGCAGTGCTTCTGGCCGGTCATGCGCCATTGAGATGCGCGAGTTTTTGGGTTCCGGTCGGGTGGTGGGCCAACCGGCAATGTCGTTAGCAAGTAGAAATGGGCTCTTCCGCATATTTGGTGATACTGCCCTTTTTGTAAAAGTCGGGATAAGCTG
>OBLU010004192.1_pt1 | contig 13000 bp, 16 predicted proteins | sample 1518681 | NCBI WGS metagenome assembly OBLU01 (sample SAMEA3539304, study PRJEB22396) | soil metagenome | biome: tundra; feature: field; material: soil | place: USA | collected 2010-05 | depth 0.15 m | reverse complement strand
ATGGCAGTCGCAGCAGCGTGCGCGCCAAGCGTTCCCTTGAACGCGTTTGGTGCGCAGACGGCCACGACTCTCCTGACGCGCAGAGGGTCCGAACCAGGCGGCGCAGGTCGACGCATGCGTCTCCATGGTGAGGAATCGCCGTCCACATGCGGCGATCACAATGTTCCGGCGACCAGCCGGGCCGTGACAGAGGGGGTCGGTGCTGCCTTCGTCGCGGTATCGGCGCTCAGCCCGGTGGTGCTGAAAACAACACCGTCCGACCTCGACCTGTTCTTCTGGCCGTCGGCCGAAACCGCCGTGTCGGGTCATCCACTGCTCATCTATTCCGCGCAGTTCCCGCGGATCTTCTTCAACGACAACGGGCCTCTGGGGCTGATTCCCCTGCTCCCGGCGGCGGCCCTCGCCAATGCGCTTGGGTGGGCTGGAAGTCTGGCGGGCCGCGCGGCGCTCGCCGGGGGCGTGGTGTCGCTGCTCGTGCTGCTGCTCGCTGAACGACAGAAACGGGTTGACCGGCATCGTCCTCGGCGCGGCGCTGCTGACTCGAACGGTCGCGGGATTCTGCGCGGTCCCACTCCTCCTGGCTCCGCTCGTGACACGCCGGATTCGTCCGCTGGTGATGACAGCGATGACCGCTGTCATCACGGTCTGCATCGGCCTCGCGCCATTCATCATCGCCGCGCAGGTCGCAACTCTGTTGCTGCGCAAGCCCATTCTCGCGCAAACGTGCGCGGGACTCATCGGCCTGCTCCCCGTCGCGTCGTGCTGCCTCCCGCTCTTCGCCAAGACCGTCTTCGCGTACTACCTCGCCGAGCCTTACGTCCTCGCAACCATCTGGTGGCTCGCGCGTCCGGGCGGCGCGCTCAACTGGCGTGGGCTGGTGCCGCTGCTGCTCAGCATCGATGTGTTCATCATCAAGGTGGCATTGATATCGCCATTCAGCACGTGGGGATCGATCGAGGGTGTGACATCATCCGCTGTGATAGCGGTTGCGGTGGGACTCGTGACCTACGACCTGCTCCATGCATCAGCAAATGTGAGTGCTGCAAACTCCATCGCCGACCAAGCCCTCCGGCAGGCAACGCCCGCAATCCAGGAGGCGCAATAGATGGCGACCGCGCGTGGTCGCTTCCTCCTGCTCGGCTCCGGCGAATTTGAGCCGTGGGCGGCGGAGGCAGAGCGGTTCGCACTCTCCGGAGCCACGGGCGACGGCTCGGTCGCGATCCTCGCAACTGCGAGCGGGCGTGAGGGTGAATCGGTATTCGAGCGCTGGATCAGCATGGGGCTCCGCCACTACGAGTCGCTCGGCATCACCGGGCACGCAGTTCGTGTTCGAACGCGTGTCGACGCACTCGACACGGGTGCCGCGAGACTCCTGGACGACGTGAGCATGGTGTTCTTCAGCGGTGGGAGTCCGAAGTACCTGGCACAGACCATGACCGGGACTCCGTTCTGGGACGGCGTGCTGCGCATGCTCGAGAGAGGTGGCGTGTTTGCCGGGTGCAGCGCGGGCGCGATGATCGCCGGTGCCGCTGGGATGCGCTTTCCATTCGCGAGCGGGCTCGGCCTGCTCCCGACGACCGCAGTCGGCGTTCACTGGGACGCGCTGTCCACTTGGTGGATCCGCTGGTTGCGGGATCTCGCCCCTCGGCGGTTGCCGGCAAACGTTCGCTTCGTCGGGGTGGCCGAGCACACCGCGATCGCGTCCGATGCTGATGACTGGCGGGTATTCGGCACCGGCAACGTGGACACGCGTCACGGCGCGGAGCGGCGCGCGCTGGGCCCGGGGCAACGGTTCCCGGTCTAGCGCGCTGGCCGCTCCGGCCGAGGGAGGGTTAGGGTTTCTTGACGACGACAGTGGACCCGCCACTGACGGTGGTTGCTTTGGAGGCGCTGCCCGAGGTGGCGGTTCCGCTCGAGAGCGTGCCGGGCGCCGCCTGCGCGACGCCGTCGTCACCCACGATGGAATCGTCGCCGACCGCCGTGACCGTCGCGACAGCCGTCGAGGTGGTCCCGGTGGTGGCGCTCTGGGCCACGAGGAAGCCGACGACCCCGACCCCGGTGACACCGGCTGCCGCGACGGTCGCGGTGATCCGGCGGCGGAGGTGCAATGCCCGATCGCGCCGTTCGGCGCGGCTTCGGGTGGATGTCGGGGTCTTCATGTCATGCCCTTCGATGAACTGTTGTGCAGCACACGATGCATGGAGCCCCTGTCGAAGCCCTCGGGATATGCTCCGAATCTGCTGGGAAGACCGCGGACACCTCCCGTCTGCGAGTCATCGGGGTGACCGAGTTGCGCACCCGATCCGGATCACCCTCGCAGCCGATCGGGGCGCCGACGACGGTGCCGATGCGTAATCATGGAGCCCGAAATGATCTCGAAACCTTGCCGCACGCCGATTGCGACTCCTGGCCGCGCTCGTGCAGCGGCATCCGCATTCCTTCCCCACCTGTCAGCAAACGTGTGGCTGAATCGACGCCTGCACAATGCACAACGGTGATTCATGAGGACGGCCCACAGAGCACGCTGGCTGACCGCCGCGTTCCTCTTCCTGCTGACCGCCTGCTCGCCGGCTGCGGCAGTTGTTGCCACGCCGAGGGTCAGTCCAACGGTGCGGGCATCCCCGCAGAGCACGCCGTCTCCCACGGCGGCGGCGCCTTCACCACCCGCTCCGAGCCGTCTGCCAGGTGCGTCGTTCGCGCTCGCCGCCCTTCCGCCGGGCGTGCCTTTCACCGGCAAACTGCTGATCGCGGATCGCGGCAACGGCAGGATCATCGAGATCACCGCAAACGGCGCCGTGGACTGGGTGTTCCCACGCCCGGGGCAGAAGCTCCCGGTGCCCTTTGGAGCACCTGACGATGCGTTCTACACGGCTGACGGCAAGACCATCATCGCCAACGCCGAAGGCCATCAGACGGTGACCGCGATTGACAGGGCAACCGGAACCATCCTCTGGCAGGTTGGCAAGTACAACGTGCGCAGCAGCGCGGTCGGATACTTGAACGAACCCGACGACGCGGTGCCACAACCAGACGGAACGATCTGGGTTGCGGACATTCGGAATTGCCGCCTCGTGCATCTGAGCGCCGCCGGAGCGTGGCTCGGAACGCTCGGGAATCGCTCGTGCCGGCACAATCCACCAACGAGCTTCGCTGATCCCAATGGTGCGTTCCCGACCCCGACCGGGTCGCTGATCGTCACCGAAATCGGAGGAAGTCGGGTGACCTCGCTGGTGCCGGGCGGCGCGGTGGCGTGGTCGGTGCGCGCGCCGGTGCGCTATCCATCCGACGCCATGGAGATGCCCGGTGGATCGGTGCTCCTGACTGATTACTCCTTGCCGGGCGCCGTCGTGCGCCTCAGCAGCACCGGCCGGACGCTGTGGTACTATCGACCGTCCGGTTCCGCAGAGCTCAACCACACGTCAATCGCCATACCGCTGGCGAGCAACCGCATCGCGATCTGCGATGACTTCCACAGCCGGATCACGGTTGTGGATCCATCCACCAACCAGGTGATCTGGACGTTCACGGGAAGCGGTTCTTCGCGCCTCTTCTATCCTGACGGCATCGACTACGAGCCACCCCAGTGAGCGTGGCGCCGCGATGTGACGGCGCGACAGGCCCTGTGTGACACGGCGAGGCCCCGGCAGCGCGGCTCCAGACCATCGAAGTGCTGCCGGTTCACTGATCGCACTGTTCGCGGCGGCTACTCTCGTCGCCTGCTCCAGTTCTGCCACGCACACGCCGGCAGCGCGCACTCCCAGCCCGCACGTGCCCACACCGACGGTGATTGCGACGCAGACACCTGCCGTCCAGAGCACCCTCGCCGACTGCGCAGCGCCGGTGAACCGATCAGCCCTCCACATCGTTCACCGCTTCAGCGTGTCGCCGGACGACGTCGCGATCGACCATTCGGGTCATCTCTGGGTGAGCGCGCGTGAGGCGGGCCAGCTCATCGGCATGAGCCCGGATGGGAGCGCGGTCAGCGTGGCGACGGTGACCGGCGGCCCCGAGGGTGTTGCCGTCGCCGGGTCGGCGCTCTACGTGGCGCAGCAGAACGTCAACGCAATCGAGCAAGTCACACCGCTGCGCCGCAACGTCGTGACGCTGCCGAATCACACAACCAATGCGGGGATCGACGGCATATCGGTCGGCGCGACGAGCCAGACACTGCTCGTCCCCGACAGCCCCAACGGCACGCTGCTCGAAGTGTCGCTGGTCGGACCGCCCAGTCCGCACGTGATTGCGAGCCACCTCGGACGACCGGTCGCGGCCACCACTGGGCCTGCAGGCGTCATCTTCGTCGCCAACGAATCCTCACCCGGGCTCGTCATGGTGACAGCTGCCGGAGCGGTGACGAAGATCGGTGGGTTCACAGATCTCGACGAGGTCGTCGCCTACGCTGGGCTCCTCTACGTCACCGAGCTGAATCGGCACGATGTGGTCGCCGTCGATCCGACGTCGGGGTCGTCAAGGGCACTCGCCGTGAACCTGCCTGCGCCGCAGGGCTTGGCGGTCACCGCCGACGGGACCCTGGAGATCGTCGACGCGACGACCAACACCCTGTACTCGCTGCCCGCCTGCGGGGTGGCATAGGGACTGTGCGCTAAGCACGCTCAGTAAAGCGTATAGCAAGACTGACAGGTTGTATGTCCTTGGGGCGCCGGACACGTCTCGGTGCGGTCACCGGCCTGTAACGCGGTTTCGCGAGGTGTCGGATAGAGCCGCCCACGAGACGAATCCCTGCGCTTGATTGGGAGACGTCGGGCGGCTTTCCGTCGCCCATCCACGAGGAGGATCGCTGCATGGGGACGCCGGAAAGGCCCACGACGGCCGCGGGCGGCGAGCAATGGCGCTCCTCCATGAGCCAGTTGTTCCGCCGGAACCGGTCTGACGACTCCGCACCACCACCGGCCCTGGTGCTGGCGCCGAATACCGGGATCGTCTGCAACTTCCCAGGATGTGCGAACGACACGGCTCAGCCCTGCGCCTACCGCGACGGGCGAGGCCGAGCCTGCCGGACGGCTTTCTGTCCCGCACACGGCGTCGCCGCTGACGGCAAGCTCTACTGCCGGCGGCATGCCGGAGTCGTCCGCGCCGTCGGCGCGGAGGCGACCCCGAGCGGCGGACTGCCGGATGTCGACAACCGTGCGCCGTCGCTGGTGAGTTGGATCGCGCGCGACCTCGACACCAACGTGCGCAGATTGCTCACGGGCGCCGCTCGGTCCGGCGAGAGTGTCATCGCCGATGAGACGGTGCACGTCGCCCGCGACTTCAACCGCAAGGCTCGATGGGAGCAGAGCTGGAGACTCGTGGATCACACTGGGGTGATCCTGAAGGTCACGATTCAGGTGCTGGAGGAGAACGACTCGCTGGTGCGAGTTCATGTCGGGAGTGGCGTGATCGCCGACGGTGTTCCGCCGTGGATCGTGCGCCGAGCCGAGACCGGTGACATGGCGACCGACATCGCACAGCGGCAGCGCTTCTATCAGTGGCTGGACGAGAGCATCTTCATGGCGGTCGACCGATTTCGCGAGGAGCGCCAGCGCTGAGCTGACCGCCAAGGGCCGCACGCGCGTCAGGAGGCGACCGTGCTCGGCTGCGGAATCCCCTCGAGCACTCCCGATGTGAGCGCCACCGCTGCACGTCCTGGGATGTAGACGGTCACCGCACCAGCACCGAGGCACCGCCAGGCTCCGGCCTCCCAGAGTGCGCACGTTCGCTCGTCGATGCCGATCAACACCGCGTCGGGCAACGCTGCACGCGCCGACGGGTACCATTTCGCGCCAAACGTGTCGTGGTGTGGCAGTACAGCAGCGCCCGGAACCACGCCGAGCCCGGCCACCGCGCGCCGCTGTGTCTGGCCGGGGAAGGATTGACGCACCAGTGTCGTCGCACACAGCGCCATTGCGCCCGCCGAAGACCCCGCCAGCACTCCCCCACGCCGCCAGGCGCCGATGATCGCGTCGCCGACGGGGGTGTGTCTCAGGACCGAAGCGACCAGGCCCGGGTCGCCGCCGGGCAGGTAGCAGAATCCGGCGGCCTCAGCCGCCTCAGCCAGTGCCGGGTTGTGCGCCTGAGCCTTGGTGTACACGCCAAGCTCGATGAGCTCCAGGCCGAATCGCCGGAACCAGCCCTGGGCGGTCCGGACCGCCATTTCCGGCCGCGTCCGCGCCGCGGCGGTGGCCACGACATACGCCGGGCCGCGCGCCGCGGCTGCGAGCACCGAGTCATGCGGCTCGTTGCCCGGGTGAAATTCGTCGCCGCCGGCGAGCGCAAGGAGCCCCGCGTCGAGTTCAGCGCTGCACACGATCCGATGATGCACCGGGGCGCCAACGGTGCGACGGCCGGCGCGCGCCTGCCGACCAGAGGATCACCGTGCCGGTGGCACCGTCTCGGCGACGCGTCCGGCGATGTCAATCGGCGCCCGGGCCAGCGTCTGACCCCAGCGGGCCGCGCGCTCCGCTTCGCCGTCGACGAGCTCGTTGTCTCGGTTCACCAGAAAGCTTTCGGCTGCGGCGATCAGGGTGGCACCGCGGTGCTCGAGACGGTGGTCGATCCCCTTCGACGCGCGCCCGGTGAAGATCGGGGGAGCGTCGAGCCGGGTATCGAACGCCGCGGCGTCCTTGCCGTGCAGTGCTGCCAGTCCGCTGAACCAGTTGCGCACCCCGGGGCCGTCCGACGAGGGATCCATGGTCAGGTGGGACGTCGATTTCGCGGCCGCTTCCCGAGCGCTCCTGCGCGTGGTCTCTCGGCTCAGGCTATGGGCGTGCGTGGGTCCACCGACGACGAGGAGGTCAGCCCAGTCCACGAGATCGGTGCCGGCGTCACGAACGGGAACGACTCGCACCTCATCCTCCGCGCCGAAGCCGGCGGCGATTCGGTCGGCGATGAGATGCGTGTTGCCATACATGGATTCGTACACGATGAGTGCTCGCATTGATCTCACCTCCAACTGTCTTGAGCGTGCTTACCACGAGCGTGCGCGATATCGCGAACGACCGGCCAGTGCCGGTCGCCACTACCTCGTGGGTCCTTCGCCTCTGCGAGCGTCGCCACCCCGCCGGAGTCGATCAGGCGCTCACCCGATGTGCTGGAGCGCAGCCTCGAGACGGAGGCGCGCGTCAGCCTCCCGCCTCGCCTCGACAACCACTTCCCACATGACGCGGGACGTGTCTCGCTGCTGCAGATACGACTTGATCGACCGGCTCTCAGCGTGGTCTGCACGACGCTGCTGCCACCAAATCCAGGCCATCTGGGGTTCCTTTCTAGACGCTCCCAGTCTACCTCGCCTGTTCCGCCTTCGCGGGCATTTCAAACGCGACCGCCTGAGGCGGCGGCGGCAACGGTGGGAGCGCCACGAGAGGACCCACCTCGCAGACCCGGTTCCCTCCCGCGCGTTTGGCCATGTACATCGCGGCGTCGGCCGCCGCCAGGCGCTCAGCCGGTTTCTGATCGCCCTGCACGGTGGCGAATCCGACGCTGACGCTCCCGGGCATGCCGCCGACGGACAGAGTTCGCGCCGCTGCGACCACGCGATCTGCGACGGCACGAGCCTGTGCGGCCGTCGGGTGATGCAGGATCGCGCAGAATTCGTCGCCTCCGGTCCTCGCCGCAACATCACTGTCACGGACTGAGCGGCGCAGTGCTTCGGCAACGCCTCGCAGCAACTCGTCGCCGGCCGCATGCCCGGCTCGGTCGTTCAGATGCTTGAGTCCGTCCACATCCATCGACAGCAGGACATACGTCTCGCCGCGAGGAATTGTTGCCAGGCGGTTGTTGAACTCGCGGCGATTCGCCAGGCCCGTCAGCGCATCGGTCGTCGCCTCCGCGGCGTGTTGCATGGCCCTGGACAGCGCGATGCTGAGAATGGTGGCGAATGAGCTCAGCTGGTCACCCTGATCGGCGTTGAAGGGCCTCCGGTCGTGGCTGGTGACCGCCAGAACCCCGCGGATACCCTCAACGCGGAGACCGATTGCGACACCGTTGGTGATGCGAAGACTGCGAACGATCTCCGCCCCGCGCTGATCCATCGACTCGGTGTCGATGTCGAAAAGCGACGCCGAGTCCTGGCTCAGCGTGCGTTCGAGGAGCGGGACGTCGGATGTCGCGAACGTCGCCTCAGGGAGTTCATCCTCAGGTTCCTGGTTGTAGTGCGCCATGAGCGATGCGGTCTCGCCGTCGACAACGAAGAAGAAGGCCTCCTTGACCGATTCCTCCAGGGGCAGGATGAGATGTGCGGCCGCCTGAAGTCCGATCCTCAGGACGGCGTCCGGATCAAGCGTGGAATACAGCTCGGTTGCAGCGAGGTCGAACGCCGCACTCTGCTTGATCATGGTTTCGCGGGCGTCGATGGCAGCTGCCAGATCGGTGCGAAGGTGGCGAATCGTGTACGCGATCAGGCAACAGACGGCGGTCCACACCATGAGCGGCTGCGCGATCGACGCGCTGGCGATCTCCGCAAATGCGTAGGCGACCACCAGGATCGTCGCCGCCCCTCCCGCGGTCGCAACGGCCATCTCCCACGGCTTTCCATAGAGCGCGTTCCAGAGAATCGGCAGGAGCAGGAGTGCCACCAGCGACATGTCGACCGACCCCTCGCCCGCCATCAGCGCGCCCACCACCGCCGAGAAGAGCAGGGACGTGATTGGTGACACGACCCGCGGCCATCGATCCCACGGGACCACCAGCACCAACGCGTAGGCGGCGATCGCTCCGATCAGTCCGCCGACGATCCACACGACCGACCCGAACCGGTAGGGGTAGAGCGCGATCGCGACCGCAACCGCGAACGTCATCAGGAATGGCCGCGTCCTGCGCGTCAGTCCGTCGCGACGCAGAGGATGGTCTTGCAACGACAATTCGGGCAGCACCTCATGGAGCGCCCGCCGGCAGCTCGTGGTTGTTCCAAGCACAGTGTGCGAGCCGTTCCCGAGCCGGTCTAGGGTCCTTCGGATGTCCCGATGCGTCCGAATGACCCAATCACGTTCGGGATTTGCGATTCGGGACCAAGGTCATGCGTCCTTTCGGCGGACGCCTCTAGTCGCGTTCGACGGCACGGGAGATGCTGCGACGTAGTCGCACTGACTACAGGAGGTGCCGCCGTGAGCAAGGAGATTCATGCGTACCGGGTGTGGGCTGTCCGGAACGGCGAGCGCACTCTCGAGATGCGGCTCGATCAGCCTAACGGGCGGCGGATCGCCATCAACCGGGTGACCGCGCTTCGGACGGATCCCGAGGTCGGGGAGATCGAAATGCGAGAGCACCTCGTCCTCTACGGAGAGTCGGACACGCCGACGACCCGACGCAGCACGCTGCGATGGATGCGCTCACGCTCCGGCCGCTGGTATCAGCTGCCGGACGGGAACGTGCGAATTCACCCGTTCGGCGAACCCACCGCGCCTCGTTCCCACGGCCAAACACCGGCAGCGTCGCGGTCCTGATGAGGGACAGACCAGAGGTCGCTTGATGTCCCGAGAGCGGGCCGGACTCAGCTCCGACCCGCTAGGGCCAACGCCGGAACGACTGTTGTAATCCGGATCATCGGGAGATCCAGCAGCGTGTTGTGGACCGTGCAATGAGCGATCGCGCGCTCGACCGCAGCGAGGCGAGCGGGCGATGTGCCGTGAGGAAGACGCACGTCGAGATCGATGCTCGCAACCCGCCACGGAGCGACAGCGCTCATCGTCCACCTGGCGTGAACCACGGGGCCGCCCCCCGAAGGGCCGAGCCCGCGGCGCGCGTAGTGTGCGATGCAGGACGCGAGCGACGCGATGAACAGCTCGACCGGCGTCGGTCCGGCATCGTCGCCGCCGTCGCTACAAGGCTGGTCCACCAGCAGTTGGTGGCCTCGTACCGCAACGCGGTGGCGATCGCCGCCGGCCCAGACGACGGTCAGCTCGTGACCGGCTTCAGGTGAAGACGATCTGGCCACCTGCCGCCTTCTCATAGAACTCGCCGACGGTGATGATGTCCTGCACCTGGGGGATGAAGTCTTCCTTGGTGAGCCCGAACAGGTCGACGGACGCCTTGCACGCGTAGAGCCCGCAGCCGGTGTCGGCGATCATCTCGATGAACTCGGGAATCGATGGAATGTCGAGCTTCTCCATCTTCGATCCGAGGTAGTGGGTCATCACCGACGACATGCCGGGCACGCCGCCCAGCCAGGTGACCAGGTGCAGTCCGGGATTCCCGACCGTGGCGATCTTGATGTGCTCGTGTCGCGTCTTGTGAATGGCGTCGAGGCCGAAGAACGTGAAGAAGAGATTGGCGGTGATGCCTTCGGCACGGGCACCGTTGGCCATGATCAGTCCGGGGTAGATCCCGTCCAGCGACCCCTTGGAGATGACGATCGACACCTTGTCGATGGTCGCGGGCATGTAGGCCGCGGATTCGGCTTCCGGTAGCAGGGTTGCGGTGGTCATTGGCGTCTCTCCTTGGACGAATCAGATATGCCGCATTCAGATGCAGCCGCGAGGCTTGGGGATGCCGGCGACACGCGCCGCCACTTTCGCGGGGCCCTTGGGAAAGAGCTGGTACAGCTCCTTGATGCTCACGCCCGAGGTCTTGCCGAGCACGCGCACCGTGGGACCGGTTCCCTTTGCGAAGTACTCACTGCGCATGAAACGGATCACCTGCCAGTGGCGATCGGTCAGCTGGGTGATCCCCTCGCGCGCCGCGAGCGCGGGAACCATCTCCTCCTTCCAGTCCTCGGGATGCAGGAAGAAGCCCTCCTCGTTGAGGGCGAGATCCGTGAGCGGGAGTGCTGCGACAGACATTGCGTGCCTCCTCTAGCCGTGCACCGCGGTTGCATGATGCTTGCCCGCGGCGGGCATCTCCGACGAAATCCCCGGAATGGAATGCCCGGGGAGCAGTGCGTGCCAGTAGAACCACTCGAACATCAGCTTGCCGAGGTGGTTCAGGTGGGATTCCTTGAGCAGCGGCAGGCCGACCGGGCCCGGATAGTGGCCGGGGAGCGGCTCGGTGTCGTAGTTGAAGTCGATCAGCACCGCCTTCCCGAAACCGGTCTCGATGAAACAGTTGGCGTGGCCGTCGTAGGTGGCGTCGAGCTCCTCGCCCGCGAGGAACCGGCGAATGTTCTCTGTCAGCACCTCGCCCTCGAAGTGCGTGACGGAACCGGCCTTCGACACGGGCAACCCAGCGGCGTCCCCGATCACGAAGATGTTTGCTGCGACCCTGGACTGCAATGTCTGTGGGTCGGTCGGGATGAAGTTCAACTCGTCGCCGAGCCCGTCGGAGTGGCTGACGTAGGCGGCGCCACCGTGGAGCGGCACCACCACCGCCAGATCAAAGGGGACCTCACGGTCGTCAAACGAGACAAGCTTTCCCGCGTCACCGTCAACCTTCCCGGTGTTGAACTCGGTCACGACGCTGATTCCCTTGGCTGCCAGGAGCTCTCCGAGTCGCTTTGACGCGACCGGCTTGGTGAACACGCCGTCGAGTGGCGTGACACACGTGAGATCCACGTCCTGGCGTATCCCGCGCTCCCGGAAGAACCAGTCCGCCAGGAAACAGAATTCGAGCGGCGCCACCGGACATTTGATCGGCATGTCGACGACATTCACCACGATGCGTCCGGCCGTGAATGCCGCGAGCGCATCGCGCAAGGCGCGGGCTCCGTCCAGCGAGTAAAAGGTGAACATGTTTGTTGCGGCGACGGACAGATCAAGCCCTTCGGTCTCCTCCGGCATCAGCACCGCGCCGGTCGCGATCACGAGCACGTCGTACGACGCGGAGCGACCGCCCGAGAAGTGCACCTGGCTCTCGCCCATATCGACGCTCTCGACCACCGCATCCATGTAGTCGATGCCGTGATGGAGTTGACGATCCCGTGGTCGGATCAGATGCTCGGCCTCGGTCAACCCGAAGGGCACGAACAGCAACCCCGGCTGATAGATATGGTCGTTATTGCTGTCGACAACCGTGATGTCGATTGACGCCGGCAAGGTGCGCCGGAGGCGGTTCGCGGTGATCGTCCCACCGGTACCGCCTCCGAGAATCATGACGTGTCTGCGGGCACTCATCAGACTGTCACCGTGGCACCGGTTGCTCCCTGGCGACAAGTGCCGAAGCGCCTCGAATGAGTGTGACCTTGGGCCTCATGCCTGGGTGCCGGCAGCTGCGCGCTGTGACACCGGGAGCGAAGCCCGCCCTGGATCGCCCCGCTAGTGGGCCACCATGATCGGCATCTTCGCCACGTGGATGAGCTTGTTGGAGACGCTACCGACGAGCATGCCGGTCAGGCTGGAGAGCCCACGGCGGCCGACGATGATCAGGTCGGCTCCGTTCTCCTCGGCCGCCTCGATGATCGCGCGTGGGACATCCCGCGTGTGCGCCTGAAGGAGCCGTCCCGTCACAGTCACGCCCTTCGCCTTCAGCCGCTCGACCGCCTTGTCGACAACGGCTTTGGCCTCATCCATCAGCTCCAGGTCAGGTGACATGCCGGCCTTGGACGGGATGAAGTCGTGCTCATGGACATGGACGACCTCGACCTGACTGCCTGCCTTTGCGGCCAGTCCTTCGGCCGCGGCGAGCGCTGCCTCCGAGAACTGCGAACCATCGACCGCCACCAAGACCTTCTCGAACATTGCCGATCCTCCTCGAAAGAGCCCATACGGCCCTTCGCGACGCGCGGTGCCGGATCGCACCGCACCGCAATCATGGCCACGCTCCATGGGCGACCGCTAGGGTCAAACGTCACGCCCTCGACGGACCCAAACCCCAAGACGCCCAGGTCCCACCGGAACCCCTGGGATGCTCAGGCCACCGAGAAGCCGGGGAGATCGCGGCCCTCGACCGCCAGCCTGGCGGCGGGGTAGATCCGGAGCGGCTTGGTCTCATCGAGCCATCGGTGGAGCGCCCTGATGAAGGGCTTGGCCGCCTCCAACTGCGGAAAGTGTCCGCAGTGCTCGATGATCACGACGCGCGCATGCGGCAGCTCCTGGTGCGCTCGCCGGGCGTGGGCGACCGGAAAGACCCGGTC
>OBLU010004191.1_pt1 | contig 13006 bp, 6 predicted proteins | sample 1518681 | NCBI WGS metagenome assembly OBLU01 (sample SAMEA3539304, study PRJEB22396) | soil metagenome | biome: tundra; feature: field; material: soil | place: USA | collected 2010-05 | depth 0.15 m | reverse complement strand
CCGACAAACTGAATCTGGCGTTCGCGGAAGATGGTATTGCCCGCGGCAGAAGGAGTTCCAAAGCTGGCCTGATAGGTAGCCGTGGTTCCACTGATGGTGTAGGCGGTGACGTTGTAGGCGGTGAAGTTACGGTGGTTCATGATGTTGAAGGACTCGGCGGCGAGCATGAGCTTGTATTTCTCGCGGAAGCCGAAGGTGCGGGAGAGGCGGGTATCCACATCGTAGATCGAGGCCTGGGTTACGCTGTTGCGGCTGGGATAGACGCCGTTGGCGAATGAATCTGTCGCGCGGTACTGCGGATAAGCGCGGAAGTTGACATATTCGCCGGTAGCGCCGCCACCGCCGCCGGTGGCGCCGACGCCGCCGGAGCCGTTAAAGGTGGAAGCGCCGCCGGGGATCGACGTGCCGCCCGAAAGTCCGAAGCTGTAGGGCACGCCGGACTGTACTGTCCAGACCGGCGCCAGTTCCCAACCGTTGGTCGCACCTGATGCAACACGGTTGGTGATGTTGAATTTTGGCGAGATGATCAAACTGCCGACAAAGCGCTGCGGCATGTCATTCACACTCCGCCCGTAGTCCGGCAACTTGGTGAAAGGATCGGTTTGATCGTTGGTGTCAGCCGACGAGGATTGGTTCATGTTGTTATCGAGCGCCTTGGAGAAGGTGTAGCTGAACTGCGCGGCAATGCCGTGGTTGAGACGGTGATCGACGGTGACCGAAAGGGCGTTGTAGCTGCTGGCGACCGAACTGCTGATGAGCGAGAGCGCGTTGTAAGCGGGATTGATGCGAGCGGTATAGACGGGAACCGTCCACAGATCGCCGGCCAGTGGGCCGCCAACGAAACTATAGGTCTTGGTGGTGGTAGCCGGCGCGATATTGGAGTCGATAAAGGTGGGCAGGTGCCTGCCGAAGGAGCCCAGATATGCGACTCCGATGACCGTCTGCCAGGGCAGTTGCTGCTGAATGCTGAAATCGGCCTCGATGGCATAAGGATTCTGGAAGCCGGGCGCGAATGCCGTGATATTGGAAACCGCCGGCGGAGTGCCTGTGGAAACGATGTTCGGATAAACAGGGCTGGTGGCCGAAGGGGATGAGTTGAGCTGGAACTGCGCAGCGGGGGAACCGGTGGAAGCCAGCGCCTTGTAGATGGTGCCGTTCTGAATGCGTCCGAAGTAGAAACCGCCGCCGCCGTGCACGATGGTCCTGCCGGTGCCAAAGACATCGTAGGCAAAGCCGACCCTGGGCGCCACGCCTTTCATGAAGTTGGGAAAGTGCGCAGTTTGCGGAACTGCGGCGTTGGGAATCTGCGAGCCGGGCGTGGTTTCAAAGTCGTAACGCAGGCCGAGATTGATGGTCAGGGTCTTGAGAGCCTTCCAGTCGTCCTGAACGTACATGGCGACATCGTTGGTGTGATAGGCGAAATAGGGGTGCCCGAAGGCCTGCTGCAGGTTGGAGTAGCAGGGTAGCGTGCCGATGCCGGTATCGCGCGCCGTGTCGCAGCCTGCGGTGCCGCCGATCGTGCGGGCATAGTCTGTGAACCAGTCGGCGAGACGTGTGTAGGTAAACAATCCATGCTCGTAGTCGACGTCGTTGATTTTGTCCTGGGCCCAGCGGAGCTCGGCGCCGACGTTAAACGTCTGTTTGCCGCGGGTGACGCTCACGTTGTCCACAGCATCGATCTGTTCTTCGTTGGGATAGCTGCTTCGGGGAGTGTAGTAGGGCGATCCCATGTTGAATTGGGAGTTGGACGTGATGCTGACGCCCGGAGGCAATCCGCCCGCCGTTGTTGTGGGCTCGTTCGAGAAGGGCTTATTTCCAGTTTCGAAGCCGAAGTTCCGCGCGTACTCGGTGCGCAGCTCGTTGGAGATGCGCGGGGTAATGAAGGTATCGATCTTGCCGATGATGGCATCGATCTTGAGCAAATCGCTGCCGATGGAGGTGAGCCCGCGGCGGATGACGGGGTTGGTCTGAGTGCCGTTGGGCGAGTTCCAGCGCATGCGGTTGTACATGAGCGAGGCGTCGTTCTTGTCGTTGATCTTGTAGTCCACTTTGCCAAAGTTGATCAACTGATTGCCCTTGCGGGGAGCAACGCCGCTCTGGCCGTTGATGTAGCTCATCGCCGAGGCGATCTGGTTGGCGGTGACGCCGCGGTCTTCAGCGCAGGTGACGGCGTCTGTGGTCGTGGATCCGCCCGCCACGGTGCAGTTGTTCAAGGCCGGATTGGTGTCAGCGAGGAACTGCGGCGTGGGGACGGCGACGATTGGAAAGTCGCGCAGTTGCTGATCGATTGCGTAGAAGAAGAAGAGCTTGTCCTTGATGGCCGGACCGCTGAAGCTGCCGCCAAACTGGTGGCGCTTGTCCATGGGCTTGATATAGACCGTGGTGGGAATGGTCTGCAGGATGTTAAAGGAGTTGGTGGCGCCGAATTCGTTGTCGCGCCAGTATTCGAAGAGATCACCGTGGAACTGGTTGGAGCCGGAGCGGGTGATGGCGTTGACGCCGCCGCCGACCGCGCGGCCATATTGCGCCGAGACATTCGACGTAAGGACCTGGAACTCGAGGATGGAATCCTGGGTGGTGGAATAACCGACGCGAGTGTAGCCGCGCTCGACCGCGTCGAAGGAGTCGTTGTCGTCGGAGCCGTCGACCATGAAGTTGTTCTGGAGATTGCTGGCGCCGCGGAAGGTCACCTGACCAAAGGCGCTGTTGCCAAGAGTGACGCCGGGCGAGAGCAGCGCAAACGATGTCCAGTGGCGTCCGTTGATGGGCAGCGATTGCAGTGCAGCGGGCGTGAACTCGGTAGTGAAGTCCGAACCTTCCGCGTTGATGACAGGAGCTTCAGAACTGACTTCAACGGTGGTGGAAGTTCCGCCGGCCGTTAGCTGAGGCGTTATCTGCGTCAGCTTGCCGACTTCAACGACGACATGCTGGGCGGTGTAACTCGCAAAGCCCGAATCGGCTACTTTGACTGAATAGTCGCCCGGCGCCAGGCGCGGGACGCGGAAGTACCCGCTGGCATCGCTAACCACTGAGGTATCTGCATTGGTGGCAGTGCTGTGAACAAGAAGTGTGGCGTTCGGGATCGCCGCTCCGGTGCTGTCCTCAACGGTCCCAGCGATCGCGCCATCTACCGCGGTTTGCGCCGTCACTACTGCAGCTGGGGGCAGGAACGACAAGACAGAAAGTCCTATCGCAAACGCTCGAATGGAAATGCGAGTCCTCAAGGCAGTATTTCTCTGCATGTGCTTAGCCTCCGAAGTTGTGGTGAACTGAAGCTTTGGCTGGCCCGATAAGATCGGGTTGGTGAACACGTGTGCCGGTGCTTGCGCTCGTTGTGGGGAATTTCGTCTCTACTGCCTCATAGAGACTTTTTCAAACATGGCACATACCTTATCTACAATCAAGAAAAAAAGCCGTAAAAACTCGCCGCAAGCCGCCGCCTGCCGGCCTGGGCACCCTGGCCAGGCGAGGACTCGCTCTGCCGCCCAATTCCGCGGCGTTCCCAGTTTTTATCCCTTGTTCGCTGGCTTTCCCGCCTTGCATTCGTCCAGAAACGACTGCAATATCAGCGTGGCCGCCACCTGATCTACAACTCGGCGGTGTTCCTGGCGGGCATGGCCGGCTTCATACAGAATTTCGTGGGCTTCGCGACTGGTCAGCCGCTCATCCCACAGATGGATGGGCAAGCCGGTCAACTCGCCCAGCTCGGCTGCGAAGGCCTGGGTTCTGGCGGCCTGCGGGCTTAACTCGCCGGAAAGGTGCAGAGGATTCCCAACGACGATGCCGACCACGGCAAACCGCCGCGCCAGCCGCGCCAGCGAGCGCAGGTCGTGCCTGGATATGCTGCCGCCGCTTCGCCTTCGCTCCAGCGTGAGCACGGGCTGTGCCATCAGACCCAGTTCGTCAGAAACGGCCACGCCGATGCGGCGGTTGCCCACGTCGAGCGCGAGAAAGCGGGGATGAGGGTCGGATTCCAGATTCTTGCTCCCGTTTTGATCCTGGCTTCCAGCTTAATGCTCCCAGGAGAGCCAGCCGAGTAACCAACGCCGCCAACTCCCGCCCGGTACAATCAAAATAGAGTCCTCACGGGGATTCTACGCGTCTTAAGTTTATGAAAGGTCAACAGAAACTGGATGGTGCGCCGTAAATGGAAGAGCAGCAAGAAGAAGAGATCCGGCGCGGCGACGGTCCTGCTGGGGATCTTTCTGCTTGCGCTTCTTGCAGCCGGCGGGGTGACCTGGCTGGTTTTGACCCCTTACGGGCCGGAGAGCGAGACCTTTGTTGAACTGGCCCCAGGCTCCTCCACAGCGCTGATCGGAAGTCAACTGGAAGCCGCCGGAATTGTGCGCAGCCAGTTTGCCTTTGATCTGCTGCGGTTTTGGGAGCGGGGTAAACTCCGGGCCGGCGAATACCGATTTGACCACGAAGCGCCGGTTACCGAAGTTTATGCGCGAATTGCGCGCGGGGATGTCTACACGCGGACCCTGACTGTCCCCGAGGGCGCAAATATTTTCGACATTGCCGCGCGTGTGGAGCAGGCTGGGTTTGGCACACACCAGCAATTTCTGAACGCCGCGGTGGAACAGGTGGAATTGGTGGCCGACCTGGACCCCGAGGCAAAGAGTTTGGAGGGTTACCTGTTTCCGGATACTTACCGTTTTCAGCGCAAGACGAGTCCGGCGCAGATTGCAGCCGCAATGGTTCGGCGTTTCCACGTGGTAGCCAGTCAACTGGGTCTGAAAGAAAATGTGCACCAAGTGGTTACGATAGCTTCGCTGGTGGAGCGGGAGTCGGCTGTGGACTCTGAGCGGCCCCTCGTGGCCAGCGTATTCGAGAACCGACTCAAGAAGAAGATGCCGCTGATGACCGACCCGGCCGTGATCTACGGACTGGAGCTCGAGGGCCGCTGGAGGGGCGCGCTCCACGAGAGCGATCTTACCCACAACACGGCCTATAACACGTATCTGCACAACGGACTGCCACCGGGACCGGTAGCAAATCCAGGGGTTCATTCGCTGCGCGCCGCAATGCAGCCGGCCGAGACGGATTACCTCTACTTTGTCGCTGCCGGGGCTGACCCGGAAGGACATTCTTTGTTTTCGAGCACCCTGGACGAGCATAACCGGGAAGTCGCAAGCTACCGGCACGCGCTGAAGAAGGCAGGCGAGCGATGAGCATACTAAGACGCTGCGCCTCCTTTGCCTTGCTTGGCCTTCCGCTGCTGCTTTCCGGCTGCTGGGTAATTTCAACGAGTCGAAGGCTGCCTGTTCCCAAGGCGCCTTCAATCGTTCAGTCGGTCACACCCGATGTGCTCGTAGCGCAGTTGAATCAGCGTTGGAACTCTCTCGATACCATGACTGCGAAGGTCGAGATACAGGCCAGCGTTCTAAAAACAAAGCAGGGCGTAGCCACCGATTACACCACCGTGGGCGGAAACATTCTGTTTCGCAAGCCGGAGATGCTTCGGGTGCTGGGACGGGCCCCGGTTATCGGATTGCCGATCTTCGACATGGCAAGCGACGGCAACACTTTCACGCTGTACATTCCGTCGAAGAAGGTTGCTTACACGGGCTCGGCATTGTTGAAGAAGAAATCGGCCAACCAACTGGAGAATTTGCGGCCGGGCTTCTTTCTCGACGCTCTTGTAGTGCGGGGACTCGAACCAGATGATTTCTATTCGGTGACCTCGGACTCTGAAACGATTGAAGACGCGGCCAAGAAGCACCTCTACTTCGTGCCGGAATATGTGCTGAGCATTACGCGGCATACCCCAGGCAGCCACCACGATACGCCGGTGCGCGTTGTGACATTCCATCGCGAGGACCTGCTTCCTTACCAACAGGACATGTACGACGCTAACGGCAATCTCGAGACCCAGGTCTTCTACACGAACTACCAGGACTTCGGTTCCGGGCTGTACCCTTCGACGGTTATCATCAAGCGCCCAATTGAGGACTCGCAGATTGTTCTGACGGTAGATAAGGTGACGAAAAACGTGCCTCTGCCGGCTGATCAGTTCGTAGTGACCATTCCCGAGGGCACCGAGATGAAGAACCTGCACTAGTTCATCCGTGCGGCGCCTGGACGGCCGAACCTATTTCTTCTTTCACCTATGGATTTCACGTGTTTTGGGTGAGCTCCTCTAGGCGTTCTGGAGTTGTCCCTCGAGAGGACCGAAAAATCAGTGGAGGCAAGAAATATGGGGCGCCATGAAGGCGCCCCATTGATTTGGTGCGAGTAGCAACTGTTAGAAGGTCAACCGCGCTCCAAGCTGGATGAGGCGGGGCGTACCGGCCGAGGTAATCTTGCCAATGGTCGATTGTGTTGGAGTGCCACCGACCGTATTGGCGACACCGCTGGATGCAGGACCGTTGAGGCTAACCATGTTGAAGGCGTTGGTTGCTTCGCCGCGAACCTGGAAGGTCATTCCCTCGAAACGGAAGTCGCGAAGAATTCCCAGGTCGACATCACGGTAACCCGGGCCGCTCAGGTAGTCGCGTGGTGCGTTGCCGTCGGCTCCGCCGATACCGATGCCGAGGCCGGGGCCGTTAGCAACAAATGCAGCGGGGTTGAACCATTGATCTGCAACACCTGTTTGTCCCGCAGTGCAAATGCGGCATCTGTGCGCATCAAGTTTGGGATTGACTCCCGAAACCAGATTGGGACGATTTGCATTGGCGCTGTCAAGGCTCTTGTTGGAGCCTGTCGAGACGGTGAACGGAGTTCCGCTCTGGAGGGATACGATGGGCGAAATAGTCCATCCGTTAACTACCTGCTTAACGACCTTGTTTTCGCCCGTGTAGTATTCCAGCTTCCACATGCCGGAGATGCTGGCCACATGGCGGCGATCGTTGTCGGCAGCGCCCTTTTCTTCCCAGAGGTTCAGGAAGTCCTGGGCAGTTCCCTGGCCGTCGCCATCGGGGTTGACGCTCTCAATGTTATGGCTCCATACGTAGAAGCCGTTGACCATGATGTTGTGCGCCAGAGGTCTGCTGGCCGAGATCTGGAGCGAGTGGTAAGAGGCCGTCTCCTGGGATTCGAGATAAGTAACTTGGCCGAGGGTCGGCCCCAGTGCGGGGTTGGTGTCGTACTGACGGCGGGAGTTGGTGTTGGCCGTGGTTGCACCCGGCGCATAGGGAGCGTAGTTCTTGTCCATGAAGAACGGCAGATGACGCGTTAGAGTACCGACGTAGGCGGCGGTAGCGCTGATGCCGAGAGGCAGTTGGCGTTGAATCGCCGCGTTGAACTGGTATGCAAGCGGCCACTTGTAGTCCTGCGAGATGGTTTCAATGGCGGCATTGGACAGGAAGCGCGGGTTTGCTGTGTTGTAAAAGTAGGGGAAAATGTTGCCGTTCGGGAAGGAGGACGCTACGCCATTGGACAACTTAGGGGCATAGACATTTGTGAACGAGTTGATGATGAACCCGGGCTGGCGAACGGCGAAGGGCTGCGCGTTTCCAGGCTGGTTCCATTCGTTGGCGGCAACGCTGCCGTAGAACATGCCAGCGCCAGCGCGAATGGCGGTTTTTCCGTCGCCGAACGGATCCCACGAGAGGCCGAGGCGGGGGGAGAAGTGAGTAAGTTGGTTGTTGACGATGCCGCGCGGCACACCGGCATCCCCAGGGAAGAGCATACCGAGTGGCGCTGAGGGAACCTTGGTGGACTGGACGCCGGGTTTGAATGTGGCGGTCAGGTCCGTGGACTCAGTTGGCGACAACTGCAGGTCATACCGCAACCCCAAGTTCAATGTGAGGCGGGGGATGATCCGGTACGTATCCTGAAGGAAGGCGGCGTAATACCAGGTGGAGGTGACGGTGTGGTAAGGCGTGTCCTGCTCCATGGTGGTGACGTTGCCGGTGACAAAGTCGGCCAAGGTAGCACCGGTGGTGGTAGGAGCGGAGGTTGAATAGTTGAAGATGCCGAAGTTGTAGAGGTTTCCCGCGATGGGGTCTTTTTCCATCGACGCTTCGCCACCGATATCAAGGGTGTGCTTCCCCTTTGTCATGCTGACCATGTCGCGCAGCGAAAGGAAAGTGGTTGTGCTGACCGGACCGGCAAGACCGCCGCCGGCATTGAAGCCTCCCGATATGCCGATCTGGGGCAAGGTCTTCGGTCCCTGGGTTGTATAGGACGATCCGAAATCTTCCATGCCTACCACTGGGGTGTTGATGCGGCCACCGACGACACGGGTGACGGTGAACCAGGCCTGGTTGGCAGTGGTGGCGTTGATGGTGTGGATGTCACTGAGGTTGAATACCTGCTGGGTACCGAAGGAATTCGTGGTCAGGTAGGGAATGTTTCCGCCGCCATAGGCGGCCTGGTCAGTCTTGAGCCTGAAGTAGCTTGCCGCGACGTGGTCCTTTTCCGATACAGACTCGTCGAACTTGCCGAGATACTCGTCCTGGTTGGTGGGGCCGGTGAAGAAGCCCGAGTAGCCATTGTTGGCGAGGTTGGGCAACGGGACGTACTTCGCCATCAGGTTTGCCGTCGCCTTGTCGAGAAGCGCAGCTGGGACGCAGTTGACGGTGGGCAACGAGCAGCCGGGGCCGGCGTTGGTGCCGACGACTGGAGTCTTGGTGCCCGGAAAATACACTGGGACCTGGACGCCCTTGCTATCTACCAATCCCGTAAAGTCGCCGAGGCGCATGGCTGCGCTGGGGACAACGCCACCGGTCAGTTGCTGTCCTACGACTTGGCGCAGGCCGGCATAACTGAAGAAGAAAAAAGCCTTGTCGTGCTTGATGGGTCCACCAAATGCACCACCAAACTGGTTGCGGCGATAATGCGCCTTGGTGAGTGCTTTCCAGTTATAGGCATTGAGGTCGGTGTTGCGGTTGAACTCAAACAAGGAACCGTGCCAATTGTTTGTTCCCGACTTGGTGATGGCGGTTACGACCGCACCGGACATGCGTCCATACTGGGCGGCGAAGTTGGTCGTTTCGACGCGGAACTCTTCGAGTGCATCCGGGTTGGGCAGCGGGTTACCGTAGTTGCGGAGGCCGGTCATATTGATGCCGCCGTCGAGGTAGTAGCTGACCATGGGGACGCCGGCGTCGATACCGCCGTTGATGATGACCTGAGTGGACGGGACGCCGATCTGGAAGTTGGGTGTGCCGTTGGGATTGCTCTGGCCGCTGGCGCTGTTGGACATGACACCGGCAGTCAGGGAGATTTCGGCATAGGCGTTACGGTTGACCAACGGCAGGCCGATGATTTCATTGGGCGAAACTGTGCGGCCCAGTTCGGCGGTGTTGGTTTCAACCATTGGAGGCGCCTCGGTGACCGTGACGGTCTGGGTCTGCTCGCCAATGGCGAGCGCAACGTTCAGCGCTACAGTCTGATCGACGGCCACTACGATATTCTGCTGGACAAACTTCTTGAAGCCGCCGGCGTTTACTTCAATGGTGTATGGACCGGCTGGAAGGTATTGGATGAGATATGAGCCATCCGCGCTGGCGGTAGTGGCCCGGGCGAGGCCAGTGCCATTGTTTGTGGCTTTGATCGTGGCTGTTGTGACCATCGCGCCTGACGAGTCTTTCACGGTGCCGGCAATGGAGCCTGTGATCTGCTGTGAGTAAGCGATCAGGCTGCCGCCAACGATGAGAACGAGCAATGCGAGAAAGCGCGTGCCCGTTGATGCGAAGATATGCTTCGCAGCTTTACTTGTGTTCATACTGCCTCCGAAAGAGTTAATGTTGCTGGTTATCGTTCATTGAAGGTGTCGCTGCTCAATTGCGACCCATTTTGTGAAACGAGGTGCCGATCGATCGTGCAGGTTCAGCACACATGTGCTGCCCGCCAAAATGAGCGCCAAACACCGACTTGACAAGCCTATTCAAGAATCGAATGCTCTGCGGTGATACAAGTCACGCGGCGCTCTACCTTCAATTCAATTGCTCCCTTTTCAGGGCCCGTCCGCCACCAAGAAAGGACTTTCTGAATCAAGCCGCGTTTCCGGTCCAGATTCACCTTCGGAACCGTGCCGATTGGACGCAGCTCAAATCGCCTTTTCAGGGCGTACCAAGATTCGACTTCAAAAGTCATCTCATCAAGTCAATTCTCGGTGGCGTCCACTGTGGGCCCCACAGTGGGCGCTGTGCGCTCTGCGGTTTAGATGAGGCAACCTGCCGGTTCACGCCGCCTACGGGAATTAGAAGCAGGTGAGGCGGCGTGCTCTCCCCAATCACTAGAAGATTCAAGGAGTTGCATGACTTCATGTCTTTGCGCAAAAGTTTGAATCGGTTCAATGGAAATGGCGGTTTTGGAGCCAAGCAGACGATTGTCTGCCAAACTGGATAGAATGGTGGTCGCGTCAGGCATTGAAGTGGTCTCGGAGGTCAAGTCCCTCCTCGATGGCACGTTTGCAGGGCCGAAAGCTGGTAATTATTTGGAGCTGCACCGCCGGACGCCGGAAAGATGAGGCAATTTGTAGAGCCCCGGGGCCAGGAATGACACTGATCACGGAACCAGCACCAACGATTGACGAGCCGATCGATCCCGAGACCTGCTGGGCACTCCTTGAACGTGTGGCAGGGAGCGCCCAGCTTAAGCGCGCAACCCGGCTGAAGGAACTCCTGCTCTATGTAGGGCAATGCTCGCTGAAAGACGGGCGCGACCGAGTGCGTGAGCAGGAGATTGGCGCCAAGGTTTTTGGTCGGCCCGACGGATACGACACCAGCATCGACAATATTGTGCGCACCAATGTGAGCGATCTGCGCAAGCGGATTGAATCGTACTTTCACGGCGACGGGCTGCACGAACCGGTGGTGATGGAGATTCCACGCGGCAGCTATATCCCCGTGTTCCGGAATCGGCAAGCAGAGGCCCATCCTGATGTGGAATCGTTGCTCAACGGTGCAGCCGCAACTGCGGAATCGCACGCCGACTTAGCAGTCACCGCAGGTGCCCCAAAGCGGCCGCGCTGGATGGTGGCCGCACTAATCGCTGAGGGGCTGATCGCTGTCCTATTCGCGATCGGCTGCATGGCCCTCTGGATGGAGAATCGCGCCGTCAATCGCTCTTTTTACGCATGGCAATACAAACCCTCAGTAGCGGCATTCTGGACCAACTTTCTTGGCGCAAGTCCCGACACGGATGTCGTGATGCCTGACACGTCCTTTGCGATGCTTCAGAGCATCAGCAGAAAGACGTTCTCATTCAATGATTATCTGAGCCGCAACTACACGAGCGCGCTCGATGAGCCGAGTCTGAGTCCGGACACGCGCATCGCCCTCGGCCTGATCGCGGCCAGGAACCTGGGAACACCAAGCGGATTCAAGTTGACGCAACGCATCCTGGCGCTCGACCCTTTAGGCAAACGGATTCACCCCTACTACTCGCGCGACTACATGCCTGCGCTGCTGAAACGCGACAATGTGATTCTGATTGGCGCGCGGATCGCAAATCCCTGGGATGAATTGTTTGAAAGCCGGATGAACTTTACTGCGAAAACCGAGAACAGCTTCACATCCATAACCAACCGCGCACCCGCAGCTGGAGAGCAAAAGGTCTATACCCGAACCGACTCAGTGGGATATTGCACCGTTGCCTACCTGCCGAATCCAAGCAGTGGCGGCGAAGTTCTGCTAATGGAGGGGACAAGCGCTGAGGCAACAGAAGCTGCCGGGGACTTTTTGCTATCGGAAGACCAGCTATCGAACTTCCGGAACATTCTGCATGTGACGAGCTTCCCGTACTTTGAAGCGCTGTTGAAGATCTCGGCAGTGCGGGGAACTCCGCTGACGGTTACGATTCAGGCGTACCGGACCTATCCGAAACGTTAGGGCTTGCGCACGCTGGAGCGATAGAGTTCGCTCGCCTTATTGAGGCGCGCCGTTGCGGGGGACCGTGGGCGTTCCTCCCTGTGGCATTGCCATGACGTTGACTGTGGTTGCGGTGAAGGTTCTGTCCTTGAGGGCACCCTCGGCACGGACATTATCGCCCACCTGGATATCGGCCAAAGTGATGGGATCGCGCCGCTTGCGGAAGGTGGTATTTTCGTCGGCTACAAACGTATGAGGAGCGTTATCTGCCGAGCCCATAAGCGTGACCTGCACGCCGTCGATGGCCGTAACCTTGCCCATGATCCACGTCTTGCCGTAATTGGCTTGCATCTCCTGCATCTGCTTGGCACGCTCAGGATCAATTTGCGCAATTACCACCGCGCCCACAGATTTGGCCGTGGCATCCACTTCGCCCATTGCACCAATTGCATCGCCGACCTTGATGTCGGTGGATTTGATCTGCTCTGGCGGATTGCCTCCCCGGCCCATGCCTCCGCCCATACCCTGGCCGCCACTTCCCTGTCCCGCACCCATGCCCTGACCGCCGCCTCTTCCCTCGCCACCACCACCGCCGGGGCCACGCATGCCGGCCGGCATTTTGATGATGCGGGTGTTAACGCTGAAGTGGACGGTATAGATTTCGCCGACTTCTGTTCTCACCGTGTAGTGGTCGGCGGCGACCTCAGTCACGGTTCCCATGAGCCCGCGGCCGCCTCCCATGCCCATCCCCATTCCGCCATTGCCGCCCCGGCCGCCACGCTGGCCATAGCCGCCGTTTCCGCTTCCGCCACTTTGGGAGGCTGGGGGAGCCGTGTTTGCATCCTGAGCATACGCGGCGCCGCCGAGCGCAAGAGAAAAGACCATGACGGACAAAAGACGGGTTTTCATGAGAACTCCTGGAAAGGGGCGCGAATGCCCTACTCAAATAGACGTTTTAAATGGGTCGGGAGACGACTAGAAGCGAAACCAGAGTAACTGTGGCTTGTAGGGTCTCATGCTTGGTCGCCGCTCCCTGGTGGTCGCGTCGACTTGAATGCTGCGGTTTCGGGTTACATCGACTCTGGTTCCGCTGTAGGCGGGCGCCAAAGCCCTTGCACACTAATGAGGAGCGGCTTGAGAGGCGATCAACTGCTGGAACTCGGGCATGTCGCGGAGGCCGAAAAAGCTGCCGTCGCCAGCGATCTTTTTCGGGTTGGTGAACCCCTCGTTGAGTGCCCTGCGCA
>OBLU010004190.1_pt1 | contig 13008 bp, 17 predicted proteins | sample 1518681 | NCBI WGS metagenome assembly OBLU01 (sample SAMEA3539304, study PRJEB22396) | soil metagenome | biome: tundra; feature: field; material: soil | place: USA | collected 2010-05 | depth 0.15 m | reverse complement strand
GGCCGAGGGCGCGTTGGGGACCGGTCAGCGCGTGCCACACCGGATTGTCGAGCACATGCACTGGTCGTCTCCTCCGGGTTCCTCAGCGTCTTTCCATCCCGGCCGATGCGGCAGCATTCCCGTCGTTGATGTCACCCACGTGGTGAAAGTCGCGCGTACGGCTACCAGAAAGTTACCGGAGCTCCCGTTGAGCTGGTCGCCCAAACTACGAAAACCCCCAGTCATCCACCCATCGGCCGGGCACAACGCCGAGAGCTACGTGGCCGATCCGTAAAAGTGGCTGGAGCCGAAAGCGAAGACCCCGCCATCGCTGGCGACGAACCGGTAACCGTATCCCGAGGGGGCTGACTCCATCGCCACGATGGGGTGGGACAACCTGATGCTGCCGGTAGAGCCCAAGAACGGGACCCCGAACGCAAAGACTCCGCCGTCGGCTGCAACGAGGTAGTAGGAGTCATTGACCAGATTCACGTCCATACCCACAACGGGCTGGGCGAGCGACCGCCCTCCCATCGAGCCATGGAACGGGGCATCGAATGCGAAAATCCCGCCATCAGAGGCATCGATCCAATAGCCACCGGTGGCCGGGTCGACCGCCATGCCGACAATCGGCCGATTCAGGGTGATGTTGCCGGTCGAACCATGGAAATTGGCATCCCCAAAGCTGAAGATGCCGCCATCGCTTGCCACCAGCCAATAACCATTCCCGTCGGGCGTAGCTGCCATTCCCACGATCGGTTTGTTCAATGCATGACCGCCTGCTGATCCGAAGAATCCGGCATCCCCGAAGCTGAAGATGCCGCCATCGCTCGCTACCAGCCAATAGCCCTTACCGTCGGGAGTAGCCACCATTCCGACAATTGGCGCAGCCAAGGGAGCCGAGATTTGGCCGTAACTGGTGGCGGCGTCGTCGCAGGCGTCTACCTGGCCCATGGCGTCAACGATCCAGTACCCATTGTCAGTGGGGGTGGCAAACATGCCCACTACCGAGCCCGCAGGCATTCGCACGCAGCCCTGGGACGGAGCTGTCGGTGGAGAGGTGATCGGCGAAGGATCTGTGGCCGGAAACGAGCCGGAGCTCAGCTCGATCGCCCTTGATTGCGTCAAGTCGTCACATCGACCCGACGCATCCACGCCCACCCGCCCGTAGTAGACAAAGTACTGGGTGGAATTCACTGGAAGAACATCCGGAGAAAGCACCGCACAGGAAGTGATTCCGTCCACCACGATTACGGCAGAAGCGGTCGAATGGGACCAATCCGTCGGGGAGTCAGAACTGGTCTGCCACACGTCAAAGCGAATTGAGTCTGCATACGTCGGTTCCAACACGTCAAAGAACATGTGCCACGTGTTGCCACTTTCGACGACGTGAGGGCTGGCCATGCACTGGGTCCCCGGCCCTTTGAAGGTGATCGAAGATGTGAGCACATACCGGTTGGCGTCGACGCTGGCAACGCCGATCAAACAACCGGATGCGTAGTACACCAACCAATTCTGTGCTCCTGACGGCCGGACAACGCTCCACGGCGAAGTAACACCCGACTGATTTGGATCGGAAACGGCCAGTCTCTGAAATGACCCCCAATTGATGCCGTCGACGGACGTTCCTGACCAAATTTCCCCGTGGCTCTCCAACTGTTGTGCACTGACGCATCCCGTTGATCCTGTTTGGCACGCCAGAACGGTGAAGAACATGGTGTAGTAAAGCGAAACACCGGCGGAGGTCACGCTGACCGCCGGATGGTTCACTTCCGTGATCTGCGGGGCAACCTCCGAGGCGACAAGGACCGTGATTGGACTCGACCAAGGGCCATTGATGGCAGGGGCGGTCCGTTGGTAGATAGAATCTCCCTGCCCGGAGGCGGCCGTCTGCTCGGATTGCCAACCGCCGTACCACATGATGTAGCCCGGACCGTTGGGATTGGGCATGACGTCGGGGTTGTACACGTCGCGTCCGGTGAATTGTTGGACACCAGCCGGAGTTTCGCTGATGCTCGCTCGGGCGCTGCCAGGTAATGAAGTAACGACAGCCGTGCCGGCGATGACACCTATTGCCATTGTCAAGAGCCACACAACGGATCTCTTCACAACTCCAACCGGGGTACGCGTAGGCATGCGGAGTCCGTGAGCTGTTGGTGCCAGCCCATGACCGGTACGAGGCCGTCCGCTGGCGGATCCACCTGACCGCCACGTTGTGGAAAGACGCCCCGCCGGTGGTTTGATCCATGCAAGGGGAACCGGGCCACCTTCGCCAACTTTCGATATTTGGACTTTCCGGCATGAAAACGGGTCAAACCAGTGAATCATAGCCGCCGAATTCGCTCAATGGAACATCTTGCTCACCGGGTACGCGCCGAACGATTCACCCGATTCGCGCACCCGAATACGTCTTCATTTGATACAACCGGCGTGCGCCGGCGTGCATCGCTACCGGCACACGGGCCTGATGCGTCATCCGAAACACGATGTTAACGCTTTAGGGAATTCGGTCCGACGGAAAGCAGTGGCAGAGCATCGAGAGAGCAAAGGGCCGCATCGGGGGCAATCATCCTGCAACTTGCTTAAGGGGTCGCCAGGCCAAGTAGCTTTCCCTGTGGGCCGTTAGCTCATCGGGTAGAGCAGGGGACTTTTAATCCCAAGGTGGCGAGATCGAGACTCGCACGGCCCACCAGGTCAGAGGCACTATTGACTGTGAACATCGTCCGAAACTAGAGTCTGTCCCAACAGATGTCCCAACAGTTGGTGATGGAGGCGATCGTGGCAGGCAGTATTCGTCAGCGAAAGGACCGTGGGGCAGACACCTGGGAACTGCGGATTTTCCTCGGGAGAAGCGAGGCCGGCAAGATCCGCCACCGCAGCGTGCTCTTCAGGGGTTCGCGCCGGGCTGCCGAACGAGAGCTCGCCCGCCTCGTCGCGGACCAGGACCGGGAACCGGAGCCAGTACCCGCGGAAACACTCCGTCGGTGGGGGCCGACGACCACGATCAACGACGCCATCGAGGGCTGGCGGGCAAACGGCTGGGACGATCTGTCCCCCAGCACCACCCGCCGCTACCTCAGCATGTGGCAGTGCCACATCAAAGACTCGATCGGCACCCGACGAATCGCTCAACTCGGACCCTACGACGTCGAAACTTATTTCCGTGGGCTGAAAGAGGCAGGGTTGGCCGAAGCCAGCGTGCGCCAGATCCGGGCCGTGTTGCACCGCGCCTGTCGTTTGGCCCGCAAGTGGAGCAATGGGAGCCTGTCGAATCCGGTGGCGGAGACCGAGCTCCCCGAATGGACTCTCGGTGAGTCCTCCGACGAGGTCCGCTCCCCTACCGCCGACGAGATCCGCCGCATCCTCGCCGCCGCGCAGAAGACCGATGTCCGTCTGTCCGCATTCATCCGCCTGGTGGCAGCCACGGGCTTCCGGCGAGGGGAGACATGTGCGTTGCGGTGGTCCGATATCGACTTGAACAACTCGATCGTGCGGGTGGACTCGGCCCTCGTCGCCGTTCTCGGCGGTACCAGCCACCGCGGTCCAAAGACACGAGCCAGCGTCCGTGCCGTTGCCATCGACACCGGGACACTCGACGTACTGCGTACTCTCTTCGATCGACAACAAGCGCTGGCCACGGCGTGTGGCGCCGAGCTTGGTGACGATGCCTACGTGTTCGCCACCGAGCCCGGGGCCGTGGTTCCGCCACATCCGGATTCGATGAGCCACGCGTTCGCCCGGATCCGCGGAAAGGCCAAGGTCGCGGCCGACATCCACCTCCATTCCCTCCGCCACTTCCAGTCGACCGAGCTCGACCGGGTGATCAGCGAGGCGCAGAAGCAAGCGCGCCTCGGGTGGTCCACCGTGCAGATGGCACGCCACTACACCGACGCTGTTCCGGCCGAGGATCGCAAGGCCGCCGAGCACATCGGGACGCTCCTGGACGGGTAGCCGGAGATGCCTACCAGACAGGAAGGCGCAGCTCCGTCCACGGTCCTGGCGAACCCGGCTCGGGCATGTCACCCTCCAAGAGGCGCTCCACGGCCCGGCGCGGCACCCGCCACCGGCCGTTCAGTTTGAAGATCGGCAACGGGAGGTCCTTCCGCTCGATGGAGCGGTACACCGAGGAGCGGCTCTGGCCGAGGAGGATCGCCACCTCGTCCACGCTGAGGAGCGGCTTGTGGGCCAAGCTGGTGGTTGCCTGCATGTTCTGGTTCCTCCGGTCGGTTGAAATCTGGTGGTTCGGCATGGATGCGGTCGTTCCTCGTCAGGCCAACGAGATAGCCGGTTCGTCGACGACGAAGGTCTCGCCATGGGCGGACGATGGGGCCGATCGGTCGACAGGAGCACGTCTCCTCGGTCGAAGCGGCACGGACGGAGCGATGGGACACTCACCGTTCGGGGTTTCCGGTGCACTGGGTTCGGTATCGTCCCCATCCGTTGCGAATACCCCCAGACCCCGGTCGCCTCGTTCGGCCAGCCAACTGGCCGGATCATGGCCGTCGGGAAGAGAGATGACGGCCACCGTGGCTCCCCGCTGCGCCGCTGCTCTACGGGCGACCCGAATGTTCGAGTTTCGGCCGGCCGCGTCTCCGTCGAAGCTGATCACCGGCGGGTTCGGGTGGAGTCCGAGCACGGTGGTGAGCTGGTCGGCCGACAGCTCCTTGCCCGACTGGGTCACCGGGCAGTACCGGTCGGCCTGGCCGGTGCGGATGGCGGCAATAGCGATGGACATGGCATCGAGGGTCCCTTCGACCACGATCACCCGGCCGTCGGGGTGTGTCGGGGCAGAGAGGGGCTGGTAGAGGTTGACGGACTTGTCGTAGGCGAGGGTGCGGGGTGGGTTCTTGTACTTCGGCCACCGGGAATCACCGACGTTGCGGCCGATGATTCCGACTACTTTCCCGCCGTCGTTCCGAACAGGCATCAAAACTCGTTCGCGGTAGAAGTCGGTTGCATGTCCATCGTCGCCAGCGACGGAACGGTACGCCAGCCCGGCGTCGACCAGAATGTCGACGGAGAAGCCGAGCGAACGCATATGGGCCACCAGCCCGGCGGGAGAGTCGGGGGTGTGGCCGATCTCAGTCCGGGCGGTGTGGCGCTCCAACACGGTCACGTCGATAGCCCGAGCGGCCAGATACTCCACGCCACGGGTGTGGCGGTAACCACGGGAGTAGTAGCTCCATGCGGCATCCAGCACCGACAGGACCAACTCACGATCCGTCCGTTCCAGGTGGGGGGCCTCGGCGCCAGCGCCGACGTGGCGGTGGATCTGCTCGCCGGAAGTCTGACCAGCCCAAGCGTTGCTCAGCGGCTCACCGGAGTCGAGTTTCTTGATGGCGGCGGTGATCGACACCCGCTCGGTCTGGCTCGCCCACTGGACGACATCGCCTTTAGACCCGCACCCGAGGCAGTAGTAGTGATCGTCGGCCAGGTACAGGCGCAAAGAGGGAGAGCGGTCGGGGTGTCCGTGGTCGGGCATGGGGCAGTGGACCGTCACCGAACCCGATGCCCCTGGCGGTACCGGGATGCCCGTGCGCCGGGCGACTTCGGCCAGCGAGTGCCGGTTCTTGGCCTCGGCAATGACGCTCATAGTTCCGGGCCTCCATCGTCCACGAGCGTCGTGTCGACAATCTCCGGTGCCGCCGGGTTGGGAAGCAGGCGTAGGGAGCCAAACCTGTCCAAGCAGGACTGGTGATCAGCCCAGCCGAGGACTGTGACCGTCCCTGTTCCTTTCGATTCGACGAAGTAGATCACGGTGTCGGCGGTCTTGGTCATCCCGACCTCGCCTGTGCGGCAGAGACCTTCGACGGCCATCCGATCCGCAAATGCCAGCGTGACTTGCACACCCATCGAGTCGGATGCGTGCTGTATGCGGCGAGCAATTGTCCTGATTTCCCATGGTTCAAGCACCGGCAGCCGGTGGAGCTGTTCGGCGGCGTAGACGACCTCGTGACCGTTGGTCACGGGTCGGTGTAGGTGCTCACTGCGCACGCGCGCAGCATGGTCGTTGTCGGAGCCTGAGGTCATAGCCCGACCACCGATTGGTCCTGCCCGGGAGAATGGGGTTCGGGAAGCCACGCAACAGGGAAGATGAGCGGGCGAACAGCTGCGGCCTCCCAGGTACCGGGGCGGTGTCGGACAAGTCCCTCGGTTGCGGCTTCGTGTCGAGCGTCATCGTCGTGGAGCGGTCCGGGGTCGAGTCCGAGGGCATGGGCGGCGAGTCCGAGGGCGTAGGACAACGCCTCGGGCAAGTTCGTACCGTGTCTGGCGCCGGTTGCTCGGGCGTTGCGCTCACAGACGACCCACACCTGGGTGAGGGCATCCGTGAGGGTATCGACAGCATCGCGATAGGCAGCGTCGGGGTCGTAGGGGCCGGAGTCGTGCGGGGATGCCATCAGTACGGGTTCTCGTTCACCCGTGCTGTATCGCCTGCTCCTGCGTCAGCGAGCAGTTCGGCAAGGTCAGAGCTGTCGGAATCTCGTTGGTCAATCCACCAGGACGCCGAGGCGACCGTTCGAGCAGGAGCCTCGGCCCGACGGAGGAAGTCGCCGTCGTCGAGTGACCCCAGGTCTTCGAACGCGGCGGCAAGGAGTTGGTGTCTGACCTTGCGGCCCCATTGGACAGCCCTTTCGGACCCTTCGAGCGGCGGCATGTCGGAGCGGGTTTCCCACGTTTCGACGGCCGAGAGTTCCTCGGCCCGGCGTTCGGCCAACCAGGCATCCCGCTCTTTGCCCACCGCCTTGTCCCGGTCACGCGACCAACAGTCCGTGCAGTCCCTGCCAGCGAGCCATCGGGCGTACCCGGCACGCTCGGACACCCGTTTGGCAGACAGATCGTGGGCCTTTTCGTGCCCACACACGTGCTCGACATTCCAGGTGGTCTTGACGACCATGATGGCTACCTCCGGTTGGGTCGACCCAGTGGTGACCCGCTACCTATTGCGGGGAGGGATCCAGCTAAATGGGAAGCGCGTGTCAGGGGACGAGGATGGGCCTCTTGCGCCATGACGCGCGGCGATCGACGAAGGCACATCACATCGGCAGGTTCTCGGGATGGCAAGCACTCTCCGACGTGCCTGCGCTGCGGCCAGGGTGGCGTCGACCGTCTGGCGCGTTGTTCGGTGCCCGGTCGGGTGTCCTTGATCGCCGGGTCGAGGACGGTCGACGGCGCCCACAGCACCGGCAGCTGAATGTGGCTCGATGAGCTCCGGTCCAAGGCCCGTGGATCACCCGTGTAACAACACTTATGCCATACCTCCGCGAGGAGGGTCAGGCACTCGGTGGGTACTTCTGTGATGCTGAGTACGGCCTGAGCCCTTTCGACTCACACCAGTGCTCGTAGGCAGGTGAACGGACTGGCGGTGAGTCCACCGCCTTCCACCCAATCGGGATACAAAGGGTTTCGGACGCCGCACGATTCATCCGCTTACCCAACACGAGGATGACACCACACAAGGCCATCCCGCAGACGAAGAAGGCTGCCATGAGTCCGAGCCGAACGGCCACTCCTATCGGCAGAATGAACGCAAACAGACCCAAGAAGATTGCTGGGACGCCAATGAACAACGTGCATTTCCGCATCCGCAAGCGGTATGCAGCCGCCTCGTCGCCCCACTTCATGGCGTAGCTGCGTACAAAATCGTCCGTCCGCCAGCCGCCGCTATTACCTTCAACCTCCATGACCCATTATCGGCAGAATGTCGTACTGCCTGAGCGTTTGGCGACCACGGTGCCCCCGTATCGCGGTTGGTGGCATGGCCCAAGCCATCCGACGCCGAGCGTGCTTGCCGTCCGCGAGCACTCCCGAGGTGCCTGCGCTGTCCGGCTGCGGCCAGACAGCGTGGTTCGGTGCACATGATCTGTGTGGACGCTCGGGGTGCTCGTGCCCGCCGAATATGCGGTCGCTCCGCTCTGCCACCACCTACGATTCGCTTTGGGTTCGGTGGGCGATCTGTGCACCCGAGGGGTCGGTAGTGAGCGCGGTAGTCAGCAGGATCCGGTCAAGCAGTGTGAGTATTAGGAGAATGGCGCAAGGAGCGACGGCGGACTCTTTCCAAGTGGATCGCCATGAGGAAGGGTGCGATGAGGAGGAGGACGAACACCAGGACGCCGACTGGTGGTGGAAGTGAGGTGCCCCCGGTGCAGTGCTCAACAGTTGGCCTGCCCGGCCCGCCACTGGCCGTGCATACGCTCGAAGAGACGGGGCGCACGAAGAGCACGAAGAGACCGAGCAGGCCTCCGGGGATGACGAACGTGCCAAGGAGCTTGTCTCGCATCTGCCATGTGCCCGACGACCCGAGTGCCACGACACCGCCGAGCCATCCCATGACACCGACGATGAGTGCCAGTGGCCCGGGACCAGCCCCGCCGACGATGTAGCCCACGATCCCACCGAACAGCAGCAGCCAGGGCACCCAGGCGTCGAGGCGTCGTACCGGCTTCGGAGGTACACCGATTCCCGCTTCAGCGGCGATTACCTCCGGATCCCCCACCCGGTCGAGGACTAAGCGCAAGCCCACCTCGTCGAGAGGATCAAGGCCGGCCCGGCCGTCAGCGATGTGGGCGGAGACCTCCTCGACTATCTGGCGCCGTCCCTCAGGGGGAAGACCACGCAGTGCCACATCCAGTGCGGCGAGGTACTGCCCGACGATCTCGTCGGTCCTGTGCTTGATGGTCATGCAGCACTCCCCTCGTTGAGGATGTGGTCGACCGTGTCCCGGAAGACCTTCCAGTGGTCGGTAAAGGTCGCCAACGACCGCTCCCCGGCATCGGTGATGCGGTAGTAGCGGCGGGGAGGACCGGCGGTGGACTCCTGCCAGGTGGTCTCGACCAAACCGTTGCGTCGAAGGCGGGCCAAAAGTGGATAGATGGTCCCCTCACTGGCGATCAGCCCATCAGCACCGGCGAGGATCCGGGCGAGGTCAAAGCCGTACCGCTCGCCCTGGCGGAGCAGGGCCAGGACGCAGTGCTCGGCGGTGCCCCGACGAAGCTGCGCTACCCATGGGAACTCTTCGCCAGGTACCATGCAACAAGTTATAGCAGAAGCCGACCATTCCAGCGCAGGAGGCCTGCGTCACAGGCATGGAGCAACACGGGATTCGTCGTCCTGATTGGTGACCGAGCACGCCCGAGGTGCCGTTCTGCGCTGTGGCCACGAGGGCGGCGGCCGTCGTTCTGTCGCGGCGTTCTGTGCTCGGCGAAGTGCGAGAGCAGACTATGCGTCCGCTCTGCCTGTTGAGGGTCGGGTTGCGGTGTGGCGCAATCTGTCCTGCTCTGCAGCGCCGCCATTCAGATCGAATTCTGGTCTGCCGTCTGCTGTACGCGGGTGGCCTGCTGTTGCCCTTAGCCGCCTACCAACCCGATGACGGCACCGGTGAGGCGGAACACCGCCTCTCGCCGAAGGTCTTGCTGGTAATGCACCGGTCCTCCACTGCCACCCCTGGAGCGGTCGTCACGTTCGGCTCGTACTCGGAGCGCCCCGGCTCGCCAGCGAGTTGGCCGCTCCAGCCACGCCTCCACATCGCCCATTGAGGTGGTGACGACCGCATGGCCGCTGTTGAGTAGCTCGTCGACGGCACGTTCGACAAGCTCGGCGATGGATGGCTCGACATGGGTAAGCGGGTCGTCGGCGTCCGCCGGGAGGGCTTCGAGGCGCTCGTCGGCGAGGATCCGCTCGACGAGCGCCACCGAGCCCCCGACGTAGGTACAGGTCAGGTCGAGCTCGCTGGCGACGCACCAGGCCCGGTCCGCCGGCCAGGCCAGGTTGGCCGTCTGGCCGTGGCCGATTTCGGCGGTGGCGGTGATGGCCTCGACGGGGCCGGTGTAGAGCAAGTACTCGCGGTCGGGGAGACGTACGAGTGGCCCTTGGCGAACCTCGACGGGGACCGGATCGGGAAGAGGCATGGCCGGCGGGGAGCCTGGACTCGTCAGCGAAACACCACTGAAGCCGTAGCCGTCCCACAGGCCGAAGAAGCACTCCTCGGGGGTGGTGGTGAAGCCCCGGAGGACTTGGGCGAGCGCCTCGGCGTCGGGGAGGTAGAGCCGGCCTTCGTGCGGCCCCTGGCCACGCCAGGGTGCCGGCCCGGCCGGCCGTTCCGGCGGCAGGGCGATCGTGTGGAATTGGGCATCGGCACTCAGCGGCACGCCACTCCAGGCGGAAATCTCCCGCCAGCGCAACAGACGATGCCCATGACCCGGCTCCTGGGCGGGGTGCAGGATTCGGGTGTAGGCCTCGAATCCCGCAGGCACGACCGAGGTCACCGTCAATGGCGAGCGGAGCTTCTGCGGTGTCAGGCGCTCACCAATCCAATCAGCCCGCCCGACATCCCGACTCCACGCAGGCGCGGTGGGAGTTGCTTCCACTCCAGGATCATTGCACCACCGTTGAGGCGACCGCTTGCCTCTGATTGGGCGGCGACCGAGTCCGTCCTCGCAGGGATGGTGAGGCCATGCGACGGCTCGGCATGTCCCCTGATCGCCGGGACGGTGGGCCACCTACTCGGACAGTGCTTGGTGCTCAAAGTTGAGGAACTGGCTGACGCTCAACGGCCCCCGGTGGATCGCAACGATCTTGCCATTGCCCGAGACGAACACTGCGTAGGGATCACCGATGAATCCGTACAGCGAGGAGGTGACTTGAGCATCGCCGTCTGAACCCACTGGGAAGGTCACCCCGCTCGAAGCTGCGAAAGAAGCGGCTTGCGAAGGTGAATCCAAGCTGTCCACCCCCACCACTGCCACCTTCTTCAAGGGACCGGAACCTGACTCCTGGTTGTGAACCGCCATTGCCAGCGGTGGCAACTCGCTGTGACAAATCCAACACCAGGCACCGAAGAAGAGCAGTGCAACTGGCTTTCCAGAGCCTCCTCCGTTAGCTGGCGTTCCGACATGGGTCACTCCACTTGCGCTCAACAACGAAAATGCAGGTGCGGGGGTGCCGACGCTCGGGAACGCCTTCCCCGCCTTCGTGCTCAGACCCCGAAACAAGAACAGGGCTAGCAGCGTTGCCAGTCCAACGCCGAGGACGATGAAGATCTTGCGGGGCTTCCGTACCTCGACTCGGGGTGCCACGGACTCGCTCACGCAGGTGAGTGTAGGCAGTGTGCCATCAGCGCACCCATCGCCCAGTCTGCTGGCACCGGGGCATCCCAGATCGGGACGGTGCTAATCCATGCCCACCGGACTTGTCGGCCGTGCTCCCGTCAGGCGAAGTGGCGACCCAATTCGTTTGCATAGTGGATACCTAGATCATCTCCGCGTTCGGAGATCCAGGCCGACAGACATGTCGACCCCGTCGACGGGCCGTCCGTGTCGGCCAGTCCTGTGGCCATCGCCTGGTACTCGTCCCTTGTCAACAGGACATCGTGGAGAGCCAAGCCGAGGACTGATGACAGAGCGGGAACGATGACACCGGGTACGTGCACAATCCGGCTCCGTGCACCCACGGCGCCTCGAACGGTACTCACCAACTCATTAAACGTCGGACGTTCGGGTCCGACGGCATCGGTCACGCTGTCATCGGTCTCACCGCCGACCTTGAGACAGAGCTGGGCAAGGTCGTCGACATGGATGCCACGGACGCGATAGTTCCCGTCGCCTCCCACACCGAAGACCGGCAGGTGGCGGAGTAGCCAGGCGATGTTGTTGATCAGTACGCCGTCACCTCCAAAAAGGATGGCTGGACGGAGTACCGCATACGAGACTTCGGACTCGGCAAGTGCCCGCTCCACGAGCGCCTTGCCTCTGAAGTAGGGGAAGGGTGACTCGATGCTGGGATTGGTGATGCTGATGTGGACGATCCTCTGGACCCCGGCACGCTTGGCGGCGAGGAACAAGGTCCGAGAGTTGGCCACAGCAAGTTCGTGGTCGATTTGACGATGTGCGAACCGCACCCAGTAGGTGTTGTACAGCGTGGTGGCACCCCGAAATGAGTCGACCAGCCCGAGTTGATCATCGAAGTCCAGCGGGCGGGCATCGATGCCCGAGTGAGCCCCCCTGCGCTCCGGATGACCTGTCACCGTGCGTACCGTGCGCCCACTGTCGATCAGCGCCTTGGCGATCGCCGCCCCCGAGTAGCTGAACGCCCCTGTTACCACATCCAGGCCGGTGTCCCTCCGATCCGTGCGGACACTTCGAGTGCCGAGCGTCGATGTCATGTGGACTCCTTCGGGGTAGTGGGTGCTGAGAGGGCCTCGACGAGTGTGGCGAGCTGCTTGGCATGGGCGAACAGAGCGAGAGCAGGCTCAGATTCGCCGTCTAGGTGACTGAGCATCTCCAGCCCGAGATAGAGAGCGACCACTGCGTGAGCCACGTCCTTCGCCGGAAGGACGCTGCTCAACGGGGAGTTGCCTAGTGAAGCTTCGATGGTCGACTGGGCGAACTCGCGCCACGGCTGGATCCGTGATGCCACCTCAGGGCCGAGGCCAGGGGTTGAGGAGGCCCCCGCGATCATCTCGACCAGCACCGTGATGTATCCGGCATCGAGGTCGTTCCGAAAGATCCCTTCGGCAGCATCCACGAGCTGGAACGGACTGGTCACACTGGACACTTCGGCGCCGTACAGATGGAGACGCTCCTCGCTGACGGCATCGAGGGCAGCCAGCAGAAGGTTGGCGACCGATCCGAAGTGATAGAAGATCAAGCCTTGGTTGAGTCCGGCTCGTTGAGCGATCGAGCGGGCACTCGCCCCTGCGTAACCATCCGACTTGAGGGTCTCGATCGCCGCATCCACGAACTGTCGCCGGGTGTGGGCGGAACGTTCCGACCCCTTCGCCGCCGGACTACTTGGAACACCTGACTTGGCCATCGTCCACCTCATTGAGCGTCTGCTCAAACTATACGCTCAATGATCCAGACATGCCAATCCGGACATTGCGAACGGTTGTGCAGGGTGACCCCGTATAACGGTTCGCGGCGTGGCCCAAGCCGCCCGACGTCGGGCGTGCTTGGAAGACGCGAGCACGCCCGAGGTGCCGTTCTGCGCTGGACCAGATCCTTGGTTCCCGGTGGACCTTTGTGAACGTTCTGT
>OBLU010004189.1_pt1 | contig 13008 bp, 11 predicted proteins | sample 1518681 | NCBI WGS metagenome assembly OBLU01 (sample SAMEA3539304, study PRJEB22396) | soil metagenome | biome: tundra; feature: field; material: soil | place: USA | collected 2010-05 | depth 0.15 m | reverse complement strand
TTTCTTGCGTCCCAGACTAACACTTCAACTGGCCCGAAAAAGTGAAGTCACGTCACTGCAAAAAATTTGCGGTGCTGGTGTTGAACAACACCTGCGACTTGCAACCGAGCCGGTCGCAATTTGTCACCGTGGCCCCCGTGCTGGATTTCGCTTTATTTTCAGAGAGCGTCATCGCCTGCAAGGGAGCGGACCGGGCCAGGAATTATCTCCATGACGCGCGGGCGAACAAAATTCACGAAATGCTCTGGCTGCCCGGCTTCGCCAGTTTCAAAGAGGGAGCCGTCGTGTTCCTCGACCGCGTTGGGGCGGTGTCCGCGAAACTTTACGAAGACGCCCTGAAAGAGCGGCGGCGAGTGGTGTCCTTTTCCCAAAACGGTTTTTATTTCCTGCTCATCAAGCTGACGAATCATATCGCACGAATGGAAAGTGATGAGGTCGCGCGGCTGGAAATCCACTGATCCTCACTCCGGGCATGAGCACAAGCGCACAGGATGTGAAAAACAGCACGGTGCTCGACGAACTGATTGCCGCGCTCCGGCAAGCGGCGGCGGATTTCAATTCGTCAGACCAGACCGCGCCCGCCGTCGTGCTGTGGCCTGATCCCGGCGCGGAGTGGGTGCCGCTGCTGCCGGAATTGCGCGCCCGCGTGCCTGAATTATTTTTGCTTGGTCCGCTGGAACCCGCCACGCGGAGCGGGCCGGCCATCTGGCTGCGTTGCGTGCTCGCCCGCAAGATTGCCGGGATGGAATGGCCGGCGGACAGGACACCGATTTTTTACCTGCCTGGTGTCGAGCGTAAGAAACTGCGCGAAATCGAGGATGCGCCGGACGCCCTCGCGCCACTGCTGGAACTGCAATTTCGCGGCTCGGTCTGGTTTCATCCGAACGGCAAGGATTGGACGGTGTTCGCGTTTGCCCAATCCCGGCTCGGCATGGAAATCGCGCGCGACGAGGCGACGCGGGCAGCCTTGCGACAGGCATTGCCGAAATTTTCGCAACTGCGGAAAGTGGAATTGATCGGTCGCCGCTGGGAAGCGGGCGATTTCAACCGGCTGCTGACGCCCGACCCCAGCCGCAATTTGCTGATGTGGCTCGACCAGGGCGACGAGTTCAAAAAGTCGCGGGCACCGGATGAATGGGACGCCTTCAAACAAATCTGCCAGCGGGGCTACGGTTTCAACCCGGAAACGGATGGCGCTCTGCGCGCGGCGGCGTTGCTGGGTCAACGCGGCGGGCCGTGGGCGCAAGTGTGGGAACGCTTCGCCGAATCGCCGACGCTTTATCCGAATCTGCCGGAAGCTCTGCGGGCGGCAAAGCCAAAGGACGAAAGCGATTTGTTCTTCAAGCGGGAAATCTGGCCGCAAATCAATGAAGCGGACGAAAACAAGCTGGGCGACGCGCTCGCGCTTTTGCAGGACCGGCCATATCCCGAAGCGGCAGAACGAATCAAGGCGTTGGAATCCGCGCAAGGTTTGCGGCGAAACTGGGTTTGGCGCAAGCTCGGCAAATCGGGTCTGGCGGAAGCATCGGAACATCTGGCAAAGCTAGCGGATTGCACGCAACAATTTCCAACGGCGGACAGCCCGGACAAGCTGGCGGCGGAATATGTTGCGGGCGGATGGCAAGCCGACGCGGCTTTGTTGAAGGCTTTGCAACACGCCACGTCGGCCAAATCCGAACGCGCGATTTTTGCGGCGGCGCGGGCGCTTTACCTGCCGTGGGTGGAAGCGGGCGCGGTGCGCCTGCAAGAATTGGTGCGGCATGATCCAACGGCGGTCGCGCCGCAACCGCTGTCGAACTTCGGCGCGGCGGGCGAAGTCATTTTGTTCGCGGATGGTTTGCGTTTTGACGTGGCGCGGGAATTGACCGGCGCGCTGGGCAAGGCGGGCCTGACGGTGGATTTGGGTTGGCGCTGGTCGGCGCTCCCGTCCGTCACGGCGACGGCGAAACCGGCGGTGTCGCCGGTCGCCAGCGAATTGACGGGCCGCGAATCGGATGAAGAATTTGTGCCGTCGCTCAAGGCGGATGCGCGCCGCGTGACGGCAGACCGTTTCCGGCAATTGCTGGCGGAAAAAGGCTGCATGGTTCTCGACGCGCGGGCGGGCGGCGACCCGACGAAAGCGGCCTGGACGGAATGCGGGAAACTGGACGCACACGGCCATGATGAAGGCTGGCGGCTCGCGTTTCGGATTGATGAGCAAGTGAAACTTTTGGCGAACCGTGTCCGCGAACTGCTGGACGCCGGTTGGAAAAGCGTGCGGGTGGTGACTGACCACGGCTGGCTTTTGCTGCCCGGCGGCTTGCCGAAGATTGATTTGCCAAAATTTTTGACGCAACATCGTTGGGGACGCTGCGCGACGATGAAACCCGGAAACAACAGCGGACTGGTGGAAGTGCCGTGGTTCTGGAATCCCGCGATTCGCATGGCGCTGCCGCCGGGCGTTGGCTGCTTTGTCGCGGGGACTGAATACGCGCACGGCGGATTGAGTTTGCAGGAGTGCGTGATTCCGATGCTGACGGTTCGCTCGGCGTCCGCGCCCCGTTCGGTGGCGCAAATCGAAGCCGTCAAATGGATCGGCCTGCGCTGCCGCATCACGGTCACGGGCGATTTTACCGGCGTGCGGGCGGATTTGCGGCACAAGGCGGCGGACGCGAAAAGCTCCGTGGCCGAATCCGTGAAGGAAATTGCCGCTGACGGAACGGTTTCTTTGGCGGTGCGGGATGATAGCAACATGGGTTCTGCCGCGCTGGTCGTGCTGTTGAATGAAGATGGCCGGCCATTGCACGCGCTGCCCACAACCATTGGAGTGAACGCATGACAGCGATTTTGGATGACATTGATCAAAACGCCGCGAAAGCCTTTGAAGGCTACGTTGTGCGGAAAGATTTGGTGCGCAAGTTCAAGGGGCAATATCCCGTCCCGACTTACGTTGCGGAATTTCTGCTGGGGCGCTACTGCGCGACCACCGACGAGAACGAAATTCAAGAGGGTTTGCAGATTGTCGAACGGCAACTGCGCGACCGCACGGTGCGGGCGGGCGAAGAAGAATTGTTCAAGGCCCGCGCCAAGGCCAAGGGAACGGTCAAGGTCATTGATTTGATTACGGCCAAGCTCGACACCGACACCAATTCTTTCATCGCGCAACTGCCCAGCCTGCAAATCAAGGACGCGCGCATTGCCGACGATCTCGTTCACGCGAATGAGCGGATGCTGACGGGCGGCTTTTATGCGGAAGTCGAACTGACTTACGACCCGACCATTGCGGATGAAAATTCCGGGCGTCCGTTCGGCATCGAAACGCTGCGGGCCATTCAGCTTTCACGCAAGGACGCCGTCGAGGTGCTTTGCCGTGGCCGCGAAAAACTTACGCTGGAGGAATGGAAGCGCTTCCTGATTCGCAGCGTCGGTTTTGAGCCGGAAAATCTGACGCCGCGCGCCCAGGATTTGATTATTTTGCGAATGGTTCCGTTCGTCGAGCGCAATTACAACCTCGTCGAGCTAGGGCCGAAAGGCACCGGCAAGAGCCATCTGTTTCAACAAGTCTCACCTTACGCCCATTTGGTTTCCGGCGGCAAGGCGACGGTCGCGAAAATGTTTGTGAACAATGCGAGCGGCCAGCGCGGGCTGGTCTGCCAATACGACGTGGTTTGCTTTGATGAAGTGTCGGGCATTTCCTTCGACCAAAAAGACGGCGTGAACATAATGAAGGGCTACATGGAGTCCGGCCAGTTCAGCCATGGCAAGGACAACATCCGCGCCGATGGCGGCATGGTGATGGTGGGCAACTTCGACGTGGACGTGGAACACCAGCAGCGCGTCGGGCATCTGCTTGGCCCGCTGCCGCCGGAAATGCGGAATGACACGGCCTTCATGGACCGGATTCATTGCTACCTCGCCGGGTGGGATATTCCGAAAATCAAGAATGAGCATCTGACGAATCACTTCGGCCTGGTCAGCGATTTTCTTTCGGAGTGCTGGAACCAGTTGCGAAACCAGTCGCGGCTGCCGGCTTTGCAGAGCCGTCTTTTCCTTGGTGCCGCTTTGAGCGGGCGCGATACGACCGCCGTGAACAAAACGATTAGCGCACTGCTCAAGCTGCTTTACCCGAATCCTGAATCTGCCATCACCGATGAAGCGATGGAATGGGCGGTGCGGCTGGCGCTGGAATCGCGGCGGCGCGTGAAGGAGCAACAAAAGCGAATTGGGTCGGCGGAATTTCGCAGCACACAATTCAGCTACCGGATCAACGAAGATGGTTTGGAAAAATTTGTTTCAACGCCCGAACTGCACAGCGAGAACAGCATCGGCGACGATCCATTGCCGCCGGGACAGCTTTGGGTCATCAGCCCCGGCGGGCAGGACGAACACGCGGGCTTGTTCCGGGTGGATACGACGGTCGGGCCGGGTTCCGGCGTCCGCATCCTGAATCAGCCCACGCCGCCGCCGTTCAAGGAAAGCGTCAAGTGCGCGGAGCAAAATCTTTACACGCGGGCCAAGCTGCTGGTCGGCGACCGTGATCCGCGCGAGCATGAATTTTCCGTCCAGTTGCTTGCTTTCGACGGCCAAAAGTGGCAACGCGGTCGGCGTCGGCGTGATGATTGCCCTTTGCAGCTCGCTCCTGCAAAAAGGGATCAAGGGCGGGCATGTCGTCGTTGGCGGGTTAAACCTCGGCGGCTCCATTGAGCCGATTCACAATGCCGTCAATGTCGTGGAACTCGCGGTGGAAAAAGGGGCGAGCAACATCGTCATTCCGATTTCCGCCCGGCGTCAACTGAACGATCTCCCCGACGACCTCGCCATCAAGATTAACATCCAATACTACACCGACGTTCGGGAAGTGTTGCTGAAAGTATTGGAAACATGAGCTTGTTTTGCCATAGCCATGCAGGTTGGCTTGCATCGTAAGCGACAACAGAATTTTGCCGTCCTACTTGGCCGTCTCACCAAACAACGAAGCGACGGACACTTTGAGTGCCTGGGCAATCGCGGCGATTTCGTAGTCCATCAGGTAGCGCGTCTGGTTTTCGATCCGAGAAACCGCCGTCTGGTCAAGCGTGATGCCTCGCGCTGCCAGCCGACCGGCCAACATCCGGCGTGACAGGCGGCTCCCGCCTGTTTCCAAGCCTTATTCTAACGGCATCAATTGTTTCCACGAACACCGCAAGGCAAGCTGGATTCGGATTGCTGTCGTCAAAAGGATGTTGAGTTGGCCGGCCTCAACTTTCTGTAAATTTCGTGTGCTGATGCTGGCCATTTCCGCCAGCTTGTCTTGCGTCAAGCCCCGTGTGCTGCGCTCACGGCGCACGTTTGCACCAAAGGTTTTCAACCGCGCAGATTCTTTTTGACTGATAGGCACGATACATTACATCGTGCTGATGCCCGCAAGGTAACGTCGCAATGGATCGTAAAAACTGCTTGCATTGTTTGCTGACGGTGCTAAACCGTTGTGATGCGTGGAAAAAACAACTTCAGTCCTATTCATTTGCGCATCGCCAACAATGTTCAATGTCTATGAAAACAATAAAATTGTTATTCGGGATTTTCACAATCACAGCGTCTCTGGCCGTTCAAGGTCAATCTCAATCCTTTCTCACCAATGGACTGGTGGCGTATTATCCATTCATCGGGAATGCAAACGATGCGAGCGGGAATGGGAATAACGGCACGGTGCAAGGCGCAACATTGACTACTGACCGTTTCAACAATCCAAATTCGGCCTATTACTTCAATGGTAGCAGTTGGATTGAAACGTCACAATACCGACTTCTGGACAAAGCCAAGACTGCCACTATCAGCGTATGGATGGCATTAAATGCTGGAGGCAGCCAAGTGCTTTCCGCCGGTGATGGGCGAGCCGGAATAGACGCTATTAGTATGAGGTTTGACGAACAGGCAGCGAATGCGGTGGCGTTCGACGATTGTCTGGCTCCGCAAACTCATACATCAACAATTGGGTTAGGAGCAAATCCGTATTCCTCCCCGCATCCACTGCCGAATTTTACGGCAAATACTTGGCATCAAATCGTCGTTGTTCTCAATACAAATAATCCGCTTGGCACGTTTGCTATTTACGTTGATGGCGCACAGGGATATTACCAAGTCGGGAGCGATGACGGGGCGACTGCTTTCACAAACATTTCTTACGACAGGGACATGAGATTTTTAATCGGAGCAATCGAAGGCAGACCAATTTATCCTACACCCCAACAGTTTTTTTTCTGGAAAGATTGATGATATTCGCATTTACAATCGTGCTTTGTCGTCAAATGAAGTAACGCAACTGTATGCGATTGAATCCGCAACATCCCCACGAACTGCGACTGGCACAGCTACATTAACGGGCAGCTTTGTAACTAGTGTTAGCATCACTGACGGCGGCTATGGTTACACCAACACCCCGCTGGTCCGGTTCATCGGCGGAGGCGGGAGCGGGGCACAGGCGACGGCGGTGGTGAGCAACGGAGTGGTGATAGCAATCAATGTGTTCAATGCCGGCTATGGTTACACCAGTGCGCCGTTGGTTGTCATTGATCCGCCGTTCATTCCCAATCCGGTTTTGAGCATCGCGCCAATGTCGTTCCTAACGTTTTCCAATCTGACCATCAGCGGTATTTATCAATTGCAACGGGCGGTGGCGTGGTATTGGACGAACCAGCCGCTTAACTTCACGGCAACAGGTTCCATTTACACGCAGATGTTCGCGGGCATCGTAGGCAGCGGCGATTACCGGCTGGCGCTGAATCCGGTGCCAAACCAAGCGTTCGCCACGGCATAGGTGGTTAATGGGTTTGTTGTCGGCGCAACGGTAACTAGCGGCGGTTCTGGCTACGTCACCAGCCCGGCGGTCAGTATCGTTGGCGGTCGTGGCACCAATGCCACGGCGGTTTCCCACATTTCCGGGGGTGTGGTGACGAGCATCAGCATCACGAGCGCGGGCATCGGCTACACCAACACGCCAACGGTTGAAATTGCCCCGCCACCTGCTGCTTCCGTGTTTCCAACGGTGCAGCCTGTAATGCGCGTGGATTCCTCAAATCTGGCACCGTATGACAATTATCAGATTCAATTCACGCCAGCCATCGGCGGAACGTGGGTGAACTGGAATGGCGGATTGTTCAGCCCGACCAACGTGACGAACTCGCAATATCTTTTCATCACGAACGGCACCGGCTTCTTCCGGTTGCTTTACGAGCCGTAGCCCGACAGCGAGAAATTTGACATCCTGCCGCCAGTTCCCGCAACCGTCACCCTGCCGGCTATTCTGATATAGCCGGTGACGGTGTGACGGTAAGAGCGTCGTGACGGTGATTTGACGGTGGTTTGACGGTTGACGGTGGTTTCAGGTTAAGCGGTTAAAACGTAGAATCCGGCAAGGTCTTTGTTCACAATTCCAAGTGCAAGCATTGCGGTCACTCTGCGCTCGGCTGTTTTATCTTTTACGGCCAATTTGGTTTTGACGGCAGTTTCTAATTCAAACCGCCGCATTGCTGGCCTGTCTGAAAAAATGGCGCGGGCAAGCTCCATGAGTTCTTCCCGTTCTTTGTCCACCTTTGCGCCTTTGATGTTTTGCAGGCTGACGTGCATTTGATGTTCGTCACTCCATGCGAAGCGCGACGCGGTGTTTTTGGGAATAGGAGCGCGGCGGTTTTTGTTCGGGGACCAAATGACGGTCACTTCATTTTCATCTTTTTCGAGCTGAATGTTTGTTTCTGATTTCCGTTCAAGATGCGAGCCAAGATGCCCGCGTGTCTTAAAAGTGCTTCCGGGGTTTAGGTGAATGACATTTAGAATCGGGCAATCATAATCAACCGCCAGTGTTTCAAGCCGCGCCACGAAAGGATTGCATTCGGCTGGATCGTTCACATCATTAACGGCGTCGGCTGTGCCGTCAATTATTCCAGAATGTATGCCGCCGAATTTTTGTTTGGCGTCGGCAAGTAAAAGTGAAATTGCTTCCCTGATTTCCTCAACGGTGAATCCTTTAAGCCAATACGAAAGCAACCAAGGTGGCGCGGCGTCAACTTTGGCGCGGCGTATCAATCGCCCTATGCCTGTCCAGTGGTCAAGCTGACATTGCTCCGTATCGAAATGTAAAACCGCGTGTCCGTTCGGGTTTTCAGAAGTGAAGCCAAAACAATCTGCGCCAGACGCGGCAATTGTGCTGGCAATCACGGCGTTGATTGCGGCGGTTTTTCCCGCCTTTGGTTGCGCGAAAAAGGTTGTCAGGTTGCCCGGCGTGCAAATCTCGACGCCATTAAGAAAAAAGCGCGGCGTCGGCTCTGGCGGTTTGACGTGCGGCGAATAAATCCGCGTTGCGAGCCGTGCGGCAAGGTCGGCAACCGGCGCGGCCTCAATTTCTCCGCCAAGATATTCGCCGGCAATGTCCGCCCGGTTTGAACTTGGCGCGGCCTGTGGTGTCCGCGCCTCTGGCGAGTATGTCTCGCCGTGCGCGACTAGCTGCCAAGTGTTTTCGCGGTAGTCTTCACGCCGCCATTTGTCGCGGTTCAAACCGGACTGTGCAAATAGAGAAAACGAGCGGTCTTTGTCGCCGCCCGTCCAAAAGTAGAGCGCGGAAAGCAATGCCGCGTCCGCTTCACTTTGCGAGCCGTATCCCGCTGCGGTGAAGTCGCCACGCCAGAGCGCGGAAAAATCCGCGCCGTTTTTTGCTTGGCTCGCCTTGCTGATTAAATCGTGATCGGTAAGCGTGAGCGCGCGAGCCGGTGCGGGTTTGTTCGCGGTCGCCTTTTTTTTGGGCGGGAAAATTTCTCGAAACATTCCCGCGACGGCTTGCTGTCGCGGTTCAACCGTGCGCGGTGTGCCGGCAATGTGTTTTCCCGTCATCACAAAAAAACGCGCTTTGGAATACATCTCGACGCCGCTTTTTGCGTCGCGCCTGCCTTTGCCGTCGGGCAGCGTTGCGCGGGCGATAGTGTGAACGCCCATTCTGCTCTGCGATTCCTCTGTGTAGCTATTCAGCCGCGAAACATATTCGGCGGCGAATTTATCTAGTTCGCCTGTTACCGGGTCGCGGTGTTTGTCGAGGTCTATGCCGGTAAATTCGCCGCCATCAGCAAAGACAAAGCCGATGCCGGAAAAATTATGTGTGAGAAGTGCGTCACGGCATGATTCAAACGTCCCCCATGTCTGCGGCTTGGTGCTGTCGGCCTTGCTGCCCGTTGCGGTGTAGGGAACTTTTGTTTGTCGCCCGTCAACGGTTTCGAGTTTCCAGCAAACCCACTGTGGCAGGGCGCGGAGTTCGGCGGGAATGTTTTCAAAGTCGCAAAGGTCATGCGGGGTTTTGTTCGGGTCGTAATAAACCGGCGACGTGTGCGGGTTTGATTCATTCATGGAGCGCCTTCAAGAAATCGGTTAAACGATTCGGCGGTTATACCAATGCTCCGCTGATTTCCTTTGGGCGTGAATTTTTTCAACAAGCCGCGCCGACAAAGCAGGTCAACAAATCGCGGCGTCTTGTCGCCCAAAAGTTTTGCGGTTTCAACTCGGCTATAAATTCGTGGCTGGCCGTTGCCATTTTGCGCGGTTGCGGACTGGGCATCTTCGCCGCGAGCCAGTTTAAGGAATTTGCTCCGCTGGGCGGATGTCACGGTCGAATCCGCCCGGAGCGTGGCGTCCAAAATTGTGAATGTGTGCTGTTGCATAGTCTTTTGCTGTTTTCTTCAGGCGCACTTCGCGTCTTTGATTCTTTAATGTATCCCTATGGAAGAAGGGGAATTTGGCAAGTTCGGGGGACTGCACCGCAGCGACGGCTTTACGAACCGCAGCCGGGGGATAAGAAACCGCAGAGTGGGACTATTGAACCGAAAAAGTTCTGGACTGGAATTTGCGCTGACTATTTTCTTTGTCTGCCTGCGGAAATTGGACTGGTGCCTGCGCTTTTCGGAAGGTCTTTCTTTGGCCGTTTTGATTGGCGCGGCTTTCTGTGCAAGACATGAAGCTGTTGTTTCTGTGAAAAGTTTTTGAACCGCTCCCAGCGCATAGCGCAAAGGTCTGAAAGAGGAATTCGATTGTTTAGCAGACAATTTTCTTTGGCCTCTGTGAGTTTCTTCGGCGGAAGGTCGGTGCGCGTTTTGTAGAAGCGGCTCACGGCCGCTCTGATCGCGGATAGCTTCAAATGACCTCTGTTGCGCTTCGTCTGGACAGTCGGAAGGAGGGGTAATTGACATGGTTCCTTCTCGTTGCTCTGCTCGATTTCATCGAAGCTTACTGTGTTATCACCCGTAACAAGGTGCTCCCTGAAGTCGCGTGTTTGTCGTTCTCGGAATGTGTCCAAATAATCCTGCGCGGCAGTGAGTAAATCGTGCGCGATGCGAACCGCTTCAGAAGAAGGGAGCAATTTCGGCACCCGCTTGCCAATCATCGGCGCTGCGATCATTGCCAAAGTTTCAGGCTTCAATGATTTATCTAAAAGCAAAGGCTCTGGTTTGCGGAATTTTTCCGTTGCCAGGAATCCTTCTGCGGGTATGGGGAAATGCTTCCCATCGTCTCCATTGCGCTTGCCGGCGCTCACAGGCCACTCGCCGGCGTTCCACTGGCGGGCATTTGCCATCGTTGCTTCCACGCGGGAATACGCCTTCCGTGAAATCTCGAATTCGAGATGGCGCAGCTTCCGGTCAATGATGAATGGCTGGATTTTCTCCTGCCAATAAACTTTCGCCAATCGAAGTTCATCTTGCAGCCAATTGCGGATTTCTTTTGGCTTGTAGGGTTCCGTTTCGGCATTGCTCGCCACAATCTGCTCTGTAGTGCTGGATTGTGGGACGGTCGCGTTTGTCTGGTTCATGGTAGCCCCTTTCAATTAGTTGGTGGTCAGCAGCGCCAGTGCTGCGGTTCGTTTCTCGCGGAAATTCTTCACCGCCATGCTTTCGATGATGGTTTGAAGGTCGCGCAGAATTTCAACGGGCGTGCGCGTTGCCGGTTGCGCTGCATCGCCGTTGATTGACGGCAGCGCGGCGACGGCCTGTTGCTCCGCAAGCCGGTTGCTGTGTGAATATGCGCCGGTCATCAGCGGGCTTGAATGTCCGACCAGACTTTGAACCACGGAAAGCGGGACATTGTTCATGGCGCACATGGAAACGAACGTGTGCCGTAGCGAGTGAAAGCCAACCTCGACGACGCGCCGGACGCCGTTTTCCCTGTCTCGCTTCGTGGTGATGCCGCAGTTTTCAAAATGTTCCTGAATGTGGTTTGTCAGTTGCGACCGTTGCCCCGCCAAATACAAGCCCGACATTTCCGGCAGCACATAGCCTTCCGTCTTGCTCGCCGGAATTGCTGACAAAGCATCGTGCAACACGGGATGAATGGAAATTTGAACCAAGCCGTTAGCGCCCTTTTTGCGGCGGATTTTATTCGGGATTCTGCGAATCAATCCGCGCTTCAAATCCACTTCGCCCCATTTGAGCGTGGCGCAATCGCCAAGCCTCAAGCCGGTGTAAAGGCCAATGCAAAACAGTGTTTTCATTTCGCCCGTCGCCTTGCTGCAAACCAGCGTCAGTTCGTCAATCGTCAATTCGCGCCGGCCTTCGCGCATGACCTGTAATTGCGGGAATTTTGACCACGGATTTTCGGGCAGCTTGGCTTCATCGGAAAGAGTTTTGAAAATGTAGCGCAGCGTCGAAAGGTGGTTGTTGGTCGTCTTGTTTGTGACGCCGCGCCCGATCAGGAAGTCCAGATAAGACTTGGCAACGTCCCGCCTCACTTCCCGCAACGTCTTGACGGCAGGGTGAGCCGATTCAGTCCATTTTTGAAACTGTGTCCAGACGTTTTCATAAGCCAGCAGGGACGACCTTTCAACCGGCTTGCGTCCGCTGGTTGGACTGGCAAACGCCATCCAGACGCGCGCCAATGGCATCGGCGGATTCTTTTCATCGTTCAAGCGGGCAATCTCGGTTTGTGTGGCGTCAATCTCGCTGGCAATGGAGCGCAACGCCTTGACCTTGTTTTCCTTCGCCACGACCTCCATGAGCCGCGCCTTTGCTTTTAAGGCGTCCGGCTCGGTTGTGATTTCGCCGCCGTTCTCATTGCGGAGCGCGCGGCCAATCATCTTGCCATTGACGCGCCAGTAACAGTAATAGCGGCCCGAACGGATAACCAATGAGCCGGGGGATTTGAGTTTTGTTTTCATGTTGTGCCTTTCGTTTGTGTTCGCTTGTGTGCCTTAATTTGCCAGATGGACAGCGATTTGTCAAACAAAATGTTAACAAGAAACAAGAAAAGCCAATGAAATTCTATTTATTTACAGTGTGGTTTATTGATTAACGCTCGCAACAGAAAACCCCGCATCCAACTTGCGGGGTTTTCTTTTGAGGCAAAGACGTCGAGGTTTTGCAGTCTAACACTGGATTAGGCGGCTCAATCATGTTTACCAGCAAAAGTTTTATCCTGCCAATACTTCGGACGCAAATAATAAGCGTCTAAAAGCTGTGCCGGCTCGAAAACCGAATGTGCAATATCCTGCGATAGTGGGCCTACTTTGTAGTAAACACGAGCTTGCGCGCTACCCATCCCGCCAACCTGCATCGGGTATCTGTAATAAACGGTGAGGCAGGCAAAATAAGCACAAAAATATAGAATAACTGCCGTAAGCGTTCCTAACCCAACTATAACTAACCGCTTTTTCTTTGATGTGCGCATAGTCGCCTAACCTGATATTGAACCGCAATCTTGCAGGCTAGCAAGTTTCATGAATTCGATTTTGTGCCTGGAAAAAGCTTTTGTCCAAAGAAATTTATTAGAAAAACGACGTCGCGTTCGTGGCAGAAAAAGGCGCAAAATGGCGGGCGACCAGTTTGGTCCCAATCCGTGGTGAAAAATTTGTTTGGCCTTTTTCGCCGCCTTTTGCTAAATAATCCCGACAACCAAATATGGGTTCACTCAAAAAACGCCGCAAGGCAAAAATCAACAAGCATAAACGGCGCAAGAAGCTGCGCTTGAACCGTCACAAGAAGCGCACCTGGCAGAAGTAATTCTGTCACGCCATGTGATTTCAAC
>OBLU010004187.1_pt1 | contig 13010 bp, 6 predicted proteins | sample 1518681 | NCBI WGS metagenome assembly OBLU01 (sample SAMEA3539304, study PRJEB22396) | soil metagenome | biome: tundra; feature: field; material: soil | place: USA | collected 2010-05 | depth 0.15 m | reverse complement strand
CTCTGAGTGTCAATTCCGCTCCGCGCGCTGGCACGGAAATCAAAGTGCGCATTCCCCTGCCGCTAAAGGCGCCCCAATGACAAAAGCGCTTGCAGAATGCCGCTACACTCCTGGTGAACTTAAGAAACCGCTGCTATGGACTTTTTAGTTATTGACGACGACAAGACCTTCCGCGACGCGACATGCCTGCTCATCGACAGCGAGGGCCATTACGCGCAAGGCGTTTGCTCCGGAGAGCTTGGCCTCACAGAGCTAAAGGAAGGGAAATTCGATTCGGTGCTTTTGGATGTTAATCTTGGGGCGGAAAAGGGCCTCGACATTCTTGAGCAGATTCTCAAGCGCCAGCCCAACCTGCCGGTAGTGATGTTCACCGCACAGGGCAGTGTGAAAACCGCGGTAGAGGCTATGCGGCGCGGGGCGGTGGATTTTCTGGAAAAGCCGTTCACCCGCGAGCAGTTTCATCTGGTGCTCGCCCGCGTCCAGCGCTTCCACCAACTGAGCCAGAACATTGAGCGGTTGCAACAGGAGGTTCAGGACAGCAACGCTCAGAGTCCTGAGATTCTCTTGGATTCAAGCACGCCACTCATGACAGAGGTGATGGACACCTTGTTGCGAGCGGCGAAAACGCCGGCCTCGATTTTGATCTTGGGCGAAAGCGGCACCGGCAAGAGTGTCGTGGCCCGCGCCGTTCACCAGCAGAGCCATCTGGCGGATCGACCGTTTATCACCGTAAGCTGTCCTAGTTTGTCCAAGGAGTTACTGGAAAGCGACTTGTTCGGCCATGTCAAAGGCTCCTTCACCGGCGCCCTGCGCGACCATTGGGGCAAAGTCAAAGCCGCCGCTGGCGGGACCCTCTTCCTCGACGAGATCGGCGACCTGCCGATGGAAATCCAACCCAAGTTGCTGCGGCTGCTTCAGGAACGTGAATACGAGCGAGTGGGTGAGAATGTCACCCGTCAGGCCGAGGTCCGCGTCATCGCCGCCACCAGCCGCGATCTTAAAACGCGCGTCGCCGAGGGCACTTTTCGCGAAGACTTGTATTTTCGCCTCAACGTTATAACGGCGGAAATGCCGCCGCTGCGGCAGCGCCCAGACGACCTCATTCGGTTCGTGGGACATTACTTCAAGCATTTTGCCGCCCTCTGCGGGCGCCGGCTCGATGGGTTTTCGGAAGCGGCCTCTGCCGCTATCTGCGCCTACTCCTGGCCGGGCAACCTCCGGGAATTGCGCAACGCCATCGAACGCGCTGTCATCATGGCCAAAGGGAACAAGATCAACTTGGAAGACCTCCCCGCGGAATTGCGCGGCGGGACTGCCCCTGGAGCCAAGGGAAACGGTGCTACGCTGGAGGTCGGTTCGTTGGTCTCCATAGAGAAACTGGAAGAAGCCCATTTGCGTAAAGTAATGGAACGAACCTCCAATTTGGCCGAAGCGGCTGAGGTGCTGGGGATTGACCAAGCCACGCTTTACCGGAAACGCAAGAAGATTGGCTTGGGATAATGACTTTGCCGGAGGCCTGAAACTATCCGTGCCACGACGGGATTAGAAGAAGAGCCAGCGCATTAAAGGCTAACTGACTTGCAGTTCCCCAGAATGGTCAAGGTGGTCGTCCAGCAAGGAGATGATATTACCAGCCAGTGCCTGACCATCGAGGGTTAGTCGGCAGGTGCCAGGAGGAGCGCCCGGGAGTCTGGTGATGCGAATGTGGTAAGGGGTTTTCCGATAGCGGTAGTGGAGGGTGAAGGTGCTCCACGCCTTGGGAAGGCTGGGGGTCAGGCGTAGTTGATTGCCTTCGAGGTTCACGCCGAGCAGGGTTTCGAGCAGGAGCCGATACATCCAACCGGCGGAACCGGTGTACCAAGTCCAACCACCACGGCCGATATGCGGCGCGACGCCATAGACGTCGGCGGCCATGACGTAGGGTTCAACTTGATAGGTCGCGATTTGGCTGGAGGTGACGCTGTGGTGGATGGGGTTGAGCAGCGCGAACAAATCCCAGGCTCGGTCGGTATCTCCCATCAGCGCAAAGGCCATGGTGGCCCAGATGGCGCCATGAGTGTATTGGCCGCCATTTTCGCGCACGCCTGGGAAATAGCCTTTGATGTAGCCCGGGTTGAGGGCGGAGTGATTGAAAGGGGGATCGAACAACTGGATCAATCCGACGTCGCGGCGGATGAGGCGCGCGTCCACCGCTCGCATTGCCTGGCGGGCGCGCTGGGGATCACCGGCGCGGCTGATGACCGACCAGCTTTGCGGCAGGGAATCGATCTGACATTCTCGGTTGATGCGGGAGCCGAGGGGCTCTCCGTTGTCGAAGTACGCGCGGCGATACCATTGACCGTCCCAAGCGTGTTGCTCGATGTTTTGTTGCAGTTGATGGGCTTGGGCAAGGCAACGCTCGGCAAAGGCCGTGTCATTGCGTCGGCGGGCCAATGCGGCGAATTGGGTCAGCACGTCGTAGAGGAAGAAACCCAGCCAGACACTTTCGCCGCGCCCGTCTTTGCCCACTAGATTCATGCCGTCGTTCCAGTCGCCGCAACCCATGAGTGGCAGGCCATGCTGGCCGAATTTGAGCCCGCGCTCGATGGCGCGCACGCAATGTTGATACAGCGAGGCCGATGCTTCGGAGCGATTGGGCAAGTCGTAATACGATTCCTCCTCCGGCTTGAGGGGCCGGCCTTCGAGAAAGGGAATCGACTCGTCGAGCACGCCGGTATCGGCGACGCACGCGATGTAGCGGCAGGTGGCGTAAGGCAACCACAGATAGTCATCGGAGCAATGCGTGCGCACGCCGCGGCTGTTGGGAGGATGCCACCAATGCTGCACATCGCCTTCGCGGAACTGATGCGCCGCGGCGCGCAAGAGATGTTCGCGGGTGAGCGCTGGCTGGGCATGCACCAGCGCCATCACATCCTGCAATTGGTCGCGGAAGCCGAACGCCCCGCCGGATTGGTAGAACCCGGTGCGAGCCCACAGGCGGCCGCTCAAGGTCTGATACAACAGCCAGCCGTTGGCCATCACATTAACGGAGGGATCGGGGGTTTCGACCTGCACCGCGCCGAGCGTCCGATTCCAATACTGCCAGACTCCTTCGAGGGCGCCACGGCTGGCCTCAGCGGGGCGGAAGCGGCGGATCAGGGTTTGCAGGTCAGCGACGCTCCGCCCCACCCCGAGGCGGAAGCAGGTTTCCCGTTGGTGCCCGGCGGGCAAATCAAGAGTCACTTGCACTGCGGCGCAAGGGTCCAATCCCGCTCCGGTTTTTCCTGAAAGCCGCGTCCGCTTGAGGGCCGCCGGACTGGACAGACTTCCGTTGCGGCCGAGAAACTCTTTTCGATCTCCCGTGAGGCTTCGTTCGGAATCACTCACGTCCACGAAGGCGATGCGTTCGGCGAACTCAGTATTGAAAGGATTGCGTGCCAGCAGGGCGCCGGTCTTGGGGTCCACCTCGGTCTGCACGTGCAGCAGGCTTTTGGGGCGCAACTCTCCCAGCACCCATTCCCAGTAGCCGGTGATGGACAAACGGCGCGGTCGTCCCGAGAGGTTGCGCAATTTCAGGACCGCGAACTTCACGGGCGCGTCCATGGCCACATAAACGGTCAACTCGGAAGCGATGCCGTTCTCGGTGTGTTCGAACACCGAATAGCCGAAGCCGTGTCGGATAAGATAGGGAGTTGCGCCGCGCGCGGGCAGCGGGGTAGGGGACCAGAATTGTCCCGTCTGCTCATCCCGGACGTAGAAGGCTTCGCCGGTGACGTCGGTGACGGGATCATTGTTCCAGGGCGTCAGGCGAAACTCGTGGCAATTCTCGACCCAGGTGTAGGCGCTGCCGCTCTCCGAAACGACGGTTCCGAAAAAGGGATTGGCCAGCACGTTCACCCAGGGGGCGGGAGTGACTTGGTCCGCTGACAACGTAATGACATATTCACGTCCATCAGGGGTAAAACCGCCCAGCCCATTATCAAACACCAAGTCCCGCTGTGGGATCGGCTCGGGCGAATCGCGCCGCGGGGAGCGGGTCGGCGTGAGCAATGGAATGATCGGCTCAGGGAGACCGGGTTGTTCCAGTTGTTCGGTCAACGTTCCATTTTCATCCGCCAGGACCAGGCGGGCGACCGATTGGAGCAGCACGCGGTCTTCGCTGGAGACCTGTTCCAGGCGCCGGACAAAGATGCCGCCCGGCTTGTCGAGCATTTGGTCTTCAATGCCCGAGGCAATCAGCCGAAGGATTTGGTCCTGCAATGGCTGGCGATACACGGAAACGTCTTCATTGAGAATCACCAGGTCAACCGGCAGCCCTTTCATTCGCCAGTAGGAGTGAGCCTGGAGGAGTTGCTGGACGAGCTCGATTCTGGCGGAGTCGCTGATGCGCAACAGGACGATCGGCGCGTCACCGGAGATGCCATAGCCCCAAAGTGCGCTTTGGCCGCGCCGGTTGTTGAGCAAAACACTGGGAGTGGCACGCCGGGCCGGGTTGGCGTAAATCAAGGGACCCGCCAGCCGAGCATAGAGCTGGGCGTCGGCTTCAGAGGCATTGAGGTGGCGCAGGGTGACCTGGCTGTGAGTCCACGCGAGGTCCAAGGCCCGGTCGGCCATGCGCGGGTTGTAGTATTTTTCCACGAGCGCCAGCGCTGCGTCCCGGCTTTCCGCCATGCCCATGACCAGGTCAATGCGGGCGGTTTCGTGGGGGGCCAAGGTGACAGTGCGCCGCAGGGAGGTGATGGGATCCAGAACGGAACCGGTGGTGTTGGACAGCGGCGAGATACTCTGCAGCGCGGCTGGTTCGGCGAGAGTCCGGCCGCGCCCGATGAACCTGGCGCGGTCGGTTTCGCAGGAGACTTCGCCCTGCTGGCCGCCTTGCCCCATTATGAAGTTCAAGAGCCAGGGTGGCTTTTCCCCTTCGGAGCGGGGACGGCGGGTGCAAAGCACGGCTGGCCGTGGGCTCAAGAACTCGGTTTGCACGAACAGATTGCTGAAGGCGGGATGGGAAGCGTCCGCCGCGGCAGGCGCGAGCACCACTTCGGCATAACTGGTCAGTTCGATGACGCGCGGCGCGTGGGAATGGTTGATGAGAGTCACGCGGCGCAACTCGACGTCGTCTTCGGGCGAGACGCTGATTTCGGTGTGGATTTCCAGGCCGGCATTAAACTGTCGAAACTCGGCGCGGGCTTGAGTGAAGATGGCTTCGTAGCGCTTGGTGGCGCGCCGGCAAGGTTGATGGGCGGCGGACCAGAATTCGCCGGTGGCCAGATCGCGCAAATAGATAAAAGTGCCCCAGCAATCACGTGTGGCATCCTCGCGCCAGCGGGTGACGGCCAAGTCCCGCCAGCGGCTGTAGCCGCCGCCCGCGTTGCTGACCACGACATGATAGCGACCGTTGGATAACAGATGGACTTCCGGCGCGTGCAGATTGGGGTTGGTGAAAACCCGCATGAGCCCTTCGCCGTCATCAGCCAACTTCCGCGATTTAACCAATTCATACTCTTCGGAAAGCACCTTGGCGGTGGTGTTGGGCACGCGCTCCTGCAAGAGCAAGTCCGTGGCTCTCAAAGCGGGGCACGACAGGAAGCGCCGTTGCATCGGACGGTCCAGCAGCCGGTACGCCAGGGCGAGCAGGCTCATGCCTTGATGATGGGCCATGAACGAGCGGATGGTGACGCTGGACTGGCGAGGGGGCAGCCGTGAAGGAGTATAATCCACCGCCTCGTAAAACCCGTAAGCCCCTTCGCGTCCTTCGGCGGCGAGTTGTTCGAGGTTGTCGCAGGCTTCTCCGGGAGCAACCATCAGCGCCATCACGGTGGCATAAGGAGCAATCACGAGGTCCTCCGCCAAGCCCCGCTTCAAACCAAGGCCCGGCACACCAAAGGCGCGGTATTGGTAATTCAGATGAACGTCGGTCCGGTTGTAGCCGCATTCGGACACACCCCACGGAACGCCGCGCAATTGGCCATACTTGATTTGCTGCCGGACGGCCCCCCTACACGTTTGATCCAGCAAGGTGTTTTCATAATTCGGCATGACCAGCAGCGGCATCAAGTACTCGAACATGGACCCGCTCCAGGAAGCCAACACCAGATCGCCCCGCAAAGAGACGAGCAGCCGGCCCAACGAGAACCAGTGGTCCTGCGAGATTTGTCCCTGGGCAATAACGACATAGCTGCATAAGCGAGCCTCGGACGCCAGCAGATCATAAAAGCTGGCATCAAGGCGGCGTTCAGTGACGTTGAAGCCGATGGAGAAGAGTTCGCGCGCGGGATCGAACAAGAAGCTGAAGTCCATCCCGGCCAGCTCGGTGGTTTGCCGCGCCAGGGTTGCCAGAGTCAGGATGCGCTGGCTGGCCCGACCGCTGGCTTCCCGCAAGGAGCGCAACCATTGGCCAAGGCACGCTTCTTCCCCTGGCTTCCGGGATGAGGCGGGTTCCACGGAGAGGGCTTGGAGCGCGGCCTCGAGCGATGGGCAGAGCGATTGCTCCAATTCTGACACTTGGCGCAAGGTGGGCGCTTGGTCGAGCTTCGTGGAAAGCTGCGCTACGGAGTCAGGCACCAAGGTCAGCCAGGGCGCCAGGAACAGCAAATCCTCCAAATGGTCGCGGCAGTTTCGTTCCAGAGCCTGGGTCCACCATTTCAATTCCTCCTCGGCTCCCTGGTCGAGCGCGGCGGCCAATGCCGCCGCCCGGGCGGTCGCCCGCTGCAGCAAGTCAAATCCTGCACGCAGGGTTGAGGGTGGTTGCGCCAGTTCCGTCGCGAGGCGCTCCAACTCAGAACTTTTGCCGGTCAGCTCGCGGAGAATTCCCACCGTGTCGGACAGACCAGCGAAAACTTGAGGCGAGAGGATAGGTTGAGCCGGTAGTTCCATCAAGCCAGGGCCCAGGGTCAGCAGATGGCCCGCGAGGTTGCCGCTGTCCACACTGGAGACATAGAGTGGCAGCAAGGGTCTGAGAGTTCGGGTATCATACCAATTGAAGAAGTGGCCACGGTGCCGTTCGAGGCTTTGCATGGCGCCGAGGGCGTCCTGGGTACGCCGCAGCAGTTGGCCAACCGACAGATAGCCGAAGTCGCACCCGGCCAGGTTGGCCAGCAAGGCCAATCCCATGTTGGTGGGCGAAGTGCGTGAAGCCATCACCGGGACGGGCTCTTCCTGAAAATTGTCCGGGGGCAGCCAGTGTTCCTGTGCTGTGACGAAGGTTTCAAAATAACGCCAGGTTTTGCGCGCCGTTCGCCGAAGGAAGGCTAATTGCTTGGGTTTTAACTCCGGCGCCGCCGAAGGCTCAATGGGCTGGCTGATGCGCCAGGCGATCCAGGGAGAGGCCAACCAGAGGACCAGGATAGGCGCGGCCAACGGTAACTGAGAGGGCTGGATCAAGACCAGGAATGACCCACCGGCCAGAGCGATGAGCGGTCCGATCCACATGGTCGCATAGAATCCCGCCAGACCGCTGCGGGCGGTGCGTTCGGCATCGCTGGCGGTTTGCCATTCCAAGAGCCGTTTGTGAGTGAAGAGCAATCGCACCAACGTGCGACCGATGGCATCGAGGCTGATAAACGCGTCGTACGGCAGGAACACGAAGGTGAGCAGGGCTTGGCCGAGTTGGCGTCCGACTGAGCCGACCAGCCCGCGCAGGTGCAACATCACCGATACTTCCCGCGACTTGCGGAAAAGCTCGACGGCCGCCGACAACCAGGCCGGCAGGGTAATAATCGAGAGGACCAACACGGGGCCGATGGCACCGAGGTCGGGGAGGAGCATCCAGTTGCCCAGCAGCAGCAGGAGGAGGCCGGCGGGGACCAGGCTGCGCCGGAGATTGTCGAGGATCTTCCATTGCGACAGACCGGAAAGCGGGTTGGCGATGCGCCGGGCATCCGGACCCGGAACGCGGGGCAAGAGCCACTGGGCAATTTGCCAATCGCCGCGAATCCAACGGTGGCGCCGATTGATGTCGGTGTTGTAACGCGAAGGGTATTCTTCGTACAACTCGACGTCGCTGACCAGCGCCGAGCGGGCATGGCAGGATTCGATCAAATCATGGCTGAGGACCGTATTCTCCGGAAAGCGGCCGGCGACGGCTTGTTGAAATGCATCCACGTCATAGATCCCTTTGCCAATAAAAGAACCCTCCTGGAACACATCCTGATAGACGTCCGAAACCGCGCGCGTGTAAGGGTCAATCCCGACGTCGCCGGCAAACAGTTTGGCAAACCAGGAACGGGATGCGCTGGGCAGGCTCACGCCGACGCGCGGCTGCAAGATGCCGTAGCCTTCGGTCACCACGCCCTTTACCGGATCGAACTGCGGCCGGTTCAGCGGATGAGCTATCGTGCCCACGAGCTGGCGGGCGGCATCACGAGAGAGCTGTGTGTCGGTGTCGAGGGTGATGACGAATTTGATGGCCGGCAGAATCGAAATGTCGCCAACAATCTGGGAAAAGGACTCATTGGACCCGCCGCGAAGCAGGGCATTGAACTCAGTCAGTTTGCCCCGCTTGCGCTCATAACCCATCCACAGGCCCTCAACTTTGTTCCAGCGACGGGGCCGGTGGAACAGAAAAAAGATGTTGGGCCGGTCGGACTGATATTTGGCATTGAGCATTTCAATGCCTGCCCGCGCCAGCCGAAGCAGCGATTTGTCTTCCGACCGGGTCTCCTCCGGCGCGTCCAGGAAGTCGGTCAGCAAGGCGAAATAAAGATGCTGGTCCCGGTTGGCCAGATAATGAATCTCCAAAGTTTCGACCAGCCGGGCGACCGCCCTGGGACTCGTCAACATGGTCGGCACGACCACCATGGTCCGGCACTCGGGCGCAATTCCGGCGGAGTAATCCAAGCGCGGCAGCAGGCAAGGTTTGACCAGGAAGGTGGACAGCCAATTCATCAAGGCGACGGCCAGTTGGCTGGAGCAAAGGAGGAAGACGAGCGTGAACAAAGCCAATTTCCAGCCCTGCACCTCGAACGCCCGCGCTTGCTGGATTAACCCGACAGTTCCCAACGCCGTCAGGGTCAAAACTCCGCCGCCATAGAAGGCCAGCGGAAATTGGTGGATGCGCCGTTCGATGGTTGTTCGCCAGGGCTGGCGCATTTCTGCCGCGCGTTCCAGCGCAGCCACGCCTTTGTCGATCAGGTAAAAGCCCACATGCGCAGTCCGGTCTTGAATTCCCTTTTCCCGGGCATTGGCTTCGGCCATTTGGACCGCCTTTTTCGCCACCTCCGACTCCAGGAGCCGGCTGTGGCGGGCAATGGTCTCGACCGAATGCCGATAGCGATCCCGGGTGAAAAAATCCATGTTCCCGTAAACCCCGGTGGGGTCCAGGCGCAGCGTCTGATCGACCTGGCTCATGGCCTCGACAAACTCGCGCCAGTCCATGGCCCCCAGGAAGCGCAGGCTGTTGATGGTATGGCTCACGGAGACCTGGTCGGCGGCCTGGTTCTGGCTTTCGATCTGGACCAGTTGCTCGATGAAAAGTCCTTGGTCCGTGAGCCGCTGCTCAAGCCACGCCCGCGCCAGGTGCATCGCCGGGCTTTGGCGGGACAAGCATTGAGAGAACTCCGCCACGAAGGCGCTGGACAAGGGCAGGGAGGACTGCGCCATGTCGGCCACCACGACGACGAGATGAGAGGGATTCTTTTCCGCCATGACCTGCAAACGCTCGACCCACAGGTCAGCCAGGTCGCGATCGTGCCGGGCGATCATCAGGCGGGAAGTGACCCGTCGCAGGTTTTCGATCAAGGCCAGCCGGAGCATGATCGGGATGGCCCACAACTCGCCCAGTTTCAAGGTGGATACCGTTTGGTAAGCCGCGACGAAGGCGCGCAGCGGCTCGGCATCAATCTGCGCATCCACATGCGAAATCAATTCGAGCACCAGGTCATAGACGCGCGGAAGCCTGGCGGACGGACCTGAGAGGAGGCGGGGCAGTTCACGGCTGTAACCCCGAGGCAAATGCCGGCGGGCCATCTGGATTTGCTCTTCGATCAGGTAGAAGTTGTCGAGCAACCACTCGGCCGCGTGGGTGACGCGCCGGGTTTGGTCCACGGCCTGAGTCGCGCGGTTGTAGGCTCTCAGTATCTGTTCATTTTCATCCAGCCGGGCGAGCAACCGGTTGGAGCCCCGGTGCGTAACGAACGGGTGGTTTTCGGCCAGGGCCTTGGCATGGTGGACCAGTTGATCGAGGTTGAACACCTCCGCGCGCAGGGGCCCTTCATTGGAGACCGCGCGCGCCTGCACGTACTTGGTTACGCGGCTGAGCAAAGCTTCCAGGCCGATCCTTTTTCCGGACGCTGCGCTCACAATGAAATGCCTGGGTTCAAGGTCGGTTTATCGTGCGCCCCGGTGCCGGCTGGACGCCGATCCTCAAGCGGAGGCCACACCGTTTTCAGACTAATTCGCAGTACTGCCTTCATCCAACCGGAGCTTGGCCGCTTGAGCAAAGTGGGGCCAATGCTTTGTTCATATCCAGGTAATAGCCTAAAGCTATGAGCTACGATGCGAGGCCTTTGACGATCTCGATGTATTGCTGCAAGGCTCGCGAATCGTTATCCCGGTTCCAGGCAATGCAGTAGTCGCTCTTGACCAGAGGCGTCAAGGGGCGGAGGGCCACCCCCGGGTGGGGCAGCTTTTTGATGTGCTCGCGTGCCAGCGAGACGCCCAGACCTTCAGCGACGAAGGTCATGAGGGCGGGCTCCAACTCTGCGTCTTGCAGAATTCTCGGGGTGAAGCCCGCCTGCTGGCACGTTTCGCTGAGCCAATTACGAAAACCCGGATGCGTCTTTTCTGACATGCCAACAAAGAACATCGTTTTCAGCTCGCGAAGGCTTACTTGGGATTTCCGGGCCAGCGGATGTTTTGCCGGCAACACCACGACCGTTCTGTGGCGGGCAATGCTTTCCCATTTCAAGCGCCCCGTGTTTGCCGGAGGGGGCAGCCCCACGAAGCCCAAATCAATCTTGCGCGCCTCGAGGGCGCGATACTGTTCCGCGGGCGCCATGTCGAAGAGATTGAGCGCAATGTGGGGGAAGGTCTGCCGGAAGGTTCCGAGCGTGGCGGGGAGCAGATCGAAGTCAGAATTGGACAAATACGCGATATTCAACTGACCCGTTTCGCCCCGGCTGAGACGCTGCACCGCCAGGACGCTTTCCGTTGCCAGAGTTAAAATGCGCCGGGCATCAACCAGGAAAGACCGCCCTTCCTCGGTCAAGGCCACCTGGCTTTTGGAACGATTCAACAAGCGCACACCAATCTCCGCCTCCAGGTTATGAATCTGGCGCGTGAGCGAGGGTTGTGCTAAATTCAGCTTCGCGGCGGCTTTGGTGAAATTCAGATCTTCCGCCACCGCCACGAAATACCGCAGGTGACGCAGTTCCATATCGTGACTTGATTCTACCACGCGCGGGCGCGTTGGCAACGAGTTCGTTCATGTATGCCTCCGGGCGTCGAATTCCAAATGCGGTCGCGGCCCATAGCTTAGAGGTATCGCCATCGCATTTTCTAAGTATTGGCGCGGGTGCGGTCACGGGGCGATGCTGGGGACGTAATGAAACCATATACTCGGAAGGCGTCAGTCCTTTGGCAGGGGACTCGTCAGCGTGGCAAAGGCGCCATGAGCACCCCGAGTGCTGTGCTGAAGAAAGTCCCTTACGCCTCCGGCAGCGACATTAGGCGGCGGGGCACGAGCCCGCCCGAACTGATTGCCGCCGCTCACGCCGGCAGCTTCTCCATGACGCTGGCCAATGAACTCGGCGAGGCTGGCTATCGCCCGAGTCAAATCGACACCACGGCGACGGTCACGATGGAGGACATCGCCACCGGATGGACGCTGACGCAGATCCATCTGGATGTGATTGCCACCGTGCCAAAGGTGGCGCAGTGCGACTTTGTGGATGCGGCGCTGCGGGCCAAGGCGAATTGTCCCGTCTCGCGCTCGCTCAACGCGAACATCTCGATGCGCGCCACCTTGAGTCAAAGAGATGCGATCGCCCGGCTTCTGCCTCAGCGGAATTGGAGCGCCGCCGGTACGGGCCACCTTCGAAAGAAGGGACCAAGGCGAAATGGCGCCAAGAATTAAGCACGGTTTGCTCGCGGGAAGCGATTCCCTCCAACTGATTAATTATAAAACATATGAACGCTGAACTTGTCAAAAGAGCCCTGGAGAAAGTCCTCAACCCCAACGTCCTGGTCAACTTGGTTTCACAACGCGTACGCCAGTTAAATTCGGGCGCCGGACGCAGGAGCCGGCCGCTCATCGCGGACGTCGGTAATCTCGGTGCCGCGGACATTGCCTTGAGTGAAATCGCCGAGGGAAAAATGGGCTTTGAGATGCCCGAACTCATCCCACTCATTCGTCCATCGGGCAAGAACCGCAGGCGGCCGCAGCACTGGGCGAAGAATCCGTCAATCTAAGAGCGTCAACCCTGATGAGCGTCCCGCCTCAGGGCTTGTCATTACTCGCGACGTTGCCGCGTTGGTGCCGGTGCTCCGGAGCGGTTCGGAAAACCGGTCTATCCGGAGAGCTTGTGCCTGGACGGGGCAGGGGAGTTTCATGCCCTTGAACGTGCGGGGTTAAGTGCCTCTATTTGCTGAACAGCACCATATCCACGATAGACAAACAAAATACTAACAAGACCCTAACAAGAACGTAACAAGAACCTAACAAGATCATCCCACGCTTGCAACACGCTGACAACAGGCTAGCGGCAAAGGGGGTGCCAGGGTGTTGGGGCGTGGCGTTTACATTAGCCAGTTCGGCGTTGAAGGCAGGCTGGTCTTGCTCACCTTCGGCCTGCTCTCGCCCAACAAAGGAATCGAACATGCGCTGAAGGCGCTGCCGGAAATCCTGGCTGGGTTCCCCAACGTCGTTTATATCGTGCTGGGCGCCACTCATCCCAAGCTGGTGCGCGAGCACGGGGCGGCCTGCTGGGTCCCCACTTTTGCCACGCTGTCCCTGGACGAGGTGTTGGCCGTGATGGAATAAGGCGGCAGCCATTGCCCATAATCGGGCTTTACCTCTTCCAGTTGGGACGCTATAC
>OBLU010004185.1_pt1 | contig 13016 bp, 14 predicted proteins | sample 1518681 | NCBI WGS metagenome assembly OBLU01 (sample SAMEA3539304, study PRJEB22396) | soil metagenome | biome: tundra; feature: field; material: soil | place: USA | collected 2010-05 | depth 0.15 m | reverse complement strand
ACCAGATCGACTGTCGCCCGAGGCCCCGCTCACAGCGAAGGCCGGCTTCGTGGGCTCGACGCAGCACCTCGCTCACGCTCTGGTTGAGCTGACCCCGTGACGTCGCGTGCACACTCACGTAGACCGCCACGCGCAGCAGAGCCCTTCCACTGGCCACCAGCACCTCGCGTTGAGCCAGGCGCTCGAGCGAGCGATCGGCGCGAGCCGTGCGGCGAAATCCCACCGAGCGAGAAGCCGCCCCGTCACTACCCAAGCGGTGCACCGCCCGTTCGGCAATGCGCTGGGCTCTACACCCGCTCACGACGTCGAAATGCAGGGCGACCGTGACGTGGTCGCTCGACCGTTGAAGACGTTCGAGCAGCGCGCGACCGTCCGGCACCGCGGTGAAGTCACGAATGCGCAGCACTCGAACGAGACCGTCGCAGGATCGCAAATAACGCCAACGTTCGAGCAGCCACATTGATCCCTGGGCCAAGGTGAGGCCCATCACCACCAAGAGCAGCTCGTTACTTTCGCTCCAGCCCTCGGGGGGAATGGTACCTTCTTCGAGCGACAAAAGCGTGTGGGCGCTTTCGTGGTTCGAACGCACGTGCACCGAAACGTGAGCGGCCCGGTCGCTCGTCGCCAGGGCGTCGGCGAAAGTCGCCAGATCCTGAGCCCGCTGAAGGTCGTGCCCGGAGAGATCGAGCCTTCCACGATGCTGCAGCGCGAACCCCTCTACCAGCACCTGGCCGCGAGCACGGAGGGAAAGCGCCTTTCGTTTGCCAACCACGGTCACCCGCGTCCAACGAGAGCGACTCAGATAACGAAGGCCCCCTAGTAGCAATTCGCCGATCGTTAAACTGTCGTAGAGGGGTAGCGCGCCGGTCAGCAACGCGATTCCCGCTACCACTTCAAGAGGACCGCTGCGCGCACGAACCACCCAATCGCCCACCAGACCGATTCCCGCGATCACCAGGGTGGCCTGATGGCGCCGAATGCCCAGCCAGCGGACGTCGCTATCGGCGGCACCGAGTTCGAGCAGATCACTCATCAAAATGCCAACCAACGACCGGACCCATTTCGTCGTGGCGATAGGCCACGTGTCCGCCCCGCACCTGCGGCTCGCCGATGGGCGGTGGGAGTTTCGGACCGTCCCACGAAGGAATCTCGACATTGGTACTGGCCTCCCACATTCCCAGACCCAGATCCTCGGACCTGGGAGTCGGCCCGGGCAGCGGCGCGTCCGGGATCAACGAACGCGCGGCCGTGCCCAGCGGCGACGCGGGCACATTTTGGACCGAACGGGTAAAGCGCTGGCGTATTCCTTCGAGGTTGTGAAGAGCGGACTGTTCCACGAACGGAATCACCCGCAGCAAGACAAAAGGCGTGCAGGTGGCCAGCATCAACGTAACCGCACCGGTTATCGCGACGGTCGCGGAGCCACCTTCCAACTCGTCGAGTCCTAATGAGAGGGCGATCACGATCAGCAATTTGCTCGACGCCACCGCAATAAAGGTCTCGGCCAGCCGCCAGCCCAGGCGCCGTAGCGCGGGAAACGTCGAGAGCGGAACGATGACCGGCACCAGTACCAGCAAAAGCGTGAGCACCACGGAACGGACAATGAGTTCGCACCACAGCAACCACCCGCCGACGATCACGCCGACGCAGAGCACGAAGACGGCGAAGCCCGGAATCGTCGTCGAGAGGGACAGATTACTGAAGGCGTTGATCAGCGTCGTTTCGTGGGCGACTGCCGTGCTGGCCGCGCCGCTTGAGAGTTGGTCGATTGCTTGAAGTACCAAGGTGGCCACGGGACGGGCAATGACGATGGCCAGCACGCAGGCCGGCGCCACGCCGAAGTAGACCCGCCACAACGAAGCACCGTCTGCGTGCCGCAACGCCTGCAACGTCGCCACCAACAGACCGAGCATCATGAGGATAGGTGCCGCCACCAGCAAGACGTTGAACTCCAGCGTGGCCGATCCCACCACCGTGGAAGGTTCACTGGCCGAGGTAAGCACCGCACCCACGGCGTTGAGCAACCACTCGACACTCGTCAGCACCCAGTTGGTGAGCGCAGCAAAGAGGTCACCCAACGTGGACTTGGCGATGGAGGTGGTAATACAGCCCACCGGGTTAACCAGGCAGAGCAAATGCTTCATTAGCTGACGCTGAGTCCGGTGTTGAAGAAGAAGTTGATGAGGGCCGGGGCCGCGCCAATCAAAACCGCCGCCACCAACGCCGTGACCACCGCCCGACGTCCCGCCATGGACTGATGGGCATTTTGCGTGTGGCTGCCCACGGCCCAGAGCCCGGCACCGAGCAACAGGGCGATCAAGGTGCCAATAAGCGCCCACGAGGCAATTCCGTTAGCAATCGACTGCAATGCGGCACTGCCGGGCAGATCGGCGGTGGAGGGGTGGAGGGTGACATCGGCGAACATCATGGAAAACTCTCTTTTCGCTAGGGGCTACGCAACGGTCGCTGTCTTCACGCACGCACCATCTTCTGCGAGACTGGATAGGTGCTTCTCGCCTCTCTGCCCAATGTGGTCTCCCGCTGGCCCAACGTCGCTCTTTATTTCGCGGCGGTCGGCGCCGTGCTGGTCGGGGTTGTAGTCGGGATTCTCCTCAATCGACTCCGCGGTCATCGGGCCATTGCCCAGCGGCTGAGCGCGCTGGGCTCGCGACTAGGCGTCATTCCCTACAGTGACGACGGCAAGGTCGAGTCGGCCCTGAGTTATCTCGAAGAGGTGACCGACGCCGCGACGACGGCGGTCGGTGAGTCCAGCGCCGAATCGACTCGTCTTCGCCGCTCGCTCGACTCGCTGCCACTCGGTCTGGTGCTCTGTGACGAAAGTGGCGGCGTCCTTTTTCGCAACACCCAGGCCGAGAGCCTCATGGCCAGTCGTTACGGCGACGCGATAGCGGCCCAAGCAGTCACCGGCGTCTTGACCGAAGGATGGACCAACGGCGCCGCGGAGCGAACCATCGAAATCTATGGTCCGCCGCGTAGGACCCTGACCATTCGGTCCGCCGTCATTGACGACGGCCGTCGGCCGCTGGGCGTGCTGGCCATCATCGAAGATATCTCCGAACGTCGCCGTTTGGAAGACATCCGCCGCGACTTCATCGCCAACGTCTCACACGAGCTAAAGACTCCCATCGGAGCGTTGGGGCTGCTGGCGGAAACCTTGCAGTTCGAACGCGATCCCGAAGTGGCGAATCGACTGGCCCAGCGCATCAACTCGGAGGCCTTTCGGGTGAATCGTATTATCGAAGACCTCCTGGATCTCTCCCGGATTGAAAGCGAGGGATCGCCGTCGCGCGAGCCGGTCCCGGTGTCGCTCTTCGTCGCCGACGCCATCGAGCGAATCCGCAATGCGGCCGAGCAGCATCAGGTGACCCTAGATTTCACCGAGTCCGGAAACAATTTCGTCATCGTTGGTGATCGCCGCCAACTGGTCTCGGCCGTGCACGCGCTGCTCGAGAACGCGGTGGTCTACTCCCCCGAAGGCGGCTCCGTGGGCGTCAGCATCGACCGCGTCGAAGCGATCACCGGCGATGAAGGCGAGACCATAGGTCCGTTCGTGCACGTGGCCGTCAAAGATCAAGGCGTCGGCATACCGTCGAAGGACCTCGAGCGAATCTTCGAGCGTTTTTACCGCGTCGATCCCGGTCGGGCGCGCGAAACCGGTGGCACGGGACTGGGCCTAAGTATCGTGCGCCACGTCGCGCAAAATCATGGCGGCAGTGTCCTGGTGGACTCGCGCGAAGGTGAAGGTTCAACCTTTTTGCTGGAACTGCCAATGAACCAACGATGAGTAAGAAGTCCAAGACCGAACAACGGGTTCGCGTGCTCGTGGTGGAAGATGAAGAGTCGTTCGTGGACGCGCTGAGCGTCGGGCTCGACCACGAGGGATTCGACGTCACCATCGCCCGTGACGGTCAAGAGGCGGTCATCCTCTTTGACAAAAGCAGTTTCGACGCCGTGCTACTCGACCTCATGCTGCCCAAGATGTCCGGGCTCGACGTCTGTCGCGCCATGCGGGCGAAGAGCGACGTCCCCATCATCATCGTGAGTGCCAAGGGCGAAGAAGTCGATATGGTCCTCATGCTCGAGCTGGGGGCCGACGACTACGTGACCAAGCCCTACCGATTGCGCGAGCTGGTGGCGCGAATTCACGCCGTGCTGCGCCGTCGCGAGATTCACGATCAGGCGGATGGAGAGCAGGAACTGATCCAGTGCGGACGAATTCGCATGGACCTCGACGCCCGGCGATGCTTCGTGGGTGACAACGAAATCAAGTTGCGCAAGAAGGAGTTCGCCTTGCTGCGACTCCTGCTGGAGAACCCGGGGCGGGTGCTCACCCGCGAGGTGCTGATCGACCGAGTGTGGGGCAGTGACTACGTGGGCGACACCAAAACCCTCGACGTCCACATTAAACGGCTTCGCACCCTGATCGAAGATGACCCCAAGAATCCGACGGGTATCACCACGGTGCGCGGCGTCGGTTACCGATTCGAGATCACGCCGGACGAGTAGGAATCGTCGTCTGGCCGCCCATGTAGGGGGCTAGCACCTCGGGCAGAATCACGGAGCCGTCGGGCTGACGGTTGGTCTCCACGAGCGCGGCCCACACGCGGCCCCAGGCCAGTGCGGACCCGTTCACCGTGTGCACTAACGCGGTCGAACCATCGACCGTGCGATATCGAACGTTGGCCCGGCGCGCTTGAAAGTCGCCAAACCAACTGACCGAGGAAACTTCGAGCCAGCGATCGACGCCGGGGCTGAAGACCTCGAGGTCCAGCGTGCGCGCCGCCGACGTGCCCAGATCTCCCGTGCAGAGCAGCAGCACGCGATAGGTCAGACCCAGGGCCCGCAAGACACCTTCGGCCCGCGCGAGAACGTCGGCGAAGGCATCGTCGGCCTGGTCGGGTGTGCAGTAGTTAAAGAGTTCCACCTTGTCGAACTCGTGCACGCGGAGCAGGCCGCGGGTATCACGTCCGGCCGCTCCCGCCTCGCGGCGAAAGCAGGCCGTTTGGGCGGTGAATCGAATCGGCAATTTCGCTTCATCAAGAATTTCGTCGCGGTGCATCGAGGTGAGCGGCACTTCGGCCGTGGGAATGGCCCAGAGACCGTCACGCTCAATGGCGTACATGTCGTCGACCGATTTTGGCAGGTGGCCGGTGGACATCATGGTTTCGGTGAGCGCAAAGGTCGGCGGGCGAATCTCTTCGTAGTCGCCCGTGTGGCGATCCAACGCGAAGAAACCCAAGGCGCGCAGCAGTCGAGCTCCGGCACCGCGATAGAGCGGGAACATCGAGCCGGCCAATTTGACACCGGCCTCGAGGTCAAGGATACCCAACTCCAACCCAATGTCCCAGTGCGGCACCCGTTGATGGACGTCGTAGGTGGGCAAACTAGCTCCCCGGTCCATGTCGAGCCACCAACGGCGCAGTTCTACGTTGTCGTTGTCATCGAGACCGTCGGGGACGTCGGGTGCCGGGAGATTGGGGATCATGAGCAGCATCTCGCGCAGCGCGCCGCCCGTGGCGTCGGTGGCTCCACTGACTTCACGTTCGCGATCACCCAGGGCCCGGCTCTTCTCGGTCAGTTCATTGGCCGTCGTCGCGTCCTTGTTGCGATGGGCCTCGCCCACTTGGCGCGAGAGATCGTTCACTTCGGCGCGCAGCCCTTCGGTCTCTTGGAGCAGGCGGCGATGTTCCACGTCCAGGGCCAAAAGCTCGTCCATGGTGGCCGTGGAGACCCCGCGACGGGCCAGTGCGGCCTTCACCACTTCGGGTTCACGGCGCAGTTGGACCAGATCAATCATGACCAGCAGCCTACCGAAATGAAGTACGTGCTCATTAGAACGTCTAGGTTCAAAGGTCGTGAGCAACGCGGTCGAGATCAACAGCCTGGGCGTCATCTTCGGCGATCTCACGGCCGTCGACGACGTCACCTTGCACGTGGATTACGGCGAGGTCGTGACACTGCTGGGTCCCAACGGCGCCGGCAAGACGACCGTGGTGGAGACGCTGCTGGGATTTCGCCCACCCACCTCGGGTTCGGTCCGTCTGGGTGGCCTCGACCCCCGTCGCGACCACCGCGAAGTGGTCGCTCGCACCGGCGCGCTCTTGCAGCGCGGCGGCGTCTGGTTTCCCATGTCCCCCGCCCAAGTACTGAACCTGACGGCCACCTACTACGACGCGCCGCGCACCGCGAAAGAGTTACTGGATCTGTTAGACCTCCGGCACTGCGAGCGAACACCGTGGCGGCGCCTCAGCGGTGGCGAACAGCAGCGGACCTTGCTCGCGCTGGCCCTCATAGGACGACCGCGAATTCTGGTGCTCGACGAACCGACGACCGCGGTTGATCCCGAAGGGCGCCAGGTGATTCGCGACCTGGTCCAAAGCGAACGTGGCCGCGGCTGCGCACTGCTCATCACCACCCACGAACTCAGCGAGGCGGAACGACTGTCCGATCGAATGGTGATCATGAACAAGGGGCACGTGGTGGTGCAAGGAACGCTGGAAGAACTGGCCGGCAGCCCCGAAATGATCATTGAGACCTCCGGACCGGCCGACCCAGCGGCACTGGCCGGATTGCTGGGCTGCGACGTGACCACGGACGGACCCTTGCGGCTTCGCTGCGCCACGGCGTCGTCGCCCGAACGTATTGCCGTCGTCACGGGTTTTCTCAGCGAGGCGGGACTCTCAATGACCTCGCTGCGCACGCGCGCCTCACTCGAAGAGCGCTACTTCGAACTCATTGCCAGCGAGCGAGAAGAGGCCCCGTCGTGAGAGCGTTGATGGCCCAAACGGGCGCCGAGGTGCGCATGACCGTTCGCCGCGGCGAAACGCTGCTGCTCACCATCGGGATTCCAGTTCTCCTGCTGGTCTTCTTCTCGCTGGCCCACGTCACCGCGTCGCCCGCGACCCACCGGATCAACTTCGTCGCCCCGGGAATTTTGGCGCTGTGCGTGCTTTCCACGTCGCTGGTCGCCCTCTCCATCGCCACGGGCTTCGAACGATCCTTTGGCGTGCTCCGTCGCCTGCACGTCACCCCCCTGGGCCAGCGCCGTCTCATAGGCGCCAAGATGGCCGCCGTCCTGGTGACCGAACTGTTCCAAGTGGTCGTCCTGTCGGGCGTGGCGTTGCTGCTCCAGTGGCATCCTCACGGTGGCGGCCCAGGCGTTTTCGAAGTTGCGGCGCTGTTGATCTTGGGCTCAGCGGGCTGCGCCGGGATTGGCCTGCTGCTGGCCGGAAGCCTGCGCGCCGAAGTGAATCTGGCCGCCAGCAACGGCCTGTACCTGGTGCTGCTCTTGGTGTCGGGCATCGTGGTGCCCGTCACTTCCCTACCCGCTTTCGTGCAAAAAATTGTGGTGGGCGTGCCGTCGGGCGCGATGGCCGACGGGCTACATCGGGTGTTGGGACTGGGCCTGGCCCCGACGGGGGCCGACTGGCTTTCGCTCGCCGTCTGGGCCGTGCTGGCGCCACTCTTGGCGGCGAGAACGTTTCGCTTCGACTAAGGCTCAGTGCAGGTCGGCGAGGCCGATCTTTAACTGGCTCACGGGTATAGCCCCGAAGTAGACGTGTTGGACCACGCCGTGCTTGGTGACAAACACCGTTTCGGGCACGTTCGCGAACTTGAAGATGTTCGTCGTCACGACGCCGTTCGGGTCGAAGGCCACCGGGAAGGTCACGTCGGATTTCTTGATAAAGGCCTGGCCCGAAGAAAGGCGATCAACCGCGTCAATGCCCATCACCACCACCGGCTTCTCGTCGTGGGTAGACACGTACTTGGCGACTTCGGGCATTTCCTTGTGGCACGGTCCGCAGTAGCTGGCGAAGAAGATCAAGACGCCGGAGTGTCCGCTGGCCCAGGGGGCACGCTGCTCGCCACCGTTAAGACCATTTAACGTGAAGCCCTTCACCGTCGTGCCCACTAGATTCGACGTCGCAAATCCTTGGTTGCCCTTCACGGGGCCGCCAGTGAGGATGGACACGATCACGATCAATGCCACGGCCACCACGGTGCCGATGCCGATGGAAACGAACATCATCGGCGACGGGTGACCTCGTTGCGGCTTAGTGGTTTCGGACAAGGACATCCACTGCCATTAGGACGAACAGCGCCGTTAGGTACGTGATCGAAAAATGGAAAAGTCGCATGGCCTCGCCGACGTCGGCCCGGTCGTTGAGGGCGTGACGATAGAGCCGCAGCGCATAAAACGTGAAGAGTCCGCCCAGCACCAGGGCGGTGATGGCGTAGATCCAACCGAGATGCGCCACCGGACCCACCAGGACGGTAACGGCCCACATCACCACGGAATAGATGAGGATCTCTAACGTCGTGCGCCGTAAGGAGGCGACCACGGGCATCATCGGGACGTTGGCCGCTTCGTAGTCGTCGCGGTAACGAACGGCCAGGGCCCAAAAGTGCGGGGGGGTCCAGATGAAGATCACCAGGAACAACAGCACCGGCGTCCACGAAAGCGAGTTGGTCACCGCCGCCCAGCCAATCAGCACCGGCACCGCGCCCGCGGCGCCGCCGATCACAATGTTCTGCTTGCTGCGCCGCTTTAACCAGTACGTGTACACCACCACGTAGAAGGCGGTCGCCGCCATGGCCAGGTAGGCCGACAGCATGTTGACCCATAGCGCCAGCGCGGTAAAGGACGCCAGTTCCAGGGCCACGGCAAAGATGGTGGCCGCCCGTGGCGTCATGACGCCGGTTACCAGTGGACGCCTTTTCGTTCGCTCCATGATGGCGTCAATGTCACGGTCCAGCACCATGTTAAAAGCGTTGGCCCCGCCGGCCGCCAAGGTGCCGCCAATGAGCGTGGCGACGATGAGCCAAAGTCCCGGGATGCCGTTGGCCGCCACCACCATGGTCGGAACCGTGGTGACCAGCAGAAGCTCAATAATTCGGGGTTTGGTGAGGGCGACGTAGCCCCGCACTACGTCCACGCGCGAGCGAGACGAAGGGGCCGTGATTGTCATACGGGCATACTAGGAGACGCGGGCTTTCTCTAGGCTACACAGATGGCCTCTCCACGACGCACCGTCTTGGCACCGGTGTTTCGTTGGTTCGCCCTGGCTTCCTTTCTTTCCATGATTCTGATAATCCTGTCGGGAGCGGCCGTTCGTCTCACGGGATCGGGCCTGGGCTGTCCCGATTGGCCCACCTGTTTCAAGGGGCGGATCACCAGTCCCTGGGGCATTCATCACTTCATTGAGTACGGCAACCGGATGATCACAGTGTTGTTATTCGTGGTCGTGGCGATCACGTTTATCTCCGCGTTCATGCGCCGTCCCCAACGACGTGACCTGATTGTCCTGACGGGAATGTTGATCGTGGGCATAATGATCGACGCCGCGCTCGGTGCCTTCGTGGTCTACAGCAAGCTCAACCCCTGGTTGGTCTCGTTGCACCTGTTGCTCTCGCTGGCCATGGTGGTGATCGGGGCCGTGCTGTATCACCGGTCAAAATACGTCTACGGGCCCGGCGCGCGCGCCGACGTCCGTGACCCCCACTTTCGCCATATCGCGAGATTGCTCTGGATACCCTTCGTGGTATTGGTCGTTACCGGCACCGCGACCACCGGTTCGGGTCCGCATTCCGGCGCCTCCCAGGGTCAGCTGGTAGCCAAACGGCTCCCCTTCGCCTTTTCCGACGCCGCCTGGGTCCACTCGGCGACGGCCCTGCTCTTCATCGGTCTGGTGCTGGGACTCTTGGTGGCCGTGTGGCAGACCGACGCTCCTCAAGCTTTACAGCTCGGCGTGCGGCGGCTCGTTCTCATTTCACTTCTCCAGGCCGCCATCGGCGTCACCCAGTACCTGACCCACGTGCCGGCCGCACTGGTCGAGCTTCACGTCGCCGGAGCGGTGTCGCTCACCATTGGGGTCACCCAATTCCACCTGCGCCAAAGCGCCCACGACCGTGAACCAGGGACCAAAAAGGTTGTGGCGTAAAAGTTAGGTTAAAGGACTTTTGTCCTTTCCTCGACCTGCGACTTATGTGCCAGACTGTTGCGGGGGTGGTACCGAGAAAAGGATTTTAGGTATGGGGCCCTTCCTCTCCGCGGCATTGCTGCCGCTCAACCATCCCGGTCACTATTTCCACTGGCACTTCTTAGAGATAAGCGCCGCCAACGCCATCGTCATTGCCTTGATGGTCGTGACGTTCGTGGTGGCGCTCGTGCTTCCCTTCCCCGGCCGACGTCGCCGTAAGGAGAACCAGTGAGCACCTCGGAAATCGATCGTCAGTGGACGACCCGCCTGCGCCGTCGCGCCTTCGGCAAGCTTCCGCCGGAAAAGATGCTGCCCGACACCCAGCCCAGCTACGTCGCCTCGTGGATCTACGTCTTCGGCGTCGCCACGATCTCGGCCTTCATCGTGGTCATCGCCACCGGCTGCATCCTGGCCATATTTGGGCCCGAGTGGTGGCACGTTTCTAACGTTGGCCACTTCGTGAACTCGCTGCACCTCTGGAGCGTGGAGATCTTCTTCTTCTCCATGGTGGTTCACCTGTGGGGCAAGTACTTCATGGCCGCTTGGCGCGGGGGGCGGGCCATGACCTGGATAACGGGCATGGTGCTCTTCCTCATGTCGATCGTGACCGCTCTGACCGGTTACGTAGCCCAGACCAACTTCGACTCTCAGTGGATATCCACCCAGGCCAAGGACGCCATCAACTCCACCGGGGGTGGGGCGTTCTTTAATCTCTTGAACCCGGGCCAGATGCTGATGTGGCACATCGTCCTGATGCCGCTCGTGCTGGTGCTATTGGTCGGTGCCCACGTCGTCATGGTGCGCATCAAGGGTGTCGTGCCACCATTTGAAGAAAGCGCGGTAGCGGACCAATGAGCAAAAAGTCATTTCGCCCCGACGTGGATGCGCCCGAATGGAAGGGCGGCCACACCCCCTACGACATCATCAAAGAGGGCACCATCGCCGTGGTGGTCGTTGGCCTGTTGACGGTGCTGCTGGCCGTCGTCTTTGGCTCACCCGACGTTCCCGCCATCACCATCAAGAGTTGGTCCAACGCAGCGCCCGTCGATTTCGCCACCACGGCCTTGAGTGAGATGAACGGCACGTCGCTCACCGCGGCCTACGGCGCGCCCTATAACATTCAGCCCGCCAGTGCCAACCAGAACCTCGGTCCCCTGAAGCTCGCTTATTGGGTGGGCGTGCATATTCCGATCAATACCGAAAAGGATTTTGTGGTCGATCCGCTGAAGGCGCTACCGAATCAGCCGGTGCTCCATCAGAGCCTGGCCACGTGGTCGAAGGCCTCCGCGTCAACGCGCGCGGCCTGGGTGGCCAGCTACACCAAATCCGCGGGCAAGATGAAGTTCGAAAACGACCAGGTGGTCGTGAACGCTACCAACGCCGGCCCGGTACCGGTGATGATCAACGATCTCACCGTGATGGCCCGAAGCGGGGCGCTGGACCAGGCCCTGATCACCGGGGACAGCTTCTACTCGACGGACTACACCCAGAGCCTGCTGTTCATCTCCGACGGGAGCTACTTGGCCGACGTCGCCAGCAAGCAGCACCTCCACGGAAACCAGTGGGGCGTGATGAACGAGACGGGCGGTTACCCGGGCTCGGCGTGGTTGTGGCTCTACACCTTCTGGTACCAGATCCCTCCCTTCAGTACCAGCAGCAACGCCGACATTTTGGTATTGGCCGTCATGATTATCCTGACCGCCGGACTCACCCTGATGCCCTTCATTCCGGGGCTGCGTTCAATCCCTCGACGCAGCCGGGTCTACCGACTGATATGGCGAGAGCATTATCGCAGCCAGAAATAGGTCTGTCGAAGCTTTACGGTAGGGCGTAACTCGTGAAGTTGGCGCGCACGACGAATCCCGCGCGCTCGTAGGTTCGCTGTACCGCCGCGTTGTCGTGCGCCACGCCGAGTCCGAGCCAACGGATGTGGCTACGCCGCGCCTCTGCAACCATCGCGCGAACCAGTAGTTGAGCCAGGCCCTGGCCGCGCCGGTCGCTGACGGTCACCACCGAAGCGAGTACGTGCAGACCCGACTCCCAGCGCACCAGCGCCCCAAGGGAGACCCACTGGCCTTTCGAATCGCGAACGCCGTACCAGTTGACGATCTCTTCGTTGCCGGGCCACACCTGGGAGTGCGGAGCGTGATTGGTGAGAATTTCCGTAATTACACCGTCATCACTCACCCCCTCCACGGGGGACTCGTGAGAAGACCGCGCGGTATCAACGCAAAAGAAGTCCCACTGAACGTTCGCCACGAGTGGGCCCAGATAATCACCGAACGCCGACTGGTCGATCGAGCACCTGGTCCACGAGGGGTTTACGGGTGGCTCGGGTCCGAAGCCCAGGCCGAAACAGTGCTCACCCGACAAGGTCAACGACATCGAGTGGTCGGTTCGCTCACTCGAGACAAACCGAGGAGGGGAGAGAAAGAAGTCGACCGGACTGGGTTCGCCCAGCAACTCCCGGGACCACTCCCGGGCCGTAGCGAGGTCCGACGTCGAAGTGCTATCCACGAGGGTGACGGTACCGGGCGGGCGACGGTGGGGTGCAAGTTCCAAGTCCGCCAGCGGAATGCGTCGGGCGCACCGGGTCCCTAGATTACGAAGTATGGACAATCTTGATGAGACCAGGTGGCAGGCGGTTGAGAATCGCGACGAGCGATCGGTGGGCCTGTTCGTGTACGCCGTGCACTCGACGGGTATTTACTGCCGACCGGGCTGCGGAGCGCGCCGGCCCCTTCGGGCCAATGTGGCGTTCTTTTTCACGTCGCAGGAGGCCTTGAGCGCCGGTTATCACGCCTGCAAGCGCTGTCGTCCGGACCTCAAGTCGGTCATCGATCCCTCGGCGGCGGCCGTCGTCACGGTATGTCGGACACTGGAGCTTGGCGACGCGAGCGACGACGTGGCGGCGATGGCCTCGGAGCTGGGCTACAGCGAGCGCCACCTGCGCCGGCGGTTCTTGGAGCTGGTAGGGGTCTCGATCGGCAGTTACCGGCGAGCCATGCTCGCCCA
>OBLU010004184.1_pt1 | contig 13016 bp, 11 predicted proteins | sample 1518681 | NCBI WGS metagenome assembly OBLU01 (sample SAMEA3539304, study PRJEB22396) | soil metagenome | biome: tundra; feature: field; material: soil | place: USA | collected 2010-05 | depth 0.15 m | reverse complement strand
CTCCAGCTGGCGCATCGGTCTGTGCGGGAGCGGCTGGGATGGTCACTGGTCGGCCTGGGCGCGCGCCTGGCCCGGGAACCCTTGACGAGCGGGACCGGGTACGCGAATCACGCCCGAGGGGGTCAGCGAGTTCGGGCCCGTTCGGTGCTGCCGTTCGCCCGGATGTAGACGGCCCGGCCCGGCCCGGTCTGGCCGGCGGGAGGGGCCAGGCGGCCCGTCACCCGGGGAACGCCAGGGCCAGGATCTTCTCCGGCACGATCCGCGCGCCGATCGGGTTCTCCTTTTGCAACCACGTCTCGAAGTCAGGTCCCCGTGTCGGCAGGTAGAAGTCGAGCATGGCCTGGCGGAGCTCACCGTGTGCCGGATCGAGGAGGTCGAAGAGCTCGGCCCGGCCGTGGAGGGTCACCGAGAACTCCTGGCCCGGAAGGTATGTGGCGGTGACCGCCGGGCGCGCCGCCAGGTGTCGCATGCGCACCGAGTCGCGGCCGGAGCCAAACCAGAAGGTCCCGTGGAGGAAGTACCCGTCGACGGGCCCGGCCAGTGGGCGACCGTCGGCCGTCACGGTGGCCACGACCAGCAGGCGCATACCCTGCAGTCGTTCGCAGAGCGCCGCGTCGACCCGGCGCTCTGCGCCGAGCATGCCCTGATTTCACCACGGGGATGTATCGCCCACCCAGACCGGCGCCCATCGTCGGGGGAAGGCCACGCCGCCATGCCGGCGACGAGTGGATCGTCAGCGTCGAGACGTGCTCGCTCGCTGGCGGGTCTGCCGACTCAGCCGGGCCACCAGGATCTCGACGACCAGCTCGGGCGGCAGGCCGGAGGCACCCTTGACGTCGAGATCGGCGTCAGCCAGGAGCTCGATGGCATGCCCGATGCGCGCGCTCCCGAGCCGCCGCGACTGCTCGAGTGCCTTCTTTCCGACGAAGGCGCTGCTCACCGACAGCAGCTGCGCCGCCTCCTCGCCGCTCGAGATGGTGGCGCCGTCCAACGCGAGCATGTTGGCGTAGTGACGGTGCAGGGAGAAGAGCACCTCCACCGCACTCAGCCCGCCCGCGTCGGTCATGCGATGCAACACGCCGAGGGCCGCGGCCGCATCGCCGCGGTCGATCGCATCGGTGATTTCGTAGCGGGCCACGTTGCCGGCTTCGCCGAGATACGGCTCGAGGTCGGCGACGGAGATGCGGGCACCCGGGCCGTACGCCGCGGCCAGGGCGCCCAGCAAGCCTTCGACCCGACCCAGATCCTCCCCGACGTGCTGGCCCAGCAACTGTGCGGCCTGCGGTTCGAGCTTGACCGGCGCGTGCCGGAGATGCTCGTGCAACCAGGCTTTGCGGTCTCCAGGACGGTTCACGGAGACATCGATGACCTTCCCCGCCGCCGTGATGGCCTTGACGAGCGGAGTCGGGACCGTGCCGCCGCCACCGACCAGGATCAGCACGGTCGACGGCAACGGGTCGTTGACCACTTCGATCAATCGGGGCACATCTGCCGTGAGAAGTCGCCCCGCTTCGCGCACGACCACCACTCGCTGGTCGATGAGGAACGGCGGTGTCAGGCAGGCATCGACCACCGCCCCGACGTTGATGTCGTCGCCGGGACCACCGCCCATCTCCTCGACCACGAGCGAGCGATCGCGGTCCCCCACGACGTCGGCCAGCAGCGCGCGGACCTCCTGGGCCACCAACGACGCATCGTCGCCTCTTACCAGGTACGAAGAGGCGCTCATTCGGCTGCGCTCACGGCTGCGGCGGCATCGCGCACCCGGCGCGTGCCCTTGACGTCGTGCACGCGCAGGATCCGGCATCCCCAGGCGAGGCCGAGTGCCGCCGCGCCGAGGGATGCGGGTCCACGCTCGGTCAACTCGAGGTCGAGCGTGACACCGAGGAATGTCTTGTTGGACGCGGACAGCAAGAGCGGATAGCCCAGCGCGGCCAAGGTCGGCGAGGCGCGCAGGAGCGTGAGGGACTGCGCTGCGGTCTTGCCGAGATCGAGTCCGGCATCGAGCACGATCCGTTCGGGAGGGATGCCGGCGGCGAGGGCACGCTCGGCCCGTTCGGTGAGAAAGCGGCTCACGTCGGCCACCACGTCGTCGTAGTGCGGGTCGGGGTCGGCCACCCGCGGTTTGAGCCGGATGTGCGTCGCCACCACGGCGGCGCCGAACTCGGCGGCCGCGACGAGGTAGTCGGGGTCGGCAAACCCGCTGATGTCATTGCCCATCACGGCGCCCTCCTTGTAGGAGGCCCGGGCAACCGAGGCACGCCACGTGTCGACCGATAGCGGGGTCGAAAAGCGCGAGGCCAACCCGGAGATCACCGAGACGACCCGGTCCAACTCTTGTGCCTCGGTCACCTCCGGCCCCGGTCCGGCTTTGACGCCGCCCACGTCGAGAATGTCCGCCCCGTCGGCCACGAGCGCTTCGGCCCGGAAGTAGAACGCGTCGAGCCCGAACGTGGCGCCCTTGTCGTAGAACGAGTCGGGCGTGCGGTTGAGGATGCCCATCACGAGGCCCCTGTGCGTGAGGTCGTGCCGCTGACCACCGAGGTCGAGGACGTTCACCTGTCGCGTACGGCCATCAGTAAAGGCGTGTGGCCAATGATCGGCGGAACGTCCCCGTGCGTGGATCCTCGGGTCCGAGCGTCTCGAGCAGGTCGACGAATTCCTGCCGGGCCGCATCGTCCTCCCGCACCCGCTCGAGCAGCGCATTCAGCCGCGATTCCACCTCGGCGTCGTCGGTGGTCGAGACGTTCACACCGCTCTCGATCAGCCTGGCCCGGGCGGACAGCGTGCGGACCCTCGGCGTCTCGGGGACGCGCGCCAACAGGGCCAACGCGTCGGCCGCCTCGTCCCGGTCGAGGAGCATCTCGGCGAGCGCCTCCGTCGCACCCTGATGGCCGGGCTCGAGCTCGAGGGCCTGGCGCAAGGAGGCCTCATCGCCGTTGGCCACCAGCATGTCCGCCTCGCTGAGGGCGGGGAGGAGCTTCTGGACGAAGGCGTTCACCTGGGGTTCGGGCAAGGCGCCGATGAACTGATCGACCACCTTGCCCTCCCAGATGGCAAAGACGGCCGGGATGGATTGCACGCCGAACGATTGTGCGATGCGAGGATTTTCGTCCACATTGACTTTGGCCAGCTCAACGGCGCCATCGGTGGCGGCCACAGCCCGCTCGAGCATGGGCCCCAGTGTCGTGCAGGGGCCGCACCAGGGAGCCCAGAGGTCGACAATGACCGGGACTTCCGCGCTGCGGGCCAGTACATCTGTCTGAAAGGAGCTGTCGGTAACGTCCATCGCCATTTGAGGTTAATGGCTGAGGACGCTCCCTTCCCCGGCTGCGCCACCGATTAGCGTCATTAGGCGTGTCAGACCCGGTCGAAGGCATTCATGCGGACAGCGTGACCAAATGGTTCTTGGGACATGTGCCCGAGATCACGGTCCCCTTGAGCTTCACCTTGATCGCCGGCGGACGCTCGAACCTGACCTACCGGGTCGAAGACGCCGAAGGACGGGCCTGGGTGCTCCGACGGCCCCCGGTCCATCACGTGTTGCCCACGGCACACGACATGGTGCGCGAGCACCGGCTCATGAGCTCGCTCGGGCCCTCGGGCATTCCGGTGCCCCGGACCATCGGCCTGTGCACCGACGAGTCCGTGAACGACCGGCCCTTCTTCGTCATGGAATTCGTCGAAGGCCACATCGTGCGTGATGCCCCCGACGCCGAGCAGGCCTTCGACATCCCCACGCGGCGCGGCGTCGGGGACCACATGGCCGAGACGCTCTCGGCATTGCACCTCGTCGACCCTGAGTCGGTGGGGCTCGGCGACCTCGGACGCCACGATGGGTACATCGAGCGCCAGCTCAAGCGGTGGCGCGAGCAATACGCCAAGATGCGTGTGGAGGGCGTCGATCACGGAGGGGTGGTCGAGCGCGTCGGCGACGAGCTGGCGCGCCGTGTTCCGCGCCAGCAGCGCACATCGATCGTCCACGGGGACTACCGCATGGACAACGTCGTCCTCGATGACAACGGTGCGGTGCGGGCCATCCTCGATTGGGAACTGTGTACGCTGGGCGATCCGCTGGCAGACCTCGGCCTCTTGATGGACTACTGGACCGACAGCGATGACACAATTTCGGTGCTCGGGCACTCACCCACCACGGCTCCGGGGTTCTCCACCCGTGCCGAGGTGATGGAGCACTACGGCAGCGTGTCCGAGCTTGATCTGACGCAGATCGGCTACTACTGCGCCTTCGGCTACTGGAAGTTGGCCTGCATCCTCCAGGGCGTCTACGCCCGCTACGTCGCCGGCGCCGGTGCCGGTGACCCGAGCAGCGTCGATGCGTTGCCGGCGCAGGTCGTCCGGCTCGCCGATATGGCCTCCGAGGCATTGGCGGCCACCCCGTGAGCCCGGACGGTCTGACGGAGATCTTCTCGGTCCACGAGGAGCCTGAGCTCAACCGGCCGGTCCTGGTTGTCGCACTCGAAGGGTGGGTCGACGCCGGACTGGGCGCCACGACAGCCATCGCCGCGCTGTTGGGCCAGGGCGAGACATCGCCCGTGATCACCTTCAACGGCGAGCACTTCCTCGATCAGCGTGCGCGTAGACCGGTGGCCCACATCGTCAACGGCGTGACGACCGAGCTGACGTGGCCGCAGACCGCGGTGCGGCACGGCCACGACGAGGCGGGTGCCGATCTGCTGTATCTCGTCGGACCCGAGCCCGACTTCCACTGGAAGGCCTTCACGGAGGCCGTGGTGGGCTTGTCCCGTTCCTGGCGGGTGCGGATGGTGGTGGGTCTCGGCGCGTTCCCGGCGCCGGCACCCCACACGCGTCCGGTGAAGCTGGCCGCCACCGCTCCCCCGGCCTCGGCCGAGCTCGTAGAACGGATCGGGATCGTGCAGGGCGAGCTCGAAGTGCCGGCAGGCGTGATGTCCGCCCTGGAGCTCGCGTTCGCCGACGTCGGCATCCCCGTCGTCACCCTGTGGGCGCGCGTGCCGCACTACGTGGCCGGCATGCCATTTCCCGAGGCGAGCGCGGCGCTGGTCGAAGGGCTGGCCGGTGTGGCCGACCTGCACCTTGACTCGTCCGCCCTGCGCCACGCCGCGGACAGTTCACGGCGCCAGGTCGACCAGCTCATCGCCGACAACAACGAGCACCGGGCCATGGTGCGCAAGCTCGAAGAGAACATCGACGCCTCCGAGGGCAATGCGATGGGAGTCGACGAGGTCCCCACCGGGGATGAGATCGCGGCGGAACTCGAGAAGTTCTTGCGGGGCGAGGAGCAGTGAGGGCAACAATGACGAGCGGAGAGGTGCGGGACACATGAAGATTGACGGCGGCATTGGATTCGACCCCACGGGGATCGCCGAGGCGGCGCGACAGGCAGAGGCCAACGGGTATGACGGCGTGTGGACGGCGGAGACCTCGCACGATCCGTTCCTGCCGATCGCCATCGGCGCCGGGGCCACGGAGAAGCTCGAGTTCGGGACCGGGATCGCCGTCGCGTTCGCACGCAATCCCATGAACCTCGCCGTGCTGGCCAACGACCTGCAGCATCTGACCAAGGGGCGCTTCATGCTCGGCCTGGGAAGCCAGATCAAGCCGCACATCACCAAGCGCTTCTCCATGCCGTGGTCGCACCCGGCGCCGCGGATGCGTGAGCTCATTCTGGCCATCCGGGCCATCTGGGCCACGTGGGAGACCGGGGAGAAGCTCGACTTCCGGGGCGAGTTCTACACCCACACGCTGATGACCCCGTTCTTCGTCCCCGAGAAGAACCCGTACGGCAATCCCAAGATCTTGCTGGCCGCCGTGGGCGAGCTCATGGCCGAGGTGGCCGGTGAGGCGGGAGACGGGCTCCTCGTGCACGGCTTCTCCACGGAGCGCTACATCCGCGAGGTGACCCTGCCCGCGCTCGAGCGCGGGGCGGCCAAGGCGGGCAAGTCCCGGGCCGACCTGACGGTGTCGTATCCAGGATTCGTGGTCACCGGAGCCACCGAGGCGGACGTGGCGGCTGCCGCCCAGGCTGTCCGCCAACAGATCGCCTTCTACGGCTCTACACCGGCCTACCGCCCCGTCCTCGAACTCCATGGCTGGGGCGACTTGCAGACCGAGCTCAACACACTCTCGAAGCGGGGCGAGTGGGTCAAGATGGGCGAGCTCATCGATGACGACGTCCTCGACGCCTTCGCGGTGGTCTGCCCCATCGGTGACGTGGCCACGCAGGTGAAGGCTCGCTTCGGCGATGTCATCGACCGCTTCAGCTTCTATACGCCGTACAAGATGGACCCCGGCGAATGGAAGACCCTGCTGGCGAGTTTCCGCTAGACGACGACGTTGACGAGACGGGGTGGTCGTACGACCACCCGTTGCGGCTCGCGCCCGGCCAGGGCCTCCACCACCTTGGGTGAGGCCAAGGCCAGCCGCTCCGCCTCGGCTCCCGTGATCTCGGGGCTCACCTCGATCTTGTCGCGCAGCTTGCCGTTGACCTGGATCACCATGGTCACCGTCTCTTCGCGCACCAGCTCGGGGTCGAAGGTCGGCCACCGTTGGAGGTGCACCGACGGCTCGCCGGGATGGCGCTGCTCCCAGATCTCCGCCGTGAGATGGGGTGTCAGGGGAGCCAGGAGGGAGAGCAGCGCATCCGCCGCCTCGTCCCAGACGACCCTGTGGGGGCCGCCCTCGTTCCGGGCGTACTTCTGCAGGCGATTGAGCTGCTCCATGCAGTGGGCCACCGCCGTGTTATACGACCACCGCTCGAGGTCCTCGGTCACCGCGGCGATGGTGCGATGCGTGGCTTTGCGAACCTGGCGGTCCTCGTCGGTCTCCTCTCCGGTGCGGAACTTCAGGGCGACCTCGCTCTGGCCCGGTGAGAACGTGCGCCACAGGCGATCGAGGAAGCGACCGCACCCTTCGATGACCTGCTCCGTCTGCTCGGTCCAGTCCATGTCGTCAAAGGGCGGCCCGACGAAGAGATGGAACAATCGCAACCCGTCGGCTCCGACGGTGTCGTAGTAGTGCTCGGGCGCGATGAGGTTGCCCTTCGACTTTGACATCTTGGTGCCGTCCATGCGGATCATGCCCTGCGCGAGATACCGGGTGAACGGCTCGCGAGCGAGGTCGGGCGCGAGGCCCACGTCGATGAGGGCGCGGGTGAAGAACCGGGCATAGAGCAGGTGCAAGATGGCGTGCTCGATCCCTCCGATGTACTGATCGACCGGCATCCAGCGGCGCGCGGCAGCCGGATCGAATGGCCGGTCGGTGCTCCACGGATCGCAGAAGCGCAAGAAGTACCAGGACGAGTCGACGAATGTGTCCATGGTGTCCGTCTCGCGCCGCGCCGGGCCGCCACAGATGGGGCAGGTCGTGTGGAGGAATCCCTCATGGAGCGCCAACGGCGATTGGCCGGTCGGCAGGAATTCGACGTCATCGGGTGCGACCACCGGCAGCTGATCCTCGGGCACCGGCACCACGCCGTGATCGGGACAGTAGATCGCCGGGATCGGGCAACCCCAGAACCGTTGCCGCGAGACGAGCCAATCGCGCAGGCGGTAGTTGACCTTGCGCTCGCCGATGCCCGCCTCTTCGAGAAAATCGACGGCCCGGGCCTTGGCGGTGGCGATGTCGATGCCGTTCAAGAAGTCGCTGTTGATCTTCTCCCCATCGCCGGTGTAGGCCTCCCCGCCCTGTGCCTCCCACTCGGCCGGCGGCTGCACGGTGCGCACGATCGGCAGTCCATGCACCTGGGCGAAGTCCCAGTCCCGCTGGTCCTCAGCCGGGACGGCCATGATGGCGCCCGTCCCGTAGCCCATGAGGACGTAGTCGGCCACATAGACCGGCACCGGCTTCCCGGTGAACGGGTTCTGCACGCTGCTCCCGGTGAAGGCCCCGCGCTTGTCCAGCGCGTCCGCGTCGCCGGTGGCGGTGCGCTCGATGTCGCTCTCGGCTGCGGCTCGTTTGACGAGCGCGTCGACGGCACCGCGTTGGGCGTCCGTGGTCAACGCATCGAGCAGCGGGTGCTCGGGGGCGACGACGGCATAGGTCATGCCGAAGCTGGTGTCCGGCCGCGTCGTGAACACGCGCAGGCTCAGATGCTCTTTGCCGACGACGGGGAGATCGAACTCGGCACCCTCCGAGCGGCCGATCCAATGGCGCTGCATGGTCTTGACGCGCTCGGGCCACTCCAGGCCGTCCAGGCCTTCCAGGAGCTCGTCGGCGTACGCCGTGATGCGGAAGAACCACTGCTCGAGGTCGCGCTTGGTCACGAGATCCCCCGAGCGGTCGCAGGTGCCGTCGGGAAGGACCTGCTCGTTGGCCAGCACGGTCTGGCATCCGGGGCACCAGTTGACGAGGGCGGTCGCCCTGTAGGCCAACCCGGCCTCCCACAGCTTGAGGAAGATCAGCTGGGTCCAGTGCATGTAGGACGGGTCGTGGCTCCGCACCTCACGCCGCCAGTCGTAGACGGCGCCCAATCGCACCAGGGAGGACTTGAGCTCCTTGATCCTGGCTTCGGTGAACGTCCGGGGATGGGTGCCCGTCTTGATGGCGGCATTCTCCGCCGGAAGGCCGAACGAGTCGAACCCGAACGGGCTGAGGACGCCCCGGCCGAGCATCGTCTGGTAGCGAACGGCCAGGTCACCGAACGTGTAGTTGCGCACATGGCCCTGGTGTGCCGCCCCGGAAGGGTAGGGATACATGCACAGTGCGTAGAACTTTTCGCGCGGGTCGTCGTTGTCGATCTGGTACGTCCCTGCTTCCTCCCAATGCCGTTGCCACTTCTGTTCAATGCCGACGACGTCGTACGCCCGAGCCATCCCACCAGGGTAGGCGAGGGCGGCGAGTCGTACGTTCGTGTGCGAGGCCCGTGCGTCGTGGGGGGGGAGGGCGGCGGTGGGGCGTGTGGGCCCCCGTGGGATTGGTTATACGCCGGTGATCGGAACTGACTCCAAGGAGACCGCCGTCGTGGACTTCGTCTTCGTCGCCCGCAAAAGAGAGAGGCGCACCGCAATGGCGCCGCCGGCCAGCGACATCATGAGAATGCCCATCGGAAGCGCATCGTGGTTGCCACCGATCCCCGCCAGGGGGGCAAGACCCGCACCGACCAAGAACTGCGCACTCCCGAGGAGTGCGGATGCCGCCCCGGCTGACTGCGGGTGGTTCTGGAGGGCGAGTGCCGTGGCATTGGGTGTGACGAAACCCAACCCGAACAGCACCAGGAAGAGCGACGGCAATATGACACCGAGCCCGCCCCAATTGGTGGAGACCGCCAGCAGGAAGAGGAGACTTCCGCTGGACATGCAGGCGAGGCCGATGCTCAAGAGCGGGCCACTACCGAGCCGATGGACGAAGTGCCCGTTGATCTGGGCGCCCACCACCATCCCGGCCGCGTTGATGCCGAAGATCGTGCCGAAGAGCTGGGGGGAGATCCCGTAAATTCCCTGAAGGATGAACGAGGATCCCGCGACGTAGGCCAGGATCGCACCAAACCCGAGGGTGACGACGATGGCATAGCCCACGAACGTGGGATCCCGGCCGACCTCCGCCATCGTGCCCACGATCGAGCGCAGGCCGCCGGCGTGCCGTCGTTCGAGCGGAAGGGTCTCGGGGACCTTCGCGAAGGCGACAACGAGGAGCACCGAGCCTGCAATGGCCAGCGCGACGAAGATGCCGCGCCAGGACGTGAATCGAAGGATCACGGCGCCGATCTGAGGCGCGATGATCGGCCCGAGACCGGTCACCAGCATGAGCGTCGAGAAGAATCGTGCCGCGGTGGGACCTTCGAACAAGTCGCGCACGATGGCCCGCGAGATCACCACACCGGCGGCCCCGCCGACACCCTGCACGAAGCGACAGCCGTCGAGCACGAACACCGATGAGGCCGCACTGCAGGCCACCGAGGAGACGATGAAAAGGCCGAGCCCGACAAAGAGAGGCCCGCGCCGCCCTTTGCGGTCGCTGATGGGTCCGATGACCAACTGGCCGAGGGCGATCCCGACCAGGCAACCCGTGACCGAGAGCTGGACCGCCGACGTGCTGGCGTGAAGCTCGGCACTGATCCGGGGCAGTGCCGGGAGATACATGTCGATGCAGAGCGGCCCGAAAATGGTCAACCCGCCGACAATGAGAACCAGCCGCCATCCGCGCGGGATGCGTGACCGATCGACAGATTTCCCTGCCTCCCTGTCGCCTCGATGCACACGATTCGTAAGGCTGGTCATAGGGGAACGGTCATCTCTGGAGGCGCCGGGCGCCGGGCGCCGGGCGTCCGGCAGATCGGGAACGGGAACGGGAATGACCCTACTGGCTGGGGGGACACGCGAGGCGAAAGGCGGGCCGGGCGCGGGGCTCTCGGGCAAAGGAGGGACGCGGCCGAGTTGGGAACGCGTCAGGGGATCGCAGATCCATCAGAACGTCCCGGTCCCGGTCGACGAAACCGGTACTCCGCTCGTTCGGAGGGAGTAGCGCGACCCGCGTGGGGGCTCCCGGGCCTCGATACAGGAAGTCGGGAATGCCCCTCGCCACAGAAGCTAAGGTCTAGCTCCGGACCTGACGGGGGCGCCGCGGCGTTTGTGCATCATGCGTGGCTCCCCAGATGATCCGGCCCGGGGTACGGCAGCCGAACTACACAGCCGTCACCTGGGAAGTTTCGCTACGGGGGCGTAGCTCAGCTGGTAGAGCGCCTGACTGGCAGTCAGGAGGTTCGTGGGTTCGAGTCCCATCGCCTCCACTCCGAAGTGAGAATCACAACGTTCGACCTGTTCAGGCCGGACTTTGGGGATCGGGTCCGACGCCCAGATGAAGTACGACCCTCGAACCCTCGAACGCTTGACTCCGAGATCGGACTACCGGTGATCAGCCACGAAGCTTGGTCGGGGGTGGGTTTTCGAGCATCCCACAACGAATCCTCGGGGTGACTCTGCACGCCTGTTCCGACGGCGCGTTCTGCAACCTTCACCGAGACGCGGAACGCCGCTCGGGCGCGGCTGCGCGCGTTCCGCGCCTCGGTGTTCTGTATTGCCGGAACAGAGGCCGGGAACTAGGCCTCGACGAGGATCACGAGCGTTTCGGGCAACACGCCGTCGTGCTCCATCGCCTGGCCCGCCCCCTCGGACTGCATCGCGCCCATGAGCACGTCCATGTCGGCGACGTCCATGAGCACCGCCACCTGGGTGCGGTTCTGCGGGTCGACGAAGGTCCGAATGTTGGTGACTCCAAGGGGTCCGAAGAACTCTTCCCGCTTCGGCGAGGCAAGCCAGTGATCCGTGTCCTTCACGCTGTGGTGGCCGATGATGGTGGGCATAGCCCCTCCTTCGGGTCCTCGGTCGACGGCCTTGCCGAACCGGATGCCAGGACGCTACATGTCGGCGCCCACGTGTGCGTCCTACGAGGCGTTGGGATCAGGCCCGTCAGGCGGGCAGGAGGGGTCCGGCCCGGTCGGGGATTGACGGAAGTGGGCTGACCCTGTTGGCTAGGCGGGTAAGGCCCGCAAGTGGATTGCCCTGACTGCGAAGGCTTGGACGGAGCGGATGCGGACCTGCCGTCGGGGCCACTTGGTAAATAAAGACCTTGCGTCTCCGGACTAGACGGGCTCGAGTGGCTGGACGGACTGGCCGCGCCCGGCAGATCGGGTCCGTTGGCGGGACTGGCTGCACTCGCCAAGTCGGGCCATGTTCGAGAGGGGCTGGCCGCTGCAGCACCGCTCCCCGAGGACACTGTGAGCGCCACCAAGGCGAAAGAAAGTACTCGTAGTCGCACGTTTACCTCAAAATCCACCAAGACGTTACTCTCTTGTTGGCCAAGCGTCCCTCGAGGCTCCGAGGCAGTTAGTTGCGAACCTCATCCCCTTGACGTGTTCGGGGTCGGCGGACAGGTCACCGTCGCGGGCTGGTTGATCCAGGCCGCGACGGCCGTCCACCGCCGCACAGCTTCGCAACGCACAGACCGCCGCCGCAGCCGCAGGCATGTCGATCGAGAGCAGGGACGACGAGCCAACGTCCTCGGAGGTCATCAACTTGGCCACACTCTTCGGCATCGTCTTGGCGCTGTGCATTCTGGCGATGAGCATCGGGCTGATCCGCAGCGAGACAGCGAACGACCTGCGCGTGCTCACAGCCGACCTGTTGGTGAGCCTCATCGGCATGCCAGCGGTGGCAGCCGCAACCGCCTGGCTCCTGGCCGGACGAAATCCTGCCTCCATCGCCCGCCAACCGATGGAGTGAATGGGTTGGGGCCCCGCCTTCCCCGCGCGATGTAGGCGACTGGGGCGGACTGCGGTTCGCACCCAACCTGAAGTTGGGATTTGCCCGCAACCTCCGGGAGCGGGGAGTTGCCGATAAGAATCGGGCTGCTGCCGCAGTGCCCCAATCGGACCTTTCCCCGATGGGTGCGATTCACTTCGCTTTACTTCGCCGTCCGGTCGATCCGAGTCGAAGCGAGGGGCTCGCCAGTCTCGAGAAGCGTCTTCAGGCTGGACAGAAAGACAGGCCAGCCGTTCCTCACCATGGTTGCTGCAGTGCTTCCGGGTTCGAAGTCGTCATGAACGACGGTCAGTTTGGTCGTATCCCCAACCGGCTCGATGTCGAATGCCACTCGTGAGCGACGTTCGCTGGAGAGCTTGGCGAATAGCTCATCCCCAAATTGAGAACGCTCGTTCAGCTCCGGCGTGAACGTATGCCAGCTGTAGGCGAGCCTCCGATACGGATCGGATTCGAGAACGATCTGCTCTGGGTCGGCGATGATGATGCCGTTGTTGTCCCAGATCATGGGTGATCCCACCGCCCAGTCCGTTTCGAAGGTGGTCTGCCACCAGCGTTTGGTGAACGACGGTTCGGTCAGGGCCTGCCACAGGCGTTCGGGTGTGGTCCTGATGAACGTCGTGTAGACGAATTGCGGCTTCTCCATCGGCGTTTCCTCCAGGGCTCGTTTGAGGTCCGAAAGGACTCGGACCCGTTCTTGGTCGTAGCGATTGATCCAGCGTTCGGCGATCTCGTTGATCGGTGCCGTGTTGAGGTAGTGGAGCT
>OBLU010004183.1_pt1 | contig 13019 bp, 8 predicted proteins | sample 1518681 | NCBI WGS metagenome assembly OBLU01 (sample SAMEA3539304, study PRJEB22396) | soil metagenome | biome: tundra; feature: field; material: soil | place: USA | collected 2010-05 | depth 0.15 m | reverse complement strand
GCCGTAGATCCAGCCGTCCTCGTGCTTCACCAGCCTCATGTCATAGACATTGGTATCCGGGTCTCCCGTCTCAGGCATCAGAATCGGATAATCCCAGAAGCGAAAGTGATCCGTTCCATTCGGGCTCTCAGCCATGGCGAAAAACGATTTGCGATCTATCCCTTCGACCCGGGCAACAACCAGAAACTTGCCCTTGTGCAAAATTGCGCCCGCGTTGAAGACAGCATTCACCCCAATCCGTTCCATCAGGAAGGGATTTGTCTTCTGATTCAGGTCATAGCGCCATGAGATAGGTGCATGAGCAGCGGTCAGGACCGGCAACTCATACCGCTCGTAGGCACCGTTGCCGCCGCGCGACTTTCGATTGCGCCGCGCCAGCAGCCTCTCCTGCTCCTTCAACAAAGCCTGAACGCTCTTCTTGAATGCCGCCTGTTTCATCTCATCTCTCCGGTCTTTCGATCATCGGCTCCCGTGCGCCCAGAGATGCGAACGCTCTGCGGTCAAGCCGCTCCATCACCTCAAAGCAGGTCCGGCTGTTATGGTAGGGGCACTTCCACGGGCCCACTTTGTCCCGCTCAGCATCAGGTGCGCCCGTTTGCGATACGAGCCAGAACCATTCTCCGTGCACAGGATCGACAATGTTCTTCTCAATGAACCTCCAGCTGCGTTCGGCGGCATCCCTGAAGTGCTGTTGCCTCGATAGTTCGTTGGCGTTCAGAAAGCCAACCACAGCTTCAGCCTGCGGCCACCAGTGTTTGTCGGAATCAATGATCCCGCTCTTGTCGGCCTCGTAAAGAAGGCCCCCATCCGAGTCCAGCCCCTGCTCGTAGACGGCTTGCGCCATCTTCACTGCGACCTCGCGCACGCGCTGCAAGACCTCTGGATCGCCAAGAGCCTCCGCGGCTTCGCACAGCAACCAGCTCCCCTCGATGTCGTGACCGAACGAGATCTTTTCAGATCGCGGGCGCCACTCCTCGTCCAAGAAGAGAATGAAATGCTTTGTGCCGGGATCGATGATGTATTTCAGAAATATCTCGATTAATTCCCGGAGCCGAAAACGGACGGTTGTGTCTTCACGCTGATGCAGAAGCGTGGCATAAGCCTCAAGCAGATGCAGATGAGTGTTCATGGATTTCTTCTCGTCCATGTCTACATCGCTCAGGCGCTGGTCCAGCGCCGGAGTCCAGTCGCGCTCAAATGTCTCGAAGTAACCGCCGCGGAAATCATCGTGCCCAGCAGACTCGATTCGCTCCACGAGGTGCATTGCCTTGCCCAACGCTTCCGGATCGCCGCTGGCATGAGCGTACTCAGCCAGTGCATAGACGGTGAATGCCTGACCATAAATGCGCTTCTTTGTGTCTAATGGGCGGCCCTGGCAGTCCACCATCCAATAGACTCCGCCGAATTCGACGTCCCAGAAGAAGCGAGAGATGTACTCATACGCGCGGCGAGCCGTGGCAAGATACACCGGATCGCGATAAACGCCGAATGCCTTCGCAAAGGTCCACAGAATCCGCGCATTCAAGATGAGCCCCTTGGCTGCTTGCGGACCAATCGTCAAGTCATTGGCAATCTGGCCGCGGAAGCCGCCGTACTCATCGTCGATGGTGTACTTGAGCCAGAAGGGAAGGATGTCAAACTTAAGCTCCGCTTCAACCCTTTGCCGTAAGTGCTCCAAAGCGGCTCCCCCTTCCAAGAGAAATCTGACCACGCCGGAGAGGATCATCTTTCAGAGAATCTTGACGGCGCGCAGTGGAATCGACGCGGCTTCAACCGCCAAGAGGAGCCCCGAATCGAGCTATTTCTTCGGCGGGCCGCAGAATTGAGTCGATCCCAGTCAACTCTCCCTCAGAAAACTTGAGGTTGGCAAGCGCCGCCACGTTCTGTTCTATCTGCTCTACCCGGCTCGCCCCGATCAGCGCTGAAGTCATCCGCCCGTCGCGCAGAACCCAGGCAAGCGCCATTTGTGCCAGCGACTGACCGCGCTCGGCGGCCAATTTGTTAAGTGCGTGTACCTGCCCGAGACGATGATCGTCAATGTCTTTCTTCTTGAGAAATCCATGCGGCTTCGACGCACGTGAGTCGCCAGGGATGCCCTGCAGATAACGATCGGTCAGAAGTCCCTGCGCTAACGGGCAAAAGGCAATGCCGCCAATCCCTTCATCGCCCAGCACATCCATCAACCCATCTTCAACCCAGCGGGAGAGCATTGAGTATTTCGGCTGATGAATCAGGCACGCTGTCCCCAGCTGGCGCAGGATCTTCGCGGCGGCCGCGGCTTGCTTCGCGTCGTAGTTGGAGATGCCTGCATAGAGCGCCTTGCCGGAACGGACTGCCTGATCAAGTGCTCCCATGGTTTCTTCCACCGGAGTCTCCGGGTCAGGCCGATGCGAGTAGAAGATGTCCACATACTCCAGGCCCATGCGCTTCAGGCTCTGATCCAAACTAGCCAGGAGATACTTCCTCGATCCCCAATTGCCATACGGTCCGGGCCACATATCGTAACCGGCCTTGCTGCTCACAATCAACTCATCGCGATGAGGCTTGAGGTCGAGGCGCAGAATCTCCCCGAAATTGCTTTCCGCGCTCCCCGGTGGCGGCCCGTAATTGTTGGCCAGGTCGAAGTGCGTGATACCCAGATCGAATGCCCGCCGCACCATCGCGCGGCCACTCTCAAACGTATCCACTCCCCCGAAGTTGTGCCACAGTCCCAAAGAGATGGCAGGCAGCCGTACGCCGCTTCGCCCGCATCGGCGGTATTGCATTGTGTCGTAGCGCTGTTCGTTGGCGACGTACAAGTTGCTTCTCCTCGTGAAGGCCCGTTCTAACTCAGAATACCCTTGATTGAAACTTCCTTTCTTCCGTCCGCAGGAGGAGACACGATGTTTCCCTCGATCGCCACGCCGTCCACGGTGAGCGCAACGTGATTGCCCTCTCCTTTGCGCTCGATCGAGATCGTGTAGACCACTCCGCGAAACGTGCGGGAGGCTGTGAATCCCGGCCAACTCTTGGGGATCACCGGAGCGATTTCAAGTCCGTCCAGGGCGGTCCGCACGCCGAGTATCCACTGTACGATCGCGTAGTAGTTCCACGCCGCCGTGCCCGTGAGCCAGGAGTTCTTGGCCTCGCCGAACGTAGGCGCATCTTTGCCCGCAATCATCTGCGCATAAACATAAGGCTCGCAGCGGTGCAGATCGCCGATCTCTTCGCGCGCCGACGGATTAATGCGGGTGTAGTAGCCGTGCGCCGCATCGCCGCGGCCCAAGCGCGTCTCGCCAATCATCACCCACGGATTCACGTGGCAGAAGATGCCCGCATTCTCCTTATATCCCGGCGGGTACGACGAGATTTCGCCGAGATTCAGGTAGTACCTGGAATACGCCGGCTGCTGCACAACGATGCCATGCTTTGTCGCCAGGTGCTCGCGTGTTGCGTCGAGGGCTTTCATCGCTGTGCCATCTTCGAGGCCAATCCCTGCGAGCGTGCAAAAGCCCTGTGTCTCAATGAAGATTTTTCCTTCCTCGCAATCCTTCGAGCCGATCTTGGCGCCGAAATCGTCGTAGGCGCGCAAAAACCACTCGCCGTCCCATCCGTGTTGGTGGATGACCTCCTCCATCTTCGCAGCCTGATCGAGATAGGAGGCAGCTTCAACGTTGAGGCCGCGCCGTTGAGCAATTGCGGCAAGCTCGCGCCCGGCATGGACGAACAGTCCGGCGATGAACACCGACTCGGCAACCTTGCCTTCCTTGTTGGTCGTGGTCTGGAAACTCTGGCCCGGCGTATCCGAGAAGCAGTTCAGGTTGAGGCAGTCGTTCCAGTCGGCGCGGCCAATCAGCGGCAACCCGTGCGGGCCAAGCCGTGCCAATGTGTAATTGAAGCTTCGCTGCAGGTGGTCGTAGAGCGGCGCCTCCGAACCCGGTTCGTTATCGTATTGCACGGGCTCGTCCAGAATGCTCCAGTCTCCCGTCTCCTTCAGATACGCAGAGACGCCCACGATCAGCCAGTGGGGATCGTCGTTGAATCCGCCGCCGATGTCGTTGTTGCCACGCTTGGTCAGTGGCTGATACTGGTGGTAAGCGCCACCGGTTGGCAGCTGCGTGGCCGCCAGATCCAGGATGCGTTCCCGTGCCCGCGACGGCACCATGTGCACAAACCCCAGCAGATCTTGGTTCGAGTCGCGGAAGCCCAGCCCTCGTCCGATGCCTGACTCATAAAACGAGGCCGAGCGCGACATATTGAACGTGGCCATGCACTGGTATGCGTTCCAAATGTTCACCATGCGGTTGGTGTGAATGTCTGGCGTGTTCACCTGGAAGACGTTCAGCACGCTGTCCCAATAAAGGCGCAACCGCTCGAATGCTGCGTCAGCTTCCTTCGGGTTCAGATACTTCGCAATCACCGGCTTGACCAGCTTCTTGTTAATCGTCTGAGACCCAGCAGGATCGAACTTCTGGTCCACCGGGTTCTCCTGATAGCCGAGCACGAATACCACTTGCCGTGTCTCTTCAGGCTCCAGTTCGAGCTTGACCTGATGTGCGCCGACCGGCGACCAGCCATGGGCAATCGAGTTGGTTAGTTGACCGGCCTCAACCGTTGCGGGATTGTCCCATCCGCGATCGCGGCCCAGGAACGCCTCGCGTTGTGTGTCGAATCTGGCTCCAGGCTCGGAGCAGGCGAAGTAGGCAAAGTGGTTGCGGCGTTCGCGATACTCTGTCTTGTGATAAATCACGCCATCTTCCACTTCCACTTGTCCGATGTTGAAGTTCCTTTGGAAATTGGTGGCGTCGTCTTGAGCATCCCACAGGCAGAATTCGATGTTGGCAAAGGCTGAAATTGAGGCGCGCGTCGTGCGGTGATTCGTAAAGGTCAGTTGCCAGATTTCAAGGTTTTCGTCGAGCGGCACAAAGTAGCGCGTGTGCGCCTCAATGCCGCTGTAGGTCGAACCGATCACGGTATAGCCCATCCCGTGACGGCACGAGTATTCCTGCAGATTGTGGCATGTCGGCTTCCAGGAGGGAGACCAGAACTCCTTTGATTCGTCATCGCGCAGGTATACATATCGACCACCGAAATCCAAGGGCACATTGTTATACCGGTAACGGCTGATGCGCCGAAGGCGCGCGTCGCGATAAAACGAGTAGCCGCCAGCCGTATTGGAGATAATCCCAAAGTATGCCTGACAGCCTAAATAATTAATCCACGGCAAGGGGGTGTCCGGTTGCGTAATCACGTACTCGCGATTCAAGTCGTCAAAATAGCCGAACTTCATGCTTGGTACTCCTGCGAATCAAAGACGCCCCAAGTATAGCGCCCCGCTTGAAAGCTAATCAAACGTTTTTCTAGGATACTTTACGGGACTTTGGGACTTGAAGAAAGAGTTTGCGCGAAGTGGCGCGAATGTGCAAAAGTATCTGCGCGGGCTAAATGAGGCAAAACTCCCGATGTATCCGGAATCGTTGCCAGGATTCTCGCAATTGTGAGAGACTTGCCCGCTTTTTGAACTGACCCTAGCTGTTTGCACGAAGCGAAAGCTCACACATGCCAAGTTTCTTGTTCCTGGCTCTCATAAACGCACCGTTCGGCCGAAAGCTTTCAGCTTCTGTTGTCCTTGCTGGTTTTCTCCTATTTCCAGCCGCATTGGCTCATGGAGCCGACAGCGCCAGTACCGCAATCAAAGTCGATCAGGTGGGATATCCCCTCGACGGTCCCAAGGTTGCCCTCGTCAGCTTGCCCAGCTTGCCGAGCGGATCAACCGGCCCTCCTTACGCAACCTTTCAGGTCAAACGTTCCAGCGACAATGCAGTGGTCTTTAGCGGGAAGTTGACGCCAGCCGAGGCCGACGTAAATGCGGAAGATTTGGTCCAGTCCGCAGACTTCACCGCTCTTCACAAGGAAGGAAAGTACTACGTTGAGATTCCTGGGGCGGGCCGCAGTTGGAACTTCTCCGTGGGCAAGAATGTATTCGCGGGCACTTACTATCTGGCCATGCGCGGCTTCTACGGCCAACGATGCGGCATCGCGGTTGACATGGGGCCGGAGTTTCCCGGTTACTCCCACCCCGCCTGCCACCTGCATGGGGAGTTTCATGCATCTTCGGGAGCCAAGGGACCGCGGGACAACATCGGCGGATGGCACGACGCCGGCGACTATGGCCGCTATGTGGTGAACTCCGGGATCAGCACTGGCACTTTGTTGTGGGCCTGGGAGATCTATGGGGCGAAGTTAAAGAAGATCCAACTCAAGATTCCGGAGACGGGCAACGGCACGCCGGACATCCTCAATGAGGCGCGCTGGAATCTCGAATGGATGCTGAAGATGCAGGACGACGACGGCGGCGTCTGGCACAAGCAGACCAGTGAAAACTTTTCAGGCTTTGTTGCGCCGCAGGATGACACACTGCCAAGCGAGGTCATCGGAACCGGCGCTGCGCCCTACAAAAGCACATGCGCTACTGCCGATCTTGCAGCCGTGGGCGCAATAGCTGCGCGTGTCTTCAAGCGCTATGACGCGAAGTTTGCTGCGCAGGCGCTCGAGGCCTCGCGCCGCGCCTGGACCTGGACCGAGAAGTATCCAGACGCCACGTTCAAGAATCCGCCCGGTGTCAGTACCGGTGCCTATGGCGATGCCAACTGCAAAGACGAACGGCTTTGGGCAGCGGCAGAGCTGGGTCGCACCACAAGCGAGGCCGCGTTCAACGACTTTTTCCTAAAGAACTATGCGGAGTTCCTGCCGACACTCGATTCGCCCCCGGCCGAGAACTGGAGCCAGGTGGCGCCGATGGCCCTCTGGACCTATGCGCTCTCCCATCGAAAAGGATCGGATGCCGGGACGATTGCGGCAATCCGCCAGCGAACTATCGCCGCGGCGCACGCCGTGGTTGATAGGACAAGCGCCAATCCCTATCGGATCAGCATGCAGTCAAAGGACTACGTCTGGGGCTCGAATGGGGTTGCGGCGAACTACGGTATCTATCTGTTGATTGCCAACCAGTTCTCACCGGGCGCCAGCTTCGTGTATGCGGCCAGAGACAATCTGCATTATCTGCTGGGCCGAAACACGTTTTCACTCTCGTGGGTCACGCAGGTTGGAGAAAATCCTTACCAACATCCCCATCATCGGCCTAGCGGATCGGATAAGCAGCCGGGGCCATGGCCTGGGCTGCTTTCAGGCGGACCAAACGCCGGACGTGCGGACGCGGTGCTGGCCGCGTTACCGAAAGATCTGCCACCGGCAAAGATCTATGCCGATCAGTTGGCGTCGTATGCAAGCAATGAGATTGCAATCAACTGGCAAGCGTCGCTGGTGTTCCTTTTGGCCGGCGAACTGCGTTAAAGCATAGCGGAAGCCCGGTTCTGAAACTGGCTTTCACAAAGATTGAGGGCACCAAATGCATCTTCACGTAATTGACCTCGTGATTATCGTGGCCTACCTGCTGAGTACGGTCGTGATTGGCTATTGGGTTTCGCATCGCGCTTCGCAGAGCATGCAGAACTACTTTCTCGGCGGTAATTCCATGCCCTGGTACATGCTGGGTATTTCGAATGCCTCGGGAATGTTCGACATCAGCGGTACTATGCTGCTGGTTTCGTGGATGTTCGTTTACGGCCTGAAGAGCGTGTGGATTCCCTGGCTGTGGCCCACCTTCAACCAGATTTTCCTGATGATCTATCTCTCCGCATGGCTGCGCCGCTCGAAGGTAATGACAGGCGCAGAGTGGATCAAAACGCGCTTCGGCACCGGACGAGGCGCACAATTGTCGCACTTGATCGTGGTTATCTACGCATTCCTCAGCATTATCGGATTCTTCACCTACGCGTTCAAGGGCATTGGCAAGTTTGCGCAGACGTTCCTACCCTGGAACCTGACCGCCAATGAGTATGCTTTGATCCTGATCGCCATTACGGCAATCTATGTGATCAAGGGCGGCATGATCAGCGTGGTGATCACCGAAGTTGTCCAGTTCTTCATTCTCTCCATCGCCTCGTTTTCAGTGGGTATTATCGCGATGCGCAAGGTTGCGCCCGAGATGCTGCACAGGGTGGTGCCTGCGGGCTGGGACAACATATTCTTCGGCTGGAATTTGAACCTGGATTGGTCAACACTGCTTCCGGCGGCCACCACCAAGATCGCTCAGGACGGATATGGGCTCTTCGGCTTTTTCGTCGTCATGCTGCTCTTCAAGGGCATCCCGATCTCGGGGGCCGGACCTGCGCCCAACTACGATATGCAGCGCGTTCTTTCCGCGAAGAATCCGCGCGAAGCCTCAATGATGAGCGCTTGGGTTAACATCGTTCTCACACCTCCGCGCTACTTTCTTGTTATTGGCCTGACGGTGCTGGCGGCCGCTTTCTATGGCCCCAACCTCCGCGCCATGGGGACCCACATGGACTTCGAGCTGGTGCTGCCCTACGCGCTGGGACGCTTCGTTCCGGTGGGCCTGCTGGGCTTTCTGATTGCCGGTTTGCTTGCGGCATTCATGTCGAACTTTGCTGCTACCGTGAACGCGGCTCCTCCCTACTTCGTCAACGACATTTACAAGCGCTTCATCAATCCGAATGCCTCTCCCAAAACTTATGTGCGCCTGAGCTATCTGGCATCCTTTGCCGTGGTCGTGATCGGAGTGCTGATCGGTTGGAACGTTGACTCGGTGAATTCAGTTGTGGTGTGGATCGTCTCCGGATTGTGGGGAGGTTATACGGCATCCAATGTCCTGAAATGGTACTGGTGGCGCTTCACCGGTTACGGCTACTTCTGGGGCATGGTCACCGGCATCGCCTCCGCCGTGGTGATGCCGAAGATCGTTCCGCTCGTGCCGTTTGTGCAGCATTTGCTGGCCGCGTATTCCATCAATATGGAGGTGGTGATTATCTTCCCGGTGGTGCTGGGCATTTCGTTGATTGGCTGTCTGCTGGGCACACTACTCACCAAGCCGGAGTCGGATGAAGTGCTGATGGATTTCTATCGCCGCGTCCGCCCCTGGGGCTTCTGGGGACCGGTGTTGAAGAAGGTGCAGGCCGAAGACCCCGGCTTCAAGCGCAACAAGGACTTCTTCCGCGACATGTTCAATATCGCCGTCGGCATCGTGTGGCAGATTGCGCTGGTGGCGCTGCCGTTGTACATCGTGATCCAGGAGTTTGATCGCGCCGGCATCGCGCTCGCGATGATTCTTGCGACATCGGCAATTCTCAAGTTCACCTGGTTCGATCACTTGACTGAACGGGAGATTGAAACAGACAAAGCAGCCGCTGACGACGTGTAACCAATCTTGAATAGACCGGTCCATGGGGTCACTTTTCTTGATGTAAAAGGCGACCAGCGGCCAAGCTTTTGGATGGGTTGAAGCGAATCAATATTGCAAAGCGCAAGAAAGAACCAATAACTTGGTGAGCCGCCCCGATGCACCGGCAATTCTCGATTCAACCAGCAGCCAGGGAGCAGGCGTGTCCATTTCCCGCATCTCCTGGCATGGCTGGCCCAATTGTCTACTGATTCAGAATGGCATCGTTGAGGCCGTCATCGTTCCCTCAATCGCCCGGGTCATGCAGTTCCGCTTGCTTGGGGACACGGTCGGCGCCTTCTGGGAAAACCAAGCGCTGGACGGCCGGCTCCGCCCATCGGTCGCCCACCGCTCACTCGGGGATCAGTGGCTCAATTTCGGCGGAGATAAGTGCTGGCCGGCGCCTCAGGCATCCTGGACCCAGCAGCGAGGCCGTTACTGGCCTCCTCCCGTCGCATTCGATTCCCAACCCATGGAGGCCACTACTGCGGAGGGCTCCGCGGTGCTCAGCTCTTCCATCGATCCGGCTTTCGGTATCCAGATTGTGCGCCATGTGGAACTGGTGCCGGGCCAACCGGTGATGCGCATCCGATCCGAGTTTCGCAAGCTTGCCGGAAGCCCCGTCAAGGTTGGCGTTTGGACGATCACTGAGATGCAGGAGCCAGAGTGCGTTCTGATTCTCCTTCCGGAGCAATCGAAGCTCGCCAATGGGTACGTCCGCTTGATGGGCGCTGAGCCCGCAGACCTGAAGATCGAAGAGGGGGTTCTCTCTTTCGTCCGCCATCCCCTCGAACTTGTGAAGATCGGCACGGATGGAGCGAGCATGATCTGGGTGGGCAAAACCTGTGTCGTCCGAATCGATGCAGAACAAGGGCCTGGAGAGTATCCGGATGGCGGTTGCGTGACGCAGGCCTACACCAATCCCGATCCATTACGTTATGTCGAACTGGAGACCATCGGCCCGCTCCAGACCATGAGCGTAGGCGACCACATTCAGCGGACCGCAGTCTATACAGTCTGGCTCCGCTCAACACCCGATCCGAAAGCTGAGGTAATCAAGGCCCGGTGAAGTCTATACCTCACGCGCTCATCAATTTCGAGGTGGCTGGAGGGCAAGGTCGACATTACATACACTCCTGGCGGCCTTAGAATCACTCTTGGGAGAACTTGATGAGTTCTAAAGAACACGCCGCCCATCCTCCATTCGGCTCCACAGCCAAACCCGAGCCCACGATCGCAAGAAAGATCCGCTGGGGAGTCTTGAGCACGGCTGCGATTGGGATGAAAAAAGTCCTTCCCGCCATGCAGCACGGCCAATACTGCAGCATTGTTGCCATCGCATCCCGCGATTTTTCCAAGGCCCAGGAAGCCGCCGCAGCGCTTGGCATTCCCGTGGCATACGGCTCCTATGAAGAACTCCTCGCCGACCCCAAGATCGACGCCATCTACAATCCTCTTCCCAACCACCTCCACGTACCCTGGACTATCAAGGCAGCGGAAGCCGGTAAGCACGTTCTCTGCGAAAAGCCGCTCAGCCTTTCCGCCGCGGAGGCTGAAACGCTTCTCGCTGTTCGCTCCCGTACCTTAGTCAAGATCGGCGAAGCCTTCATGATTCGCAGTACTGCGCAGTGGCTTCGTCTCCGCCAACTGCTTGACGAAGGGCGCATCGGAAAGCTGCGTTCCATCACCGGCTTCTTCAGCTATTTCAATATTAACCCAGCCAACATTCGCAACCGCGCTGACATTGGCGGCGGCGCCCTCATGGACATCGGTTGCTATCTCATTCATGCTTCGCGCTACGCCTTCGCCCAGGAACCCACGCGAGTCGCCGCTCTCATCGATCGCGATCCACAGATGCACACTGATCGCCTCACTTCAGCTATTCTCGACTTCCCCGGCGGCCACTCCATCTTTACCTGCAGCACGCAATTGGTTCCTTACCAGCGCATCCACTTCCTCGGCACCCGTGGCCGGATCGAAATCGAGATCCCCGTCAACGCCCCTTTCGACCGCCCCACCCAGCTTTTCATTGACAGCACGGGCGATCTCTCTGGCAGCGGCATCGCCACGGAAACTTTTCCGGCGAGCGACCAGTACACGCTGCAGGGCGATGCTTTTTCCAAGGCCATTTTGGATGACACTGAAGTTCCTGTGCCGATCGAGGACGCCATCGCGAATATGGCTGTAATCGATGCAATCTTCAGGTCGGCTGAGTCTTGCCAGTGGGAATCCCCGCAGCGTTGAGAAACCAGACTTCTGCCAGGGCCCAGCGGACACCAAACTTGAGCCGCCATTCCGATAGCCTTCGCAAATGGCAGGCGCGCAAAAAGGACCACTCGCCCAAGAGCGGCCAGGTTCGATAAGCCTTTTGTTTTGTTGGTGCCGGGAGGGGGAGGATTGCCGCTGCGTTTTGATTCTAAATAAGTTATTGAAAATGCTAGACGCTCAAAACCTTCAAAACGCAGGATACGGGGTTCTTAAGTACGCTACAAGTACACGATGTGCGATCATTTTGGTGTCAACATCCAAGAATATGCCAATGGAGCCACAGCGCAATCGTACGGCGTACAGTGAAAGATCTCGTGACAGCATCACGTGTCCGCGCGGATGAGCGGGCAAGGCAATTGAGTGCGAAGCGAGCGGCGGATGCAGCACGGAAGAAAGCGAAGGACGAGGCGGATCGCGCGGTGTTTCTTGACCAATTAGCAAAGCGTGAAGATTCGGTTTGGAAACAGGTGGAGGAGTATATCCAGAAGCGGCAGCCGAAAGATTACGACAGAGCCGTGATTCTGCTGGCCGACATGCGTGACCTCGCTGTTTGCCAAGGACGAGAATCAGGCTTTCGGTCAGCACGGGAGAAGATCCGCAAGACGCACGTGGCCAAGGAAACCTTTCTGCGTCGGCTGACAATTGCAAAGCTGTAGGCAACAATCTGCGCCACTGACTTCTCTATTTTTCGTGTGAAGTTAAAAAACGGTGAGGAACGCCACAAATCATCTTTGTCCGCCCAAAAATACTTGCGCCTGCTCGGCAGAAAGCGGGGCGTCGGGCGTTGCCATCGCAACCGCCAGCGTGGCCGCGGTGGAATAGGGAGTAAAGCTTCCATCGGAGCGGTTCACGCTGACCAGCCATCCCTGGGAAAGGACCTTGTTGAGCCTCTTGACCAAATTGGAGTCTTTGGACCGCAACGCGCCTGGGGAAAAGACAACCAGCAGATGTGTTGGAAAGGTCGACGTAGCGGCCCCGCTTGTGTTCAATGGCTGCGAAACCCTGACGGGATACTCGCGGCCATTCTGAGAAACCGAAAAGGATTTGTCTGAAATGTGCAGCGGACAATCCCCGGTTTTACATTCCCGCCGTGCGGTCAACTCGATGTAGTAGGTCTGCGAATTGGCTAGTCTGGGGAGCGATCTGAAAGCAGCCACGCCGGGGGAACTCAGAGGATACGCCGGAGAGGCTGTTGGAGTTTGGCCTGCGCAGAGGAGGTAGCTGGAAGAGCAGCCGAGAAGGATGAGAGCGCCGAGAAGAAAAGGACTGCGCCTGGCTTTCATGGCTAAGCCTCGAACATTTAGAGGCAGCCGGCGAGAAATGGTTGCCCGGCATTTGGAGCTTGTCACCCCGGGTGGTTGACCGCAGGCCAGAGATTAAGAAGTCAAATGTCGAAAACTGTGCGCCGTGGAAAGGCGGCGGTCCACAGCGGGAGACAGACCCGCCCGGGAACTGGTTCGCTCCACCCGGTAGC
>OBLU010004181.1_pt1 | contig 13024 bp, 9 predicted proteins | sample 1518681 | NCBI WGS metagenome assembly OBLU01 (sample SAMEA3539304, study PRJEB22396) | soil metagenome | biome: tundra; feature: field; material: soil | place: USA | collected 2010-05 | depth 0.15 m | reverse complement strand
ACGACTACCGCGCTCAACTCCTCGGACTCGCATGATGTTCATGCGATTGCCCTGGCAGGCGGGACCATCAAGCTGCAATGGACCGGACAGTATGTCACATACTCCCCCGGAGACGATGGCAGAATGCAGGTTGGCGTTCCTCCAACTTTCGAGCGTTGGATCGACAACGGTAATGGAACCATCACCGACTCCGTAACCGGACTCATCTGGCTAAAGAAAGCCGATTGAATCTACCAGGCTTGGCCGCAAGCAGTTGCGGCGGTCAATTCGCTGGGCAGTGGGCAATGCGGGCTCACGGACGGCTCCGCGCCGGGCAGTTGGAGGATGCCTAACCGCAACGAGTTGCAAAGCCTGTCCGGCAGAATGGAGAACAATCACTCGGATTTTTTTCAACGCAACCTATATCAACTTTGACGGCTCTGTCTTCCGTCTGCCCATCTTCACTAACTTTGATGTAAGTCAGCTCTATTGGACCTCGACCACCGATGCGGCCAATACCAGTGAAGCCTGGACCGTGTTTAGTTGTGACTTCGGCGTGTATGACATTCCCAGGACCAACACTGGCTACACACTCGCAGTGCGCTGATCAGTCAATAGAAATTCTACTTACTGAAGCAGCCACGGGGCCTCAAACGGCATAACCGATGACGCAAACAGAAAGGCCGCCCAATTGGATTGGGCGGCCTTTGGCGTCAAGGATCGCAGTTGGACTTAGCGCCGCTCTACATGGTGCTTGTCGCGGTAGATAGAACGCGAAACGCGGTTGAGGCGATGGTTCAGCGAGACGCGATCGGCATGATTGAGGCGGCCGTGGTTAGCGGCGCGCATGCGCCTTTCCGTGCGGCCAATGCGCATTTCACGGCGTTCAAGGCGGCTTGCCTGCCCTGCGTTGAGGCGCCCGCTGTGAATGCCTTGCGCTATCCGATGCTGCTGGAAGTCGCGTCGTTGGTTGATGGTGGCGGCATGGCGTTGCGCTGGCGACGGAGCAGGTGCCGGTGCAGTCTGGCTAAAGCCAACGGTTGAGCTAAGTGCGAGAAGTCCGACGCCTAATAGAGAGACTTTCATGGGTGGTTCTCCTTGGGAGGCGGGAGCTATTTTGTGATTCCCTTTGCCGATCCGCGCTCACATCCATGAGGATACGAGTTATCGAAAAGTGTTGCGAATGCCAATTTCTAATTGTTATCGTCGCGAGTTAGTTAAAGACAGAAAATTATTTCAATGAGTCAGGAGACGAAGAAATGCGCAAGCATTTCGAGAGGGCGGCGAGCGCTTCAATGGACAGCGCTTCAGCGCGCGCGCGAGGGTCAACGCCGGCGTGGGCAAACGCGGCGATGATGGCATCGGATGCGGCGCCTGCCGCGCGAAGATTGTTGGACAGAGTCTTCCGCTTTTGCGCAAATGCCTTGCGCACGAAGCCAAGGAACATGTTTGGCTCGACGTCGAGTTCCGCAAAGCGTGGGGCAAAGCGCCAGCGAAAGACGGTGGAGTACACGTCCGGTGGTGGCGAGAAGGATGAAGGCGGGAGGGTGAAGAGTGTTTCCGCCGGGCCGTACATCTGCACTGTGACAGAAAGCAGCCCGTAGTCGCGAGTGCCTGGACTGGCGGTGATGCGATCGGCAACTTCGCGCTGAACCATCAGAATTGCGCGGTCGAGAGAATGATGGTTGGCAGCGAGTTTCAGCAGGATCTGCGAAGTGATGCCGTATGGCAGGTTCCCCGTAACAGGCAGGCGTTCGCCGGCCGCCGCGGAAGCAGCCGCAAAGTCGAAGTTGAGCACGTCTTGTTCGATGACTGTGACGCGTTCGGGAGGAAAGTGGGTTCGGAGATGGGCGGAAAGGTCGTGGTCGAGCTCCACGGCAAGAACGTGGGAGGCGTGTGCGGCCAGGGCTCCGGTGATTGCGCCCGCGCCAGGGCCGATTTCGACAACCGTGCGGCCGGAAAGATCGCCAAGTGAGGTGGCGATGCGCTGGACGGCCTGCGCATCGTTGAGAAAGTTTTGGCCGAGCTTGGGTTTGGCGGGCATGATCTACCTTGATGGTAGATGAAGGGAACGGCCTACTGCGCGCCAAACGGCTTGCCACGTACGGCCGTGTAAACGGAATCGAAGACCCTCAGACTATTGATGTTCGCGACATCTCCCACTGTGATTGGGTCGCCAAGATAGTTGACTTTGGTTTCACTATTGGTGAAGGTTGGCCACAAGGGAAGGCCCGGGCCGTTCGGATTGCCGGACTTCGCGAAGTTGGTCCAATAGCTTGACATTTCATCGGCGAGTTTCCGATCTGCCACCGTCCATTGCCAGGGATCCTGACCGAGATGGTCGAAGACATACCAGAGTTCCGCGAAGTGGCTTGCGCCCCAACCTGAGTAGACTGAGCCTGCTGGAAACGGCGGCTTCTGACGAAACGAGTAGTAGTAGACAGGGTTCTTTCCAGTTTCTGATTGCAGTCTTGCCCAGGCCCACATGTCCCAGCCAAAGCGCAGGTCCCGCTCCAGGCCGAGCTGCGCTTGCCGCGCCTCTTCGTCGGTAGCATGGGGATATGCCGCGAGCAGCGGCGGTGGAAGTTGACCCACGCTGCGCTCCACTTCCTTGTCGAACGAGGCCGCCGTCTCGTGGGACACATCCACCATCGCCCGTGCCTCCTCGGCGTTTGAACCAATCAGCAATGGGACATCGTTCTGCATCCCGGACGCGAAGGCTTCATAGAGCGAAAGCGGCAGAACATAGGGTTCGATGACCGGGTGAACGATTCCGCCGCCGTCTCCGGTGAGTTGATTCGCAGGGAGTCGACGTAGATCCTTGAGCGATGCCGCACCGAGCGACACAGCGTACTTCTCGCCGTCGCGTTCTGCATTGGCGAGGAGAAACTTCGGTCCCAGCTGCAGTGGCTCAAACAGGCCGCCGCTCTCTCCGATTGCGCGCTGAAACAAACCCTTCGCTAGCGGGGAAGCCATCAGAATGCTGACCGAAATGGAGCCGGAGGATTGCCCCGCGATCGTTACGTTCTTCGCGTCGCCGCCAAAGCCTGCAATGTTTCGCTGAATCCATTCCAGGGCGGCGATCTGGTCCATCAGTCCGTAGTTTCCAGAGGAGTGGTGCGAAGACTCTCGCGTCAATTCAGGATGCGCAAGAAAGCCAAGTGGGCCAAGTCGATAGGCGATGCTGACCACGATCACGCCTTTGTGCGCAAGACGGTCGCCCCAGTACAACGGCATCGATGCCGACCCGTTAGTGAGGCCCCCGCCATAAATCCAAACCATCACGGGAAGCTTTTCAGTCGAGCTCTTGGCTGGCGTCCAGATGTTGAGGTACAGACAATCCTCACTCACCGCCGGGGGTGTCTCGCCGGGCATCGAAACCCCAACCTGCATGCAGGCAGGGGCAAACGCATCTGTCTTGCGGGTGGCGAGCCAGGGTGCAACAGGGACAGGTGCGCGCCAACGCAGGTCGCCTTGCGGTGGGGCAGCGAAGGGCACGCCTTTGTAGACGCTCAACCCGCCTTCACGTACCCCGGAAATCGCGCCGGACTCCGTTTGAGCGTTTGGGGTTTGTGCCAGCGTCATGGTGAAAGTTGGCAGAACCGTGAGGACAACGAGAGCTGTAATCCAAAGCCTTGCAGAACGCATCTTCATATTGAACTCCGAGATGCCAGACTGGCTGTGACAGTACCATTGCCGGAAATTGCTTCGCCAACTGACCGCGGAGCGAAGAAGGTAAGGCCACTGCGACGAACCGGGGGAAGACGGTTCGATGTATCGTGCCAATTCCTGCACAGAGATACGGTTTGCCGTCTCGATTGGTTCCTTCGCCTTCTTTGGCCGCGGGCGTAGTAGACTGACGCTTTGGCCGGATGTCGCGTCTGCCGTCGTTGTTTCGTTTCCGCTGCACGGGAGATTGATCGCATGCATATTGTGTTTGCCGCTTCGGAGTGCGTGCCGTTTGCCAAGACTGGCGGGTTGGCGGACGTGGTCGGGGCGCTGCCGCCGGAGCTTGTGAAGCAGGGACACGAAGTCACGGTCTACCTGCCGCTCTATTCCGGGGTCAAGGCGCAGATCAAGTCGCCGATCGACGGCGGGTGGCCGTATGCTGTGCGATCAATCACCATTCCTTTTGAGTCTTACAACCGGTTCGTGGGAATTGTGGACGGGGGCAGGCGGGACGGAGTTCAGTATTACTTTGTGGATTGCCCGGAGCTCTTTGATCGGCCGGGACTCTACGGAACTGCTGCTGGGGATTATCCAAACAACTGGGAGAGATTTGGGCTCTTTTGCCGAGCGGTGCTGGAGGCGACCAAGCTCCTCGGCGTGCCGGAGATTTTCCACGTCCATGATTGGCAGGCGGCGCTTGTTCCGGTCTATCTGAGGACGGTCTTCGCTCATGACCCGATGCTCAACCGCGCCGGGGTGGTTCTGACCATTCACAATGCAGGCTACCAGGGCCGGTTTTCGCCGGTCACTACGGAGCGTCTGCTCTTTCCGTGGGAGATCTTCACCATGGACAAGGTGGAGCAGTTCGACAACTTCAACTTCTTGAAGGGCGGGCTGGTTTACTCCGACATGCTCACCACAGTGAGCCGGAAATATGCCGAAGAGATCCAGACGGCGGAGTTTGGGGAAAAACTGGAAGGTGTCCTACACGCGCGAGCCGCAGACCTGGTAGGAATTCTGAACGGCGTCGACTATGCGCAGTGGGAGCCGGCGACGGATGTGAATTTGGCTGCGCATTTCAGTCCGGACGACCTGGCTGGCAAGCAACAATGCCGCGCGGATCTTCTGCATGTATTCGGGTTGGAAAAGGCGGCGGACAAGACAGCTGTGATCGGGATTGTTTCGCGGTTTGCCACACAAAAGGGCTTCGACTTTGTAGCGGAGATCGCAGACAAGTTGGTAGAACGGGATGTGGTCGTGGTGGCGCTTGGGTCGGGGGAGCTGGTCTTCGAGAGGTTCTTCCGCGATTGGGCTTTCAGGAACCAGGGCCAGGTGGCCGTGCAGATCCGATACGACGAAGCGCTTGCGCACAAGATCGAGGCAGGGTCCGATATGTTTCTAATGCCTTCGCGGTATGAGCCTTGCGGGTTGAACCAGATTTACTCCCTCAAGTACGGAACAGCACCCGTAGTGCGGGCAACGGGTGGGCTCGACGACACGATTGAGGAGTGGAATCCGAAGCAAGGAACGGGGACCGGGTTCAAGTTCGAGGGGTTGAACGCATGGAGGCTGATGGATGCGATTGATCGCGCGCTGGCGGCATTCAAGGATAAGAAGGCCTGGAAAAAGCTGATGCGCAACGGAATGGTGCGGGATTTTGGGTGGGCGCAGCCGGCAAGGGAATATGCCAAGGTTTATGAGGAAGTGACGCGGCGCCGTATCTGAGTATTTTGAAACACGACCATAATAGTTTCGAAATCTTGACATTTAAAAAGGAGTCATGTACTTTTTGTGTGGGCATTCACTCGCCCCGAAAGGAGAATTTGCATGACCGAGGTAGATTATTGTCGATGGGATTCCTCCTGCGGGAGAAAGATCAAATTCAGCCGTGCAGCTCATGCGTATAGGCGTCTTTGGCGCATCCTTCATTCGGGCTACGGTTTTGCTGTGGACACTCTGGCTGCTTATCGCTGCCTTTTTTGTTTTGGCTTCCACATTGGGCATGCTAGGTGCAATCAGCTAGCGAAGAACCAATGGAAGGGAGAATTATGACTTCACAGGCGGTTTTTGTTGATGTTTCGTGCGCCGTTGAGGTTTTCTTGGCAACGGCGCTCCTTCATCAGGAACAGGAAGGACGAAACGACTTTACAATTCAGGAGATTGTGAACCGGGCAGCAAGGGAGAATATCACCGGCGAGATGCGTTCTGGGGTAAACGTTCATGCTTCCCAGCATTGCGTGGCCAATAAGGCGCCGAACCCGGCCAAACATCGGATGCTGTTCGCTACAGGGAGAAGCACGAGGCGTTTGCTCCTTCCAGCCGATGAGGTCGTTCCCGGGAGGACGGGGAAGATCTTCCCGGAAGCCGATGAAGTCCCAGAAAAATATTTGCCGCTCTTGGGGTGGGCTAAGCAGCGCCATGAACAGGCACTTGCAGCCGCTGATACATCGCCACTTGATCCCGACGAGAGCCTTCGCCAGTTGAGGAGCGGCCCCGTTCTTCCCCCGGGATCCGGTGCTCCTGACAACATTCAGGAGAGGCGTCCGAGACACCTGGAAGGACTATTGAAAGCGCGCGGAATCGGAGCAGAAATGGCCGAAGGGATCGACCCAGACAAATACATACGGGAGCTGCGCGAGGGATGGGAATGAGCAGGATTTTTCTCGATTCTAATCTCTTCATCTACCAACTCGAAGACCTGGGGCCGCGCGGACATCGAGCAAATCTCATCTTCGAGCAGCTCTCGCTTAGAAAAGACACGGTTCTAACTTCGACGCTTACGGTTGGGGAGGTGCTCGTGAAGCCTATTCGAATGGGCAACCGAGTGTTGGAAACGAAATACAGGGACATTTTGCGAGAACCGGAGGTGAGGGTCCTTGCGTTCGATAGAGCAGCTGGCGAAATATTCGCTAAGGTTCGCCAGGACCGAACCATCAAGGCTCCCGACGCCATACAATTGGCAACGGCGGCGAGCGCTGGCTGCGATCTCTTTATCACGAACGATGACCGATTGACGACTGCGCATGTGCCGGGGATACAGTTCATAGTCTCCATGGAGCGAGCGCCGATATGAGCAATGAAGGTCATTTGCTCATTGCTATCAGCGCGGGCAAACGAAAGTAGCGAAGTGCGAAGTGGGCGCCCTACGCGGTTAAATAACCGCTATCAACGCCCTCTCCTTGGCGCGCCACGCAATCCCTCAATTACCATTACGCGCATGAGAACTGGCCCGCTTACCCGCCGGGAATTCCTGCAATCCACAGCCGCCGCAAGTTCGGGCGTCGCAATCGCCCACGCAACACCCAGTGGCCTCTGGGAGCAAGCCGCTTCGTCCAGCGGCCCAGACCCGGTCCCCGCCTGGGCGTCGAAGCCGATGCGCTGGATGCAACTGACCCTTGTTGAGGACGATCCAGTGCACTTTGACCCTGAATTCTGGCTGGACTACTTCAAGCGCGTGCAGACCGACGGTGTTTGCCTCAGCGGCGGTGGCTGCGTTGCGTATTATCCAACCGAGATTCCTTTTCACCACCGCAGCGCATGGCTCGGGCAGCGCGATGTTCTTGGCGAATTGATTTCGGGCTGTCGCAAGCTGGGCATGTCTGTGCTGGTCCGGACAGACCCTCATGCTACCTACGACGATCTCAAGTCAGCACATCCTGACTGGATCGCCGCAGATGCCGATGGCAATCCGAGGCGTCACTGGTCGTCGCCGGAGATGTGGGTCACTTGCACGTACGGTCCATACAATTTTGAATTCATGACGGCAGTGCACAAAGAGATCATGTCCCGCTATCACGCAGACGGCATTTTTCTCAATCGCTGGGATGGAAACGGAGTCTGCTACTGCGTCCATTGTGTTGAGAATTTCAAGACCGACACCGGTTTCGCGCTTCCTCGTGCCACTTCCTTGCAGGACCCCGCACGGCGCGCCTGGTTCCAATGGCGGCAGCAGAGACTGATCAGCCTGCTCGATCAGTGGAACTCGGCAATACGCAGCATCAATCCCGAAGCCTCGATGATCCCCAACAATGGCGGCGGGGCCACAAGCTCAATCAATGCGCTTGAAACCAGCCGGCGCGCGCCCATGCTTGTCGCTGACCGCCAGGCGCGCCACGGGCTCGCTGCGCCCTGGTTGATGGGCAAGACTGCCAAAGAGTTCCGCGCCACCATTGGCGTCAAGGCGGCCATCGGGCTGTTCGGCGTCGGGCTTGAAGAGCCATACCGCTGGAAAGATAGTATCAACAGCAACGCCGAGATTCGCATCTGGGTTCTTGAGGCTATTGCCAACGGAATGCGCCCTTGGTGCAGCAAGTTCTCCGGCACCCTTCATGATGAGCGCTGGCTCAAGGGCGTTGAAGAGATCTACTTGTGGACGGCAAAGAATCAGCGCTACCTGGCGGACCGGCAGCCTTTGGCGCGGGTCGCCATTGTCTATTCACAGCAGACCGCGTGGTACTACGGCGACGAGCACGCAGAGGCCAGGGTAGAGAACTACAGTCTGGGCTGCTACCAGGCGCTGGTTGAGTCGCGCATTCCTTTTGAGATGGTTCATGATCAGCTACTGGACCCCACGCGTTTGGCCGCGTTCAGGACGCTGATCTTGCCCAACATCGCCGCCCTGAGCGATTCGCAATGTGACCAGCTCAGAGCCTTTGTCGCAGCTGGCGGCAACCTGATCGCAACCCATGAAACCAGTCTTTACGATGAGACAGGGAAGCGCCGCAAGAACTTCGCGCTTGCCGACTTGTTTGGCGTTGACTGCACGGGCGAGTTAGAAGGCCCCATGCTGAATTCATATATCCGTCTCGAGCATGAGGCGCTTCCGCATCATCAGCTCTTCGCCGGCCTTGAAGACGCGCCACGCATCATCAACGGCGTTTCCAGGGTTCAGGTAACTCCGCGGGAGCCGTTTGCTGAGGTGCCGTTCACGCTCATACCCAGTTACCCTGACCTGCCCATGGAGAAGGTGTATCCGCGCACGGCCAAGACGGATATCTCTTGCCTTTACCTCCGGCAGCAGATGGGGCGCGTCGCCTACTTTCCGTTCGACATTGACCGTACCTTCTGGGAGGTGCTCAGCGAAGACCACCTCAAGGTACTGCGGAACACCGTTCTTTGGGCCAATCATGAACCGCCCGTCGTGTCGGTGGAGGGGCCAGGGTTACTCGATGTCACCGCGTGGCGCAATGCAGACTCGGTCACCATTCACCTTGTCAACCTGACCAACCCTATGGCGATGAAGGGACCCTATCGGGACTTCTTCCCCGTAGGCCCCCAAACCATCAAACTCAACCTGCCCATTCAGACCGGCTCGAAGGAGGCACGGCTGCTGGTGGCTGACAAGCGCGTTGAAGTCTCGCACTCTGGCTCCACGCTCTCGTTGAGGGTGCCGGCCATCCTGGATCACGAGGTTGTGGCGATCGACCTGTAACCCGAAGCCCGCCAACCTTGACGCGAAGCCTCACAACTGTGAATGGACAAATTGAAACTCTCCCGCCTAGTTGCGGAAGGGCTTGTTCTGCTCGTAAAGGTTGATCCTGAAACGGATCGCATTCGCCATGCCGGTATCCCCTTTGGCAACGGCAAAGTCGAGAGCGCGATGGGCAGATTCAAGTGCCTTGGGAAACTGGCCCTCCTCGGCATAAGCGGCGCCAAGCGTGTCAAGTACGGTCGGATCGGTTCCGAAAGTCAAGTCATTGGCCTGTTGGGCCAGTGCTACTGCTTCTGACCCATTGCGGAGGCTATCATCCGATGCGCTGGAGAGAATCCTGGCCGCACCAACGTGAGCGATCACGCTCTTAGGTGTAAGGACAAGCGCCTTGCGCCAGTGGCCCAGTGCTTCAGCGTTTCTGCCTAATGCTCCGTAGTCGTCGGCAAGCGTAGCTTCTCCCGATGGGAATCGAGGATCCTGCGAGACGGCCGTTTCCAATTCAGGCAGGGCTAGATCCGGATGACCCTGCTGTAACAGAAATGCGCCGAGATTATAGTGGCCCTGGGTCAGCTCCGGGTTGATTTGAATGGCCTTGCGAAGGATTTCGATCGCCTCGCTGGCTTCTCCATTCAGATAGAGATTGGCCGCAAGATCGTTCTGCACCTTGGCGTCGTCGGGAGCCATGGTGACTGCCTTCTTCCATATCTCCAGAGCCTCGGCGTATTGCTGCTTCTCTTCGAGCCTCATTGCCTGCCCCATCAACGCATAGACGTCGACGGCCGGAACCTTGATCTCATCGATTCCATCTCCGGCGATGTTCACGAACTCCGGCAGGTTGACGGCGCGGTTGGAGGCAGTTGCGTTGTCAACAAAAATGGGTGGGCTATCAATTCCGTTGGGGTCAATATGCGTAAGCACCATCTGGGTGTAAGGCGAGCGCGCCTTGGAAGAAAAGACCAGCCAGCGACCGTTGGGCGAGAAGCTGTGCCAGGAATTCATGCGCCAGGTATTGGCGCGGAGCATGCGGGCGTCGCCTCCCTCAAACGGAATGATGTAGAGCTTGCTATCCGGCCGCATAAGCTGACCGTTGTGGCACTGGACGAAGACAATCCAACGGCCATCTGGAGAGACCTTGGGGAAGTTGTTGCTCATCCCGTTTTCTGAGGCGCCAACAATGCGCTCCGGTGTGCCACCGCGTCCGTCATTGAATGGGATGCGATAGAGATCGAATTGAATTTTCGTCTCGAGTGGATCGTTGGCGTATGTTGCCATCTGCTGGCCGGGTTCACGGGGATCGCGCGCAGTGGCCCGTGCAAAGATGATCCATTTGCCGTCGGGGCTCCAAACTCCATCGGTCTGGACATATCTGGAATCGTCCGCTCCAGGCAGTGGCTGGCGGCGGCCCGTCGCGCGGCTATACCACTCGAGAATGCCGCGGGTGGGATAGAAGACCTGGAGGAAACGGTAGTCCTTGAAGTTGCGGACATAAAAGGTGCTGGGAACATCAAGATCGGGCCCCGCAAAGGTGCTGATGACCGTCTGACCGTCAGGCGAAACCTGGGACATGAAACCCACACGAATCTTGCCCACCTTGCCATCTGTATTCCACTGCACCACATCCTTGTTCGAGATGGAGATGTGTTTTGAGATGGGGACAACCGCATACAGGCCTTTGTCGTTGTTGGGCCCATCCACATCGATGCCCATGGTCTTGCCGTCTCTTGAAAAGGAGTGGCAATTGACGCATGTAGGCATCCCGGTCAGCACCGTGTGACTCTCCGGCTTGGTGATATCGCGAATGCGCCACTTGATCAGGTGAATAGCGGAATCAGGCAGCGGCTGAACAATGCCGTCCTTACCTTCGGATGGCATCAGCGGCACATCGCGGAAGAAGACTGGCGCGCCCACCGGGTCAGTTGAAGTGGTAAAGGAAACGTGGGACTGCGAAGTAGCCGTCTGCCCCCTGCGATAGCCGATAATCGTCACGGTTGCCGGCTGTGCAGTGGAATGAAGTTGCATAGCCGACCAGGTGGCAGCGTCCGGAGTCCATATCCAGGATGCCGCCTGCTCCGGAGTCAGCTTGGGCAACTCGTTGGTCGAGGCAATCGCGTCCGGGTCGATGGGACCGAAATGCATGTGCTGGCCCCTCGCCAGCGCGCGGATGGCCGGGGCATGGTTACCAAAACTGATCGTGATCTTCCATGAGGTTGCCGCCGAGTCCCTCCAGATGAACGTGGGCGGCGTGATGCCGGGAGGGAAGATGGAGCCTTCCTCGGGGTAGTCGATCGAAATCACGGACTTGGGCTTTTCCGGAGTATGTGTCGCGGGAATCGGTGAAGGGTGATCGGCGCGGGCGGAGGCCTTCTTCTGAATGGGAAGGATGCAGGCGGCCCCTAGAAGAGCAAGCAGGAGCGCGAATCCGGTCAGCGCTGCGCGCCGCTTTGCAAGGAAGGTCGTGCGGTTGTCATCGGGCATCTTTTTATCTCCGGTCCCGCGCTCGACGTCCAAGCCGCCATTCACTGACTTTCCTTTCAAAGCTCGCGTCTATGCACCAGGCGAAGTACGGTCCACTGCACTCAGTGCGGAGATCTCCGCACAAGGCGGACATGAATATTCTCGTCGAAAATACTCAAGGGCGCGTAGGCCTCTATCCCGGCCACCAGCCCGTCTGACTCGGCCGGCATCTCTATGCCGCCAATCGCCTACATGCCAATATACCCTCCTCGACCCACCGTTCGCGTTGGCGTTCCCAAACCCGGCAGAGCGTCGAAGCCTGGTCCATGGGGGGTCGCTGCAGGGCTAGCTCAGTACCAGTATTTAAGCTTGGGCCAGTCTTCAGCGTAGGTGCGCTTGCGATTGCGTAGCCAGAAATAGTGGTGGTGCTCATGGTCCATAATCCATGGCGCGTCAAATGGCCCCAAATCAACCACTTCTGTGTAATTGTCCGTGTAATCCTTTGGGTCGTTTCCGAGGGTTAAGACCGATTCGCCAGCGTATCCGTTCCATCCCCAATAGAAGTAGTTCACATGGCCGCTGATCGCAGTGGGCAAACCGTATTTTGGCCCCAGAATGTTCACCGCGCTGGCCTCACCGTAGTTTCCGCAGAAGATGGCGGTGTGAGCGCGCACATCAGGCGGAAGCGCGTTGTAGCGGGCGGCAAAGCCCTGCACCATCTCGGGCCAGCCAAACCGGTCAGACAGGATTTCCGGCAGAGGGCTCGTGAACTTTTCTGATCGAGCAGCACTGGGGGCAAAAAAGGGCCCCGTGTAGGCACTGTATCGATCGGGCGGCAGCATCGAGAGCACAATGGGGCCAGTAAAGAAGAAGAGCGCGAAGAAGAGATTGACTGTAGTCACAATAAACGGCCACTCGCGCCGGATCAGCTGGCCCGCGGCCACGGCTCCCGCCGCGAAGAGCACCGGATAGATCGGTGCCAGGTAGTAGTCCTTCGCATGCAAAGCCATCATCATGCTCAGGAACACTAGATAAGTGAATGCAACGAATCGCCATGGACGAGCAGCGCGCGCGAACGTGAGCCACACCAGCCCGCCTATCCAAATCGGGGCATTCTCGAACATCAGTACCCTGATTTGTTCCACGAGGAATCCAAGCGGCGGCAGCCTGACGTTCTTGTCGGAGTGGGCGACGCTGTTGAGCATTTGATAAGTCGGAAAGTCATGGGCCCACTGCCAAATGACGTTGGGCAGCGCAACCAGCAACAGCACGGCCATCCCGGCCGCGCACCAGCGCGAGAACAGAATTCCGCGCTGAGGGCTGAGGATAAGCCCCAACAGAACCGCGACCAGGAAAAATACCGTTGAGTGCTTGTTTTCGATCCCCAGGCCAGCCAGCAAGCCGAAGAGTAGCCAGACTCGGGGGGACGCGCTGCCCTCGGCCAGGCGAAGTAAACAAAACAGCGAACCCATCCAGAAGCAAGGCTCAAAC